>Ga0307507_10001905_pt1 | contig 45423 bp, 42 predicted proteins | sample 7_EM_MG_FD_207223 | JGI IMG/M metagenome (GOLD analysis project Ga0307507, IMG submission 207223) | Populus trichocarpa ectomycorrhiza microbial communities from riparian zone in the Pacific Northwest, United States - 7_EM | ecosystem: Host-associated > Plants > Roots > Unclassified | place... | reverse complement strand
GAAGGTAAAAGCTGAGAATTTTTCTGGCGGTGAGGAAGTATGGACAATATTTGTAATCCATATCGATAAGATCCATATCGATAATGGATCGATAAGATGGACGATAAGAGAATGGAAAGCCACACTGTTTCCAGAAAGCAAAGTTGTCGATCGGAAGACTAAAAGATAAAAAGAATGATGACTAGTGATTGAAGCTGGCTCTAGAAGCTGGCTCTAGAAGCTATCTATATACTTAAGGTATGTGGCAAAAGACTGACGGAGACGCCGACGACGATATGTAACTGTTACTCAATTGCCACCAGATCGATATTGCCACTCAGTCGGTAATAGGTAATGAATAAGTAATAGAAATAGGTCGATAGGTAATGGAAATCCGACTCAAAATCCGACCTGGATCGACAAAAGTAAACACTCCCAAGTATCGACCTAAACTACTTCGCTCGATCCTCTAAAATCATACTAGCCGCTTTTTCTGCAATCGCGTAGGTCGTGGCTTGGGGGTGGCTACAAATATGAAGTGGGATGATGCTTGCATCAACGACTCTCAGTCCTTTCACTCCATAAACCATCAGTCTCTCATCAACAACTCCGGCTTCTATCCCTGCTGAACCACCCATGCTACAAGTACCAACAGGGTGCCAGTCTGTAATAGTATAGTTTCGGACAAACCCGACGAAATTTCCCTCCTTAGCGTGAGACTCTGCTGTAGGTGGAAAGACCCTAGTTTTGATAATGTTAGAAAGAGGTGCAGTGGAGCAAATCCTGTCGGCAAACTTTTGAGCAGCGGCCATGATTGTAAAATCCACATCTCCTCCTTGCCCAGCATAATATTGAGGATCAATAATAGGTTTGTCCTCGATTCTCGATGGACCTAAAGATGACCTGGGTGGAATGTGGATAGAACCTTTCGTAAAGGGAAGCTGAAGCATTGTGAGCATTATTCCATACTTTTTCCCAGGCACACACTTTGTCGAATTGACAATCAGGTATGAGAACTCTGTCTATTAAAGAGGGCTCTAGAGCCTCTATATATACACCAGATAGGTGACAAATAGGTTGCAAATAGAATGATGACGCAGTCGTCATTCGGTAATGGAAACAGGTAATGAGACTTTCGATGAGACTTTCGATGAGACATACGAGGTAAGTAGCGGGGTAGTGAGACATAGGGTTCTAGTCTTGAAGACAGTAGTAAGATGGTAGTAAGGAACTTCGATCCAGTTCGACACACTTGAAGTAAGGACTCCAATTGCCAACATCAAAAAAGATATTCAATCTGGCCACGCTTCTTATCCGGAGAGAATTGCTTGACTAACACAAGGTCCCGCTTACTGCCGCTTGTAGTAGACAGTTTCGATAATACATCTGTAATGTCTTGCAATGGCATAATGTGGGACACTGGAACATAGCTCAGCGAGCACGGAAGCATAGCACGGATGCCTGACTGGGATGAAGAATAGGTGAGGTCCGCTAATTCGGCAAGCTTGGGGTCGGCACGTAGATTGTCTGGACCGATAATGGTAGGGTAGCAGTCACTACCTCTGTCAATAGAGCAAGGATTCTCTTGAAACACCCTCAAATGCTTGAAGGGAGCTTACTTATATGCTCTTGAAGGTTTTCGCCTACATTTGGGCTATTGACCTTAAGTGGAATTCCGGCAGCTTCGATAACGGAAGGATTACCAACTCCAGAGAGCTCAAGAAGTTGCGGGGATTGTACGCTTCCAGCGGAGAGAATCACTTCATGTGAGACTCTTACAGTGTAACCTTCTCCGCTGCTTGTGAACATAACCCCTTTTGCAATCCACTCGTTTTGCATCGTATCCTTTTCCAGAACCACTTTATTCACAACCGCCTCTGTTAGAACCACGAGATTCTTTCTTGAAGAGTTAGGAAGATAGTATGCTGTTGCTGAGTAGCATCTCGTCCTCAGTTTTGGGTCAACAGAGGTTAGAGTGGTCCATACACCAAGATTTGATCCCGAAAAGTGACTAGAGTTCGTCTCGACGCCAAGGTTATTCAACGTAGTGTGCCAGTACTGGTGTGGCACTGAATACTCTTTCGAATACACACTCGTGATAGGGCCGCTTTTACCATGAAAATCAGCAGTGAAATGGGATCGATGTCGGGCCTGATGTACGGGAGATGGTTCTTGGAAGGACTCGGTCTTCTTTAAAAAAGGCCTGCTCGAAGCATGAGTACTGCTTAACGAGAACCAGGAATGTCTGTAGGTAATTCAAGAGCACTGACAAGAGGCTGTCCAATCTCCAGCCTGGGTTTCCCAGCTCTTCCCATGCATCGTAATCTTCTCGATTCTCTCAGTTCCAAGTCATGAAGTTCAAAGCACTGGTTCCGCCCAAGACTTTCCCGCGCGGCCAGGACAATTTTCTACCGTTAAGACCGGCTTGGGGGATTGTGTTAAACTACCAATCATACTTCGTACCCAGGCTTTCTCCGAATCAGCCAGGCACGTTGATCAATGGATCGTCGAACGATGCAGGCCCTGCCTCCAAGACCCCGACTGTGGTATTGGGGTCCAGCTATGCCGCCATCGACGATAAGATCAGAATTTTCGCTTGTAGAAGTCGGACGCGGTGGTGGATGTGGTCATATTGTGATTGTATTAAGCTAATAATTCCTTAAATATTTTGATTGGTAGCTAAAAGCCTTTTTATCAGAAGTTGCCTGACAGGAAACGGCCCAGAAGCCACAGCAAGTAGTAAGTGTCCCAGGCACGCAGATAATTATGCAGGAACTCGCCGGTCTCCAGTTGGCTGACGCTGGGCTGTCGGTTTGGAAAGCGCATATCTGGGAAAGCGCCGCTCTCCCCACTGAACCCCTGGAAGAGTGGCACGAGTGGAAGATTATGCAGCCTGATAGAAAGAAAACTAGTAAAAGCCATAGTAATGCTCTCTCCAATCTCACCCCCCCCCCAAAACGCCGTGTTTGATCCCCAAACGATCGGCTGCAGGAGTTTCTTTCGCTTCTTGGACCAAGCCTCATCTGGTTCACAGATCCGGCGTTCGGAAGGCTCCACCCCGGCAACCCTACGACGGCCGATATCAAATCTCTCCTTCTACGAGTCAATTCACTTCCCGCCTCAAAGCCCAGCCCACACCCGTTCTTAGCCACCTCCGAGTCTCAGCTCTTTGCTTATATGCCGCGGATCCCTCGCAGCCACCACGGGAGCGATATCTCGGCAGCACTTTGCTAAAACAGTAAAATGCTTTTTTCTCCGAGAACGTCTGATAGAGAAATACAGGCAATTGCCATCAGTGTATCATGCCTTTGATAGTCGGCGAACCCCTGATATGCAAGCTTAATTATGGGGCTGTATCCGATATATTTTCGTTTAGCCCTCAGCTCTACCGGCTTTCAGGCTGACTGAAAGTCGTGCGTTGTTTCGTACCACCCTCTTGGGTTTTCTATTACTCGATATTTGTTTCGTCTTCGCCATGGCTGATTTTGCCCGCTCGTTGGCTGTGGAATCATGGACCTTGTACGCCGTTGGCATCTGCTTGATTGCGTTACGAATGTTCGACATCCCGAAAGCCTATAACTATCCAGCCATGCTAACATGGACAAGCCTTTCCCGCCGAATTGTTCTAGGATCCTTCAGAAAACTCCAGCTCGATGATTATCTTATGTTGTTCATAATTGTAAGAATATACCAAGTTCATTATTTCCCTAGATCCTCGACTGCCCACCGATTGCTCACTTCGACTTGCTTGTGTGAATAAGATCCAACAAGAGCTTCACCGATTTTTGCTGAGCTCTCTAATACAGGTGCTTTATTAAAGTCTTTTTTTCTTACTGTATCAGTTTTACTGCATTCACTTAGAGGACAATATTTGTCAACCTGGATGGCCTGCTTTGCCCGTTCCAAAGCTTACTTTGCCTGCAGTTTACTTTCACTGGAGATGTCGTTTCTGTCAACCAAGTCGCTGTCAATGGCAGCAATTACCTGCCTCCTGGTGAAGCCGAAAAACTATCTACTGAAGGGGTAAAGGCTGCAGTCTGGGGCAGCAAAATGACGGTTGCCCTGGAAGAATTCCAGCTAACAACAACCTGGTTGGTTAAGGCTTGCTTACTTCTCATGTATAGCCGGTTGACGTAAGATAATTCAACTTATCCCTAGTAAATTTGTGATGCTAACGCACATGGGACACGAAGTATGGGTCTGAAAGAGCATCGCGTCGTCAAAATCGTCGCTGCATACTGTGCATTTGGTTATCTACTAGTTCAGGTTCTTTACTTGGCAGTATGGTGTCACCCAATAGAAGAATACTGGCGAGTTCCGTTTAACCCGAACAAGCGTATGTTACTTAAAAAGGCCCCGAGATGTCCTAGTTATATAACTGACTTTTACCTTCAGCCCAATGCGTTTCCTATATAAATCACATGATCACAGCGACAGTCTTCAACATATCCTCCGACCTGATGATGCTTTGCATTCCAATTCCTCTCGTCATCAGAACTACACTACCACTGAGGCGTAAACTCATTCTCTGTGGCGTCTTCAGTCTCGGGATTTTTGTCGTAAGTACTCAGTAGCACTCTGTCACTTTCTTGCAGCATTTCCTCTTCTAGCCCATCGATCCCAAGTCTACGGGGTTTTTGTTCTCTAAAATCCTGCAAGCTAATTGGGCGTTCACTCTAGATTCTCACAGCAGTCTTGAACCGCTACTACAACTTTACCGTGCCGTATTCTCCTATATTCCTAAACTGGTATGTTGGTGAAGCCGCCACGGCTGTCTACGTCGCCAATGTGCCCCTCCTCTGGCCCCTTCTCAAATCTATCTTCAACCTCGATACGTGGTCACGCGCTCAGTCTACCTTCCCGTCTCACTCTCATTCTAATGAGCACTCACATCACTCCCGGTTCTATCGCACTAAGATACAACCGGAGCGTCTGGAAGGTTCATCGGATCGTATTGTAGGCCACGAAGGAACACCAGGGGGCCCGAGCGGGTGGAATGAAGAGCATGAAATGAGGACTGGGAGTGAGGAGCGGATCATAAGCGCTGGGTGCATAGAGGTGCGGACCCTCCAAGCCACAGACGGGCCAATGGAGTTGATGCCATATGGCAGCAGCGGGTACCGAACGCGCGTGGGGACTAGGCTAAACGAAGATGTGGAGAAAGGGGAAATTGTCAGGACTGTCGAGATTGAACAATATAGCTCGTGATTGGTTATTTGTCATGGGGGTTCTTTCGGTTCGGTCCGGTCCGGTTGGGTTAGGAGGGCGTCGGCGGACTCCGTTATTTGAGTTTTTGCTTTTTGTAAATTTTATGATTCACAACGAAAGTCTCAGAGGGGTAGAGGGAGTATGTTGATTGGATTTGAGCCCTTGGACGAATGAAGTTTTATCTTGGGCATCTGGGGTTTCGTCTGCTATGCGGTTCTTAGGATAGAGCTGTTCTTGATAACGTTTTTACTTGCTAGTCTAAATTTATGTTAGTGAAGTTATTAATGAAGTGAAATAGAAATATTGGGAGAGCTGTTCCGATGTAGGATAGCATTATGCGTATAGGATATAGATACATGTGAGGTCACAGTCAGCTGTTTGTTGTTCCATGCTGATGAGAGTATGCTGCGAGTTAACGGATACCACCCATCCTTTTGAACGCCTCGACCAAAACTCGCTGAATATAAACCAAGAAATTAAAGAGATACACGAAATGTCTCGGAAAAGCAAGGAGTTCACTTAAATGCCATCCAAAATAATATTTACGCGTACGCAGCCCATCCTAAGTATCGTTAGCACCGGATCAATTGTGATACGAGCAAACAGGGACTTACCAGAATATAATACTGCTAAATTACGCTCATCCGTCGCCTGCTGAATCAATTCGTTCACTGTGGCAGTCGTACTTAGTGTCTTAGCTAGCTTTTTCTCCACCACGCTCAGTGCCCTGCCCGCTTCACCAGCCTCGTCTTCCTTTTTCTTGCTACTCTGATCCACAATCTCATCCAATGCAGGCCCAGCTCCGGCTCCCCTAGTGCCATCCTGCCCCGTTCCTTGCCCTTCTTGCATACGCTTGGCCTTCAACGGGGACAGAGACCAGTTTACAAGAGGGTCGTACCGAAGCACATTCAGGAGTGTCATAATGCTTTCACGCTCCTCGCGTAGTGTATCCATGGTGAATTCGCAACAGCGACGGAATACGCCTTCGGTACGAGTGTATCCCATAGCATCTACCAAATCCCTGGTCAGCCGGAATGGCACAACCTCCGGAACGGGCAGGACGCGCCCTGCCTCGAACGCAACGCCAAGATCGATGTGCACGACCTCTCCACTCTTTTCGTCGAGAAGAATGTTATGACAGTGGCGATCACCCAAGCCTAAGACGTGGCCCAAGATAGAGATGGCGGCTGTAGTGCGTGTATATGCAAGCCGTTTCTCAAACCACTCGTTAGGGTCCTCAAATCTCTCGAGGAAAAAATATCGCATCACAGGGGTGAAGTGCTCAGCGACCTGTTTCCATTTCTTTATCCTAGCCTCGTTCGACTCCGTGCTCACTTGTGAAATCTCCCTGCGGCACAGCTCTGACTTCCAGTCCTTTGGATAGTATCTCTCGTGCGCAGGCATTAGGTATGAGTGCAAAGGAATTGTATTCGGGACAAATTCCATCAAGCCCGAACGCGCAGATAGTGGTAGCACTTTGTAGGTGCGAATGTGCAAATCGCGGAGACGGGTTGCGGTGTGGTTTTTGAGGAGACGGGAGACTTGCTCAAAGACTTGCTCCATAATGGCGTCTTGGCGGAGGTCGTCGTTGCCGGACTTGAACTGGGAGGAGGGTTAGAATGAGAAGTGCAAGGATTGACAGAATTCCTACGAGCTGCTTATATGGGAGGCCATCAGATGCCAGAGCCGTAATGATCTTTGGAGCGCTCAACCCATTAGCAATGGTCATCCTTGGCCTGAAATCCGTGATCTTAGGGACGTCGCTGTAATCGCAATCGGCCCGTATATCGATAGTCATAGTAGCAGGTGGTACTTTTAGTCCAGGAACCTTCTGCATGAGCTTCTTCGAAACAGAGTTTTTCTCTAGTAATTGTTCCCTGCCTGTTTTATAATCTTCGCCTTTGGTAAGTGCCAATTCATGGTAGCAAGTGTTCGATTCATGTATCGCATGCCAGTACGGCCGTGCTCGCTGATCGTTTTTCAGCATCTGAGCTATATGTTTCGCTGCGGTATTTCTAGACTTCGCAGCGTCGTCTTTGACCGCGAGTGGCATTGCGCCAGCGTAAATTTGATGCATGCCATGGTAAGGATGGTCTACGCAGATCTGGAAGACTAACTCGAACAAAAGAGATTGGAAATCGCTTTTCTCAGCTTGCAATCTGGATGAAAGCTGATTCATCAATATTGCAAACTTTCCACTAGGCACTTTGGAAAGGTACAGCCGCACCGCATTGTTCGCAAGGGGTGTTTCTGAAAACTCGAGCCAGAGTGAGAAGACTCGAAGTACGTCACTGTTGTAATCATTGCTTGCCTGCAACGAGAGCAAATAGTTCTCGAGACTTTGACGCAAGAATTCTTCTCTACCACGGCGCAACCTCTGGAACTCTTCGGCGTCAAGTTCATACCATTTCTTCGACCTTTTGGAAGCGCTCCTGTAGCCTTCTCGCTCCCGGCTCGATTTGGCTGCTTTGGAGAGTCTCTCGTATTCGTGAGCTTCTTGAGCTTTACGTTCCATGAGTGATTTCATTCTGGCCATATCTTCTATGGCATCGGGGTTCTGGAGTTGCTTGTCACAGAAGGAAGCGAATTCATGAAAGACCTGTCCAGCTTCTCGACCTTGGGTCTGATCTTTCAGTTCTCTAATAGAGGGAATGAGGTAGTCTTTGATAATTTCTTCAGGCTTTTCTAAGCGTGCTTCGGCCATATGATGACCCTGACTTGTAAGCGTCATCTAAAGTAGCAGGACAAATGCACTCACCAATTTGGCCAGTAAGACCGATATGCTAATGCTGCTGGATTGTCCACTGAGGTCTACCTTTTCTATCAGCTCTTGGCGCATTCGTATCGATGTTGATGCCTCTCCTTGCTCCCAGAGTGCACTAGCGACCTCGTATTGAGCGGCAGCGTCAATATTAAGTCCAACTGCCTTGCATTTCTCAACAATCTCGGAGAGATAAGTCGCGCTTGCCAGGGACTCTTGCAATGCACCATGTTTTCTGAAGATCACCGAAGATGAGAGTAGAGCGCCAACCTCCATGTGTCGAATGTCCCTAGTTTTCGTCCGCAAGCAGTTTTGTAGCTGAGAATTAGAGCTTAAGATGCTAAATAATGTCTCTCGACAAGACAACAGTAATTGAACGTCTTCGAATCTGTTTTACGTTAAAATTATTCCTCCAAGTATGATGAAGGAACTTACTGGCCCCCTTGCATCCACTGCTGTCGGGACTGCATCTGCGCCCATGCTTCATGTAGCTGATCCGGGTCCGACGAGGAGATGATTTCATCTAATTCAGTTAATACCGCTAAGGCGCGTAGTGAAGCTTTCATTCGCTGCGAATATTTCCCCCGTCCTATAAAGCTCCTCATTGTCGCCAGGAATTCTCTATCTAGGTGTTTCCGCGCGCTCAAAGTACTAGGAGAGTAGTGTAGACCTTGAAAGGCTCTGAAGATTGTGCTGGCTTCAGCATTGTTTGACTCGGGGGCTTTGATATCCCACTGCTCAAGCTTTCGCGCTGTGTAGAGAGCGCTGCTCACTATTTCGTTTCCGGCTTCGTGGAAATGATCATTTGAGAGCAGCAAATGTGTGACGCTGTTCAGATTGAGCATTATAAGAGACTTCACTATCCCTCGTGAATCGGCTGGAGAAATTGATTTTGATTGTCGCATTTGACTGTCCATGAGAGCACCTCGAAACAAAAGGCTCTTGGCCCCGTTGGATTCGTAGTCTAGCCTATCCAGAACTGAAGATAAACTGGGTTCTCGTTCGACGCCGTAAAAAGAGTCTGGTTCATCTAAATTCCTGTAAATCTCGAATTGGAGGCTGGTAGGTAATTTTGGCACGGTCACAGCCGACAAACGTCTCGGGCTACGTAGTGCTGGTATAGTCGAGTATGTCTCAGCAAATAACAAGGCGATTTGATACATGCTACACTTCGCAGCTGCTTCTGATGCCTTCAGGTAGTTAAGATCAAGCCAACGATCACGATCTACACGAGTGACTTCCCTTGGAATAGGTTGGGTGCGAAGATACAGAATTGCACGCATGAGGATTCGCACATATGGCGTAGACATTGAACCACATTCCTCGAACCATGAGTGGTAGGCTTCCGACATTGCCTCGCGGACAGGACGGGGACCATCAAATTCCTGGCTTAACACTAGATGAAAAATATATGGGAACAACCTTTCTGCAAATCCATCGATACGCAATAGTATTCGAGTAAGGGAGCCGAGGATAGCATCTTGTGATCCAATATGAGCTAGAGAGATAGTGAGGTCTCTTATCCAAGTGGATAAGTGTTTTCGTCTTTCTGGCATCGCTGTGCTCCTTATAGTCTCTTTAGGGTCGGCTTTGAGGCCTCCTGAATCGTCCGGTATTGGTAAAGCTAACGCAGGAACGACATAGTCAGGAAGCATTTGCTCTACTTCTGCCAGCTCGTCGTCGGTAGGGCCCTTAGATAACATGAGCCGTGAAAGAATAAGGCGGATGGCTTCTTCGGCAAGCCCCACTTCATCGCGGTTGTCACTAAGGAGTAGATCTGAGAGACTTTGAACGATAGCCGTTTTTGAACCACGCACACCAGAGCCTCTTAGTGTGTAAGCACTGTGGGTCTTTCGGCTCAATTTCCGTAGCATATGCTGTAGCTCCCCACGAGCGCTGAAAGTACGTCCGAGAACTCTTGCAGCCCAAAGCAGATAGCCATCGCTAATACCACTTCTCCCGCAGGATTGCCAAACTTGAGGTGCGAAGAGGATTGCCTGCTCATCTGAACCAAGTATGTCGTCGTGAGTCGAGGCCGGAGGCTGGAATTGCTGGCATAATAAATTAAATGCCACTTCTCGGGAAGGTGTACTAAGTAACTTCCTTCCACTTCTGTCGTCGTCTAATAACTCTAAGAGAAGCTTGCTTTCTGCCGTACCCCTAACAGCATTCCCTTCAGTGCGTATTTCGGAAGCTGCTGCTACGATAGACTTGAATGCTTTCATGTGAGGGCTGCTGAGGGCTTTGCCGGAAATTGAGCCAGAATAGGTCTCTAGGTAAGTGATGAACCACGAATGGAATGACTGAGCCTTGTTCATTGTTGCCAAGTGTTGGCTCTCCTGGGTCGTGCTCTCTTGTGAAGTGCCAAGAAACACCCTGAGGGATATGAGTATAGATAGACTAATGCCGGTGGTGAAAGAGAGATGCGATGAGAGAGATGTCTTTCCATGTTCGAAGAGATATCGCATAATTCCAAGTGTATCTTCCGCACATTGGCTGTCCGTAAGAAATGGTCGCAACGATTGAAGAGTCATTTGTAATGGATAGTCTGAGAAAGCAATATCTCCAGCTAAACTGACTAGAATTCTAATCTTTCGGATAATGGAACAAGCATGAAGGGAGCCTAATGCGGGGTGGATGCGATCGAGCATCATCCGCATCACGAAGACGAATATATTAGCAGTCCAGAATTTCACTGGATCGTAACCGATTCGACGGCACAGTCTTTCTATCTGATCTAGTAGATATTTGGCGGTAAAAGAGGGTTCGATGCCCTGAGGAAGAGTGTTGCCTGAATAGCTTATGGCTTTGATTTCTTCCAGTGCCTTGGTGGTCTGTTCAAACGCAGGGCGCTTGGAGGCTGCTTTATCAAAACGTTCTTCGTCAACCATAGTTTGAAGAATAAACCCGACGATGCGTGGAAAATGCGAATGCATGAGCTGGACGTATTGATCACTACCAAGGTAGCTTCGAAGTCGTGCGTCATTGCTTGAAACAGACTTGTTACGTCCACTGCCTTTGCAGGTGTCCCATGAAATGCTATACGCAGCGGCTTTTGCAAAGTTCTTCTTCAAAGCTTCCTTTATTGGCACTTTCAATCGATCCGCAATGAAATCTAGCTCGTCAACATCTCCTAGCATGATGGCCTGCCCAACCGCCTCAGCTTCCACATTTTTGAGCAGTTCCACTAGAGACGAATAATTGAAGGCCGAAAAAGGTATGTCAGTGACCTTCTTGGCACTGTTCAACCAAGTAAAGACTATTTGAGAGGCGAAAATTCTAAAAAGTGCTTGAGGACTTTCCAGATTCATCGCCTTTGAGATGTTGGACACGCAGCGTGTTGCGTGGCCCACAGCGTGCGCGACTAAACCTGCAGTTTCGAACACATGGTAGATGCAACGTCGCAGAAGGGTATGCCATGTGGATGCCAGACGCGAAAGGACAAGTAATCGAATTGCGATGCCTTCTATCCAATCAGATTTGTTTGGAAGGCTAGTATGGACATCCTCGAAAATCATGTCATGCCTTGACAATATGAAATCATTGAACATATCTGGTAGATGTTCTGTGATGTGGTATTTAACAGCGATGTCACTATTAGCAAGCAGACCGAAGAGGCTGGTTCGGACGGATGGTAGCGAAATTCCTCCAGCATAATCGGGGCGGATTTTCAACAGGCAGTGAAACAGGTTGGTGATGCCTATCTGCAAGTTGATTGAATTTTGTTGCACTCTTTCAACAAACCACTCATACATGTCTGCTGTGGTGTCGTACAGTTTTCTTGCCTCTGGATCCGTTGTGTCCGGGTCTGTCCACAATGGTGCAGAGCCAATCATGACTTCGATAATCATACCATTTGCTACTTCGGATGATTTATACTCTCGGGTTTGAAGAAAATCCCGGATCATACGATCGAGAAGGGCCTGGCAGGATTCTTTGGTAAGTCGCATTCGACCCAGGATCAATGTGCTGACGAATTGTCGGCAATGAAGCAAGTCAGATGTCGAAATTGAAGTCAAATAATCAACGAATGCTGGGGGAATAATGCTACCATCTTGTTCTTCGGGTTGAAATTCCGATGTGCAGGAAATGAGATGCATGTAAACGGAACATGATGCTCGTAAAGATGCCACATTGGTTCGTGCAATCAGATCATGTCTAGGTACGTCGATATCCGGGTTGAAGGCTCCATTTATCATCTGTGAGTTTGCTCCGTTGTCAGTCTCCATGAAATCGTCATCTGTAGCGTGGAAAGAATCCTTTGACAGCCTTCTATCTTCTAAGGCTTTGGATAACTCTGTAGACAGACGCAAGACTCCTGATTCTTTGAAACTTTGCTGATTGAGAGAATACAGCTGGTGAATATTCATCAGATTGCGGGCGCAGACTTCGAGGACTGCATCCACTTTATATTGCTCGCAATCACGTCGAGACAGGAAACCAGTAAAATTCATGATGATACTGTCCAATACTATTTCCAGCTTATTAAGACGGTGGGAGTTCGTGGCATCTCCAATAGATGCAAGCGCGGAAGAGATGATACATAAGTTGGCGACGACTCGTATCATGTCAGGAGTAATGTTCTGAGGGTATTCCGTGGTCCACTCTTTCCACCTTTGTCTAGTTTTCTCCAGTTCGGATATACAAAAGTCAATGACTTTGGCCTCTGAGCTTATACACCGTCGTCCACTTCGAGATGAGTCAGAATCAGTAGCTATGTATTCTCCTTCAGGCTTGGCTTGGAATTGCACAGCATCATCTGAAAGGAGCAGATATTGGGAAATTTCCCGATAATAGCATGTATGTAGCCAAGCTTGAGCGACAGAGCCAAGTACCATAAAAGGCGAACCTTCTAATATTAGTGGAGGCCGGTCAAGACAGGCATAAATCAATCGCAAGACGTCCTGGGCATCGCAATGCTGAGAATTCTGAGAAGTATATGATCTTTCCGGGAAAAGACCTGCATAAGTAATGAGCAAGAACTACTGATTGATTCGGAGTTAAAGGACTCACTCGGGCTCCACTTGCTAAAAAACCAATGCAAGACCCGATCAGACGTTTGGCCGAAAAAGCTGGGATTCTCTGCATTTCTCAAGCGAATAAGTGTAGTCCATAGGGATGAGCAGGAATCAGCAAGTAGAGCTGGTCCATTAAGCTCTATTGATGATAGCATGCCTTCGACTGATTCTGATATGGATTCGTACGGGATTAATTTTAGTTTCAGGATCACATCCATCAAATGACAAGCAGCCCTGCAGGAAGAAGCCGACGTAACGGCGCGGGATGCGCTTTGCCATGCTACTGACCAATAAGCCCCGAGCTCTGGAGTGTTTGATAATCTCTGAAAGGCAGTGCTACCACAATTTCACGTTAGCTAAGCATTGGTATTCTGGTATGAGCCATTACGTACGCCGCAAGACCTATCATTGCCCATGCTGAAATAGTCGTGTTCTCGTCCGAAATACAAGCTGTCAGTTTCTCAAGAACAAGCTGAATATCTTCTTCATCCATGGGAGTTTCTTGTACCATGAAAGCAACAATTTGGAGTGCTGCTATTTTGATGGACAGTGGAGAATCTAAGAAGACTTGACGCAGGTATTCGTGAAGATGTTGACAGATGCGTGGCCTCTTGCTTGGCATTTCATCACCATTTCCCCTGTCATGCCAGTTCATTCGCTTTCTGGCATCAAGTATGGAAGAGAAATGGGACACCAGAGACACAGTCATCCAAAAGCTTTCAGAGTGAACATTTCCAGTACGAAATGAGAATGCAGACGTATTGAGAGGATGAGACGTATGGCTGGACCTACTCGTGTATCGAAAGCAGAGATCGTCATCTTGAAGTTGTCTCTCCTGTCTTTTAGAGTATGTCGCGTGCATTGACTCAACTAAAAACTCGAGATCAATCTGTGTACTTTCTTCGTTCGAAGATTTGAGCAAGCTAGAAAGATGCTCCTTGGTATGTATCAGAGTTACTAACATCTCGCTCCTGAGGACCGCATCTGACCATAATGATTTTATTATTGGTAGCAGATCTCGAATTGCTTGCTTTGTGAGTTGAGTCGAATCCAAAGCAGTTCTCATAAGCACAGAATTGATTGCGGCAAAAACAGTCGAATGCAACGTCTTCACACTGTTTTTGTGCAAGAGTTCTATCAACATTGAAAGAATTTGCTCCGACTTATCCAGTAAAGGGGCATTGGAAGCGCTCGCTAGGAGGTGCAGACAGAAGACCAATTCCTCTGCTGCGTATTTACTAGTATCTGGGAGCGGTCGGTCTCTGTTGGATGGCTCCCGCGTACCTGACCGTGACGTTTTATCCGTTGATATATTCGTTGCGCGCCCAGAAGAATATCCGTTACTCTGAAGGCTGCTTCCTGTATCGGGATCAGATATGACGAACGGAAGAACTTTAAGACAGAAATCTACAGCATTGTCCCAATCCTGTTTTGAGAGTTGCTCAACATGAGGTTGGTATGCGAGAATGGCCCTCATGGCCTTAAGATAGTCCAGAAGCAAAGGCTCAACGAGTCCTTGTCCTTTTATTCGTAAAGTCTGGGCGATGTGGTCTAATACGGCATCCACAGTTTTCTTTTTGAGCATGCGGACCCTAGCTTCAATGGTAAGGCGGAGGGCATTCGCACACAACGATAGACGAGAGGGGGCCGTCGGGGCTCTTGAGGTTCTCGAAGATGTTTTGCCGTGAAGGTAGAGCGACCGGTCATAGATCGCACATTGGAAAAGGGTTTCGCATAGGGCATGATAAGCATCGTCTTTTATACTATTCAATTTGTTGCTGTTGCGATTATGTTTTAGGATGTGGATTAAGTCGTTCAGCCCGCTGGTCCGATCTTTGGCACTTGAGGAAGCGACCTGGACTAGAAGACGTCATTATTTTCAATTGTTTATACTTCTATATGGGGTCTTACCTAGCGCATCTTGAAGGCTCATCTCTCCCATTCTGTGCGCCGAAGTTCCTCTCTAACTGAGGCACGAGTTGCAAGAGAACGTTCATATCTGAGCTGGAGTAACTGCGGCGGTGGGATATAGCAGCATCTAGAGACTGTATATAACTCTCCGATTGTAGCTCATAGAATGACAAGCTTGAGGAGTCTCAAAATAGGGGATCTAGGAATCGGCCTTCCTCTGATGTAGCTCTGGGTTAAGCATGAAAGTCAACGCGAGAAAAGAGCCGAGGTTTTGCCGTCGCATCCGCGTCTCGTTGATATTGATTCTTTGCCTAAACAACATCACGCCTCCAGGCACATAATGCTTAGGTTTGTTCCATTTCTGTCATGGCTGAAGAAGATAGCCTTGAGGGCCTGCAAGGCCTGCACCGTGATCTCTTAGCCCTTACAGAGTCTCGACTGCCGACCCTGGAGAGGGTCTGGGCCGAATTGGAAGCCAGGATAGATGAGTTCAAGACTCTGCTCGATAGACCACGGAAGAACGATAAAAGCCGGCAAATACTATCCTCTGGTGTGTTTCATGTACTGCTATTAAAGGATGATTATAAGCTAACCGGAGATTTACTACTAGGAACGATAACTATTGACGGCGATGACTATGCCATCAACGATGACTTCAAGCAACAGACGATACAAATTGCGGATACTCTTGACATCGACGAGCTGCAGTCTGCATCGCTCCTTTATGCTGCCCAGAGAGACTCTCGAGAACTCGACCGACCTCCGCTCATGACATCCATAATTCGTTTTCACAAACGAAGGCAATTTCTGCTGGAATGCTTACGGCTAGGAATAAAACTGTCCCTTGACTCTGAGGAATTGGATGACGAAATTCGAGGGCGCTTCAAGGTGTTCGTTTGTCTGGTATTGGATACCCCAGAAATTACGATCAGCGAAAATGCGTATAGATATTGGCAAAAATGTCTTTCAAGCATGACAGACATTGAAAAATGGTTACACCAGCTTTCAGAACGCATGCAAAGCACATACGTTTTGGGACAGGTCCCATCACTAGAATTTGTTGAAACAACCAATCTTCAGCAATCAAGCCTAATAAGGCAACATGAGTCTCTTTCCACAATTTGTTCATATCTGGTCAAACGAGAATATGCGAACGTGGGAAATTTCAGGTCTCTCTTATCTGGAATAAAATCCTTGGACAAGCACGACATTATCCTCGTCCACTATGTTCCTATTCTCACGAGTTTGATATCCTTTCTTGGATCTGCGGAGTCACAATGTAGCCTCAGGGAGGCCAGGTCTCTACATCAGACTATAGCAGCAGGAAGGGACGGTGATCCTTGGGCTTTAAGGAATTTACATGCTGCTACCGTAGTCTTGTGGTTGGCTGAATATAGCGGGAGATACATCGACAATCCCGAAGGCTCGCCACTCCAAGGGGTAGATCTAACGGCGGAAGCAGAGGCACGATCTGCGTTGTTTATGGAGGCTCTCAAAGATGGTGCCTTCCATTTTCTGCTTTCAGTCAGTCAAGACATAAGGCCGAATAAATGGTACGATCCTGCGAAAGCTGGTCTGGTTTCCTTTCTGCTTCATGAAGCGCCAGTGTTGCCACTAGACTCAGCCCAACCCTCAGACTTCTTTCAATCGCTCCTCATGGAACAACTTCAGTCGTTCGTAGATGCTTTCATCACCAATATGCCTGATACTTTGCGCAAATTAAAGGTTGAGGAGGACGAACAGAGGAAGCTCCTCCACTCCCGATTTCAGCGTGGACCCGTGGAGTATGAGCTCCATTTGGAAAGATTTCTCGTCATTATAGCTTATGCGTTCGATGGATATCCTGACGCTGCCCAAGCGTTCTGGGCGGACATTGACGGGAATCTTTTTGGTTTTCTGCAGTGGGCTGCGAAACGCCAACCTACGCCCCGCGTGGCTGCGTTTTGCGAGATGCTTAGATCATTATCATGCGGGGACGAGTGCGCTGACTCTGCGCACAAATTTCTTTTGGAAGAAGGAGCGTCTTCATCTGGAAAGATTCGGAGAACGAGTTCTTTGAGTTACACCCATATTTTCAATGAGCTCTCCGTGTTTGCAAAGAGTATCCAAGACCAAAAAAAACCCCCCCAGGGTGCCCTCTATCCAGCACCTCAAAATCCTGCAGATCAGATAGTGGAGCCAGAGAGCGCTATGATGCTTGAAAGTTATCTTCGCTTGCTTGCGCATCTATGTCGGCAGGGTTCCGTAGCCCGGCAGTGGATTTTGAATCATGATACTTTCAATTTTATAGGTATCCTGTTCTACCTATGCGTTGATAAAGTTGAGAGCCGTCTCAGAGCATCTTGTTTTAGCGCTCTCGCTGCTTTACTCACAGCAAAGAATCAGCATTTGGCCAATATCATCTGGACCGAACTTGATAGTTGGACAGTCTCCGGATTTGTCGTCGGCGCCAAGCAGAGCAACATATCAAGCCCAGCTTCTCGGCATGATATCTGGGAAACTCTTCCTGCAGGCTACGACGAATCGGTCGCCTTTATCGAACTTCTCCGGGCATTGATTGAACCTTATCCTGACGATTCCGGCCTCAACGATACCTTACCATTTCCAGAAAACCTTGGTTCTTCATATCGGATGCCGGGAATTGACAATTTTATTGATTTCGTTTTGGGGCGGGTATTTGCACAAAAGTGTAGGGAGTTACATGATCCTCTACAACTGCGTGTTATGAGGTGGAACTGCCTCAGCTTCATCGTTGCATGCCTATCATCTTTCAACGAAGATCTTGTTATCTTCGCTAATAAGTCCAATATTGCCGTGGATTCGGCGATTGAATCATCCTCCCTAGCCGCTTACGTTCGACTGCACCCTTTTGCTCGAGTAATGGAATGGCTATTTAACGAAAAGGTCTTGAGTGCTCTCTTCGCAGCTGCGCATCAAGATGTTAGTGAAGTTGATGATGCATCGTCAGACTCACCATTAGTCCTTTCGTTAATGCTAAGCATCGAAGTCATGGACCTGCTGATGAAATTTCAATCGACTTATCTCGACATTGTACGACCCTTGATCAAACTGCAGTCCTCCCAGCAACGCTCATCAGTAGCGAATTCCGCACTTGCGTCCTTCGAGGATGCTGTCCTGAACAACTTACACATAGTAGTTGATCTCGGTCTTTACTGCGGGACTGGCCATCAGGAACTCACTCGTGTTTCGCTAAGACTACTCGAGAAATTATCTTCTTCTCGTAAGCTCGCAGTATCTCCTACAGCAGGATTTGGTCAGCGCTCCAGCCGTAGCAAGATTATTGGCATTATGGAGAAGGAGAATGATTCCGAGCGAATAGCGAGATCATTAATTGGGGAGATGCAGCAGGACCCTAGGGAATTGGAAGTTGGTCCAGATTCTCCGGGTTTTATTATCAAAGTTCACATTCTGAACTTTCTCAATAGCTGTCTTGCAGCAGTACCCAACCGGCCTACTGTTGCGCATCTATTACTTGGTTTCACATGCGAGGGCAACACTGTAAGCATTGCAGATGACGGACTGTTTGCGGAAAGTGCTTCCTTGTTTCATGCCATTCTCAAACTTGCTGTTGAGTATCCGGACAATGACGACGGAGTACTTGTATCTTGGCAGTCCACTGTTAAACGTGGCTGTTTGGACATATTAAGAAAGCTCTGGAAATCCCCTCTAACAAGTATCTATGTTATGTCGGAGCTTCGGGTGAACGAGTATATTTTCGCTCAAGCCTCGAGGCAGGCTCCGGCTGATATGAATACTCTTTGGGATGGTAAAACTGTTTCCGAACAAGACTTTTTCCTCTCTGACTCCACCATTGCGTACCAGAACTTCCTTCAGCAGAGATCGGCTTTCTACGATTATGCGGCTAGAGAACTACGGATAACGGTACGCAGTGGGATGCCAACTTTGAAGTCTCGAATTCAGTCAACTTTGCTTGGAACTACAATTTCTCCAGAGGGAGAGCAATTCCAGAACCCTTCCATATTCGATCTATTTGACTTCATGGAACTGGAGATCAGTCAGGAATTTGGAGTTCCGCTGCTCAAGCTGCTTGCAGGTCTCGATTTCGAAATTTGTAAGAAAGAGGAACGAGGGTTGAAGCTGTATGACCTGCCGCTGGTCCAAGAATTAATAACGCTGCGGTGTTCCGAAATGAGGAAGAACGGTTTACTTTCCAATCCGGCGGATGAGCAACAAATGCAGATCGAGGCGCAGACGATCCTCCTGTGCTTTCACGGGGATAATCAGCGTCAGAAAACGATGTGCGTCCAGGAAGAAGTACTCAAAGCCTGGGTGCAGCTAGCGACTGTGACTCTAGAAAGCGGTGGTTTCGATATTGGTGCTCGAACCTCTTTCATTCTTCAAGCACTCCAAATAATACTTCCCAAGCTCGAGAAATCATATTCAGAGGATGCCACAACTGCTGTTGAGCTTGCTAGTCTCGCCGGGGCGCTGCTTCAGAGTATTGATTTTGACTCTACATCATTCGAAAAGACCAAAACTGGTGATTTTGCAAATGAAAGGTTATCTCAGCTCTTCCGAGCCTCACTAATCGGAATATTTTGTCCTGTAAGCACTGTACAACTTCGGGAAACCTGTTACCAAACCTGCTATCGATATCTGCGAGGGACTTCGAAGAAAGCAACAAAGGGGTCTGCTCTTGGACGACACACTCTTCGAACTGTAAGGAACGCAGGAGATCGTCTGATTGATGTGCTCTGCGACGATGCGTACGCTGGCCAAGGTACTTGCAAGATATCAGCTCTTTTGCTCCTCGATGCGCTAGTTGCAATGGCTATTCGGGAAGACTCCAAATACATGATAGAGGCGTTCATCCGCCTCAATTTTGTGGGTGTGCTAGTAGACAACATTAAGCTTATCTCGACGGAACTAAGGACAGCTCAGGCTGCAGGTAAGCACTGTTTTACCATTAAATGGCTAGAACAGGCTGATAAATGCTTAGATGTACCACTACTACTTTCATACTACGACGCCAGTCTCGCCCTCCTTATTCGAGCCTGCCAAACTCGCCTCGGTGCAGCTCATGTTCTGAACGCAGGCCTTTTTCAATCCGTTCGCGAGTCTCAAATCTTCTCCACAGATCCTGACATTGGTCTTGGTGAGCCTCTTTCATTTCAAACTTCCCACCTCACTTCTCCGCTAGATCTTCACCAATCTATTGAACCTGACCTCTCAATAGAATTTGAAAATCCGAATGCCCTTCAGAGATATTTCAACTTAATGCTCTCTGTACTTCGCGTTATCAATTCTGCCGTCCTCTCGCGCGGTCCACAAAACGACCAGACTGTCTTCCAAGCAAGAGAATTTCTGAAAGAGAATCGGAACAGCATGGTTTCAATATTCAAAAGGAGCGTAAAGGTTGGGGGCCTCCAGGACATAGGAACGGATCTGGGCGAACTAGTTGATTGTTTCACTCTGTTGGCTAGTGCAACGGGGTTCCTGGAGGTAAGTGTGAACGGTCATTTCATATTAGAAACATGGACTGACGCCTCGCAGTACGAAGAAAAAGCAAACTCCCAGAAGGCAGCGCCTAATGTGTTTTCCTAGAAGGTTTATAGGCTCGTTGTTCTCTGTAAATAGGTAGAATGCGGTGATGTATGCATGGTGGTGAAACATTGGAGTAGTTTCCGACCAAAAATATTCCTTTGAGAAGATATCCTTATTTCGTCAAATCGGAGAGCTGTCATAGCTTGCTTGCTTCCTAATTCCATCAATCCCGCTGTTTTCCTATTAGCATCTAGCAGAAAATATAGCGATGGCGAGTCACGGATCAGGATTGAGACATCCAGTAACTGGAACCTGGAAGAGTATTGCCAAACGCAACAGCAAGTCTATATTTCTAACGCTCCCTGGCAATGTAAATCACTGGTAGAAGCGATCCTCTCAGATATCAACGCCTATCAAAATTACATGATTAAGACGACTGAGGAATTAATTTAAATTCTTGTGAAGCGTGATATTGTCGAGCAGTTTGGAAATTTGTATATTGTGAAGGCATGCGAGCTAATTTCTCCACGCTTTTATCACCCTCGTAACGCCAGTGGCACTCTACCCATCAACGTGCTAATCCATACATTGTACAGCAATGATACATCATGTCCCCCCCATTTCTTAATATGACTCTCCTACGTCTCTCGATCTAACTCTCACTGGAACGCCGCCTCCCCAGGCACATCCTTAATTTTCTGCAAGTGTGACCCCAGCCTAACGACCGAATACTTAATCAATCGCGGGTCCAATCCCATCGTCCGTCGAAGCGCGTGCTGTGTCTTTGCAGAGCTATCGAACCGCATGATGAAATGGTGACCAGTATGGTGAACTGACTGTAATTTGCGCGCGGGCTTAGGGAGAAGGAAGACGCCCCAATTCGTGATACCACGTACGACGCCGCCATTATTGAGGATAATGCTCCCGGCAGCTTTGGCAATTCTAGAAAAGGTTAGGATGTGGCGTACTTTGGATCAATCAGAAAGTGGTAGGTTAGGGAATAGAATTGCGAGGACGTATGGGATAGGTACGAGTGAAGGAAGGGCATACTCTTTTACCTCTGAGAGCTTGCCCGGCCGGACCTAATATGGAGTATGTTAGCAAAGCCTTCCGTAACTCCCTTTCACAACACTTAGACTCACAATCCCAATTAATTCGTACAGCATCTTATCCTATCTGTCTTTCCAATCCCTCTTTAGCCACAAACTTCAAAGGCGTCGGAAAATTATTTCATTCACCTCCGGCTTGGCATCCATCGTCATGCAGATAGAGGTAAACCAGAGCCACGTTTCTCAAGGTCCCCTCTGAATAACTTCCAACATGGCAGCCAGACTCTCAATTGCGCGGACAGCGCACCAATTTGCCTCTGCTGCGCCTCGCAAACCTTGCCTGCAATTCCAATCACACTGTAGAAGATGGCAGAGTGCGCAAATGCAGCGGACGCGGTTATTTTCAGTATCAGTAGCGGGTCAGCAAACCCGAGACCTTTTTTTCCACCGAAACCGTACAATTTAATGCTGAACAAAGTCATGGTAGCTGATATTGTAGATAGTGCGAGAAAAGAAATATACAGAAGACCATGAATGGATCGAGCTCTCTGAGGACGGCAAGACCTGTATTCCTTTCCACTCCGCCTGACTCGAATGACTGAAATATAACCACTAATAACTATGCTTTCAGGCACGCTTGGCATCTCAACCTACGCAGCAAATGCCCTTGGCGACGTCGTCTTTATCGAGCTGCCCCAAATCAACATGGAAGTCGGCTCTGGAGACGCAATCGGAGCAGTGGAGTCAGTGAAGTCTGCTTCAGACATCCTGACACCAGTTAGTGGTATAGTCACAGAGGCCAACTGTGTGCTAGAAGATAAGCCAGGCGCCATTAATCAAGACCCAGAGGGCGACGCGTGGATTGCGAAAATTGAGATTAAAAAGGAACCCACGGGGAGACTTATGAGTGCGGAGGAGTACAGGCAGTTTACGGAAGATTAGAGTCATAGTGGAGGTCGGAGCTTTTTCAACTTGATGGAGTACACATCATATGGATGGTTTAGATGTTTTTGCTCTTTCAACAATTGAGCGCTTTTCAAGAATTGAATGACAATGAGTTGAAATGATCCAGTGAAAAATTACCCCCCCCCCCAAACACACATACAAAAAAAAACTGCGTTCAAAGGACATCTACATTGCAAAGTAGTCATGCAGCCCCTTGTAGTCTCTTGGTCATGATTTCACTTCACTGATTCACGCGCTAGAGACCTCTGAGCGTTTCAAGTATATACATATCACGAATTAACCTCATACAGGGCCTAGTAGATTTCTTTTGTAGTTCTACTACCATTATCTCATCACTGATATACTTAAACTTCTATACTTTCAACGTTTGCCATGTTCTTGAACTCTCCTTCGCCATTTCAATTAACTTAATCACCTTGCTCGCATCCTCTGCGGCGACCGGGACTTCCCCTTTACCTTCTAGAGCTTTGGCAAAGACGCGATAATATTCCGTATAAGTTGTAGGTCGAATCGTGGGGAGCCTGGAGCTAGCTAGTGTGCCATTTGTAATTGTTGTCAGCGTGCCTTTTTGAGTCAGCTAGGTATGTTTTTCTTTAAAAAAAAAAGTATTGACAGGGGCCAGGGGATTTGAGTTATCTGACAACAGGCCCGACCACATGGATAATCTGAGTATTACCAAACTAGTTGACGGAAGGCGCTATCTTTAGGCCTCTCTTGTCCACTCACTAGTGATATATGAAAGAGAGCACATACCATAGTGACATTCCGGTTCTACTCCAAACTCGGATCGTGTATCGGAGCCAGGCCTCATCCCAGCTTTCAGCTGATCCTCTTGAACGTCGAGATGGCACTAGAAAAACTTAGATTAACCTTCGTCGATATCATCAAATATCAGTCTCCTCCAAGAAAAAGAAATTACCTTCCTGTAACTTCCCTTATCACCTCTTACCCAAAATCTCAACTGTTCGCTCTCCGGACTGATGCACGCCGCTTTCGCCGTCACCATCAGCCCATCTCCATAGTGCAGAAGAATCGTGAAGCAGTCCTCACCGCCCCTACTCTCTCCCCCAACAATCGTGCTAGTGCGTTGATTCCCAACAAACGCTGTAATCCGCTCCGGCATCCCGAACAGATGTACAACTTGATCTAGCAGGTGCGTTCCCAAATCATAAACCTGGCCCACGCCCGGGAGGGCCTGTTGGCGCCATGTCTGCGGGTTTTCTGGCGTGTGCCGGTCGAAGTGCGTCTCAAACTCCACAATGCGGCCAAGCACGCCATCCTTGATCAGCTTTTTCAACGTCAAGAAATCAGCATCCCACCGCCGGTTCTGGTACACTGTCAACAACTTCCCCGTCTCTTTCGCTATCCTCGCCAACACGTCTGCTTCCTGGCTGGCGGGCACGAACGGTTTCTCAACCACAACGTGCTTGCCGGCTTCCAGCGCCGCTTTGGTTAAAGCGAAGTGAGATTCCGGGAGCGTGGTGACGATGACAATGTCGACATTGCTGTCTGCAAGCATTTCCTCAGATAAGCGCCATATCTTGACGCCAGGAAAATCTTTTTGCGGGTCGTCGTCTGGTTTGGCCGTCCGTTGCACGATGCCATAGAACTTAAATGTAGGAGCTTCGAGGAATGGGATATGGAAGATTTTGGCCGAGAGGCCATAGCCGATTACGGCGACGTTGTAAGAAGGCGACATTGTATTGCTGTAAATGAGCTCGACGTATGTGAGTGGTTATGAGCACAAAAATATTACTAGGTATGGCAAGAGAAGTTTTCTGGGAGGTCTGCAAAGTAGCTCCACCTGCAACTACACACTGAGAGTGGGTGCAACGGCAGGTGGAGCAATTTGGCAGCTACATTATTCATGGCAAGACTTCCCGCGCCATGGTCGCTCGAGTCCCCACCAGGCCCGATCTGCATGTCTTCAACACTCATTACCTGGCCGACATCGCCGGCTTCGTACAATAACCGACTTGGAAGCCCGAGAGACGGCAGTGACGGGTATTGAGGAATTAGCGAGCATTGATTCAGACGCCGATCCCGACGGATGGTCCGTGGTTTCAGCTGGGCAGGTATCAAGACAAATGACATAAGCTAGCTGATAGGTAGAGACACAGAATTGACTGAGTGATCTGTTTTTATTCAAGGTGGCTCTAAGAGCCCTAATATACATAAGGAAAATAACCCTAGTTCGACCTTCGGTGTCCGTAGTCGTTCGGTGTCCGACACCTCAGCAGTAAAGCTACCTCCGTGGCCAACACGTGGGTCCGACAAAGAAACTGGCGGAACCTATGTACAATGGCCTCTCAACACCATATTCGCCACCCACCACTAAAGACTTACCCCCGCCACCTAATAGTATAGCTCAACCGATCCCCTAAACCCCCTGCCAGAGGTGTCCTTCGAACCCCAGTTCCCCTTTTGGAAGCGCCTTGAAAGCCTGCTTGGCAACCCGAATGATACCTGACTTGTTCAATGCGCCCGCACTGGCTGGTACAGTCAAAACTGGTTAGTACGATACGAGTCGTACGGCCAGCCGTATCGTTATACCAAAGGTATCGTTATATTCAGTATTTGTATGATAAATGCACCCAAATTCAAAATTAGGTAATGATATTATATCTACCAAGCCGACGAGGAAATAGAGCGATCAGCTATACCAAAAAAAAGTCGTGATCGACGTCTATTTGGTGTTGCAACTTCGTCGCCCTCACATTCGACGTTCGTGCCTTATAAGGCTTGTAATTAAGTCTCTCTCACCGTCTTCCTATTGTTCCTTACATAGACGAAGCTTTTATAAGGCCTATAAAGCCTTATTAAGCTTAATTTAAGGTTATTTAGATTCGTCCTTATCCGTTTTTGCATTATAATTAGGCCCTACGTAGAGCTCTACTACGTGCTTAATAAGATCCTTAGTTAAATACTCTACTTTCTTACCTAGAAGCTCAATAAAATTGCGAATATTTATAACGTTACGGACTCTTCCTGCCATATACAACTACTCTGCCATTTGCTCTAATTTATCTAGAACGGGAGGATCTATATAATCGTAAGGGCGAGGCTATAGGCCTTGCCTTAATCCAAACAGGGTAGATTTAATAAAGTAATCCTTAATTGTCTATAGTATAACTTCCTTTTAAGCAGCAATTGCCTATCTAATTACCTAAAGGACTTGCGTCTACTTAATTGGATCATAGTCTTTAAGGGTACATTCTACTATAAACTGCAGCCAATATCGTCGGTAGAGAGCTTTAGAGTTTATAATTATCCCTTAATTAAGTAGCTGGAAAACAGAGGTGCAATTAGGAGAAAAAGACTTAGCTCTTATATTCTTTAAAGATCCGTTTTCAAGGGCCATTTAAACAGCTGCTTAGTAGGCGCTAAAACCGTTAATTAATAGAAGAACCTTTCCATTCTATATCCTTTTATTAAACTAATTAAGCTAACTAAGCATAATTACGGCTGTTATCCAGGCCTTCTTATTATGCCTCTATTATATATTTAATAAAGTTAATATTAATATAAGCTTGCGCAAAGCAACGAGGCCGTGGTAATACACTAATAATCTATAGAGGAATCTTATTGGAGCTATCTATATTAGAGAAATTCGCGAGAGAGGGTCTTACTTTCTGCTTCTTAGTTCAAAATGCCCACATTTCAAATCTAACATTATGGGACCGTATTTATAAGTAATTTCTAATAAAAATGCAAGGTAGAAAGTTTCGTAGGGAGAGGTATAATATCATGCTTTGTTTTGGTCATAGCCCTTGTTGCAGGGGCAACCTAAAACAGTGGGCAAACTATTCAAAAACGGAACCAAAGGACCCTGAAAATCAAGTTTGGCGGTAGGTCGGTGCTTTATTTGTTTCTCTCGAGAGCGCTCTGGGATACACGGCATGACTTATCTATCCCACCCCGAGCCAGGAACCTCCCCCATAATTGCCTCTTCCATAGGTTTAGCTGGCTCCCGTGGTCTTTGTACACAGAGTGCCATTCTACAAATTGGACACAAATTACTGTTGCCTATCACAGAATTCACCCACTGGTCCAAGCAATCGGCATGGAACACATGCTCGCAACATGTCTTAACCGGGCCAGTACCCGACAATTCCCCTTCCTCTAGCTCCTCTGTCTCTACGCCGGCAGCTCCAAGTTCGCACTGACAAATCGTACAGACCGTCTCCTCCGGCAGGGGCTCTTCACACGGCGTTGTGACCTCGGACACATTGATCGGCTCGCCAGTAGCCTGAAGCTCGACATCACGGAGCGCATTGTCACGTCCAAGCACCTCCTCAGGATGCAAGGCCGTAAACCCCGCCGAGAAAAGCCGCGTCTCCTCCACCGTATCCAGCTGGATGATCTGCCACGCGATCTGAAATAGCTTGGTCGAGATATTAGCCTCAAGCTCAGCAACCGCCAAGGAGAACGTGCGGCCGTTCAGCGCTGGAGGATAGCCATACGTTGCTACAATCACGCCGCCGACCACCGCGACCAATTCGTCGGTGCTGATTCTATCTGCTATCCAGGCTGTTATGGAAGATTGCTCTATACCATCGTTGAGGAAGTCCCGCGCCGTTTGCTGCACGTCGGTTAGGCCGGAGTGTTCGGCGAATATCTTGCGCATGACCAGCATCGCCATCGCATCTACGACGCCTAGGACTACCCCAGCACCGTAGGGGTGAAGGGCCAATGGCCTTAGCAACTCGACTAGGCTGGGGAAACTCTGAGATTCGAATGAGTCCATTTTTAACTCACCTTTGAGACCTTTTCTGTGCGTGGGTATTAAGAATTCTTGACTTAAAAACTTACGAAGTCGTTATGGAAGAGAGATTAGGTGGAAATTATGTGAGATGAGCATGATGAACTATAAGTACTCAGCGAGTGCTGAACATTGTGTTTGCACAACGGAAACATTTACCGCTTGTGAAATATTAGCTAGCTACGCAATTTTCTTATTGATTGGGTGATTTGGTTTGAGCTGGAAAAAGTAGTCCATATAATGAACAATGATGTCGTGTGAAGGAAAACAAGGAAACAATAAGCGACTTGAAGGAAAAGGATTGGGATTTTTGTTTTTTGATTTGCGATGAAGAAAACGGAGTCGACAGCCTCGTGGGTACCCGGTGAATAGTGTGGCCACATAAAAAATCTAGTATGGTGGTACTTTCAGAAGACTTTTGAGCGTCTTTTGGACGTTAATCGTAAACCAGCAGAAATTATATAACTGGTCGAGACAAGTTCGAGACAAACTCAACCGATGCCCCACCCGCACAAAATTATGTTACGAAAGATGAACTAAGTTAACGTCGGCATGAGGCTCTCGGTGTTACTTAGTGTTTTCTCTATTTCCCTCAGGACGAACGGAAAGGTAGTTAGCCCTAATTTGCTACTGAAAGGAGGTGACATTAAACCATAACTATGCACGGAACACGAACAGGACCATCCTAGCTGTGACACTCGCACTTGGCAACCACTAGCACCATTTTCACGCTCACAGGAGGAACATTACACTGCAACCGTCCACTTGTACCCAGTTGTACATGGCCACAAAAGCTGTATGTGCCTTCCCTTCTCACAAGAACTGTACGACAAGCCGTCCTACTTACGAGATTTAACCTAAAGCCCCAGAATTCCACCTCAATAACCATTGTACTCACGAAGGTATCTATTTCCTTGATTGCGGAGGTCACGTCGACCTCGGCGATTACGGTTGGTCTCCCAGCCGGTGCCCGTAACATCGATTTCACGGGGAGTCATGGTCATATCGTGTCCGACAATAACCACACCACGTCTTTGCTGTTCATTCAGGGACGCAACCTGGCAATATGTTGATGGCACCGGAAGAGGTGAGACAGGTGCGGGTAGGTAGTCGATCTAAAATACCGGTCAGCATTTCTAAATTGGCTACCAATTAAGAAACATACCTTCAGAGGCTGAGAGTTTCCACGTCCAGAGCCACTCTGACGGGGTGCCTCAGCCTCGAAATCCCAGAACTGGTAGGTATGTAAAGGTTGTTCTGTTAAATCCTGTTCATCATATTCACGGTAGTGCGTTGGTGATGGTTCGATGCTCTCTTGTTCCTCATCCCAAGCAAAACACTCCTCACGAGCATCATAACCTTCCCACGTCAAGTCCGAAGATACACGGATGTCTAAAGGGAAACCAGGGAATGGAAAGTGCTCCGAGTCCCCAGCCCCGGTCTGCCTCCTGCGGAGCTCGGATTCTAAGTGGCGCACATTCTCCATCTGGCGAGCCAAATCCTGATTTGACTCTCGACAGCAGCTTTCCTCATGATGTAGCTTGTTTTGTAAGCTTTCGACCATTTGCTCTTCTCTTACGAGTCGGTACTTGGTCTGTTTATGATCTTCTTTCTCGTGTGTGAGTGCATTATGCGAATCCCGGCCTAGGGCCTCAGATTTTTCCAGCGTAATCTTCAGATCCTGAACTTCGACTTGAACATGGATTTTTTCCATCTCTAAGGTTTCGATCTCGACTCTCTGGATCTCGCTCTTATCTATCAAGGAACGATTCTTCGACCTCAAGCATTCATTTGCACTGTGAAGTGTGTTCAGACATTCCTCCACCCGAGCTATGACGGCTTTTTGATCCTCACACTCAGTCATCTTGTTAGTCTTCTACGGTTGACTGGTATGTAGGCGGCTGACTTCGTCGAGATGTTAGAGTCGAATGAAGAGAGTATTTGAGCCCTTCAAAGAGCGGTCGTTGCCAGCCCATATACCTTTTGTAATATGCCCTGAACTTTTCGAGCGCTAAGAATCTGACTTGAGATGCAAGAAGTTAGTACACTAGCCCGAAAATTCATGGATATTGGATGTCTCCCACAGCGATAACGACCTCTTCACTGAAGTCAGCGGTGCAGTAGTGTAGTAAAACGAGTAGTCGGACAGGTAAACCGATCGGTGAGATGCTGAAGAGTGATAAGGTGCAGTTACACTCGCGCGGGAAGCAACGGAACCAATGGCTGAGCGAGGGCCACAATAAGAGTAAGACATCAACTTAGGGGAAAAGTTGTAAAGGAAATGAGGTTTCATCTGTGTGTTTATGTTTACGCGTGATGTCTCTTTGGTCAGGTAAGATGAGAGGTAAAAGTGAAATTGAGTGAGCTGAGAATGTCATGAGTTATGAAGTGAACGTCCAAATTAACATTAGAAAGTATAAAACAAATAGAACTTGAATGAATTAACAGCTAATCTTGATTTCCTCCTCCGTAGAAGTGCCGTCTGACAAAGCGAGTGATGAGACTTTTCCAGAGGTATGGATAATCCGAAAAATCTCAACATGCTGCAAAAACACTTGGATGGCCATCTCAAGTCCCGAAATGCTCGAATACACGGCAAGAATCGACCATACCGCACCAAGACATATCAGCCATGAAAGTAAGAATTCAACAAACCCACTTCTAACCCGGGGTATATAACGTCCGCCGCCCCAGTCGCCCGTCTCCAAAAATGTATACAAGAAGCAAAACTCCAATCTTCAACAAACCCCATTCTAAACATATGCACGGGAACGTTAGTCTTCTCCCTCCAGTCCTATTCCCCCTACGGCACTCATGGCAACGCCAGCAACGCAAACGCGCCCCCCATGACCGGGCGATTCGCAAACGTGATCCCCGGATAATCGCCACTCGCGGCATCGTACAGATCCGTCAGCGGCCGATTCGTCGGGGTGTTGTTAATCCAGGTCGCAAGGTCTTTAATAAACATATCGCGGGTGCTAGAGCTCGCGACTGCAGCTACGAATAGTTCCCAGTCGCCCTTCGTGTACCCGTGTCGTGTGTCGAGCGGCACGCCGTAGGTCTCGGCTACCGTTGGGTAGAAGGCGGATTGCATGTCGTAGACGGATTGCGGGACGAGGTTGAGCCTGAGCTCGGCGTCCGAGTAGAGATTGTAGAGGAGACCTGTGGGGTTGTTAATAGGATTGGTGTGAAGGGGAGGGGAGGGTGGTTACCATGGGTATCGTCAGCGCCATAGCTGAGAGTTGTGTGGGGTGGACTAGCGCCTTTGTTGATGCCAAGGTCTTGCCATGCGGCGATGTAATTGTGTGCTATGCTGGTGTAGTTAGATGCATCCGCGGTATTGCCAGTCAGCTTTGCGATGACAGCCATCGCTTCAATGCCAATCATGCCTTTCAGTGCTAGGTTGGTCTGATTGCTGCGGTCTGCGTTAGCGGCATAGTTTGGTTACTGTCTGGATGGACTTACGCAAGGGAGCCAGCAAAGTCATCGGTGGAGATTTGATTCGCTGGGTAGAGTGCTTCGGCTACGAGATACGATGTCCACTGCTTAAGCTTGTCATAGTGTTGACGCAGATAATTGGTATCATTTGCTCGCTGTGCATAAGCCAAAGTCATGATAAGCATATTTCCACACTCCTCGAGCGGCATCTCTTCGTCGTTTCCAAGAGAGTGCCCAGTGGCGTTGGGATAACTGGATCCTAGGTCATGCATCGAATACGTATTCGGGTACTGGCCTGCTTCCTGGTTCTCGAACAGCGGATCAAGTAGGAGTTTCAAGAGCGTCGGGTTTGTGTAGAGGAAAATTGGATGTGCGGGGAATACAACATCAACAGTCTGCACGTTTCCGTCCGATGAAATCTCCTTCAGGAAGAGGTACAGCTGATCGGTAGTCCCGACAAGCTGGGTTGCTCCGAAAGCTTGGCGAGCGGAGAGGGACGTGATAGTAAGATAGTTCTGGCCCGCTGCCCCTGTCGAATCACTTGCGATTTTGTTGTCTAAATCTGTGGACATCACGCTTGATGTGGAATAATCCTTGTGGAAAAAGGAGAGCTGCAGCTAATTAGATCTTGACTATAGATTTAATCCATAATATAGAACCTACCGCAGCAAGGTCATCGCTAAAGTAGCTAGTCCACAGAGATGGCAAAGAAACTACTCTATTTTTGCTATCAAATTGGATTGCATCGTTCTGGCATAGACCAAGAGAGAAAAGTGTGTTGACAGCTGACGAGCCAACAGACCCAAGGTCGATTGCGAAGCCAAAGACGGGCCAGTTGCTGTTGATGGCGCGATAGTTTGTATCTTTCGAATTTGTAAGCTTGCCATTGCTCGTGAATGCACCACGAACGTCGTTGTCTATGCCAGATTGATACGTCATGCCATCTACAGCATCGGTAACGTAGTACCAGTTGCCCCATTCACCTTGGTCACTTTTTTCGGAAAACAGCATCTGAGTTTGCTTGAAGACTTGGTGGTAAGCAATACCATCGGTCGTGCCATAGTTCCACTGCGCAATGTCACTGCGGTCTCCGGAAACAAATTCTAGCACATGAGATGAGTAACTGGGCTCTGAGACAAATGGAAAATTCCTAACCCGCTGAAATATCCGAATAAAGTTGCACGTCGTGCGTAGCACCATCCACAGATGTTACCTCTACGTTCATGTAAGAAAATACTAGGGATTGACGTTTCATGTCATCGGGTGTGATTGGTGAAAGAAACGTGATGTTCAGGACCACCTTCCCGGCTACGTCGATCGTAAAGACGCTTTTGGTCGATGAATACTCGTAAGCGATCTGATTGGCTGTCGCTGGTCCCATAGGGGCTCCCATCCAGGTATAGGTGGTGCCATCGACGCGGATCATTCCCGTCCATCCTGTAATTTGGTTTCTGTCTGTAATTTAGTAAATGCCAAAAGTGATTGGAACAACGAATATGCACACGTCCAGAATACAGGCCACTGTCCAGGCAAATAACCTCCATTGCCCCCGTCACTGCCAGCAGCTAGCCAGGTGCTCAAGTATGGAGATTTAACCGCCAACGGGAGAGACGGAGGCCGAGCAGGTGAGAAGGTTGATGTAGCCCTACATAGAGTAATAAGAAAGACGATCAGGAAACTAAAGTAAGGGAGTTCCATGATTAATCAGGGTGGATTGCAAAAAATTGGAGGATAGATTGATCGTACCCACAAACCTGGGCAGGTGAACTTTATACACATGCCGATATTACTTAGGTGGTATTTGGGTGAATGCATTCTGGGTCGCAGGACTATCAGAGTGCCGAGCTGAATGAGTGAATGGGCCACCTGATGGCAGCATGAAGGTAGAATCCATAGTATTTCCACAAAATTTCAAGGGTTCACTGCAAGAATTCACTCTTGCGGCTGCCACATGGCGCGGGCACGCTGTAGCATGCTGCATCGCGGTATTGGGGTAAGCTTAGCATGGGGTGAAAACCTTGCTCCGCATCGGAGAGCTGGCAAGTGGGTTCATCAGAGAGGTTTCTGAGCCTTTACTTGGACGCATCTATGCTAACCCACATGAGCACAAGCATTGCCATGGGTGAAATCAGCGAAGTGTTTCTCAAATTAAAATGAGGGGACCGATGAGACACCGTCTCGATTATCGTTGACGGCATGAAATGGCCCGTAGACGGAGTGTAAGTATCAGCAGGGGCGGAAAGGATGTCAGGTCCTTTTACAGAAATGTCTCAGAGTAGTTTTTGTTAGGGTTGAGGAAGCAGAAGACGAAAATTTCATTCTAAGCTGTATAATTGGAAGCGAAATTGAGTACTGATGAGATCCAACTTCACCATTTTCAATATGTCATGGCATGTAGCCGCAAACGATGTAGTCTTATTCTGGTTCATGGATTTCTCTTCATCGGAAGGGCTCTGACCAGAATCTGGGGGTGATGTGTTGTCCCAGCGTGTGATCGGGCTCTGTGATTTCATCAAGTAGGATCGTAGAGGGCCAGCTGAGGCATACAAGTCAACATACCATGGGCCACGTGACCACTTAGAAGCCTGGGAGACCGAGGGTGAGCTCTTACGGTGCAGCCGATATCGTAGTGGAAGAAGCAAGCAGATCAAGGACGGATGCTTTGCAGAAGATCTTCGAGGTTGTTGTTCCTGAAGGAGCCAAGATAAGCGACACCGTCTGTGGAGCTAAATCAGGGGTGGTCTGCAAGGCGTCGAGGGTTTGGGGTGCATGCCGTCCAACGCGAACAGCTGATGGTGGCTGTCACGTCGTTTCCTAGCAGCGTCCTTTCTCGGACTTTTGGTCCTTGGAGGTCAGTGCACCCACCATGTCAGCGATCCGGCACTCTCGGCAGCCCACTAGCAGCCCACCGGCAGCCAGCTAGTTTGCCACGTCTAAGTTCCACCATAAGCTCCTGATTGTCCGACTTTCTAAATGCTATGCTTATTCGGGATCATAATATAGCCCCTGTTGAAAACACAACTAAAGAGAATACTGGGAGGAGTAAGATTTAAGGCCTGGCGGACTAAGCTCAGATATTTTTTGTTTTTATTTTATATCTGCTGTATTATACTACGTACAATACTGCGCATGCAGCCTCTAGGTTATGGCGCTATAGTTCTATATACATGAAGCCTTCCTAGGCAGCTTAACATGTGCCAGTAGCTATATCCTATTAGTTTATAAACCTCTAGACTAGGCCCTAGTAAAATACTAGGTTACTATAAATATTAGGAGGTAGTAGTAAGAAAACGAATTCTAGTAGTATATATAATAGGAATTGTGCAACCGACTGGGCTGCTGGTAGTGGTAGTGGTGGTTGTGGTTGTGGTTGTAGTTGTTGGAATGGAGACGGTTTACCACGAAATCGTGCCATAAGCTCTTGAACTGTAAGTACTAGACCTAGTAATTTCCGGTGAGGTCGAGGTCGAACCGGTTGTAGGGGGATGATGCTAGTACTGAGGCGTATGTACGTGGTTGTAGAGGGGGTGGCGGGGGGGAGATAGGTGGTAGGTAAGGCGATTGAGGCGATTGAGGTAATTCAGGTGGTGGTTTACGTTTCGGTGATGGCCGAGGTATGCGGCTTGGAAGCGGCTTCTGAGGTATTTGAGGTATTAGGCGTAGGCTTAGGCTTAGGCTTAGGCTAAGGGGTGCTTAGGGGTGCGAGTAGTATAAGATAGTTAGAGAAGTCGGCTCCAAGTCCTAACTACAAGCAGTCGCCTATATAGTCCCCTATTAACTCCTTAATGGGGTAGTCTCCGTCGTCCTAGTTGTATACCCGTACCCTATAGAAAGCGCACTCTGTAATGTCTTTGGAGTTACTTAAGACTAGACGGTAAAAGCCGGCAGCGGCGAGTTTCGTTGGGGAGAGATATTAATGGGTATCTGTATACGAGCTTATGCGGGAGGATATCGTTCTAAAGCTGGAGGACGGCGGCGGTGATAAAGGCGATAGCGATGGCGATGACGATGGCGAAGGTATTAGTAAAGGAGATGCAGCTGGGCATGGCGGGAGCGGCGATTCAGGGGGGTGTAGAGTTGGGGAATGAGGGTGTAAAGAAGGCTGCAAAGGAGGCTGTGGTAGCGGAGAGAAAGGATTCGGGTTGTCCGTAAAAGAGGTCTGTTTCTTTTTCTTTCTCTTCCCTTCCTTCCTCTCTGCAGTCATCGCCCGGGTCTTTGGAGCCATTTTACGCTGCAGCCGTTAAGCTTAGATATATCATGCCGATTAACGAAGTACTACTCAGTGAAGCGCACGAGGTTCGGTAAATTACCTGGTTATACTATGAATTACGATATTTGGTATATCGGTATCGATCTTTTGATGGAGATTCTATTAATACACCCTTTCGTTAAAAAAAAGAAAAGACGCTCATAAGGGAGAGAGGATTGCCCGCGTTAAACCCATGGAATAGATGAAGGAAATTGGAAATTATTTGCTAATGAGATAAAGGCTGGACTTTGACTTATGATACAGCGTTAGATCGTGACTGAAAATGCGCTCAGATTTCATGAAAACTCCGACGCAATAGGCTTAACCGTGTGAGATAGGGGAGAAAGGTATTCGCAAGAAACACATTCAACGAACGAGCCTCACAGATGCCAAACAAAATTACCGGATCTCGCCAGCGAACGCTCCCGGAAATGAATAAATCAAACAAGTCAGAAGAAGAATTAGTTCGCCCGGGCGTCGGGTATTCAAAAACGTTTAAGAAATCCATGGACGTTCTATATGTTCGTAGAGTTCCTGACAACCTTCCAGCCATCGGCACTTAAGAATCTCGGTGATGGTCCAGCGCCTTGCTGGATCCATTGCGAGACAGCCTCTGACGAGGTCAACTACATCGTCTGGGCTTTCTCTAGCGGCCTGTCCTTTACGGAGCAGCCCAATATCCCAGTCACCCTCGAGAATTTTCCTGGTGGTCTTCGAATCAAGCCCAGCGTTGAATGGAAGTTCTCCTGTAATAATAGCGTAAACAACAACACCAAATGCCCAGATATCTGCTGCGGTAGAAAAGATAGAACCTGTAGTGTTGAAAAGCTCAGGCGCAGCATATTGCAAACTTCCTGCAATGCACGTGCTGGTGTCTGACGGACCAATGTTCTGATTTGGTCCTCCAGAATGTGGTTCAGGGGTGTCTCGATGGTCACTGACGATGTAATCTGCCATACCGAAATCGCAGAGCAGGATGTTACCCCCCTCAGTCTTGGCGTTTGGCCCGGACATGTCCACTAGACAGTTTTCGAGCTTGATATCGCGATGGACAAGAGTAATATCGTTATGAAGATAGCGGACTGCTGACGCAAGCTGGTACACATAGCGTTTGGCAAGGCGTGGCGCAACTCCCTTTGGTTTTGCCTGACGGGCATTGCGAACGACGTCGAAGAGAGTACCACCAGCGTTCAGCTTTGTTATGCAAAAGGTGGCGAAGTCGGTATTGTACACCCGCAAAAGTGGAAGAATGTACGGATGTTTGAGATACCGCCACACCTCGACCTCATGCTCAAATTGAGTTTGCAGCGCTTCGTTCTCAATTTCCTGCTTCCCTGCTAGCTCCTTCCGCACAATTTTGACTGCGTACGTAACCTTCACATTATTTTCGAACGTGGATGCCTCTTTTACAACACTGAATCCCCCATAGCCTATTTGCTTGCCAATAATGTACTGGCTGTGGTCGCCGATTTCTTGTCCCTCGTCATCCGGCTCCACAGGTTTGGTTGCTTCATCTCGGGAATTGAAATGAGAGAGGAAGGCACTGGCAGGAGACATGGATGAGAGAGAACGTCCAGAACGGGTAGAGGACCGGCGGCTCATCCTTCGCACACTCCCGTCACCGCTTAACTCACGGAAGCCTTTAGATCGCTGGGAGCCGTTCCGTCGAGATAGCGAGGAAGGGAACTCTATAGGCGAAGATGTTTGTAGTGGGGAGAGTAGATAATCGGCAGATGCTTCCAGTGGTGTTCGGACTTGTTCTAGCGGAGAGGAAGCAGTGGCCCCAGAAGTCAAGGAAGCAACGTTTTCGTGGTCGCCGTAGCTTGGATCTGCGGCTGGTCCATCGACGGTAGTTCGTAACAACGAATAACGAGATGCTCCAACGCGGTGTGTAGCCCCCTTCCTTCGATCAAGAGCTTGTACGAAATATGAACCATTGTCCGAATAATCTTCGCCGTCTATTTCAGGTAGAGTTGGTGGCACTCCTGATTTTGGTAAAGGTTCTTCGATGGAGTGACGGTTTCCACAGTCGAGTGTAACTTTCTGGTCGAAACTTATGGAGGGTCGGCGTTTGCGAAAAGTATTCTCGATGTCGTTGAAACTGGAGGCAGCAGCAGAGCCATAAGACTGCGCCTGCTGCTGTCCCTCCGCAGCTTCCTCTCCATTCTCGTGCTTTCCGAATCTGTTATTTTGACTGCGGTTGAGTGAATGGGACTCGGCAAGCTCAGGCGTGGTCAAAGCCGAGGAAGAATCCCCCTCCCGCTGAAATTCACAGCGTGGTATCGAAGCGAAGCTCGAGGAAACGGGCTTGTGTGGCGTTCTGGTGTTGAGCTTAAGTTTCTGGAACACATGAGGGGACTCGGTGGATGGGGCCATATGACCGGTTAGGGCAGTTCACGATAGTTGCGGAGCTCGAGGTGCTGGCAGCTAGGCTTTTCTTCTGGTCGCGCCGTGGGGTGATGTGCGTAAGCGGAGAGGGTAATGGAATCGTGGAAGTTGGAACGCTGGGTAACCAGCGCAGCGGCTGCTTGGCCGCAGCCCTCTCGAGTGGACACAGTCAGTGGCGGTGAGTGCTGGGGACGAATTGCATATGTGGAGGGAAGATGAATGACGATGCAAGCTGGATATTGGGCGGGGAGTGTGTTCGGAGTGGATCAAGGGTCCTTTTGATTAAAACGTAGACGGTGGATGCACGCTGACGCCTTCCCCCACGCGCAAGGGAGGTGGGCTGCAGGGTGTGGAGAAAGCCTATATTTTAGCGATGCACGTATGGAAGAAAAACTCTACCAATTTGCCTAATTTGCCCAACTTTGCCTTCTGGCGGGCTCGTTGACAGCCTATCAAGCCTTCGCCATAACCAATAGCACGAGTGCACCTGAGGGCCCTGCAGGCGAATCAGCAGCGCTCTGGTGGAAGAGGCGCTGCGCTCCGGCCCTGACGTAAGGGACGGCGACGTGGACGCAGGCATTTTGTACAAGTAGAAAGGCTTTGCAAAGGTACATGCACGTAGAAGGGTCAGACAGAGCAGATGAGGCTTGCAACTGCCGGCCACCTGCCCATATCTCTTCCTTTCAGGGCCCCCCCCGTATGCGACTTGGCCCAATTTTCAGGCCAGGTGGGGTGATGACTGCCAGATGATAAGCGCTGGTGGCCATCTCCAATGTGCCCTGCCCAGGCCAGCATGACTTGCTATCCTGCTATCCGCTTTCACCGTTATGCACTTTATGCAGGGTCAGGAGATCTCGGTCTGCGAGACAAGACAAAACGACTCGACCCTCCGCGCGAAGAGAAGAAGGAATCCCTAGTCGCGTCAAGGTCGAGCGGAGCTGCATCATCTGCGTCTTGCTTGGTAGGAAAGCAGAGCCGACAGCGAGGCAGCTGCAAGCCTGCATGGCGTTTTGCTTGAACAACAACCGACAGAACAGCGCGCGCCGTGCCGTACCGTGGTCCACTGTCCAAGGGCGTGAATATGTCATATACATGTGTACATGGCTGTGTACATGGCCTACTAGGTACCTACGCACGCGCTGCGCCGGGAACTCCCTCTCAATTCCTTGTCGCAAGGCGCAGCAGCAGGCTTGTTGCATCGGTGAGCCCATCTTTACGTTATCGAGCGACTCCCCCGTGACTCCCCGTGACTGCCCGTGACTGCCCGTTCCAGAGAGCTCGAGTTTTCGGTGACGGCGCTATGCCGGAATCGGATTGACTTCAGAGTCGAGCTTCCCGCCAAGATACCGTCTCCAAAGTGATGCAGCACTCGCCGTCTCTGTTGGCCACGACATCGCATTTTATCACCACCCCAACCCTGTATCCATACCGCTGCGATCGCGGATCCTCTGGTCACGCCAATATCGTCTCCTTACCGTATCCACCCTCGGCCTCTGTTTTTGACCGCCAGAGTTCCAAGTTCGGGTGGCCGGAAGGCCTTGACGTCCCAGGATGGGCTTCGCAGGCCTTTGCTCAAGGCTTTTTGCGTCCTGCTGTGGCAGTATGAGCCTTTCCACTGATTCTCCATTCAGGACTAATTCTGGTGTCGACAGGTCGCTCAAAAGATAGTTTGTACGATCCAGTGCTTGCAGACAGCGAGCGGGAAGCTGTTGCAGACCTCTTAGGGTTCCTGGAGAACGTATGGCCCCCAACTACATCTGCTACATGAACAAACAGAGCTCATATACCTTCCCAGAGGGCTGAGACCGACTTTTTCTCTGGAGAACCTCTTCGAGCATTGAGCACATTAGTATACTCGGACAACATCGATTTACAACGCAGCGCTAGCTTGACGTTTGCCGAAATCACCGAGAGAGGTAAGCCACCCCGTCTCCAAGAAATACCTTCCACCACTAATTGGCCCAATACTTTAGATGTGAGAGAAGTCGATCGAGATACCCTTGAACCGATCCTGTTCCTTCTGCAAAATCCGGATATCGAGGTACAGCGGGCTGCCTGCGCAGCACTCGGCAACCTAGCAGTCAATAGTATGTGAACAATGTGGAAGCCCAGGAAACTCTACTGACTTCTTGCAGCGGAAAACAAGGTTGCCATCGTCGCATTGGGGGGTCTCAACCCCCTCATCAAACAAATGAATTCGCCGAATGTCGAAGTACAATGCAATGCGGTTGGGTGTATCACCAATCTTGCAACACACGAAGACAACAAGGCCAAGATCGCCAGATCAGGGGCATTGCTCCCGTTGACTAGGCTAGCAAAATCAAAGGACATGCGGGTACAAAGGAACGCAACCGGGGCGCTATTGAATATGACGCACTCCGGTACGACCCAAAATAATCCCTTGTGACTAGGCTGCGTTTTACTGATTGGCCTTGTAGATGATAACCGACAGCAACTTGTCAACGCTGGAGCCATTCCGGTTCTTGTTCAGCTGCTCACATCTCCTGATGTTGATGTACAGTACTATTGCACCACTGCGCTCAGCAATATCGCTGTCGATGCTAGTAACCGCACAAAGTTGGCTCAAACGGAAGGACGCCTCGTTACATCACTTGTTCATTTGATGGATTCATCCTCACCAAAAGTACAATGCCAAGCTGCCTTAGCGTTAAGGAACTTAGCCTCCGACGAACGATACCAGCTCGAAATTGTCCGTGCTCGAGGATTGCCGTCTCTTCTTCGACTATTACAATCGTCATACCTTCCTCTTATACTTTCCGCAGTCGCCTGCATCCGAAATATTTCTATTCATCCCGCAAACGAATCTCCAATCATCGACGCCGGATTTCTTCGCCCTTTAGTTGACTTATTAGGTTCGACCGAGAACGACGAGATCCAATGTCACGCAATTTCCACCCTCAGGAATCTAGCTGCAAGCTCTGACCGGAACAAACAGCTAGTTCTGGAAGCCGGAGCGGTGCAAAAATGCAAGCAGCTCGTTTTGAACGTACGACTACCGGTTCAGTCAGAGATGACAGCCGCAATTGCTGTCCTTGCATTGAGCGACGAATTGAAACCTCACCTCCTCAACCTTGGGGTGTTCGACGTTTTGATCCCTCTCACAGAATCGGACAGTATTGAGGTGCAAGGGAACAGTGCAGCGGCATTAGGTAATCTGTCATCGAAAGGTAAGAACGTCCAGTTTGCTAGGCCAGGGCGGTTCTAACGTTGACTAGTGGGTGATTACACCATTTTCCTCCAAAACTGGACAGAACCATCAAGTGGCATCCACGGCTATCTCAGACGCTTTTTAGCAAGTGGCGACCCTACGTTTCAACACATTGCCATTTGGACGCTGCTACAACTGCTAGAGTCTGAAGACTCCCGGCTATTGAGTCTAATTTCAAAATCAGAGGAGATTGTGCAAATGGTCACGGACATCGCAGACCGTAACATAGAATCCGATGACGAAGACAATGGTGAAGGCGAGGTAGTAAGTCTAGCTCGTCGTTGTCTAGAGATTCTGGGGAAGAACCCCAAAACTCTCGTGGAAGGCTGAGCAAGACAGCCTCCGCCTATTAACCCCCCCCCCCAACGCAACTAAAATCGGCGGCCCTGTCATCTATGATTTTCCTCTACCCGCCTATTACCCTCCTGTCTTATTTTTGTTCTTTCATAGTGTTTGTCTCTTTTCCCTTCGAGGCCAAGTATCCCTCCATCATGTCATGCTGCTTGTTACGAGTCTTGGGTGGCTGGCGTTTTCGGAGCAAAGCCTGCATTTCCTACGTACGTTACAGCGAGCATGGGCGGTGCGGGATTCCCTTTATTGGCGGCATACCACATTCCGAATTGACCTTGGTGGGACTGGTCTTGATGATCAGATTATATTCTTAGGCTGAATTGGATGGAGACTGGGATATCTAGGTCTCAGTCGTTAGTCACTTTGGTAATTAAACTAGAATGGATTACTTCATGTTTCAATAACTATCCACTACCCCTCCACCACCAGTTCATGCATAGTCCACCAATAGTGATGTCTGGAGAAATAAATTCTCCGAAATGCCGATTAATCGCCAGGGTTATCGATAAGAAATTCAGAGGTCGACAAATTTATATGCAACCCCGTCCACTGCAATGGCCGAGCCTTACATTCCAAACCGATAACACGAGAAGTTACTACTACCACCATGGCCCCCAGAGGACGACCAAGAGGAAGCGGCCGAGGCGGCGCGAAGGCTCCTGAGCGCCAGGCCCAAAAAACAGCGGAGTCAGAGTTGTCCGCCCCCCCCGCAGAAAGCTCAGAAGCAGTCCCAGACGCTGCTTCCGCAGCAGATCCCAAGCAGGGCAAGGAGTCTTTGAACGCAGACCATGACATGCCTGACGCGCAGCTACAGGCTTCTGCCGAGCAAGCAGACCAGCCGCCCGCTACCTCTGCTTCCGCCTCCGCCTCCGCCTCCACCTCCACCAGACCCGCTGTCCAGCGCCTGGATTCCCTGAAGGGCACCTCAGCGCCCAAATCGCGCTCGGAATCGCCAGCAACGCGTGGCGCTGCGGCTGCGCGTGGCCGGAAGCCGTTGTCGCGCCAGCCGGTGTTTAAAGGACGGCGGAGCAAGGAGGAGCGGGATGCGCTGCAGCAGGAAGCGCTGGAGCGGGAGCGAGAGCGGAGAGCGGAGCGGGAGGCGGAGATCCGAAAGACGAATAGAGGGCTTTATAGAGGCGCGGGAGGAAGGGGGAGAGGAGATCGGGCCGGGAGAGGGAGGGGTGGGTATATGGGAGATGTGCCGGTTAGCGGGCCGTTCTCACTTGGGAAGGTCACGAATGGTATGTCTGCTCGGTAAAGATTCTGATTAAGACTACATTACTGACGTTGTGTGCCTAGATCCTACGAGACGAACAAATCAAAGTCAATCTATTTTCTCTGGGGGTGGATCAGGATCTGGGGGAGCGCGGATTAAGAAGGAGCCAAATAGCAAACGAGATGAAGATGACGACTTGAATAGGTCTTTAGGGATTTACGTCAAGAAGGAGGTGCAAGACGGAGGTTACATTTCTTCTGACGAAGACGAGGTCACGTTAGGGCCGCGGAAAGATGTCGATAACATACTTGAGATCTCTGACGACGACGACGATGCTGAGGAAGGCTCTGCAAGTAGGCAGAAAGAACGGAATCCGCCTGCACTGATTCCTATTCGCATTTCTCGAAGAGAGCACCATGACCGTGTCATCGGTATCAATACGGAAGCCAGTTCTGCAGCATCTGCCAAGATATTGAAACATGCCGAAAAGAATGGAGGTTCCTCAACAGCCGAAGCGGTTGAGGCTGTCACTCGCAAAGGCAAGGCAAAGATTAAGGATATCGAGATCACAGAAGTCCGTCGACCTTACAAGGGTATGTGGCAGGAGACAGATGATCAGGAGGGAGTGGTTAAGATCAAAGATGAGCCGGTTGATGAAGACGGCGCAATCACGGTTCCTGAGGAAGTCGCTGTTGGTGCGGGAGACTCCACCCAGAATGAAGCCTTAAAACAACCCCTTCCTTCCGCAGAACTAGGAAAGAAGAGCCTCCACAAAGGGAAAGGCCGACAGCGCCGCAGATCGAGCATGCGCGACTCAACTCCTTCTCTCCAAACCGAAGAAGAGCGACAGGAATGGGCGCGTCATCAATTCGACCTGAGCGAGATCAGACGTGAGCTCGGCCAAACCGACGACACTCCTATGGTCACTGCACCCACTACGGCCACAGAAGACGCAGATGGCGACACAGCCATGAAAGAAGGCCAACCACAGCCAGTCGACATGAAGGCCGACCGCGTCTACCTATTCCAACTCCCGCCCATCGTGCCAGACCTACTACTTCCAACAGTCAAGAAAGAGCTGCCGGACGAGGCCGATCCCATAATCACGGCAACTGACCAGACCCCCGTCAAAATCGAGGACGGTGAAGCCAAGCCCACCCTCAAAGATCCGCTGTCAACCACTTCGGAGCCCAGCCTGGCGTCAGGTCGCGTAGGTAAACTCCGCGTCCATGAATCGGGCCGCGCAACGCTGAGCTGGGGCGGCACGAGCCTGGAGCTATGCATGGGCATGAGTCCGCATTTCCTGCAGGACACGGTTGTTACAAGGATCACGCCGCCTGAGGAGCGAGTGGGGCCTGGCGACGAGGGCGAAGTGCTAGGGTTTGGGCAGGTTAGGGGAAAGTTTGTTGTTACACCTGACTGGTACGAGATTGTGGGATGAAACGGGGTAAGAGAGTGAGTTGGTACGGAATGATTTGGGGTGCGAATGATGGCATTGTGGGCGTTTGATATCAGGTGCATTTGCTGGCGTTGAACATACCGTGTTCATCTTGACAGGGAATATGATGCTGAGATTAAAGATAGCTCTTAGCATATACAGCCAATAGAGAAACATGGACAGCTCTCGATATCATTTTTCAATTTCCTCGAGCAGGGTGTTCTGCATACTTCCCCTTCTGCCGGCGCTTTTCATCATAGCGGCGTTACCTAGAGCTTTATGTTGAATTGAGGTTATGGGGCTAAAACTCTGTGTATTACTTATTTTCTATATAAGATTTCAAGGAACTTCGACCGCACGGTCGAAGTTGTCTGATTGGTCAGATTCCTGCCAAGAGGTTTTCCACAAGTCTCATCACGTGATATCGTTGCGGGCTTGTTTTCCAACACCCTCCCTCAAGCTTAGTTAACGATACCGCTATATACACTGTATATAGGGGTGTAAGATTGCTTAATAAGGGTTGCTGAAGCTCCTTTAAGGTAGAACAAGTGTTTGATAAGCAGTTACGCCCTCCCTAGCGTCTAGAGACAGCGCCTACTTTGTAAAACGTCTCTTAAAATTTTGGTAGCACCTGTAAGGGCGCGAAGAGACTTCGGGGAAGATTCGAAGGAATAATATAAATTCTATCTAAATCTAAGGGTATATAGCTTTTGCAGAGAACAAGACGTTGCGTAAAGAAGAGAAAGGAATAACGAAAGAATCTTATAATTAAATAGTTAGGGGTCTTGGTGGTCGATACATGCGCATATACGCACGCAGTTTTTAACGGATTTTGGTAGAATTCAATTAATCTATTAGAACTTGGCAGGAGTTAACAAAGCTAGCAGAATTCGGCAGAATTTAATTAAAGCGTTGGAATTTATCTATCGAGTATTTTACTAAGATATGTAAGCTTTGCAGTGTGGGAGAATTGAGTGAACGACTTTATTGTAAATCTACGGAAATCAGGTGTACTATATACACGAAATACGTGGCAAAGGTTAACGGCGACGCCGACGATAATTTATAACTGTTACCTAATTGGCCACCAGGTCAACATTGCCACTCAGTTAGTAATAGGTAATAAATTGGTAATAGAAATAAGTAGTAAGATATACGATAGCAAGAGTGAGTTATAAGATAATATCTTAACATGGTAGCGGTAGTCGGTTACATACCCCCCCGGATTTAACGGTATAGTTAAAGCTATAGATAATAAAAATAAAGGTAGAGACTATACCAAAATAGGAAATTTGGATACAATTTAGGAGTAGTAAGGGGATAGGGTGATGTTTAAGAGTCTTTATTAGATAATACAGTAGCAATTTAATATTGAATATCTACTAAACTTAATTGCTTTATCTATGCCTTATGCTTTTAACGGGGTAGGATCTTGATAAGGCTATTAGTAGGCATCTTGTCTATAGGGACCCATTAGATGTCGATCTTTTTGTCTTAGACTTCCTGTCTGAGCTAGTGCTAATAGACGTCGATATGTCGTAGCTTAGTGTTAAGCTTTGGTATATCCTGTCTTAGGAGTTATACGGTTTGCATATTGTCGCAACGTCAGGAAAACGGGAAGTGGCGCAGGAAATTTAGTTTCGCTAAAAGTGTTTTTGGGGCCCGGGGCCAGCTTTCCGTTATATTAGCCAACCCCCTAGGGCCCGGGGCTAGCTTTTAGCCATATTAGCCAACCCCCTAGAGCCCGGGGCCAGCTTTCCGCCATATTAGCTAAGCCCTAGAGCTATACACTAGCATTATGCTAGCTTACGGCTATAAAATAAAGATTGTTAGTATTATTGCATTTATTGCTATTAGGGTATTAAAATCCTAAAGGCCTCCTGGTAGGCTCCTAGCAGGCTTCCTAGCAGGCTCCTAGCAGGACTTTGATTTTC
>Ga0307507_10001904_pt1 | contig 45424 bp, 45 predicted proteins | sample 7_EM_MG_FD_207223 | JGI IMG/M metagenome (GOLD analysis project Ga0307507, IMG submission 207223) | Populus trichocarpa ectomycorrhiza microbial communities from riparian zone in the Pacific Northwest, United States - 7_EM | ecosystem: Host-associated > Plants > Roots > Unclassified | place... | reverse complement strand
AGAAGACCCTACTTGCAACACCGTTTACGTCGCGGCCGTCCGTCCCAGCGGTTCCTGTTTGCAGGATATATGAGAGGAGACTTCAGAGAACCTGATGCAATTGAAAGCATCCAAATCAGACGGCATCGCATAAAGTTGCAGCCACTACAAGATTGGGTATCGAAAAGTGGCTACAAACTCATGGGACGTATATAGCTTAGTCAGGCTTCCTCGGTCAGGAACGACGCCCAGTAACCAGTAGGAATGCACCATGCTCGGAAAGGGAGTCGGGGAACTCCCAAAGGGATTGTTGGCACGAGACCGATAACTATAGTCGCAACCATTGGTTCGATCGATAGGAAAGAGTCGTGTAATGCCGGATAAGACAAAGGAATGCCTCCTGCAGACCAGGTAAAAACGGAGCCAACAATATGAGAATTGGCCATCTTCTATCCTAGCGAATAATTGTCTGACATGCGAACACATGGTGATTATTCGTAAATCTATTTTAGCAACGGATACATGTTCGTATAGCCATCTAGGTGGACGGGCACTACACCCTCCCCATGAGAGAGGCATACCTGACAATAGGTTGCGCAAACGAGAGTAGAACGATAACTGACGTTCAGGGTCAAGTCGGGCTCCCACTTCAAAGAAGTTAAGCAAAGTGGACAAGAGATACTTACTTATACGAAAAGATTATGTAGCCCGCGAACACCCAGACGCGGAATATAAATATCGAAGTGTCTTTGTAGCTGCTATCCATCATGAAGCAATGGAGAAGAGACCTTAACAATATATACACGTTAACAAATATTTATCGTTCTACCTACTATACTTCTATCTTGACTCTCCTCTCCCTAGACGTATTCTCCGAAATTACCACCGGTCGGGCCTAGTATATTCGCTTGCTCTTAGAATATTACTACCTCCATAACACCCAAGCTCGAAGTCATATGGCACCCACTTCAAGTTCCGCGGCTTTGGTATCAATTTGGGCCAAAAAATTGTTGTTGGACTTCACCGGGTCTCGGCGCCTGACTTGCACACCCCGGACATGCTCCCGACGGTTTATCTCGGATTATTTAAGCACATGATGGACTGGATCCAAGCCTTTCTCAAGAAACAAGGGCGACCGCAAGCTTTTGACGACGTTTGGAAGCCATTACCGCCGTACCCTGCGTTTTTGGTCCCCACAAAAGCCTACCGCGCGGTTGCCCAGTGGCAAGGGAAAGAGATGAGGAATCTGGGGCGCTGCATTTTGGGAGCTCTCGAGGTGGCACTGCGTCAGCCACAGAGTGTACAAGGGATACCTTTCAAACATACTCTCGGATGCGTTACAGTGCTCGTCGACTTCAGTATAATGGCACAATATCGAAGCCACACGTCTGACACCATAGCTTTTATTGAACATTATCTGGACCAATTTCAGAGGATGAAAGGTATCTTCTTGGAGTTTCGAGTAACCAAGCGTACACTGTCCAAGGTTGACGAGCAACGAGAGGAGATACGACATCAGAGCACGCAGATGAGCCAGCCTGTGGCTCCCTCTAAACGGCGCCGATTCCGTGACGACGATCGCGAAGAAGAGCACGAGCGATGTATGGACTTGATCCATTGCGAATCGCATTCCAACTTTATCAAGATAGATCTACTAAGTTATTTTAGTGATCATATACGCCAGTTTGGCAATATACGGATGTATTCCACGGAGTTTAGAGGGCACGCGCATAAGGAACAAATCAAGGACGGATGGCGACGAATGAATAAAAATGCTGCCGCTCGCCAAAGCGTGCACAGCTACAGTTGTCAGCACGGCATCCGAATGAGGTGATTGAACCTCGAATCTCTCCGATGCTGCAGCCCCGATCTCTCTGCGGCTGTGCTACAACATTTTGCAAGTACAATGAGTACCGTAACCGCGCCGGTCATCCGTAGGAGGATCCTGAAAGGCGGTCGTGATGAGGTGTCCAACGTCTTGGATTTTAGTAAGGTGTCAGGGGTCTCCCTCCAGAGTATATGTCGCGAATTGATCCGATATAGCCGGCATAACCTGCCTACAGAGCGCCAGCTCCCTGAAGATCATGTGATACTTCAATCACTCCCGGTTGAACTACTAACGCAACTCGAAATACCGGTTGTCGCGTTCCAAGAAAGCGACGTTTATGATATCCACCGTGCGCGATGCACGGGCGCCCTACACTTCAGGAACTAGGGGAGTTGCAATGATTGGGTTTGGGTCCAGGCTGCTTCTGAAGAGATGTATCGTGCGCTGAGGGGCCGTCTGCCGGCAAAGCTCGTGGCGCTCTTCAAAATCAGGGACTACACCTGTGGGAATGCTGTGCGTCAGGTCGCGGCTCTTCCGATGTTGAGTGCAATCAACTCATGATTCCCCTCGGATATACATGGCCTTGGTACAGTGCAGGTGCGGGAGGATGCTCGAGAGTTTACGATAGTTGACGTAGGGACAATACATGGCCTGGCGCACCTGATCCCCTAGGTGGAACGGCGCTGGTTGGTTAATAGCCGGATTGATTTCAAAAGGTTCAAGGAAGTATATGAAGGAATCGGAATACGGGTGGGGAGGGGAGGCTGGCTGTGCGTGTGTATGCTAGTACTCCTGCGGCTTTGCCCTAACAAAAAACGCCGTCTGGCGAAATGTGGTGAGGTTTTTCTAACTTCCTCGCCACAATTCGCCAGACGGTGCTTTGCACATCCTCAAGTTGTATATGTATGATATATAGAAGCAATTGCCTAGAAAATACAGAGTACTAGCTAGTTTACCCTATACACCTAAGATTCGAAACGGGGGCGCAGGCCGACTTTAGAGATAGCAGGAGAAATACGTCAGGGCGCGCGGAAGAGGCAATGTGAAGCTGGCGCCATCATAAGAAGGAAGTGAAGAGAACCGAAGCCAAGGCGTGGACAGGGCATCAGTACGGCGCGATGTCGCCTCACGAGATATAGGGCGTTGTAACGAAATTCACGGCACACAGGGCGTAGAAAACGCAGAAGCGACGTCGCTTGCGTCAGGGCACAACGCCAACGGATCTGACGCAAGGTACTTTTTTTGCTGATGGGGTAGGGAAACGCCAGGGAAGAGGGGGAAAATTTTCATAGGGAAAACCCTGAAATGCCGGGGCCGAACTTGGCTGAGTAGTCTCAGAAAGGTTTTCTACAAGTGGCCAGGTAAATGCTTCTGGTTTTTACCCCTACCATACGGAGCTCATAAAGGACTAAGACTATATTATAGCTAGACAAAAGGTATGTGGGATGAGACATTAATAATATATACATGTTAACAAATATTTGTCTTTTCACCTACTTTAAAAATTCCACCCAGACCTTCGTCTCCCTACACATATTCTCCAAAGTACCAACGAACGGGCTTAGTATATTCGCTTGTCCTTAGAATATCACTATCCCCATAACATACCCTACCACCCACTGCTATCCCCTGTTTGCTTGCCTTGCCACTCCTTGCCGCCAGTCTGGCATACGTTCCTTTCGGCAATTCTATTGCAATTCTGGTATCAACTAACATTTTTCTTTGTGCTGGTATGGTACCATCCTTGAGAGCGTGAATGTAATTTCCTTCTGCCCTCCTGGAACCTTTTGTCGGGATTATCGTATATTTTTGGAGTCTTTTTATTCTGAGCTGGTTTGTTGTTCGCTTTTGTCCTTCCCCACGGCTGACCTCGATTCCGTCCTTTCTGTGACAAAGTCAGACTTCAAAATGTTCTGGTTTCAAATGTGTCTGTTCGTGATGCCTAGCTCCCTCCTCAAGGCGCTACTGCGGCCGCGAGCTTAATCCGTCAGGCTTTCGCCCTAGGCTTCCGGGTCAGTAAACAATTTTAAAATTAAAATTGGCTAGCGATTGGGCCCATTGGATTCATCGCAGGTTTCAGACTTCAGTGATGAGGAACTATTTTGGGTTCTGGCGGTCCATGTACACCGTCACTGGGTCGTCTGCTCCCAACAGGTAGTGTTTCCATTTGCGGAATGCCTCCAAGATTGCCAGAAGCTCTTTATCATGAATTTCGTAATTTCGTTCGGCATCATTTGGCTTTCCTGAGTGGAACGCCCGTGGGTGTAGTCACTTTCCTAACCACTAGGAAAGGATACAGCCAAGTGCAAAATGGCTAGCGTCTGTTTCGATTATGGTCTTTTGAGCCGAATAAAAATGTGCCAAGATATGGGCTGAGGTATTACTCTGTTTAAGCTCATCGAAAGCTTTTTCCTCTTCTTCTCCCCAAAACCACAAATGTTTTCCTCCTTTATTTTTCAGCGTGTTAGTAATTGGTGTGCAGACTTTTGCAAAGTTTTCTACCAATCCTCGATAGAAGTTTGTACAACTAATGAAGATTTGTACATCTTTTACCGACCGTAGTGCTTTCCAATTGAGGATGCTCTGACCTTTCTTTTCGCTCATAGTAACTCCGTTTTGTGATTGATGTTCTCCTAGGAATTCGACGGTCTTGACATGGCAAACATATTTTTTTAAGGATACTGGGAGGTCATGACATTCTAGCCTGGCTAGTACTTGTTTAACTAGCACCTCGTGTTCTTCCATAGTCTTGGGTACATTAGGATGTCATCCAAATATAGTACAACTCCGTGACCTAGAAATTCTCGCAGGATAGTGTTCATCATGGCTTGGAAAGTGGCGGGTGCATTGACCATACCAAATGGCATTAGTTTGTATTAGTAATATCCCAATTGGGTGCGAAAAGGGGTTTTTCATTCATTTTCTTTCTTGATTCGAATCAAATGGTAACTGACTTTTAGGTCTAGTTTGGTGAAGATGGTGGCACTGGTTACTCTTTCCCGCAGTTTGGTCATGAGCCATAAACGGTATTTGTTGAGTATGGTTAACTTATGTAGTTGGCGGTAGTCCCCCCATAATTGCAGTCTTGCGTCAGGTTTTGGGACAAACAGGATTGGTGCGCCCGCTGGAGATTTGGAATGAACCATTTTCTCATTCGGCTATCATTTTGTGAAGACATTTGTTCCATTCGCCTTGTTGGTATGCCAACATTGGGTATATAGGTCCCCAGGGCGGAGGGCTCAATCTTTGAGGTCGATCGCATGGTCGAAGGTCCGCCTAGGAGCCAGCATTTTTGCTTTTTCATTCTCAAACAGTTCATTGGCCTGCCAATCAGGCTTTGGTAATCCTTCTAGTTGTACTTCCTCCTCTCTGGTAGAGCCGATTCTTCCTATCATTCTGGCTTCTTTATGGAAAGCCAGTGTCTCGTCCCATTTAACCATGTTGGCAATGCCTTCATCTTGTACAAGTTCTACACATTTGGTGTGTGCAAAACATCATTTCTCAGGGGTTCTGAGGATTTTTATTGGATGTTCGTAGTGCCACCACGCAAACAGTATGATCATATGATATATGCCTCGTATCCAATGTCACACGAGACGATAGTCGAGTGGCCATTGGTACCGATTTCTAGTTGAATGGGATGTGAATAGTATTTTCCTCTTGTGGAGGAAACTTCACCCTTGAATGCAGTTATTTAAAGCGGGTTCTTTCTTCTCTCGTAAGCTAGTTTGGGTGTGCTTGCAGGGTTTTGATTTAGGAGGAAGATGTTTGAGCCAGAGTCTTGTGAGACTTTAATTGTATGCCGTTTATCCAATATGACTAGGGTGGCCTTTCCTTCAGGGCATTCGTAGTGCTATGGAGTCGGTTTGTTTTTTGTTCGCTTGGGCCGCTGGCATCAGGTCTCATAAACTCTTTTCATTGTGGTAACCTTTTTGGGTTTGTTACTGCCCCTGCGCAGTTTGGCTCTTGAAGACTCCTCAGACAAACTCTCTAACCTCTCACCAAATATTTTTCAAAATATAAAAGCTTTTTAAGATAGTGGGGAGTTGGATGGTAGAATTTTTCCGTGAAAGACAAAATTCCGTTTGTTTGTATATCGGGCAGCCCGCTACTAGCTGTGTTTACTCGGTGCCGAGGGATTCACATAGTCTAGGGGTAGTTCGTCTGATGAATTGGGTTTTGTGGCTCGGATGCGCCATCAGTTCTGACCGACTTATCCACACTTATCGGTCGTTACGAGGAGTCTACCATCCCTATCGCCTATTTCCATCAGCCGAGCTAAGGGTTCTTTATGAGGTGGGTAGTGGTTCTGCGTGGGCAATGAACGTGCCCAACTACTATGACAGAAATCCTAGGTCGCGCGCTTCTTCCGAAATGACAACCCAATGGGGTGTACTGTTATCGTATAGTGCGACCCATAGCACTCGTGGGTTATTTTTCCTCGTGTGACACTGTCCTTCTAATCGTTTTTGAGTGGGTACTTTAAGACCTCCCTCTAGGGACGATTACGCTGGTATCACTCTCATCTCATGCCAGTTTCTCACTCATCACGTTGGCTCAAGTTCCGTAGTTGGCTCTTTTCTTACTATCTTTGTGTCCTCTTAGGTTTTGTAATAACCATTGTTAGTCCTAGGGGTCCCCCCAGCAAGTGGACCAGTTTTCAGGTCGTGTTGCTCAAGGGGGGTTCCGTCGCTGTTTTCTCAATTGTATCTGGGATATAGGCTTCTGAACTTCTTCGCTGTACAACACCCTGGTGCTACCAGTTTCCCAGTCGGAATTTATCACACTTTTGAGATGGATGCACTTAAAGGGTATGAGCTGAAGAGTTCACTTCAGATTGTTTCGATTCCCAGTTCGATGGCCAGACTACCCACCTGCCGTCCCCAGTGGTGCCAGTGAGCGTTATAGCTGCTCATCTTCCATAAGGGTCCATGCTAGTGGCCTTTAGTTCACTTGTCGCGACGTTTCTCGTGGGCTTTCGGTGGTTCGATCGTCCTCCCGGTAACTTGAACGATTTCCTGTGGTTAGTGCTAACTCGAATGTCCTTCTGACAGTGCTTCCATCCAGGGATTGTTACTGTACATCTAGTCCATTGCCCCATTGCTTCTCGTTCGTCAACTACTTTCTGGTCGATACCGGTTTGTGCATCGGCCCAAACCCCCTTCATAATTTTCTGCTGGCACGCCGCGTTCTCTTTTTCTACCTTCCCCTCCTTTTTCGTTTCCAGGTATACCCTTTTCTCTTTGGCGGTATACTTCAGTTGTTTCATCATCTTTGACACTGTTGGCTTGTCACATTTCCTTTTCCCACTTGAATTTGACCCTGAGAAATTATTGTCCTTAAGCTTTTATCCTTCCTGGAAATCTTCCTGATCATGGACCGCTTGTCTGAGAGCTTCCATGCAATCTCTGTTGTAGGTATATTCTTGATGCATTGACATTTTTCATAAAGCCTCGTCTGGCAGTTGGTGTCTTGTCAATTTTCGGAACCCCATTCCAGTAACCTGTCCTTTCACCTTCCAAACATCCAATTCCAGTAGAAATTGGTTAATATTATTGTTATATCAGACTTTCGACATTTCTCGTAGGGCCTGTTCTTCTTGGTGAGCAGGAGCCAAACAATTTATAAGTTGTTCTGCAAAGACATCCTGTAATTGATAACCTCCCTGTCGTGTATGTCATAATTCTCCGCTCATTTGGTTCCGGTAGGTCCTAGCGAATGATGCTACTTGTGATCCACGGAGTATGGATATGGCATATTTAATCTGCTCTGCCTCGTCTTGCCACTGGTATGGGTTTCGATCCAAAAAATCCTTAGAGGAGGTTAGCCAAATCCCACTATCTGGGTCTTTGCCATGTTTGTATCCTGATGGGGACTGAGCTGGACGTTTGGTGGTCTCTTCAATTGCCCTTCCTCATACCCTGGAGAAACCTATTTCTTCCTCTCTAGGCTCTCTGTATTTTTCCTCATCAGTTTGTTCCTTTTCTGCCGGTTTCTGATTTCGTTTGGCGGGTCTCTCGTCCTGCCTTCATCGTCTCTCACCTCCACTTCCTTCTCCTTCACTATCTGCAGGATCAGGGGTGCCTCCTGCCGCTCCGTGCATTGTGGGGGTGGTCGTACTCCACCTCCTCCTCCTGCTACTGCAGGACTCGGTTCTGGGGTTGGGTTTGAAGGTTTGCCTTTAACTTGGCCCATCAAGGAAGTGACCGCTTCGGTCAACTCAGCTATCTGTCATTCCTGTCTTTCTCTGGCTTCTCTGTCCGAGTCTGCCTCTAGTTCGGCCATCATAGGCTTGAGTATCCTTTCGTGGTTCTCTAATTCGCGTTGATGTTGGGCCTTTGTGTCTAGGAGATCCTGTCCCACTTGTTCGTCTCTGCCCATTGCCGCTGCTCCCTCTGCTTGTATGGTTTGGTGGACTTGTGATGTGACCTACTCGTGCTGGGTTTGCTGATTGTCTTATCCATCCATCCTTCCACTAACCTTCTTGATAGCTTCTTCTAACCCTTTTGTCGCTGCTTCCACTTGTACAATACTGGTATCGATTTGTTCCAGCACCGTGCCTATCAATCTTGCGCCTGTCATTATTTCTCTTTTTACCTTGCCCAGTTCCTGTACCAGATATTGGATCAAGGATGCAAGGGATTTGAACGCTAGGTATTCTGGATCTATACTTTGGGCTAGATCGTCCTCGTCGAGGTGTAAACTTCGGTTGATCCAGTCAAGTCGTTGCGACATTTCGGGAGTTAATATGGGTTCCCTTGGGGTTTAAGATTGTTGTGACTGGGACGGTCACATTGCGGCGCAATGGAAGAGTCCAGGTGGCAGAGCGCGAGATAGTCTCGTATTGGTTGATCTGGCAATCCTTGTGTCTTGCCAGATCACCGTCGGAGCTTGGGACTGGGAGAGTTCATCTTGCTCGATGTGATCTGGTCCTGCTCCCTCAGTGTGAGACCTCCACATTTTTGAAGTAGGTAAGTGATTCTTATCCTTTAAGTGAAAAAATAAGTTTGATTGTTGGTAAAGGTATATCACAGTGAGGTTTTATGAGTTGAGGAAATTGCGATTTGTATTGGTGATCGATATCGCACGTGTGTCTCAGTAACATGGAGAATAACAATATACTGTTAAGGGGGTAGTAATATCGTAAGAACAAGCGAATATACTATGCCCGATCGTTGATAATTGGGGGATTATGTCAAGGGAGACGAAGGTCAAGACGGAATTATACAGTAGGTAAAACGATAAATATTTTTTAATGTGCATATATTGTTAAGGTCCCTTCTCCGTTGCTTGATTCTTGATAGCAGCTATCAAGACACCTCGATATTTGTATTTCGTGTCTGGGTGTTCACGGGCTACATAATCTCTTCCTATAACTATGTATCTTTCTTTCACCTAGCTTGACTTGTTTGAAGTGGGAACCCAACTTGACACTCAACATCCATTATCTTTGTACTCTCGTTGGCGCAACTAAGTGCCACGTATGCCTCTCTCATGGGGAGGGTGTAGTGCCCGTCCACATAGATGGCTATAGTAACATGTATCCGTTGATAAATAGATTTAGGAATAATCTTCATGTGTTCGCATAGAGACAATTATCCGCAGAGATAGAAGATTGCCAGTCTTCATGTGGTTGGCTCCGTTTAGACTTGGTCTGCAGCGAGCATTCTCCTGTCTTAACCGGCATTACACAGTTCCTCTCTATTGATCGAACCAATAGTTATGACTATACTTATCGGTCTCTTGCCACCAACCCTTTTGGGAGGTCCCCGACTCCCTTTCCCAGCATAGTGCATTCCTACTGGTCACTCGGTGTCTTTCCAGACCGAGGAAGCCTAATTAAGCTAGATACGTCCCCTGAGTTTGTATCCACCTTTCGATACCCACTTTGGCAGTGGTTGTAACTCTGTGCGATGTAGTCCGATCAAGATGCCTCCACTTGCATTAGGTGCTCTGAGGTCTCCTTTACTATATCCTGCGAATAGGAACCGGTCGGACATACGGCGGTGACGTATACGCTGTTGCAAGTAGGGTCTTCATTACTCATGTGTTTCGTGAGGGGACGCAACTTCCCAGGCGACGTATGGTGACCTATTGTCCCAACATCGGGGCTGGAAAGGGGTGTTGCCAACTCATTTTTAGAGGTTCGTGCTCAGGGGTAGGGTAACTTGACCCCCTTATCCCTGTGGAAGCTCTGTGCTTAACACCAAATGGGATTACTTTGTATTTGTAATGTCCATATCGGGTGTGAAAAGCTGTTTTCCATTCATCTCAATTTTTGATTCGAATCCAATGGTAACCGTCTTTTAGGTCTTCCTTGTTGAAGATGGTTGCGCAGGCTACTCTTTCCCTTAGTTCCGTCATGAGCGGTAAAGCCTATTTGACTAGTATGGTTAACTTGCTTACTTGGCGGTAGTCCACACACACTCGTACTCTTCTCTGAGGTTTGGGGTCAAATAGGATTGCTGCGCTCGCTAGAGATTTGCGATTAAGGATTTTCACTTTGGCTAACATTTTGTGAAGATATTGGTTCAATTCTTCCAGTTGGTATGCCGACATTGGGTATCTATGTACCCAGGGCGGAGTGGCTCCATCTTTGATGTCGATCGCATGTGTTATGGTGGTAGTCATATTCTAAGAACAAGCGAATATACTAGGCCCTATCTTTGGTAATTGGGAGAATACGTCTACGGAGACGAAGGTCAAGATAGAATTATAAGGTAGGAAAAACAACAAATATTTGTTTAACGTGTATACATTGTTATGGTCTCCTCTCTGTTCCTTGATGATTGATAGCAGCTAGGGAGACATGTCGATATTTATATTCCACATCGGAGTGTTCGCGGGCTATATAGTCTCTTCCTATAACTAGGTATTTTTCTTTCACCTAGGTCGACTTCTTTGGAGTGGGAGCCCGAGTTGACCCTGATCATCCGTTATCTTTCTACTCTCGTTTGCGCAACTTATTGCCACGTATCTCTCTCTCATGGCGAGGGTGTAGAGCCCATTCACCTCGATGGCTATACGAACATATATCCGTTGCTCAATTGATTTACGAATAATCTCCATCTTTTTGCATGTCAAACAATTATTCACACAGATAGAACATGGCCAGTCTTCCTATTTTTGGCTCCATTGTGACTTAGTCCGCAGGAGGCATTCGCTTGTCTTAACCGGCATTTCACGACTCTTTGCCATTGCTCGAACCAATAGTTACAACTATAGTTATTCGTCTCTTGCCACAACCCCTTTGGTAGTTCCCCGACTCCCTTTCCGAGCATAGTCCCTTCCTACTCGTTACCGGGCGTCTTTCCAGAACCGCAAAGCCTAACTAAGGTAGCAATGTCCCCTGAGTTTGGATGCTCTACTTGATACCCACTCTTGTAGTGGTAGTAACTCTGTGCGATGTCGTCTGATCAGGATACTTTTACCTGCATCAGGTGCTCTGAGGGCTCCTCTCATATACTATGCGAACAGTAACTGGTCGGACGGACAACCGTGACGTATTCAGTGTTGCAAGTAGGCTCTTCCATACTCATGTCTCTGGTGAGGGGACGCAACTTCCCAGGCGACGTATGGTGACCTATTATCCCAACGTCGCGGCTAGAGGCTGCTATTGCTATCACTTTTGTAGAGGTTTGTGTGCCGAGGTAGGGTAACTTGAGCCCCCTATCCATCTGGGAGCTCTGTGCCTAACACAAGCTCCCTTCTCTCATGCTTCGTCCCAAATACTTTTTGTCTAACTATTATACCTTCTTACTCCTTTATGACCTCCGTATGGTTGGGGTAAAAACCACCAGCCTTTACTTGTCCACTTCTGGAACAACCTTTCTCATACTACTCATCCAAGTTCGGCCCCGGCATTTCTGGGTTATCCTGGTCAAATTTTTCCACGTCTTCTCTTCCATTTTGAAATCCCTCCGGGGGTTTCCAGGTCTTTCCATCTTCTGAGCATCCGGCCCATTTTTCAAAGTATCGGAGTCCATTCCCCAAAAAACTCAACTTGCGTTTCATTCATCCCGTATCTGCTTTGAACCTCTGGTGAAGCAAATTTTTCAAATTTGGGTAAACAAAAATCCCGTTACTTCATTAAATACAACCATCTTTCAAGATAATATGGTTAAAATCGTAAGTCTTACGGCCCCATTTACCTGGCCATTTTGCCTTCAAAGTTCGAATCTTCCTTTACAGGATGTACCGAATCCTGCTGGGACGCAAAGTCTACTCTATGAAGAGCAAGGATGCCTTCAGATGCAAACCAGAGCTTTTTTTGCTCATGTTCTTTGAACTCCTTGTTTGCCCTTCTGACCTTTCTCGTGTAGGTAATTATCTCACTTTTAACGATTCTTTCAACCACCGATTCTAGGTCAACTTCGACGTCCTCTGGTTCTCGTCGGGGTTGTTCTTGCTTGGGTCGGTCAGAAACTTCATAGGGTTCGAGAAGCACGACATGGAATACTGGATGGATTTTCTACCAGGCCGGGATATCGAGTTTGAACGCCCTATTCCCCCTTTTTTGAAGTACTTTCAAAGTGCCGTACAATCGTAGGGTAAATTTTCTTGTTCGTTGTTTGCTCTTAATATTTTTCGCGTTTAATATTACCAAGTCACCTATCGCAATATTGGGTTTTATTGTTACTCGCCGGTAGTAGTATTTCTTCATGGCCTCTCTTGTTTGATCGAGAGTTGTCCTCGCTTTCTCCTGCCCTGCCTTCATTCAGTGCATATGCATTGTGGCCCCTGGGTTTTGAGCCTCTCTTTCCTTCATCCATTCCGTCTGCGGATTGAACCCCTAGTTGGCGAAAAAGGGGGTTGGTTTAGATGCACTTGCTTTGAAAGCATTGTAGGCGTATTCGGCTAAGAGTAGTAGGTAATACCTGTCGTCTCGGTCATATAGTAGTTGACCAAGTTACGAAGGTAATCCTGCATCACTTGGTTGGTTCTTTCGGTTTGTCTGTCCGTTTGTGGGTGATACGCCAGCGACATTTCCCTTCTAATTGTTAATAGTTTGCACAATGATTCCCAAAATGCTTCAGAAAACTTTGCGTTGATGTCTGACAGGATATCGGAGGGGAGTCCGTAAAGTTTCCAGACTTCTTTAAGGAAGGTATTCGTAACTTCTTTTGCGTTCGCATTTGTTGCTAAGCCAATAAAGTGTACCATTTTTGTAAAAAGATCCACTACAACCATGATCTGGGTTTGTCCCTGGGACTCGGGTAACTGGGTAATGAAATCCGCTGAGATAGTGGTCCATGCTGCGTCGGGTACGTCCAATGGTTGGATTAATCCATACTTCGAGTGTCGTGGTGATATGTTATGTTGACATTTGTCGCAAGAGCAGAAGTAGTCGTTGATCCATTTAGTGAGTCTTTCCCAGTGGAAGTCTGTCATTACCAATTGGATTGGTTTTTCTTGTCCGAAATCTCTGGCTACCTTAGAGTCCTGACATCATTTCGCTATTTCCGTCAATAGTTCTTCCTTTGACTGAATGAATAGTCTATTCTTGTAATAGAGCAATCCATCTTCCAGATCCCAGTGCTTTGGTAGAGTTTCCTGTTTTTCTTTTAATTGCCCTCGCTCCTCTTTTCCTGCCATTCAGGTGTCATCCACTTTTCCTGCCGTGCTTATTCTGTCCAGGAATGAGTCGTCCCTGGTCTGCATTTGTATTGCTGCAATCATGGAACTGGACAGCATTACTATCTCATCTCATAGGCTAGAGCGTGTGTGGATATCTTCTTCGTCAAAGGATGAGTTTTCCTGTGGGTCAAGGTTTAAGAAACACATTTTTACATTGAGTTCTTCACACAGGCTGGACTATTTGGGACCGATGTCTCTTGAGCCGAATCCCCGAGTCCCCCTTTGTGTGTCTTCCTGATTATCAATTTCAATGGCATTGTGTGTTTGTATTTTTTTTCACGATTCGTTGGGCGATACGGTCGCCTGCCTTGAACTTGTGACTGGTGTTCCCATGGTTCTGTAGTAGTACTTTTATTTCCCCGGTATAATCCACATCTATTACTCCGCCGCCCCCGTCTATTCCATGGTTGCTTGCAATGCCACATCTCGCCACCAGTCTGGCTTACGTTCTTTTGGGCAATCTTATTGCGATTCCGGTATCCAGTAACATCTGCCTTTGGGCTGGTATGGTGCCATCCATCAGCGCCTGAATGTCATGTCTTGCTGCCATCCTGGAACCTTTTGTTGGGATTATCGCATTTTGTTGGAGTCTTTTTATTCTGAGTCGGTTTTTTGTTGGCTTTTGTCCTTCCATTAGGCTGTCCTGAATTTGGTCCTTGCTGTGGCAAAGTGAACCTTCAAAGTCTTCCGGTTTCAAAATTTTCTGTTCGCGATGCATACCTCACTCCTCAAGGCGCTCCTCCACCCGCCGACTTAATGCGTCAGGTTTATCCCCTCTACTTCTGGGACGGTAAACAATTTTAAAATCAAAATTGGGTAGCCACTGAGCCAATCGGCTCTGTTGGGGAGTCCAGACTTTCTGTTAGCCATGGAGCTCCCAGATGGCTAAGGGGGTCAAGTTCCCCTACGTAAGAGCACAAAACCTGTAAAAAAGACTTGGCAACACCCCCCTCCACCCCCGACGTTGGGACAATACGTCGCCATACGTCGTCTGGGAATTTGGGTCCCCTCACCAAAGACATGAGTAAAGAAGGCCCTACTTGCAACACTGTACATCGCGGCCTATGGGAATAGTCTTGGATATTTTTACCGGAGGTGATGTGTTCGACCCACACACCGGTGATAGGCATTATTACTATCCTTGGATTGCAAATCAGTCAGCAGGCAACGGCACGAGCACTGCGACCGAGGGGTTTGTCCCGACCCCTATAGAAGAACTGAATCTCTATAAGTAGGAAGTCATACTACGAATGTTGAACACTTGGATACGAAGTTATGGCCCTTCAAAGTTAAGCCGACAGAGATATGTAGTCTGATATATAAGATATAAGTCTATGATTACCCCGCATGAGAAATGGTGATCACAACATGACCGGACAGAACAACTGGAATCAAAGCGAGCGAGGCTACATATACAGACGAAGTTCATATGACTTAAGGAGACAAAGCAAGTAATTGGACGCAATTAACTTAGCTATGATGAAAGTCGAAGTGGAATGCGAATTGTCAGGGTCAAATGGTCTTCACACATTGATGAGAGTGCACTAAAGTACAATAGGTACTTAAGAACTATGTGTGTAGGAAGTACTACCCCAGACAAGGGTATAAATAGCGGGCATGCACCTGGTAGTTAGAAGGTCATTAAGCAACGGAAAAGATACCTTAACAATATGTACACGTTCAACAAATATTTATCGTTTTACCTACCTTATAATTCTATCTTGACCTTCGTCTCCCTAGATGTATTCCCCAAATTACCAACAATCAGGCATAGTATATTCACTTGTTCTTAGAACATTACTACCCCCATAACAGTATATTGTTATTGTCTCCGTTTGCGAGACAGATGTGCGATATTTATCACCCATACGAATCGCAATTTTATCAACTCATTGAATGTCACCCTGATATCCCTTTACCAAAGATCAAACTCATTATATCACTAAAAAGATAAGAAACACTTACCTACTTCAAAAATATGGAGTTCTAACCCCGAAGAAGCAGGACCAGATCTCATGGAGACAGAGGAACTCCCCCAGTCCCACGCTCCAAACGTGACATCGCAAGATACAAGGAGCGCTAGATCCACCCATACTAGAATATCAATATCTCCTGCCCTGCCACCCGGACTCTTCCATCGCGGGGCGATGAGACCCTCCCAATCCCAACAGTTTCAGACTCCGGGGGAACCTCTATTAAACCCCAAAATGTCCAGACGACTTGACCGCATCAACTGAAGTCTACAGCTGTACGAAGACGATCTAGCTCATAGCATCGATGAGTGACACCTAGCGTTCTAATCCCTTCCACCGCACATCCACCACTTGGCACTAGAACTACGTAAAGTAAAAAGGGAGATAATGAAAGGCGCAAAATATATTGGAACGGAGCTGGAACATATAGATACCAGCATGGTACAGGTGGAAGCGGCAAACCAAGGGGCTCTAAGACACACTCAAAAAGGCCAGTGGTAGGATGGACGGACAAGACAACCGTCAAACCCAACACGAGCAGGTCACATCACACCTCCACCAAACCATACATGCAGAAGGAACAGCGGCAATGGGCAGAGACGAACAGTTAGGACAGGAACTCTTAGACACCGAAGCCCAACATCAACGGCCAATACAGAACCACGAGAGGATACTCAACGGTATGAAGGCTGAATTGGAGGCAAATAGAGAAGCCCGAGAAACACAGGAAAGCCACAGAGCCGAATTGACCGAAGCAGTTACTTCCTTGATATGCCAAGTGAAAGGCAAGCGGTTGAACTCAACACGGAAACGGAGTGCCGGAGCAGGAGGAGGAGGTGGAGGACGACCACCCCCCACAATGGACGGGGCTGTAAGAGGTACCACAAATCCTGGAGATACTGCAGGTGAAGGAAGTGACGATGAGAGACGAGGAAGGTGGGATGAGAGACCGACAAATGAAAGAAGCAGCCTCCAGAAACGAAAAAACTGACGAGGGACAATACAGAGAGGCTACAGAGGACGAAATACCGTTCTCCAGGGCTTTAGGAAAAGCCATTGATGAGAAAACCATATGTCCAGCTCAGTCCCCATCAGGGTATGAACATGCCAAACAACAAGATATCCGGTTTTGGCTAACTACCTGTAAGCATTTTTTCGATCGAAACGCATACCAGGCGCAAGACGAGGCGGAACACATTAAATATGCCGTGTCCAAACCCAAAGGATCAAAATTAGCATTCTTCGCTATGACCTACCGGAACCAAATGACCGGAGAATTAGGACTTACACAACACCAAGGTTATGAATCATAGGAGGTCTTTGCCGAACACGCCATACCTTCGGTCCCAATCACGAACAAGAAAAAGCCGGACAAGAAATGTTACAATTCCAATACAAGAATGACATTAACCAATTTCGACTGGAATTCCAAAATTGCAATGTTAAAGCAAAAGTTACTGGAATTGCGTTCCGAACATTGATCAGAGACAAACTGCCGGATGAGTCTTTACGACGAATGTCAATGCATTAAGAAAATTCGAACGACAGAGATTGGATAGAACCTCTCCGACAAGCGGTCCACGATGAGGAAGATTTCCAGGAAGGAAAAAGGCTTAAAGATAATAATTTTTCAGGGTCAAATTCTAGTGGGAAAAGGAAACGTGATGAGCCAACAACGGCAAAGATAACGAACAAACCAAAGTACACCGCTAAAGAAAAAAGGGTATACCAGGCAAAGAAAAAGGAGGAGAGGAGAGAAAAAGGGAAGGCGGCACCACAGCAGAAAATTATGCATAGGCTTTCGGCCTACGCCAACACCGGCATCGACCAGAAAGTAGTCGATTAATGAAAAGCAAAGGGGCAATGCACAAGATGTACCGTAACCAATCCCGGATGGAAGCACTGTCAGACAGATATTTGAGTTAGCACCAGCTACAGGACATCATTCAAATTACGGGGAGGAAGATGGAACCACCCAAGGCCTAGAAAGCTAAGGGTAGCCGCCGTGGCTCCCGACTACCGTGGAGAAAACTCGCGACAAGCGAGTCAAAGGCCACTAGCATGGACCTTTATGGAGGACGATGAGCTAGAAAGCTTACTGGCACCACTGGCGATGGGATATGGGCACTCCGGCCATGGAACCTGGAATCGAATTAATCTGAAGTGAACTCTACAGCTCATACCCTTTAAGTGCATCGATCCCAAAAGCGTGATAAATTCTAAGTGGGAAACTGGTAGCTCCTGGGTGTTGTACGGCGAAGAGGTTCAGAAGCCTATATCCCAGATAAAATCGAGACAGTAGCGAAGGAACCCACCTTGAGCAACACGACCTGAAAACCACTCCACAGGCTCCAGGGACCCCTAGGACTAACAACGGTTAGTAGAAAACGTAAGAGGACACAAGGACGGTACGAAAAGAGCACAGTACAGAACTCGAGCCAAGGTGATGAGAGAGTAACTGGCATCAGACGAGAGTGGCACCAGCGTAGTCGTACGCAGAGGCAGGTGTCAAAGTACACAATTGAAAACAATTAAAAGAACAGTATCTCACGAGGAAAAATAACCCACAAGGGGTATGGGTCGCACTATACGATAACAAGACACTCCAGTTGCCTGGCATCTAGGACGAAGCGCGCGACCTCATGAACTCTCGCATACTAGTTGGGCACGTTCATTACCCTCACAGAACCGCTACCCACCGATTCAAGAAAGTTTGGCTCGGGCTGATGGAATAAGGCAATAGGTATGGTAGACTCCTCGTAACTACCGATAAATGTGGATAACCTGGTCGGAATGGAAGGCGCATCTGAGCCACATAGCACGAAGCATCAGACTAACTACCCCTAGTATATCAGAATCCCTCGGCCAGGAGTAAAGACCACTAGTAGTGGGCTGCCCAGTACTAGTATACAAATTAACCAAAATTTTATCCTTTGTGCAAAATCCTACCCTCAATCCCCAAACTATCATAAGAATATTTTCCATTTTCAAAAATATTTGGTGAGAGGATAGACAGTTTGTCTAAGGAGGCTGGAAGAGCCGAAAGTGGGCAGGCGCCGAAACAAACCCCAAGGATACCAGAATGAAAACAGTTTATTAGACACGGGAGGGAGGCCCCAAGTGAACAAAACACAAACTAAGTCCCCAGCACTATGTATGCCCTGAAGGAGACACATTCCAAGTCATATCGGACAAACGGCACAAGATTAAGGTGTTACTAGACTCTGGCTCCAACTGTTATGGGGGTAGTAATATTCTAAGGGCAAGCGAATATAGTAGGCCCGACCGTCGGTGATTTCGGAGAATACGTCTAGGGAGACGAGACTCAAGATAGAAGTATAGTAGGTAGAACGAAAAATGTTTGTTCACGTGTATATATTGTTAAGGTCTCTTCTCCGTTGCTTGATGATGGATAGCAGCTACGAAGACACCTCGATATTTATATTCCGCGTCTGGGTGTTCGCGGGCTCCATAATCTTTTCCTATAACTAAGTATCTCTTGTCCACCTAGCTAGACTTCTGTGAAGTGGGAGCCCGACTTGACCCTGAACGTCCGTTATCTTTCTACTCTCGTTTGCGCAACTTATTGCCACGTATGCCTCTCTCATGGGGAGGGTGTGGTGCCCGTCCGCCTAGATGGCTATACCAACATGTATCCGTTGCTAAATAGATTTACGAATAATGTTCATGTGTTCGCATGTCAGACAATTATTCGCTAGGATAGAAGATGGCCAATCCTCATATTGTTGGCTCCGTTTTGACCTGGTCTGCAGGAGGCATTCCTTAGTCTTATCCGGCATTACACGACTCTTTCCTATCGATCGAACCCATGGTTGCGACTATAGTTATCGGTCTTGTGCCAACAATCCCTTTGGGAGTTCCCCGACTCCCTTTCCGAGCATAGTGCATTCCTACTGGTTACTGGGCGTCTTTCCAGACCAAGGAAGCCTAAGTAAGGTAGGTACGTCCCGTGAGTTTGTAGCCACTTTTCGATACCCAATCTTGTAGTGGCTGTGCCTCTATGCGACGCCGTCCGATTTGGATGCTTTTCACTTGCATCAGGTGCTCTGAGGCCTCCTCTCATATATCCTGCGAACAGGAACCGGTCGGACGGACGGCCGCGACGTATACGGTGTTGCAAGTAGGGTCTTCTTTACTGATGTCTTTGGTGAGGGGACGCAACTTTCCAGACGGTGTATGGTGACCTACTGTCCCAACGTCGGGGCCAGAGGGGGGTGTTGCTAAGTCTTTTTTAGAGGTTCGTGCGCGAAGGTAGGGTAACTTGACCCCCTTATCCTTCTGGGAGCTCTGTGCCTAACACCAACATTGTGCTGCTAAACCAAAACCCCACCTGAACCCTCAATGTACCTAATGAAATAAGGAAACCCCGCTTAAAATAACCGCATTCAATGGTGAAGTATCCTCCTCAGGAGGAAAATACAATTCACACCCAGTTCAACTACAAATCGGAACTAATGGCCATACAACTATAGTCTCCTGCGAGATTGCGGAGGCAGGCAAATGGGATCTGATCATACCATTGGGGTGGTAGTACCACGAACATCCAATAAAACATATCGAAACCCCTGAGAAATGAAGTTTACAACACGCCAAATATCTAGAACATGTACAAGATGAGGGTATCGCCGACATGTTTGAATGGGACGAGACGGTGTCCCTCGATGAACAAGCCAGAACAATAGGCAGGATCGGACCCACAAGACAGTAGGAATTACAACTAGAACGATTACCAAAGCCCTATTTGCCGTACAAGGAGCTCTTTGAGAATGAAAAAGCACAAAGGCTGGCTCCAAGATGAACTTTCGACCACACAATCGATCTCAAGGATGGGGCCAACCCACCCTCGGGACCAATATACCCAATATCGGCATACCACTTAGAAGAATTACACAAATATCTTCACAAAATGTTAGCCGAAGGAAAGATAGTCCACAGTAAATCCCCGCAGGTGCACCAATCCTCTTTGTCCCCAAACCTGACGGAAGGCTACGAGTGTTGGAAGAGTACCACCAACTGAATAAGTTAACCATACTCAACGAATACCCTTTACCGCTAATGACCGAACTGAGGGAAATAGTAGCCACTGCCACCATCTTCACCAACCTAGACCTAAAGGACGGTTACCATTTGATTCGGATCAAAAAAGAAGAGGGATGGAAAAGTGCTTTTCGCACACGATATGGACATTACGGATACACAGTAATGCCCTTTGGTTTAGTCAATACACCCACCACGTTCAAACCATGATGAACTCTATCCTGAGAGAATTTCTATATCACGCAGTTGAAGTATATTTGGATGAGATTCTTATTTACTCAAAGACTATGGAAGAACACGAGGCTCTAGTTAAACTAGTACTAGCCACACTAGAACGTCATGACCTCGCAGTATCCTTCAAGAAATCCATGTTCCATGTCAACACAGTCAAATTCCTAGGATATATCGTAGGGAAAAGCGGAGTTACTATGAGCGAAAAGAAAGTTGAGAGCATTATCAATTGGAAAGCCCCACGGTCGGTAAAAGATATACAAATGTTGCTTGATTTTACAAACTTCTACCAACAATTCATAGAACACTTTTGAAAAGTCCGCAAACCAATTACCGACAGGGTAAAAACCAATGGAGGAAAACATTTATGATTCTGGGGAGAAGAACACAACAAAGCTTTCAAGGAGCTTAGGCAGAGATTTACCTCGGCCCCTATCCTAGGACATTTTTATCCGGACCAAAAGACGATAATCGAAAAAGAAGCTAGCCATTTTGCACTAGGCTGTGTCATTTCCCAGTACTTGGGAAAAAGGTTACACCCTCTGGCATTCCACTCACGGAAGCTAAACGATGCCGAACCAATCTATGAAATTCATGATAAGAAGCTCCTGGCAATTGTGGAGGCATTGCGCGAATGGAAACACTACCTGGTGCGTGCAGAGGACCCGGTAACGGTATACACCGACCACTAGAATCTACAAGACTTCCTCACAACGAAAGTCTGCAATCCCAGACTGATCCAATGGGCTCAGTGGCTACCCAATTTTAATTTTAAAATTTTTTAAGGTCCCGGAAGTATAGGGGGTAAATCTGACACAGGAAGCCGGGGGCCGGAGTACCGTCTTGAGGAAGGAGCTACGCCAGGCGAACAGACAATTTTGAAACCAGAACCCTCTTGAACTTTCACTTTGCCACAGAAATCACCGAATTCAGGTCAGCCTTGTAGAAGGAAAAAAGCGGACAACACACCAACTCAGAATAAAAAGACTGCAACAAAATGCGATGATCCCGATAAAAGGTTGCAGGATGGAAGGAGGACCTGACATTCATGCTCTGAAGGATCGCACCATACCAGCCCAAAGACAGATGTTAGTTGATACAGGAATCGCAATCGGATTGCCCAAAGGAACGTACAGCAGACTGGCCGCGAGTAGTGATATGACAAGGAAATATGGAATACCAGTGGGTGGCAGAGTAATACATGCGGATTATACCAGTGAAATAAAAGTAATACTACGGAACCATGGGAACACCAGTTACGAGTTCAAGGCAGCCGACTGTATCGCACAACTAATCGTGGAAAAAAGACAAACATGTGATGCAATGGAAATCGATAATCTTGGAGACACGCAAAGGGGAACTCGGGGATCCGGCTCAAGCAACATCGGTCCCAAATGGCTCATCATGTGTGAAGAACTCAAAGTAAAAATGTGTTTCTTAAACCCAGCCCCAGAGGACAACTCATACTTTGACGAAGAAGATATCCACACCCAAGCTGGCTTACGAGACAAGATAACAATGCTGTCCAGTGCCATGATTGCAGCAATACAAATGCAGACCATGGACGACGCATTCCTGGACAGAATAACAACAGGTGGAAAAGAGGATGACAACTGAAGGGCACGAAAAGAGGAGCCATGGGAATTACAAGAAACAAGGGAAACACTACTAAAGCCCTGGGATCTGGCAAATGGATTGTTCTATTACAAGAATAGACTATTCATTACGTCAAAGGAAGGGCTCTTGACAGAAAGACTGAAAGGATGTCAGGAGTCTAAGGTAGCCGGACATTTCGGACAAGAAAAAACAAGCCAATAGATTACAAGAAACATCCACTGGGAAAAACTCACGGAATTGAACGAGGACTACGTCTGGTCTTGCGACGAAGGTTCACATAACATATCACCCTGACCCTCGAAGTATTGATTACTCCAACCATTGGAAGTCCCCTACACAGCATGGACCTCTATCACATTGGATTTCATTACCCAGTTACCTGAGTCCAAGGGACACACCCAGATAATGATAGTAGTGGATGGTTTTACAAAAATGGGAGATTTTATTGGGGTAGCAACAAATGGGACCACAAAAGACGTTGCGGATATGTTCCTTGAAGAAGTTTGGAAATTGCACAGACTCCCGTCCGAAATTTTCTCAGACATGGACCCAATGTTCTCTGCCGACTTTTGGCAATCCTTGGGCAAAGAATTAGGAATGAAAAGGTGAATGTCAAAGGCCTATGACGCACAAACCTTGGGACAAACCTAAATAACCAACCAAGTGCTGGAAGGTTACCTTAGTAACCTCGTCAACTATGACCAAGAAGACTGGTAGCAGCTTCTCCCGTTAGCCGAATACACCTACAATAATTCCAAAGCAAGTGGATATGAACTAACCCCGTCTTTGGCCAAGTTCGGGTTCCATCCGCAGACGGAATAGATGAAAGAAAGAGAGGCCCAAAACCCAGGGGCCATAATGTATACTCACTGGATGAAGACAGTGCAGGAGAAAGCGAGGACACCTCTGGAACACACAAGAGAAGCCATGAAGAAGTACTAGGACCGGCGAGCGACACCACAGCCTGATATCAAGATAGGTGACTTGGTAATCTTAAACGCAAAAAACATTAAGAGCAAACGACCAACAAGAAAGTTTACCCGACGATTGTAAGGCCGTTTCAAAGTATTAGAGAGAAGAGGGAATAAGGCATTCAAACTCAATATCCCGGCTCGGTAGAAAATCCACCCAGCATTTCACGTCTCACTTCTCAAACACTATCAAGTCTCTGACCAATACAACCGAGAACAACCCCCGCGAGAACCAGAGGACGTCGAAGATGAACTGGAATAGGAGGTTGAAAGAATTGTCAAAAGTGAGATAATCACCTACACGAGAAAGGTCAGAAGGGTAAACAAGGAGTTCAACGAGCTCTGATACTTTGTAAAATGGGCCGGATGCTCAGAGGATGAAAACACATGGGAACCACCGAAGGGGTTCGAAAATGCCAGATACGAGGTGGAAAAGTTTCATAGGGAAAACCCCGAAATGCTGGTACCGAACTTGGATGAGTCGTATGAGAATAGTTTTCCACTAGTGGACAAGTAAACACTTCTGGTTTTTACCCCTACCATACGGAGCTCATAAAGGATTAAGAATGTATGATAGTTAGACAAAAGTATTCAGGATGCAACTTAAGAGGAGGGAGCTTATGTTAGGCACGTAGCTCCCAAATGGATAAGGGGGTCAAGTTACCCTACCTCAGCGCACAAATCTGGAAAAATGACATAGAAACACCTTCCTCCAGCCCAGATGGTGAGACAATACGTCGCCATATGTCGCCTGGGAAGTTGTGTCCCCTCACCAAAGACATGAGTAAAGAAGACCCTACTTGCACCACCGTACATCGCGGCCTATCGGAGTAGTCATGGACATTTATATTGGAGGTCACATGTTCAACCTACATACCTGTCATAGTTATTATTACTATACTCGGATTGCACATCCCACTTCCGGGATCGGGACGAGTACTGTCTTCTCGGGGTTTCTGATGACTCCTATAGAAGAAATGAATATCTATAAGTAGGAAGTCATACGGTAATGTTAGAATGGTTGGACAAGAAGTTATGGCACTTCAAAGTTATGCCGACCAAGATATCTAGTCTGATATATAAGATATAAGGCTATCATAACCCGGCATGAGAAATGTTGATCGCAACATGACCGGAAGAAACAACTGGAATGTACACGAGCCAGGCTACATATACAGACTAAGTTAATATGACTTAAAGATCAAATGCAAGTAATTGGCCGCAATTAACTTAGCTATTATTAAAGTCAAAGTGGTGTGTGACTTGTCAGGCTCAAACGGTGTTCGCACATTCATGCGAGTTTACTAAAGTACAAGAGGTACTTAAGAACTATGGCTGTAGGAAGTACCGCGGACAAGGGTATAAGTACCGGGCATCTGCCTAGTAGTTGGGAGGTCATGAAGCAACGGAGAAGAGACCTTAACAATATATACACTTCAAACAAATGTTCATCCTTTTACCTACCTTAGAATTCTATCTTGACCTTCGTCTCCGTAGAGGTATTCTCCGAATTACCAACGATCCGGCCTAGTATATTCCCTTGTTCTTAGAATATTACTACCCTCATAACACCTTCGTTGTGATGAAGTATTGTAGGTTCTAGTGGTTGGTGTATACTGTTACCGGGTCTTCTGCTCCCAACCGGTAGTGTTTCCATTTGCAAAATGCATTCAAGATTGCCAGCAGCTCCTTATCATGAATTCATTGCTTTGTTTCGTCATCGTTTAGCTTTCGTGAGTGGAACGCAATGGGGTGTAACTGTTTTCCCAAGTACTGGGAAAGGATGCAGCCTAGTGCAACATCGGTAGCATCCATTTCGATTACGGTTTTTCTCTCCGGATAAAAGGATGCTAGAATAGGGCCCGAGAAGTAAATCTCGTCTTAACTTCCTCAAAGGCTTTGTCCTGTTCTTCTCCCCAAAACCACAAATGTTTCCCTCCGGTTAGCCATGGAGCTCCCAGATGGATAAGAGAGTCGAGTTACCCTATCTCTGGGCACGAACTTGTAAAAAGACTTAGCAACACCCACTCCGACCATGACGTTGGGACAATAGGTCGCCATACGTGTCCTGGGAAGTTGCGTCCCCTCACCCAAAATATGAGCAAAGAAGACGCTACTCACAACACCGTATATGGCGTGGCCGTCTGTCGGACCGGTTCCTATTGGCAGGATATATGAGAGGTGACCTCAGAGCACCTAATGCAGGTGGAAGCATCTGGATCGGACAACATCCCACAGATGTACAACCACTACAAAAGTGGGTTTTTGAAAGGGGATACCAAGTCACGGGACCTGTCTACCTTGGCCAGGCTTCCTTGGTCTGGAATGACGCCCTCTGCCCAGTAGGAATGCAGGATGCTCGGAAAGGGAGTCGGTAAACTCCCCAAGTGGTTGTTGGCAAGTGACCAATAAGTATACTCGTACCGATTTGATCGATCAATAGGAAAGAGTCGTGCAATGCCGGTTAAGACAAGGGAATGCCTCCTGGAGACCAAGTCAAAACGGAGCCAACAATATGAAGACTGGCCATCTTCAATCCTGGCAAATAATTGCCTCTCATGCGAACACAGGGATATTATTTTGTAAATCTATTTACCAACAGATACATGTTCGTATAGCCATCGAGGTGGCCGTGTGCTACACCCTTCCCATGAGAGAGGCATACGTGGCAATAAGTTGCGCCAACTAGAGTAGAAAGATAACGGCCGTTCAGGGTCAAGTCGGGCTCCCACGCCAAAGGAGACGAGCTAGATAAAAGAAAGATACTTAGTTATAGGAAGAGATTATGTAGCCCACGCACACCCAGATGCGGAATATAAATATCAAAGTGTCTTCGTAGCTGCTATCAATCATCAAGAAATGGAGAAGAGACCTTAACAATATATAAACGTTAAACAAATATTTATCATTTTACCTACCTTATAATTCTATCTTCACCTTTTTCTCCATCGACGCATTCTCCAAATTACCAATGATCGGGCCTAGTCTATTCGCTTGTTCTTAGAATATTACTACCCCCATAACACCTTCTTTGGTTTTTAACCTGTCGGTAATTGGTTTGCATACTTTTGAGAAGTTTTTTATGAATCCTCCATAGCAATTTACAAAACCAATCAAGACTTTTATGTTCTTTCCTGACTGCGGAGCTTTCCAATTCACGATACTTTAAACTTCCTTTTGGCTAATCCTGACTCCGCTTTTCCCCACCATGTATCCTAGGAATTTCCACTTTGTCGACCTGGAACCCAGATTTTTTCAAAGATACTGCGAGGTCATGGTGTTCTAGTCTGGGTAGCACTTGTTTAAATAAGGCCTCTGGTCCTTCCATCCTTTTTGAGCAAATTAGGATATCATCCAAATATACTACAACTACGTGATCTAGAAATCCCCGCAGGATAGTGTTCATCATGGCTTGAAAGGTGGCAGGTGCATTGACCAACCCAAATGCGATTCCATTATATTCGTATTGCCCAGATCAGGTGCCAAAAGCGGTTTTCCATTCATCTCCCTTTTTCATTCGAATCAAATGGTAACCGTGTTTTGGGTCTAGCTTGGTGAAGGTGGTCGCCCTGGCTACACTCTGCCTTCATTAGGTCATGAGCGGCCCGGGGTATTTGTTGAGTAAGGTTACCTTGTTTAGTTGGCGGTAGTCTACATACAATCATAGCCTTTCATCAGGTTTGGGACAAAGAGGATCGGTGCCCCTCCTGGGGATTAGCTGTGCACTATCTTTCCTTCGGCTAACATTTTTTGAAGATATTTATTTACTTCTTCTAATTGGTATGCCGACATTGGGTATATTGGTCCCCAGGGTGGGTTGGCCCCATCCTTGAGGTTGATTGTGTGGTCGAAGATTCATCCTGGAGCCAGCCTTGCTGCATTTTCATTCACAAACAGTTTCTTGTACTGCCAATAGGGCTTGGTAATCGTTCGAGTTGTACTTCCTCCGGTTTTGTGGATCCGATCCTTCTTATTATTCTGGCTTCTACATCGAAAGCCACTGTCTCGTCCCTTTCAAACATGTCGGCGATGCCTTCATCTTGTTCATGTTCTACACATTTGGCCTGGTCGAAACAACATTTCTCAGGGGTTGCGATATTTTTCATCGCATGTTCGTGGTGCCACCACCAGAAAAGTATGATCATATCATATTTGCAAGTGTCTGCACTCTTCCAAGAGACCATAGTCGTATGGCCATTAGTTCCGATTTGTAGTTGAATCGGGTGTGAATAGTATTTCCCTTCTGTGGAGAATGCTCCACAATTGAATACGGTTATTCTAAGTGGGTTTTCTCTTTTTCGTAAGGTACTTTAAGGGTTCGTGCAGTGTTCTGGTTTAGGAGAAAAATGTTTGAGCTAGAGTCTAGTAAGACTTGTATCTTGTGCTGTTTGTCCGATATGACTACGCATGCATCTCCTTCAGGGCATGGGTCCTGCTTGGGACTGGCTTTGTTTTTTGTTCGCTTGGGGCCTGGGCCCCGTGTCTCATAAATTCTTTTAATTGTGGTAACATTTGGGGTTTCTTACCCCGCCTGTGCAGTTTCGGCTCTTGAAGCCTCCTCAGACCAAATGTTTATCCTCTCACGAAATATTTTAGAAAATGGAAAAATATTCTCAAGATAGTTGGGAGATTGAGGATATGATTTTCGTCAAGGATAACATTCTGGTTTGTTTGTATATCGGGGGGCCCACAACTAGCGGTCTTTACTAACTGCCGATGGATTGCCATATACCAGTGGTAGCCCGTCTGATGATTCGTGCGTTACGGCTGGAATGCACCTTCAGTGCTGAACAACTTATCCACACTTATTGGAAGTTACCAGGAGTCTACTGTACCTATTGCCTAATTCCATCAGCCCAAGCAAAAGCTTCTTCATGAGGAGGGTAGCGGTTCTTTGTCTGCAATGAACGTGCCCAACCACTATGAGAGAGATCTTGTGGTCGAGCGCTTCGTCCAACAACACAACCAACTGGGGTGTCTTGTTATCGTATAGTGCGACCCATAGCACTCGTTTGTTATTTTTCCTTGTGCGACATTCTTCTTTTAATTGTTTTCAATTGTATGCTGTAAGACCTCCCTCAGGGGACGATAACGCTGTTGTCACAGTCGTCTGATGCCAGTTTCTAACTCATCACCTTGGCTCCAGTTCAGTACTTGGCTCTTTTCTTGCTGTCCTTGTGTCCTATTAGGTTCTCTACTAACCGTTGTTAGTCCTTAGGGTCCCCCCAGCAAGTGGAGACGTTTTCAGGTCCTGTTGCTTAAGGTGGGTACCTTCGCCGCTGTCTCGATTTTATCTGGGCTATAGGCATCTGAACCTCTTCGCCGTACAACACCCAGGTGCTACCACTTTCCCAATCGGGATTTATCAAACTTTTGGGATCCATGCACTCAAAGGGTATGAGCTGAAGAGTTCACTTCAGATTATTCTGATTCCCAGTTCGATAGCCGGACTACCCACATGCCGTCGCCACTGGTCCCGGCTAGCGTTATAGCTCCTGATCTTCCATAAAGGTCAATGCTAGTGGCCTTTGGCTCCCTTGTCGCGAGGTTTCTCCACAGCTATACTCAGCCAGGGCGGCTACCCTTGGCTTTCTAGCCTTTGGGTTGTTCAATCTTCCTCCCGGTAATTTGAACGATTTCCTGTGGATGGTGTTGATTCGGATTTCTTTCTGACAGTGCTCCCATACGTGGTTTGTTAGGGTACATCTTGTGCATTGCGCCTTTGCTTTTCTTTCGTTGACAACTTTCTGGTCGATACCTGTGTGTGCGTCGGCACAAACCCTATGCATAATTTTCTACCCTGGTGCCTCCTTCCCATTTTCTCGCTTGTCCTCCTTTTACTTTACCTTGTATACCCTTTTCTCTTGAGTGGTATATTTCGGTTTTTTGGTCTCTTTGCCGTTGTCGCCTTGTCACGTTTCCTTTTCCCATTTGACTTTGACCCAGAGAAATTATAGTCTTTACGGTATTTTCTTTCCTGGACATCCTCCTCATCGTTGAACGCTTGTCGCAGAGCTTCCATCCAATCTCCATCGTAGGCATATTCTTGATGCATTGACATGCCTCGTAAGGCTTCATTTGGTAATTGGTCTCTAATGAATTTTCCGAAAGCGATTCCAGTAACCTTTGCTTTAAAATTCCAATTCCGGAATCCCAGTAGACATTGGTTAATCTCATTCGTATATCGGACTTTCAACATTTCTCGGAAAGTTTTTTCCTTTGAATCAGTGGGACCAAGGCAACTTATAGCTTGTTCAGCAAAGAGGTCCCACAATTCGTAACTTTCTGGTCATGGAAGGCCTAATTTGCTGGTCAATTGGTTCCAGTAGGTAATAGCAAAGGATGCTACTTGTGCTCCTTTTAGTTTGGACAAGGCATATTTAATGCAGCCCGCCTCGTCTTGCCATAGGTAAGGGTTTTGATCGAAACAATCCGTGCAGGTGGTTAGCCTGAACCAGATATCCTGGTGTTTGGCATGTTCGTATTCTGATGGTGGTTGAGCTGGACGTTTGGTGGTCTATCCAATTGCTTTTCTTAATGCACTTGGGAACCAGATTTCATCCTCTATAGCCTTGCTGTATGTTTGATCATTAGTTATTTCCTGTTCTCCTGGTTTCTTGTTTCGTTTAGTGGGTGTCTCGTCCCACCATTCTCGTCTCTCAGCTCCACTTCCTTCTCCGTGACTATCTCCAGGATCAGGGGTGCCTCCTGCAGCCCCGTGCCTTGTGGGGGGGTGGTCGTCCTCCACCTCCCCCTCGTCTTCTGGCACTGAGTTCCGGTATTGGGTTTGGCCGTTTGCCTTTCACTTGGAGCATCATGGAAGTAACCGCTTCGGTCAACTCGGCTATATGGCTGTCCTGTCTTTCTCTAGCTTCTCTAGTTGCCTCCAATTGAGGCATTATAGCGTTGAGTATCTGTTAGGCACAGAGCTCTCAGATGGATAAGTAGGTCAAGTTACCCTACCTCCACCCACGAACCTCTAAAAAAGAGTTTGCAACATCCACCTCCAGCCCTAACATTAGGAGAATAGGTCGCCATAGGTCGCCTGGGAAGTTGCGTCCCCTCACCAAAGAAATGGGTAAAGAAGACCCTACTTGCAAGAGCGTATACGTCGCGCCAGGCCGACCGACCAGTCCCTATTCGCAGGATATATGAGAGGAGACATCACAGTAAGTCATGCAAGTGGAAGCATCTCGCTCGGACGACATCCCAGAGAGTTACAACCACTGCAAAAGTGGGTATATGAAAGCGGATACAGACTCAGAGGACATATCTACCTTGGTTAGGCTTCCTCAGTCTGGAAAAAAGCCCAGTGACCAGTAGGAATGCACTATGCTCAGAAAGGGAGTCGGGGAACTCCCAAAGGGGTTCTTGGCAGGAGACCCATAACTATTGGTGTAACCATTGCTTCGATCAATAGGAAAGAGTCTTGCAATGACGATTAAGGCATGGGAATACCTCCTGCACACCAAGTCAAAACGGAGCCAACAATATGAAGACTGGCCATCTTCTAGCCTGGCGAATGATTGTCTTACATGCGAACAGATGGAGATTATTCGTAAATGTATTTAGCACCGGATACATGTTCGTCTAGCCATCTAGGTGGACGGTATTAGGGGGGGTAGTAATATTGTAAGGACAAGCGAATATAGTAGGCCCGATCGTTGGTAATGCGGAGAATATGTCTAGGGAGACGAAGTCGGGATAGAATGATAAGGTAGGTGGAACGACAAATATTTGTTTTACCTGTATATGTTGTGAAGGTCTCTTCTCCTTGCCTGATAGATGATAGCAGCTACGAAGACACCTCGATATTCATATTCTCCGTCTGGGTGTTCGCAGGCTACATAATCTCTTCCTATAACTAAGTATCTTTCTTTCGCCTAGCTCGACTTCTTTGAAGTGGAAGTCCGACTTGACCCTGAACGTCCATTATCTTTCTACTCTCGTTTGCGCAACTTATTGCCAGGTATGCCTCTCTCATGGGGACGGTGTAGTGCCCGTCCACCTAGATGGCTATACGAACATGTATCCGTTGCTAAACAGATTTACGAATAATCTGCAGGTGTTCCCATGTCAGACAATTATTCGCTGGAATAGAAAATGGCCAATCTTCATATTGTTGGCTCTATTTTGACATGGGCTCAAGGAAGCATTCACTACTCTTAACCGGCATTACACGACTCTTTCCTATCGATCGAACCAATCGTTACGAATATAGTTATCGGTCTCATGCCCACAATCCTTTTGTGAGTTACCCGACTCCCTTTCTGAGCATAGTGCATTCCTACTGGTTACTGAGCGTCGTCCCGATCGAGGAAGCCTAACTAAGGTAGATACGTCCCATGAGTTTGTATTCACTTTTCGATACCCAATTTCGTAGTAGTTGTAACTCTGTGCCATGTCGTCCGATCGGGATGCTTTTACTTGCATCAGGTGCTCTGAGGTCTCCTCTCATATATCCTGCGAACAGGAACCGGTCGGACGGATGGCCGCGACGTATACGGTGTTGCAAGTAGGCTCTTCTTTACTCATGACTTTGGTGAGAGGACCCAACTTCCCCTGCCGTGTATGGTGACCTAGTGTCCCAACGTCGGGGCTTGAGGGGATGTTGCTAAGTCTTCTTTAGAGGTTCGGGCGCGGACCTAGGGTAACTTGACCCCCTTATCCTTCTGGGAGCTCTGTACCTAACAGACGGGCACTACACCCTCCCCATGAGAGAGACATACGTGGCAATAACCTCTGCAAATGAGAGTAGCAAGATACCAGATGTTCAGGGTCAAGTCAGGCTCCCGCTTTCAAAGAACAGGAGTTAGGTGAAAGAAAGAGACTTAGTTATACAAAGAGATTAGGTAGCTTGCGAACACCCAGACGCCGAATATACATACGGAGCTCTCCTCGTAGCTGCTATCAATCATCAAGCAACGGAGAACAAACCTTAACAATATATACACGTTAAAGCAAATATTTATCATCTTACCTATTTTATAATGCTATCCTGACCTTTGTCTCCCTAGAGGTATTCGCTGAATGACCAACTATCGGGCCTAGTATATATCGCTTGTTCTTAGAATATTACTACCACCATCACAGTATCCCTACGTGGTTCTTTGGTTCTCATTGATGTTGGGCTTTTGTGTCTAATAGTTCCTCTCCTGACTTTTCGTCTCTGCCCATTGCCGCCGCTTCGTTTATATGGGTAGTAATATTCTAAGAACAAGCCAATATACTAAGCCCGATCGTTAGCAATTTGGAGAATACCTCTAGGGAGACGAAGGTCAAGATAGAATTATAAGATAGGTAAAGCCATAAATATGTGGTAAAACGTGTATATATTGTTAAGGTCTCTTCTCCTTTGTTTCATTACCTTCTAACTACCAGGCGCATGCCCACTAGCTATACGCTTGTCCGGGGTACTTCCTACACTGACAGTTCTTAAGTACATCTTCTAGTTTAATCAACTCTCATCAATTTGTGAACACAGTTTGACTCTGACAATTCGCACACCACTTCGACTTTAATCCTAGCTAAGCTAAGCTTGTCTAAGTACTTGCATTCGATCTTTAGGTCATATGACCTTAGTCAGTATATTTAGCCTGGCTCGCTATCATTCCAGTTGTTCCTTCCGGTCATCTTGTGATCAACATTTCTCATGCTGGGTAATGATAGGTTTATGTCTTATATAACCGACTATATGTGTCGGTAGGCTTAAATTTGAAGCGCCATAACTTCTTATTCAACTATTCAAACTTCGCCCTATGACTTCCCACTTATAGAGATTCATTTCTTCTGTAAGAGTCGGCAGAAACCCCACAGTCGCGGTGCTCGTGCTGATGGCTGCAGACTGATTTGCAATCCTTATAGAGTTATAATAACTATGACGGGTGTGTAATTCGAGCACGAGACCTCCTGTAAAAATGTCCAAGACTATTCCGATAGGCCGCAATGTACAGGGGTGCAAGTAGGGTCTTCTTTACTCATGTCTTTGGTGAGGGGACCCAACTTCTCAGGTGAGGTATGGCCACACATTGTCCCAACGCCAGGGCTAGAGGGTTGTGTTGCCAAGTCTTTTTTAGAGGTTGGTGCACACAGGTTGGGTAACTTGACCCCCTTATCCATCAGGGAGCTCCGTGCATAACACGAGCTCCCTCCTCTTGAGTTTCGCCCCGAATACTTTTGTCTAACTATAATACATTCTTAATCCTCGATGAGCTCCGTGTGGTAGGGGTAAAAACCAGAAGCGTTTACTTGTCCACATGTGGAAAACCTTTCTCATACTACTCATCCAAGTTCGGCGCCGGCATTTCGGGGTTTTCCCTATGAAATCTTTCCACCTCTTCTCTCGCGTTTTCCAACCCCTCCGGTGGTTCCCACGTGTTTTCATCCTCGGAGCAACCGGCCCATTTTACCAAGTATCAGAGCTCGTTGAACTCCTTGTTTACCCTTCTGACCGTTCTCGTGTAGGTGATTATCTCACGGTTGACGATTCTTTCAACCTCCCATTCCAGGTCACCATCGACGTCCTCTGGTTCTCGTCGGGGTTGTTCTCGGTTGGATGGGTCACAGACTTTATAGTGTTTGAGACGGGAGACGTGAAATACTGGGTGCATTTCCAAGCGAGCCGGGATATGGCGTTTGAACGCCCTATTCCCTCTTCTTTCTAATACTTTAAGAGCGCTCTACCATCATGGGGTGAACTTTCTTGTTGGTCGTTTGCTCTTAATGTTTTTTGCATTTTAACATTACCAAGTCAGCTATCTCGAGTTCAGGCTGTGGTGTCACTCGCCCGTCAGAGTACTTGTTCATGGGCTCTCTTTTTGTTCGACAGTTGTCCTCACTTTCTCCTGCACGGTTTTCCTCCAGTGCGTATACATTGTGGCCCCTGGGTTTTGAGCCTCTCTTTCTTTCATCCATTCCCTCTGCGGATGGAACCGGTAGTTGGCGAAAAACTGGTTAGTTGATGTGAACTTGCTTTGGAATTATTTTGGGCGTATTTGGCTAACGGGAGTAGCTGATACCACTCGTCCTGGTCATAGTTGATAAACTTACGAAGGTAACCTTCCAGCACTTGGTTGGTTCTTTCGGTTTTTCCCTCCGTTTGTGGCAGATATGCTGTCGACATTCGCCTTTTAATTCCTAATTCTTTGCACCAGGATTCCCAAAATTCGCAAGAAAACTTTCCGTCCATGTCTGATACGATTTCGGTGGGGAGTCCGAGCAGTTTCCAGACTTCTTGAAGGAATGTTTCCGAAACGTTTTGTGCGGTCGAATTGGTTACTAAGCCAATAAAATCTGCCATTTATGAACAACCATCTACTACTACCATGAGCTGGGTTTGTCCCTAGGACTCGGGTAACCGGGTAATGAAATCCACGGCGATAGAGGTCAATGCTGCATAGGGCACTTCCAATCGTTGGAGTAATTCATACTTTGAGTGTCCGGGTGATTTATTATGTTGCCATTCGTTGCAAGAGCAGATGTAGTCCTTGATGGATTCAGTGAGTTTGTCTGCGTGGAAGTCTCTCGTGACCAATTCGATTCTTTTTTCTTATCCCCAATGTCTGACTACCTTGGGATTGTGACCTCCTTTCGCTATTTCCGTCAAGAGTTCTTCCTTTGACGGAATGAATTGTCTATTCTTGTAATAGAGCAATCCATCTTCCAGCTCCCAGTGCTCTGGTAGTGTTCCCCGTTTTTCTTTTTTTAATTGCTTTAGCACCTCTTTTCCTGCCGTCCAGGTCTTATCCGCTTTTCCAGCTATTCTAATTCTGTCCAGGAATCAGTTGTCCATGGTCTGCATTTTTATTGCTGCAATCATTGCACTGTACAGCATTGTGATTTCATCTCGTAGGCTAGTGTGTGTGTAGATATCTTCTTCGTCAAAGTATGAGTTGTCCTGTGGGTCTGGGTTTAAGAAACACATTTTCAGTTTGTTTTCTTTAGACATGATTAGCTGTTTGGGACCGATGTCGCTTGAGCCGAATCCCCGAGTTCCTCTTTCCGTCTCTTCCAGATGATCGATTTTCATGGCATCGGGTGTTTGTATTTTTTCCACGATTAGTTGTGCGCTACGGTCGCCTGCCTTGAACTAGTAATTGCTGTACCCATGGTTCTGTAGTATTCCTTTTATTTCCCAGGTATAATCCCCATCTATTACTCCGCCACCCACTGCTATTCCATGTTTGCTTGCTATGCCACTGCTCACCGCCAGTCCGCCGTACGTTCCTTTAGGCAATTCTATTGCCATTCCGGTTTCCATTAACATCTGTCTTTGGACTGGTCTGGTGCCATCCTTTAGAGTATGAATCTCATGTCCTGCTGCCATCCTGGAACCTTTTGTCGGGATTATCGCATTTTGTTGCAGTCTTTTTATTCTGAGTCGGTTTGTTGTCCGCTTTTTTCGTTCCACAAGGCTCACATGAATTCGGTCCATTGTGTGGCAAAGTGAAACTTGAAAGTGTTCTGGTTTCAAAGATGTTGGTTCGCCATGGGGAGCTCCCTCCTGAAGGTGGTACTCGGGCCAGCCTAATGCCTCAGGTTTACCCCCTCTAGTTCTGAGACTATAAACAAATTCAAAATTAACATTGGCTGGCCACTGAGCCCATCGGATCTGGCTGGGATGCCAGACTTTCGTTGTGAGGAAGTATTGTAGGTTCTGGTGGTCAGTGTATACCGTTACTGGGTCCTCTGCACCCAACCTCTAGTGTTTCCATTCGTGCAATGCCTCCAAGATTGCCAGTAGCTCCTTATCATGAATTTGATAGTTTCGTTCAGTATCATTTACCCTCTGTGAGTGGAACGCAACTGGGTGAAACCATTTTCCCCAGTACCAGGGAAGGATACAGCCTACTGCAAAATCGCTAACGTCTGTTGCAATTATGGTCTTTTGGTCTGGATAAAAATGTACTATGATAGGGGCCAAGGTAAATCTCCGCTTACGCTCCTCGAAAGGTTTGTTCTGTCCTTCTCCCCAAAGCCATAAATGTATTCCTTCTTTGGTTTTTAGCCTGCCGGTAATTGGTTGGCCGACTTTTGAAAAGGTTTCTATGAATCGTCGATAGAAGTTCACAAAACCAATGAAGATTTGTACCTCTATTACCGACCATGCCAGTGGGGCTTTCCAATTGAGGATCCTCTCAACTTCCTTTTCCCTCATGGTAACTCCGCTTTTCCCTATGATGTATCCTGGAATTCGACTCAGTCGACATGGAACACAGATTTCATTAACGATACTGTGAGGTCAGGCCGTTGTAGTCTGGCTAGTACATCTTTAACTAGAGCATCGGGTTGTTACATAGTCTTTGAGTAAATAAGGTTGTTATCCAAATATACTATAACTCCATGTTCTAGGAATTCTCCCAAGATAGTCTTCATCTTGACTTGGAACGTGGTAGGTGCATTGACTAATCCAAATGGCATCACTTTCTATTCGTAATGTCCATATCGTGTGCGAAAAACCGTTTTCCATTCATCTCCATTTTTGATCTGAATCAAATAGTAACCGTCCTTTAGGTCTAGTTGGGTGAAGATAGTCGCACTGGCTACTGTTTCCCTCAGTTCGGTCATGAGCGGGTAAAGGGTATTTCTTGAATATGGTTAACTTATTTAGTTGGGAGTACTCTACGCACAATTGTAGCCTCTGGTCAGGCTTTGGGACAAAGAGAATTGGTGCGCCTGCTGGGGATTTACTGTGGGCTATCTTTCCTTAGGCTAACATTTTGTGAAGATATTTGTTTAATTCTTCTAATTGGTATGCCGATATTGGGTATATTGGTCCCCAGGGTGGGGTGGCTTGATTCTTGAGGTTGATGGCGTGGTCGAAAGTTCGGCTTAGAGCCCGCATTTCTACTTTTTCCTTCTCAAAGAGTTCCTTGTACTCTGAATCGGGCTTTGGTAATCCTTCTAGTTGTACTTGTGTTAGGGGGATAGGAATATTCTAAGAACAAGGGAATATGCTAGGCCCGATCATTGGTAACTCGGAGAATACATCTAGGGAGACGAAACTCAAAAATAGAAGTGGAAGGTAGGTAGAACGATAAATATTTGTTTTACGGCTGGGACTACAGTTCGCAGTAGGAGAAAACCTTTCAACAGGCCACGGTCGATTTCTCCATTCTCTTCACTTCCATTAGAGGCTGCCTAGTCAGACACGCACACGGTTACCGAAAGTTTCCACGGTCATTGGGTCTACCCCTCCTCTCCCCCTTCAGGTCTCGTCCCGTTGCTCGGTTACAGCTACAGTCCACTCACTCGGCTGGCACCCTACTGCCTTCGCCGCCCTGGCGATTGCCACGGTCGCGCCCCTCGGTTACGCTCAATCATCGTATTGCACTGCCTCGGTGGAGGATGTCAACGCCTTGGGTTCTCGAGTAATGTTTACGACGCCTCACGGTCCACAGTGATGGTGTTCTGCAACGTCACACGGTTTATAGTGACTCCCGCACCCCTTTGTTCTTACTTCATTGTTGTTACTTAGGGTTTCGATTAAGTGGTCTATCAATTATTTCTTTTGTTGGTGTCTACGGCAAGGGTTTTCCTGTTGATTCCTTCCCAGGTACTTATTTGATGTTTCTTATTCCGCCCCTTTAGTCGGAGTTTGATTTCTTATTTTGCGTGGCTGGTGTGCGGTTGGTCTCGTACCAGAGAGACTTGTGTTGATGGCTTTTTCCCTCGCGCCAGTGAGTTCACGGAGGTTTTTCTTTACCATAGCTAGCGCTGCACGTAGTCTTTGTACCTAGATCACGAATGAAACAAAGCAGATGAAGAAAAAAAAGTAAAAAAGAAAAGACATGGGATTTGGGTTCTTCACGCAACCATCTAAGTTGTTTCATACACTATACTTTCAATCTAGAAACCTGTATCAACTATATCTCCACGCACCAAGACCCGACGGTCTTATAGGAGCCTAGCGATCGATGTTGCTAGATAGGAGTCCACGGACTTAGCCATCGCAACAGCTATCAGGCTAAGAAGAAGTGATCGTTAGGAGACTATCGGTTACCTGCTCCAAGTATCATACGGAGAGGAAGAGAGGATTGTAACATTTGGTTGCGTCAACCAGCAGCACCTAACAAACAGACAAAACGGAGACCAACAACGAAAACGACATCGATCCCCTAGCGGAAAATCTCGACCTTTCATCACTAGGAGAAGGACTTGAAAGAGCCTTAACGGAAGAGAGGGCACCGAGCCCTACAACACCAGAGCCACCATCACCAATCGGATCAGAAGAAACAGAAGAACAAGGAAGGACACGACCGAACACAATGGCGGCTACAACAGAACAAGGACGAGCGACCTCCTCGGAAACAACCCCGGTCCTGAACCCAGAGCAGATGAGACAAATCATTGTATCCCTAAGCGGAGGAACCAGGAAGCCCAAAGCCCAGGAACCGGAGGTTTACAGAGGAGAACGACACAATCTCCGAGGATGGTTTGCCCAACTCATAGTATACTACAGGATGGTAGGATGGCAAAACGGACATGATGAGGAAAAAATCCTCTATGCAACAAGCCTCCTAAGGGACGACGCGGGGACCTGGATCACACCTTACGCAGAACCAAGAATCAGCCCAACATGCGACAATTGGGCAGGATTCAAGGCAGAATTACAAAGACAATTTGGCGTAATTGACGCCAAGGGAGAGGCAAGGATCAGGCTAAAGAACATGAAACAAGGCAAGCGATTGGTCATGGAATACTGGAACGAATTCCGCCTTGTGGGTAGTGAAGCTGAATTGGACGACTCAACCGGAGGAGAACCACTTCTAGGAGGGATGATCACAGAATTGCAAAACGCATGGGGAGCTAGTCGCGAAGAATACGAGGACCTGGAAGCACTAGCCCAATGGGCAATCCGGAAGGAAACCAATCTGGCGACGGTCAGACATATCCAAGGATCGCCATCAGCGAAAAACATGGAACGGGAGAGCACCCCACCACGAAACCCAGATGGGATATATCGACGCACAAACAATGGCAATCAGAATTACGGCGACCCTATGGAACTGGATGCGACCCGGAGACCACCAAGGTTCAATATCTCGAGGGAAGAATTCCAAAGGAGGATACGAGAACAACTATGTCTCAAATGCGCACAACCTGGACACTTGGCCGGGAGCTGCCCGAAAAAAGACGGACCCAAACCATTCAACGCACAAGCCAGGGGTTGGCAGCCCACGAAGAAAGCCGCCCCTTTGCAAACCAAGCCTAAGATTAGGGAAATTGAGGGCGAACAGGAGCCCGAACAGTGGGGAAACGACGAATGTCCCCAGTAAGAGATGGTCTGAGGGACAGACCCGAGCGGAAACCCATCATCATGGAAAACTACTATGCCGCACTCAACTACACGGAAACACTCGATAACGACAAAGACCATATTATGGTCAAAGTACAACTTCACGCCGAAAAAGAGTCAGTCACTATCAACGCCATGATTGACTCAGGAGCAACAGAAGACTTCATTGACCGAGAAGTCTGCAACAAACACGGGATCAAGATGATCAAAGCAAAAGAGCCAAGGGAGATTTACCTGGCAGACGGAAAACCAAGTGCTATGCGATCTGTTACCCATATGACGAAAGTACCTATGGACATTAGTAGCCATAGGGAATTGGCAACTTTCCAAGTGGCAAATCTCCAAAACCATGAGGTCATCCTCGGGATGGCATGGTTAAGAGAACACAATCCGACGATCAATTGGAACGACAAAAGGATCACATTCAACAGTGAACGATGTACGACTTGGTGTCTCAAAGGTTCACCCGTTGCCTATGCGATACCCGAAGAAAAAGCCCTGGAAGAGAATCTCATCACCAGATTCTCCAAGGTCCAGGCCAAGAATGGCCCGACGGCCAATGACCAGAGCGTCAGAGTTAGGAAACTATCCGCTGCGGCCAGAGTGCCTATGAAGGGAACAGCAAGAGCGGCAGGACACGACCTGTACGCAATTGAAGGAACCGACGTTGCTGCCAAAGGGCAAGCAATTGTTGGGAGAGGGATAGCCATTGGATTACCTCACAACACCTATGGACGAATTGTACCAGGAAGCAGTCTAGCAGTCAAACACCGACTATCGACAAATGCAGGTGTAATAGACTCCGACTACAGAGGAGTAGTGAAGGTGGTCCTAGCCAGCCTACGAGACCAACCATATCAAGTGGAAAAAGGAGACCGGATCGCACAACTGATTATCGAAAAATCAACAACAGGGAACTACAAGAAGTAACCCAGTTGGACGATACCGAGAGAGGAGATCAAGGATTCGCGAGCTCCAACACCACCATGGACCAAGAAGACATGGACCTGAAGGTCAAACCAAAGATGGAAATCAACGAGATATCAGCAAGATCTTTCCGACAGTTCTACCGCAGAGGAGAGACAACTGGCATCCTAATATGGGATGAAGTCGACAACGAAATTCAGTTGGAAGCTATCAACATTAGCACCGAACTGGTGATAAAAAACAAGAAAAACAACGAAGACCAGGACATAAGAGAGACGGTCCCCCGAGAATATCACCACCTGTTGGATGTCTTTGAAAAAAGAGAAAAGACGACGGTACCACCTCACTGGCCAGGCATCGACCTGGGAATCAACCTGGAAGAGGGAAGAACGGTGCCCATCAAAAAGATATACGCCCTCAGTTACGACCAACTGGAAGAGCTCCATCGATACATCAAACAAAACGAGGACCGCGGGTGGATTCGAAGGGTGAAGTCAGGAAGGGCTTCACCAATCATGTTTGTCAAGAAAAAGGACGGCAAACTCAGACTATGTGCCGACTACCGAGCACTCAACGAAGTTACCAAGAAGGATCAACATCCACTACCACTCATCAGCGAAGCCCTAGACAGACTAGGGGGAGCCAAATACTTCACCAAGCTGGATATCAGGGACGCCTACGACAACATTCGAATCAGAGAAGCAGACGAATGGAAGACAACCTTTTCGACAAAACTAGGGACTTACGAATACCTAGTCATGCCATTTGGACTATGCAACGCACCAGCGGCGTTCCAACGATGGATCAATGAGGTCCTTATGGGACACATCGACATGTGTTGCATCGTCTATCTGGATGACGTACTCATATATTCGAACACCGTACAACAACACCAAAAAGATGTCAGCAATATCCTAGAGGCAATACGAAAATCTGGAATGAAGCTTAAACCATCCAAATGCGAATTCCACCAAAACGAGACAGAATACCTAGGATTTATCATTGGGCAAGAAGGGGTCACGACCGACCCAGTTAAGACACAAGCCATCTGGGACTGGACAACGCCCAAGAGAATTAAGGAAATCCAATGCTTCTTGGGATTCTGCAACTTTTACCGAAGATTTATAGAAGGCTTCAGCAGGACGGCAAAACCACTATATACAAAAACAAAGAAGGAATGCATTGGCAACTGGGAATGGGGAGACACAGAACAGCAAGCTTTCGACGAATTAAGGACAAAACTTACCACGGCACCAGTACTGGTCTACTTCGACCCCCTCGCACCAACCAAGATCGAAACAGACGCCTCAAAATACGGCTGCTCCGGTATACTGTCACAACAATGCCAGGACGGAAAATGGAGACCTGTGGCGTACCGATCCAAGACAATGTCTGACGCCGAATGCAACTACGACATACACGATAAGGAACTACTGGCGATAGTTCAGGCATTCCAGGAATGGAAAAGATACACAAGAGGAAATCTGAAACCAATACGGGTCCTCACAGACCACAAGAACCTAGTCACCTTCATGACAACCAAGGTACTAAACGAACGACAAGCACGATGGATGCAAGAATTAAGTCAATACAACCTCAAAATTGAATACAGACCAGGAAAGCAGGGAGGAAAACCAGACGCCCTCACGAGGATAGAAGGAGACCTACCCATGGCAGGAGATAAGAGATTCACTCGAAATGTGGGAATCTTACGACTCAAAAAAAGAACGATACTGGGATATCCCAGAGGCCGAAGAAATCAAGCTTGACATATTGGAAATGACAGAATTTCGAGACAAGAACGAAGGAGAGATACAGAAGGCAAGCAAAGTCGACGACGAAATCCAACGCATCAAAAGAAAGTTCGACCAGGGAATGAAAGAGATGAAAGGAATAGCGTTGGGGCTATGCCAATGGAAAGACGGCCTCTTATGGTATCAAGGAAAGATTTGTATACCGAACCAAGAAGGGATACGAACCACTCTTATGGCCAAATACCACGAAGCCCCAAAAGCAGGACACGGCGGAAAGGCAAAAACTACCGAACTCATGAACCGACGATATTATTGGTCAAAGATAAGAGAACATATCAAACGATTCATAAAGAATTGCGACACATGTCAAAGGATCAATGTGGTCCGACAAGCACCCTACGGACTGCTGCGGCCAACCGAGGCCCTGGATCGACCATGGAAATCAATCGCTGTGGATTTCATCACGGACCTGCCGAAATCAGAAGGATATGAAACCATACTGGTGGTCATCGATCGGCTGACCAAAATGAGCCATTTCAGTCCATGCTGGAAGGACGTCGAGGCATGGCAGTTCGCCAACCTTTTCATGAGACAAATAGTCTGGCTACACGGACTACCACATGATATGATCACCAACAGGGGGACACTATTCACCTCAGACCGTTGGAAGGAAAGCACGGGAAAACTAGGAATCGAAAGAAGACTCAGCACGGCTTTCCACCCCCAAAGAGACGGACAGAGCGAACGGACCAATGCCATATTGGAATAATACCTCCGAGCATACATCAACTATCAACAAGACGATTGGTGTGGCTACCTACCACTTGCAGAATTTGCATACAACAACGGATATCAAGAAACTATCAAGAACACACCATTCTTTGCAAATTACGGAATCAACCCCGAATACGACATGATTGGTCACCTGATCCAAGGAAAGCAAACGAAACCAGAAGAAATGAGTCAGTTGCATGAGTCATTAAAAAACGAGATGGTGGCCGCACAATTGCGGCAAAAAGAATACTACAATTTACACAGAAAACCCGATCCAAACCTACAATCAGGAGATATGGTCTGGTTGTTGCGAGGCAATATCAAGACCATGAGGCCATTGAAGAAACTGGACTACAAGAAAATCGGGCCATTCAAAATCTTGGCAAAGATTGGGAAAAGCGCATATAAGTTGGCCTTACCACCCTCCATGGCCATACACAACTCATTCCACTTCTCCCTCCTCGAACCTTACCAAGACAACTGATTCCCCTCACAGATCAAGGAACCCCCTCCTGCGATTCAGAGAGAAGGAGAAGACTAGTACGAACTCGACGAAATTATCGACTCTCGACTCCATTACAACAAGCTCCAATATCGAGCTAAATGGAAAGGCTACTCACCAGAACACGATAAAGTCTGATACCCCGCAGAAAACTTCAACCATGCAGAACACACAGTCCAACGATTCCACCGGCGCTACCCAGGAAAGCCCGGAGTGTATACATGTCACGATCAAGAGATCGTCCTCCGCACCTCCCCCCGTCGTCAAACAAGAACAACACGGGCGCACCCCAGAGAGCGACGCCCAACGTATCGCCCGCAACGCTACCCCCACTAGCCCAGAATACTCAGGCTCACCAAGAAAAGAGGTGGTGCATGCCTCCAGGAACTGGACGGACTGCACGGACGATGGATGCCAAATCTATCTCACCGAAAAACAAGTGTCAGGCTGGTACCCACAATTCACCAGGAGATCGAGGAAACCAAGTGTCGCCCATGACCAGGACTGGCGACAAGAGAAGGAATCGAACCCAGGAGAGGACTGGGTCGCACAACAACCTCGTCGAAGGAGACCCAGAAGGGCTCACCACGAAATCACGAGCTGGGAGCATTGTTTCAACGACAATTGCAACGAATACCGATGGGAAAAGGTGGACGCTGGCTATTACCCACGACAAGTAGGAAAGAAAGAAGAACTGTCAAAGAATGACAGAAGGGAGCACAAGAAAAGAAGAGCCGTGAGGACACGGCTGGGGGGAGGAGGGAGCGAAAAAACCATTCCGGACATGGAAGCTCTGGAGAGGATAATCTTGGACCTCCGATGCCAACTCGATCGGGCGGCCCAAATCATTGTGGCAAAGGACCACGACGTCGAAGGACTCGATGAGGAGAAGGAAAAGCTACAAGAAGCCTACAATGGAGTCAAACAGAGAATGCGGCAGATCGGAGCCACGCTCTGGAAAGAAGGGGTTTAGCATGGTGGGACCGATGCAAGAGGGGGAAGGGAGCTAATGTCACAAACGGTGACTAGGCAAGGCAGACTCTCACATGACTCATAGTTATTAGTCATCGATTTGTTCTCTTTCACGCTATGAGATCAGTTGACTCATAGGGTTTCACATGACGACGCAATAGCGTGTCATTAGTTTATTGTTATTGGTTGATATTTGACATGACGCACGATTGTGGTCATGTGGTTTATGTATTTCACACATGACTCATAGTCATGAGTCATGGGTTTCACACATGTGGCCCCGTTAGGGCACATGACTTGTTTAATAGGTTTTGATTGGTTGCGAGATACGGCGCAGCTGACTCGGACGGGTCAGCTGATGGATTTCACACTATGACTCATTATGAGTCATGAGTCGCGTGACGCAAGAGTATGAGTCACGCAGGGTTAGGGTAGAGGGAAGAACCCCTACATAAGGGCACCCTCGGGACATGGGAGTTGGGTCACGAACCATCTCCTCTACACACCCGGCGATTCAAAACTCAACACCATGAGTATTCATCGTCAACATCCACCCCCTCTCCCCTCTTCTGATGGCTCTTTTGCCTACGAGGGTGACGCTACCACCACCTCTCTCCCCTCTGATTCCCTTCTGATCTTCCTGTTGCTTTGGCAGCCTGGTTGTAGGGGTTTCACGGTCACTTTGCCCCCCTTTCTCCGCACTTGTTTCGCTGCCGCGCTTAGCATTTGCACGGTCGGCAACCCCTTTCTTTCGTCAATGGGTCGGTCGCAGTCTCAGGTTATCGTCGAAGTAGTGGCCCCGGTGGCTCTGCTCCCTGGTATTGCACTATCTCCTTGGATCACTGTTCGGTACGGTCGGCATCGTCGAAAAGTCGTGATCTCGTTTCGGTCCTCCCTCCCTCGT
>Ga0307507_10001903_pt1 | contig 45433 bp, 21 predicted proteins | sample 7_EM_MG_FD_207223 | JGI IMG/M metagenome (GOLD analysis project Ga0307507, IMG submission 207223) | Populus trichocarpa ectomycorrhiza microbial communities from riparian zone in the Pacific Northwest, United States - 7_EM | ecosystem: Host-associated > Plants > Roots > Unclassified | place... | reverse complement strand
TTCTATTGCTATTTCCTTTGCAACCCGGAACTGGTCTAGCACATTTTGGCCAATGAGCCACCGGGTAGCCGCCTTGAGGCCTTTCTGTGTTGAGAGCAGTGTATTATAGTTTTCTGTGCCAGCTGCTAAGAGCATTGCTTCTCGGCCGGTGCGTAAGGGGCATAATTTATTAATAATTAGATAATATATTATTTAAAAGTATAATAAGGCAAATCTAATGCTATAAAAATCATATTTATTGGCTGGGTGGTTATATATATTTTTAATTAAATGTTATTATGCTGTGTCCCTTTGACCGCTTAATGTTATCGATAAGGATCTAGGCCAATCAGAGACTCTTCTGTGTAGCTGCCATCATGGTGTAGCTGTCCGTGCGGCCTTGGCGTTGGACGCCAGCGGTCGAAGGGATAGAGGCTTGCGTACAAAGGCTTTACGCGAAGCTCTGCACGAAGCTTTGCACGAAGCTCTGCGGGAGGCTCTGCACGAAGCTCTGCACAAAGCTCTGCACAAAGCTTTGACTATCCCTTCCAACGTACAATTCGTCCTACGGTTATCGATAAGAGCTAGCCAATAGAATCGATAGGATCAAAGCAGCCCTACGGAAAAAGCAACCTTACGGAAAAAGCAACCTTACGGAATAGCACTGCATCGAGGGTGAGGGAAGTTATATAAACGTTGGTTTCTCTACTCTTCTAACACTAGTATTGTTTTTCGCAAAATCTTGTGCGTCGTGCAGCGCAACTAGTGTCGTGGCCTCTTACAGCTTTGTTATTTCATTGCATTAGAGGAGTTTGTTTATTAAATTGCCCGGGACAGTTCGGTAGATTCGACGGCGGTGTGATGGGTTGTGGTTCTTCAAAGGGAGCTGGCCCGGAAGGGGATATGCCGCGGGAAGGTGAATCGAAGGAGGCCGCCACGGGACCCACACATCCTTGGTCCAATCTCCCTCCAGCCAATAACATCCGATCTCCCACTGCCAGACGTCCCGCCAACCATAAGACAAGCTTTGCGCAGCTTGTAGGAGAGCGGAAGAGTGAGATTTCAGCCCGTCCAGCTTCCAAGGAAAATGATGCCGACGAGACCGCACTTGTTGAAGAACTGGATCTGGTAATCAGACCCTCATCCCTTATTATTGCTTTGAATTTGATTAAGTGGTTTGCTAGGATTTCTTCGATAGAGAATGCGTCATACTAGGCAGAGGAAGCTATACCACCGCTTCGGCAATTGCTCGCATGGACAGTGGAAGTGACCTGCCATTTTGTGTGTCAATGCGATGGCTTAAAGAACACGGAAGATTGTCGGAAATGGACGCGAATTTCGAACACCCACGGGTCAAAACATTAGCTGGCTCCGAGTTATCTATCCAGGGCGTCGTCCGCGATATGCAATTTAGACTAAAAGGATCCAACAAGACGTTCCGCAGAGACTTCTTCGTAAGCGACGCCCTCGATGACTGGTACGACTTTGTGCTGGGTAAAGATTTTATGAAGAAAAATTTCGATATGCTCTTTGGACCGGGTGGGAAAGTCCAAAAGATGATTGGGGGCTTGTTTGGTACAAACCGCCGGACTCCAGGTACGCGTTCTGAGAGTGCTAGCCGCCATATTGTGTCGTCATTCTGACAACTGCTGACGTTATTGGGGTATTTAAGTCGAAAAGGCCCAAGAAGCTGCCCTAAAAGCCCAACAGGAAGCCGACGCAAAAAATAGGGAGGCCGACCGCCTAGCAAGAAAAGCGAATGAGAAAAGACAGGCTGAAGACTCTCAAAGAATAGAAGAGGCTAATTTCCAAAGCCACTGTGCAAGAAACACAAAGTAATAGCTCCTTCTAGCTGGCCATAAGTTTAAGATTTCAGGGACTAACCCCTTGTTAGTTGAAGATTACCGGCAGAGATATCCGCAATACTGTCGGGTTGAAAGTTAAATAGAAGTTGAGTGTTCCTTGCGAGAAATAAAGAAGCATATATGCAATAAATTCCAATTCGTAGTTGATGCTCTGAGCTAAATAAGACGCCCATTTTGTAACTGAATTATATAGTTATGCTTTCTGCGGAGAGGCTTGCGGAGAGATTGCGGGGTCCCGCAAGGCTGATAAACCTCTTCAGCGGAACGTATCCCCTTTCCAAGCATTTTCGGTCCAATCATTCATCCTTCGTGAAAGACCCAGTATGTTGATTAACGTGTTTGACCACTCCCCGGGCCACGCCAGTCCTGGGGCCACTCCAAAAACCACCAAAAATCAGGAAAATCGCATCTTGATATCTCAATAACGGCTTTATAATAAATTCTAAAATTCCATAGCTAACCTTTTATGCCTATTCTAAGACTCTACTCTAACTTAGTAGTTCTAGAGAAATAGCAATTTTGAGCTAAATTGCTATTTCTCTAGAACTACTAAGTTAGAGTAGAGTCTTAGAATAGGCATAAAAGGTTAGCTATGGAATTTTAGAATTTATTATAAAGCCGGTATTGAGATATCAAGATGCGATTTTCCTGATTTTTGGTGGTTTTTGGAGTGGCCCGAGGACTGGTGTGGCCGGGGAGTGGTCAAACACGTTATTTCTCAGGTATTACAAAGCTTGGTGCGGAGGCACTTTTATTTTATTTTTTTAGAGCAACCGACTATGGGAATGCTAAGGAAGCATTACAGATGTTCGGATGCGAAAAAGAAAATACCATCGTCTATGCCTTTTTAAGTGAAAAATAATAATTTAATTGACTCCGCAGATTCCTTACAACGTCGTCACGATGAAGCTTACATCTCAAAATGACTAATGGCTATAACCCATTGTAGATGCTATTCGTGGTAATAACAATGCCTTTTAGGAGCCTGTTTCGACGCGATTAGGGAGGAAGAAGGCGTCGAAGATGGGTTGTAGCGTAGTTAAATATGCACAAACATGCACGATATGCCGCACGTGGGTTATGTCCAGGCCTTTCGTTCGTGCGACGGTGTTGCTGCAGGTGATGTTTAGATCTCGCTTCGCACGGGCTCTAACTGGGTCAGAGGGGGCGGGAAAGGTTCACATGGTCAAAGCTACGGTACCATCAGACTTTGCAGAAGGGGAGCTCCGATCCATCGTCATATCCTTTGCTCCTCTTCACACAGCTTCCCCTATAGCTGTCCGATATCCAAGCTTTTTCTTAGCACTTGTAGACGCCCAATTGATGTCCAATTGACCTGATTAGCCCACTATGCAGTATGTACCAACCCCTAGCTGTGCCATGCATGCCCCTCCAATCGACGGGCTCGATTGTCTTACTGACTCGCTTCCTCCACCCAGCTTCGGCGAGCAGCTCAAGTCCTCACTGATCAAGGATTGGTACTTCTATTACATCTCTTACCAAGACCTCAAAGATAGTCTAAAAACTCCCTTCGAAACAAAACCTACTGCTGAAAACCCCTCACCCAAACGAAGACCATGGACTGAAGAAGACGAGCAACGGTTCGTTAGCGAGCTAGAAAAGGAACTAGATAAGGTCTACACTTTCCAGAAAGTTAAGAGTGGAGAGATAGTACGAAGGATAACTGCCTCAGAGAAGGAAGTCAATCAAGTGATAGCGAAGGCCGATGACCAGGATGGACGAAATGGGCAAGACGACTCGCCTACCGAAGAGGATTTCATGTTGCTTGAAGAAGATATAAGCGATATCATTGCCGATGTGCACGATTTAGCCAAGTTCACACAGCTGAACTATACTGGCTTTCAGAAGATTATCAAGAAGCATGATGTGAGTGGATAAGGCTAATTTTCGAGCTTAAACGAGGCTAATTACTAGCAGAAACAAACAGGATGGCATTTAAAGCCTGTCTTTGCGGCACGTCTGAGAAGGAAACCATTCTTCCAAGACAACTACGATGCTTTCATTGTAAAACTTTCCAAGCTATACGACAATGTGCGGACTCGAGGCAACCCAATTAAAGGCGACTCTGCCGCAGGAGGAAAGCAACAGAATTTCGTGCGCCAGACAACTAAATACTGGGTGCATCCGGACAATATCACTGAATTGAAGCTCATCATTTTAAAGCACCTCCCTGTCTTGGTTTTCAACCCAGAAAAGGAGTTCTCTATGGATGATACGGCCATCACTTCAGTTTACTTTGATAACACGGATACTTGGGAGCTCTACGAAGGGCGTCTAAAGAAGATGGAGGGCGCCGAAGCTATCCGACTGCGCTGGTACGGAGGTATGCAGAGCGAAGCAATTTTTGTCGAAAGGAAAACTCACCGCGAGGATTGGACTGGAGAAGAGTCGGTTAAGGCGCGTTTCAAGACGAAGGAGAAGAACGTGAACGGTTATCTCGCTGGCAACATATCGGTTGAAAAATTGTTTGAGAAAGATCGTAAAGAGATGAAAAGGAGCGAAAAAGACATCGCATCCGACGAGCAGTTAGCAAGAGAGATCCAGTACAGAGTCCTAACTCGCCACCTTGTCCCGGTTACTCGTTCGTTCTATCATAGAACCGCCTTTCAATTGCCAGGAGATGCCCGAGTTCGGATATCACTCGACACAGAGCTCACCATGGTTCGTGAAGACAACCTAGACGGCAGAACCCGAGCAGGTAAGAACTGGAGACGAATGGACATCGGAGTAGATTGGCCTTTCTCTCAACTCCTACCTGAAGATGTTGAACGATTCCCCTACGCCGTTCTCGAAGTAAAGCTCCAAACCCAAGCTGGACAAGAGCCCCCCGAATGGATCCGTGAGCTAACAGCGAGCCATCTTGTCGAGGCTGTACCCAAATTTAGTAAATACATTCACGGGACTGCAACTCTCAATCCGAATCGAATTAATCTTCTTCCTTATTGGGCTCCGCAAATGGATGTCGACATCCGCAAACCTATCACCCACCGCTTCGGTATTGAGCGCCCCGGCCAGTCGGCAGACATATCGACCTCAGGAAACCTAGACGACGATAGCGATGACGAGGATGGTGCTGGCCTAGCATCCCTAAATAACCAAGAGGACGATACAGAGGATATGCGCCGCCTACGTGCTGCTCGTGATGCCCTGGCACAGCATGATCTTGATCAACGCCGCGACTATGGCACTATCAGCAATGGTGAAGGACCTAATGCTCTTGATGTTGAAGAGCGCATTGCCGCACAACCGCTTCCAGCACCCGAAGACGATTATCCACTCTATGACTCCGACGATTCTGAAGACGATTTAGAAGAAGCACGTTATGTTGGCGGTTGGCACTATCGCTCTAAACTGCTAAAGCAGAAGGTACGGCAAGCTGGAAGAAATTTAGTAGAATTGGCAGGGAAGCTAGTGCCACGGCCACAGCCAACGCTTATGCCAACCAATGGGCCAAGTATGGGTATTCCGAAAGGGTCTGGCGAAGTCAAGAGATTCAAAGCACCCAAGGGCAAACGCATCCACGTCCCCGTCCGTGTCGAACCCAAAGTGCAGCTTGCTACCGAGCGTACCTTCCTCTCATGGCTTGAATTTAGCATCATCCTGGGCTCTATCGCCGCAACATTACTCAACTTTGGCGACTCCCTGTCCGTTGCCGCTGCGTGGGCTTTTACCATCGTCGCTTGTCTGGCATTATTTTACTCCATGGGCCTGTACATGTGGCGTGTTAAGATGATCAGATCGCGTAGAGCAGTCACTTATCATGATAAAATCGGTCCGACGGCGCTGTGCGTGGGCCTAGCAGCGGCTGTGGGTGTTAGTTTTGGAGTGAGGTGGGGTGGAGGTGGATGGAATGGAGGATTAAGAGGTTAGGCTGTATGGAGGAAACAAACTGGAGGTATTTTGGAAATACGCCGTGGGACGAATGTTGATTGGTAATGGAAGGATATGAAGATCGCGAAGGGTTGAAGTCGGTTGGACTTATTCAATACGCAGTACCACTTTTTTCTCTTTTCCTTTGGGCAAAGGTTTGTAACATGAGTGATCAGTATTTTTAAATGTAAAAGCAGACAGCAGAAAAATAAATTGAATTCACAGAGAAGGTCTTCGAGTGTCTACATAATACAGAACAGATCCCAAAACCTTGATATCATCTCTTGCTTTTCTCCTACGACGTCTTCTTCTTCCCAATACTCACGTCCAAACCCCCAATAACCCAAGCAGCACTGAACACACTAAGAAGTGTCGCAAAAATGACGATCGGCTTCCGGAAGCCAGCCGTCCAGGGGTAGTCATAGGTCACAACGATATCACGGTCCCGCCACTCGTCAACGAGGTTGATGGCTGTGAGCTTGAGAGTTGTGCGGCCGATGGTGTCCATAAAGGTGCGGTGGATAGTGGTGGATGAGGCGACAATGGGGACGGAGGTTTCGTAGCGGATGTTTCTGCAAAAGTCACGTTAAAACTCTTGCGCTCTAGAAATACAAGGGGAAAGAAAACTTACGTCGCGCCCTCGGGTAAAATCACCCTGACTTCTACTTTCTTATACTCAATACCCTCAGGCATCCTTGGGCCCTCCAAAAACGGGATTTTCAACACATATCCGTCGCCTTTCTCCAACTTCCTCAGGTATTCCTTAAGGTCCGCATCCCAACCAACCTTGAAACTGTACTTCCAGCCCCCAAACACGGGATAGCGGGGTCGAAGCTCTAAGTGCGCTTCCCGCACACCGCTCCTAAACCGGCTCGTGGACACATTGCCAATGTCGTCCGTGAAATATGGGTTCATAGACCCAACGCGGAGTGGAATTGGAAGCTGCTTGAGCGCCGAGGTTGGCGGATTCGAATACTGTTGCATCTGCCAAGAGACGCGCGAGAAGTGGTTGGCCAGCTGGGCGGCGCGGTTCGTAAGCCAGTACCGTTCTTCTGTTGCCAGATTCCCGCCCCAGTGGCTGACCTCGATGTCGCGCTCGAGAAGACTCACGTGGGTGAGAGGCTTAGTAAACTCGTATCGTACACTGACGGATTCTTCGGCGCCAGCCGGGATGTCATTGTACGGGCCGTAGGTGAAGGTGCTACCTTGCTTCTGCGGGTCTTGCTGTTTCTCGGCATTTGGTGTGGGGAGGATTGTGTAATCTGGGATGTCGGTCGAGGGGAATTTGACCTTGGTCTTCTGCTTCTCAGTAACATAAGCAGAGGGAGTGTATGCGCTGAAGGTATACTGGACATATTGTTTGTCCAGCTGGTTGATGGTGGCGGGGACAGGGCTCAAGGCGGAGAGTATGGAGTATGAGATACTGAGGGTTTGCTGGGCTCTTGGTTGTAAGGGCTCCGGAAGGTGGATAAGGTAGAATTCGGTGGGACTGAGAGTATTGTCAATCACATTGAAGTGTTTAAGAGTAAGTCTGGACGTAGGCGTACCGATAAGAATCGTATTCTACAACTTCGGTCTTGAAAGGAAGCTTCCCAGCCGCTTTCTTGTCTTTCACTTCAAATCCTCCAATTCTAGAAATTAACCTGAAATCGAAAGGAAGGTAATATTCGGATTGTGGCTTCGAATCGATATTCTCGATGATTACATTGATAGTCTCTCGCGGATACTCCTTGTCTAGATTGGTTGTCCGTACAAGATTGATATTCTTGAAGACTTGTGGAGGCTTGAAGCCGCTGGGTAATATCTGTTTCGAGGAGAGAGGCTGTGTGACGTTCAGTTCGGCGGCACAGAAACTCGACAATGCTGTTAGACAGCTTAGGGCGAGGGTAATTGACCTCATCTTGGGTATAAATGAGAGACCCCAAGCATAGAGGAATCAATGCAGTGATTGAAGGGGTATTCGATGGGTGGAGATGCTACTTTGGAGAATTGATCCTGGAGAGCTGATGCGTCGTGTTCTCTCGACCATTCTGCCACCGCTTTCAAGCTCCGCGCCAAGATTCCACTCCGCTCTCCGCCGAATGAATATCTTCCTGCAACCCATGCCACGCCCTTCGTCTGTCAGCCATTAAAACCCAAGCATGCCGCCTTGAGCTTCAGCAGTAACTCTTGAGACATGGCTCTCATTTCAAAGGCTATTGGCAAAAGCAGCCGAGCTTCGAGGCAGCCAATATCATCGCTATGGACATCTTACCGCTCTCTTAGCACTAACAGAAGCTTTCTGAAGATTTCGGAAGAGGTGCAAGAAGCTCTTAATTCCAAGAAACCTGTAGTCGCCCTCGAAACAACAATATACACTCATGGTAACGCATCTCTACAAGTGGTCAAAGTCTCTGCTAATGAATTACTTATAGGTTTCCCTTATCCTGATAACATAGCTTTGGCCTCACATCTTGAAAGTGTAGTTCGTATTAATGGCGGTGTTCCTGCAACTATCGGTATAATAGATGGAGTAGCTCGTGTGGGAATGAGCCATGAAGAACTTATTCAACTCACATCCTCTTCTGGACATGAAAATACTCTAAAGATCTCCAGGCGGGATCTAGGATTTGTCTGTGGGTTGGTACTACTTCCTTGAGGATGAACACTCTACATATACTGAGGCCTTTCTAATTGAGAATACATTCAGAGGCTAGCAAGCAAAAAGTTCAATGGAGGCACTACAATTGCCGGAACTATGGTGTTAGCTCACCTAGCCGGAATTAAAGTCTTTGGTACCGGCGGCCTTGGTGGAGTTCATCGAGGCGCAGAGTCTAGCATGGACATTTCTGCCGATCTGACAGAGCTAGGGCGGACTCCAGTCACTGTGATTAGCAGTGGTTGTAAGAGTTTCCTGGATATTCCTCGAACCTTGGAGTATCTGGAAACGCAGGGTGTCGGTGTTGGCACTTTCGCCGATGGAAGGCAAGACAAGGTGGATTTTCCTGCCTTTTGGTCAAGAGAAAGTGGCGTCAAGAGTCCTATGGTCATTCGGAATGAGATTGAAGCAGCCGCTATTATCCGTATGTGTAGATCTTATTTTCGTTACACCGTTATCTCATGCCCTGCACTATTCAAGAGGTTGCTTTATATTGTCTTTATATCATTTTGCTCATTGAATTTTTTTTTCAGATGTCCAAATGTCCTTGCCCCTCTCCTCTGGGCTATTTTTCGCAAATCCCATTCCGGAAGAGGCGTCCATCCCGAAGCACGAAATGGATGCGATTATCGAAGAGGCAATAAGGCAGGCTGATGCGGCTGGCGCTTCTGGGAAGGACAACACCCCGTTCATCTTAAGCAAAATCAAAGAGCTGAGTGGTGGTAAGAGTGTACCTGCCAACAGGGCTTTGATCGAATCGAATGTTAGACGTGCTACTATTGTAGCTAGGGAACTAGCGATTCTAGAAACCACCCAAGCTGAAGCTATTGGGTGAGATAGCTATGATCATGTAACTCTATAGAGGTGACGCTGATAATACTTATGTAGGAGGAACTCAAGCTATCTTACTCCATCTGATCAACCGAATCTTTTATATGGTTCTTCAACTGGGGATGTGGCACAAAAATTAGAACAGGCTCCTCCAAACCCGGCTCAGGCCCTTCCAAACCCCGACATTATCGTAGCCGGTGCATTGGCTGTTGACTTATCCTGTGATTACGCTCCTCTACCTGGCTCAGCGGCTAAAGTTGCGGTATCACCTCAGCTCAACACCTCTAATCCATCAGTAATATCACAAACTTTAGGTGGCGTTGCTCACAACACAGCGAAAGCCGCACACTTAATGGGCAGCTCAGTCCGGCTCTGCAGCGCTGTTGGTGACGATATCAGCGGCCGGGCAGCTCTAACCCAGCTGGCATCTGAGGGCATGCAAATTAGTGGAATTGATGTGCTAGGTCAGCCTAACAGGACAGCACAATATGTTGCCGTCAATGATGCTCACAAGAATCTGACGCTTGCTATGGCTGACATGGGCATCTTGGAAAGTATCACTGTTGAGAGTATTACAACTCGATGGCTTCCGGATCTTAATCAAGCTAAGCCGAAATGCCTCGTTGTTGACGCCAACTGGACTGGTCCAACACTATATGCCTGGCTACGCGCAGGCAAGGCGGCGGGCGCGCTCACAGCCTTCGAGCCCGTATCTACTGCTAAAGCAACGCGGCTATTTGCTCCATCCCCGAATCGCTCTGAGGCTATTCCCGTCTTCCCGAATCATCTTGTGGATCTCGCAACTCCGAACACCCATGAGTTGTCCTCGCTACATAGTACTGCTACCCGTCTTGACCTCTTCTCAAGGTCCGACTGGTGGCGCGTTATTGATTCCCTCGGAATCCCATCATCAGGCCTTCGCGTTGCTCTATCAGTCACTACTTCATCTGATCTTGTCAACCAAGGTCTTCCTCAGCAGAGCATTCGGCTTCTTCCTTTTATACCTACAATCCTCACGAAACTGGGCCCAAGGGGGGTGCTCTTGACCATGTTACTCAAGGCTAACGATCCACGCTTAAGCAGTTCGGAAGCATCCCCCTACGTGCTAAGTCGCTGCTCAAACGGGGACCCGGAAGTTGGTGGCATCTATGTCCGGCTATTCGAGCCTGAAGAGGTTCTAGGTCCAGGGGAAGTGGTCAGCGTGAATGGTGTTGGAGATACATTCCTTGGGGCACTCATGGCAGGCATATCTCGAGGTCGGAGGGTCGAAGATGTGATAAATCTAGCGCAGAGAGCTGCAGTGTTTTCACTCAAGAGCAGGGAGGCAGTGAGTACAGAGCTAGTAGCACTAAGAGCTGAGGCGTAACTCATTCAGTTGTTGGAAGGCTACATATACATTGTCATGGGAGGCCGTACAGACCGTGTGGGACAGGTTGTAAGTGAGTAGAAAGTTGTTGTATTGGTTTTCTAATGCTGCTGGCTATATAACACCTGAGTAGGCTGCTTCCCTGCCCACGTCTTGTGGGCCGCTGTTTCCCTTACAATTGCCCCCTTCCTGAAAATGGATGTAGGCAAGTAGTGGTGATAACTAGTGTTGGAGAAGAAGCAGATTAAAACCGTGGCGAGAGTATATATTAGAGAAGGAGAAGTAAACAAACTCGTCTTATATAAGCTGTGGTAGGGCGTTGGTAGTAAGTCTAGGAGTATGGGACTGTAGGGCTCGACTAGGAGTACGGGTGGGGTGTTGTCGAGGGCTTCCCGGGCAGCTGTCTTGTAGGGTGATGCCGATGACTGGCCGAGCACTCCGTTGTCTTGCTTAGCCTCTTGAGTACCTTGACCTTACCGTCGGCGTCGAGGAGGTCGTGTTTAAGAGTTGACGGTGTTCTGAATACTATTCTGGCGGCTTTTTGAGTAGATGTCTTTTGAAGGGGTTGAGTCGCTGGGGTGCTTGGAGGTAGCATTTATCCATTAACCGAGCTTGTTTCTATTCTTTCCTTTCTCTATATAAGAATACTACTTTAGAATAAAAAATCCGCTTTAAGTAAAAAGGGAATAGTTATAAAAAAGGAAAAAGGTTAAAGTACTAAAGAGCTTCGGCTTATAAATATATTTATATTGAATACTACTATAGTAGCTATTCTTTTATTGTTTATAATAATACTTCATATAACTTTTTTTACTAATACGCCGCGGCCACAATAGACAATGCGGCGGCGGCGCCTTACTAGCAAATAATAATGGTTATCATCACTGTTGATGAACATCATATATTAGGCTATATTTTAAACAGCATAGCAAGCTGGCTGCACCTAGTGCCGGCCGAAAAATCAAAGGAATCCAATCTACCCTAAGTGTCGAACTGGATCGGATTTCCTTACCACCATCTTGATACTGGCTTCAAGCCTAGAACCCTATGTCTCAATACCCCGCTCCTTACCTCATATGTCTCATCGAATGTCTTATTGAATGTCTAAATACTTATTTCCATTACAGAATGACGACGTAGTCGTTATTCTATTTATAACCTATTTGTCACCTATCTGGTGTATATATAGAGGCTCTAGAGCCCTCTTTAATAGACAGAGTTCTTATACCTAATTGTCTGTTTGATAGTTATGAGCCTAAGCTAACTACTACATTATCTTTAATTCCAAAGCCTTTATTCCAATTAATTATTATCTTAATTATAGACAACCATAATAATAAACTCTTAATAAGAAACTAAACCCGTTATTATATTATCCGTTATCCTTGTAAGCCTAAATAATTAAGACAAATGGATTAAGGTTATTAAGTTAAAAGCAAATAATAATTATCTCTAGAAGTATATTGACCCTTTAACACCTAAGACCAATCTGCTATAGCTTAAAGAACCTATCTAAGCCTTACCTAAGAATGCTAATAGCTGGGGGAAGATAAAGCTTGTAGAGCTAGATAAGGAAGAGAAGGAGGAGCTCTATATACTTAAAGCTGACTATAGGGATAATATAAAGCTATATAGAAAACAGCTGTTAGCTCTTAATATATTGCATAGCTATATCTTAAGCTTTATCTTATATACCTACCTTATCTATATATTTAAATGCACAACCACCTATAACGTCTTGGTGGCTCTTAAGAAGAGAATTGCTCTAACTAATAATGCTAGAAAGCTTTAAGTAGCTACCCAGTATACAAAGCTTAAGAAAGCGCCTTAGAACTAGAACTTTAAAGTCTGGTTAGAGGAGTAGGAGAAGGTATATATTAAGTGCAAGGAGCTAGATCTACCTAAGGTAAATGGGGATTATTTAGTAAGAGACTTTATATATATAGTTAATTTAATTATATTAAGCTAGTCCGAATTTTAGAAAAACTAGCTTAAAAGGATAGAGTGGAAAAAGGAGATACTTCCTAGCTTCTTTAAACTAGTTAAAATCTACTAAAATCACTATTATATGGAGCTTACCTAAAAGGGTAAAACCCTATAAGGATCCTTTGCAGCCACCTTTAAGGATAGGTTAAGTAAGTTACTAAATTCAAAGCCTAAATTAAAGCCTAAATTGTTGGCAGATAAGTAAAAGAAGGAAAGGCAACTGCTACTAGAGTGTCTATATAGAAAGCGTTACTACTTTAACAAATACTAATACATTATAGAGTTAATTTCTTGCCCATTATGGTTTAAACTAAATAATAAAATTTAGAAGAAGGTAGATAAGAAGATTGCTAATACAATGCTAGAAATTAAGGCTTATATTAAGCAAATTAAAAAGGGCAATTAAGTTAATAAATAGCTAAAGGATGGTAACCAGCAGAGCTCTAAAGAGCCCAACGGAGGCTTTATAGTTTATTAAGTAGGAGCCTATAATATAGCCTCTAATTACAAACTTTATAATAGTGTTATTCTTAACTTAGGAACTAATATACACATTATTAACAATTAAGCTAGATTTATTAGTAATATTAAGCCTACCTTAGACCAAATCTACATAGGCTCGCATATAGAAGAAATTATAGGCTATAGTATAGCTATAGTTATAATTAACAACCTAAAAGGGAAGAGATAGATACAGCTCTTAGGAGCAGCTTTTATACTAACCTAGTATGCCTTTAAAAGCTTAATAATAAAGGCGTCTATTAAAATAATAAAGAGAATATTCTCTTCTATAGCGATAATAAAATATACGCCTGCTGTAGCTACTACTATAGTTAAAAAACCATTAAATATAATAAGCTAAAGAGAGACTTACTAGAGGCTTCCTTTGTAACTTAATTATTAAAGCAACCAGTAAAATATTTATTAAAGCCTCTGCTAAATTAGGTAGAAGGCCATATATAGTACTAGCAGTTAGGTTATGTAGAAAAAGAAGTAATTAAGTAACTACCTTAGTTAGTAATGGGCGCGATTCTAAAAGGCCTAATAATAGTAGAATGTAAATTATATAGAGTGAGTAAAGCTTATAAAGTAATATCTAGAAGAATACTAACTCTATTAACGGTTCCTTTTTATAGAATCCACCTTAATTTAATACCCAGAATAGTTGCATTTAATGGCAATAAGTATATAGTATACTTCCTTAATAACGCAACGCGGATAAATAAAGTAGATATAATGGTAAAGAAGTTATCCCTTACCTAAAGAGTTATTATATACTATAATGTTATTAAACGATAATATAGCTTTAAGGTAGCTACAATTCGCATAGATAGAGAGACGTCTCTTAGAGACGAGTTTAAGGATTAAATAGCTAAATAAGGAATTACTCTTAAAGGATTAGCACCTAATACTTAATTATAGAACGGTCTAGCGGAATAATCTGGCGGGGTAATTATATAGAAGGCTTAATATATAAGAATTAAGGCTTATCTACTAGAAGAGCTAATATTAGAAGCCTATAAAGCAGCTACCTATTTACTTAACTAGACGCCTAGTAAAAGACTTAGGTGGTAAATACTGTTTAAGAAAATCTAGTTAGTAATGGGTATAATATTACTAAAACCTAATATAGGACACCTATAAGCCTATAGCTATAGGGCCTATCCTCTTAAATATAATATTTTATGCCTAAATAAGCTCGCGCTAAGGCCTTATATAGGATATCTAGTAGGGTATAATTTAATAAATATCTTCTAAATCTATATTTTAAGTTAGAAGAAAGTTATTAGAACAAAAGATATAAAGTTTAATAAGTAGTTGCTCTATAATAACTTATAGCTAGATTTAGCAAATATACTCTAAGTAAGGACTAACTAAATATTAGAAATTATAAATATCTATTAAATAGAGAATCTCTAAAATAAATTAGAATTGTTATTTAATAAAAGTAATAAGATTTAAGATAAAACTAAAGGAAGATAATAAGTGGATTCTAGTAGTAATTAAGAGGAGCCTAATACTAAGAGTAGTAAGTAATAAAATTTAAGCTCTAAAGACAACTTAGCTCTAGGGCTTCTTACCATAAATAAGACACTAAAACCTAACTTACTAGAGTGTTAGCGACCTAGTTAATCGAGGCACGTGTATAGCAAGAGGGACGCGTAAGCCTATACAATTGGTAGTCTATAAACAAGGATTTAAAGCTAGAGAAAGGAAAAGAGAAGAAGGGTAGCACCACTTAAGGTTTTATATAATTGTCTAGTCATATATCTACAACTGTCTAAAACAGTAAAAAACTGTCTACAATTGTCCGCTACAATCCACTGCTACAATCCACTATTTTCCACCAGCGCTGTAACATTACCCCCTCCTCCAAAAAAGCCTGCCCTTAGGCTTTATATATCCATATTATATTTATAGGGTATTCTTATCTTTATGCTCAATAGATAGCTTATTATCTTTACTATACTAGTACTCCATTTATTTATCTAGATACTTTAGGGGTCTTGGCTTGTTAGGGTATTAGTTATAAAACTCTTTAAGCTTCTAGGAGCAACCTATAAAGTTCTAGGCGGGGTACTAGATTAGGTCTAGATTGTAACCTTTCCATTAGATACGGTATTTTAGCGTTCCTTATACTAGTTTATAGGCTAGTATTTTATTAACTTCCCATTTATTATTGCCATTAACTTAAATTGGCAGTAAAGACTCATTCTTTTATCCAGGTAGTAGGTTATTTGCAGCTTTTTATAGCTTATCTGGTAAGAAAATAGGGTAGACTTTAATTAAGTCTAGGAGTTTAACCTTATATAAGTTGCCTTCTTTATTAAGGATCTTATATAGTCCTGCCATCTTATAGTCTAGCTTAATAGCTAGGCCGTTCTATCTTTTAGTTCTTTGTTATAACCTAGACCCTATTACCTATAGTAAAGTTAGGCTCGCGCCTATGCTTATTTACCTACTGTTTTATTAATTTCTGGGCCTTTTTTAAGTTCTTATAGGCTACCGTCTATACTTCTTCTAAGCGTCTAGCATACTACTATACTTCCTTATAAGATAGTTTTTCGCATATAGTCTATAGTCCTTCTAGTCTCTTCCAGTTAAAGCTTATATAAGATAAGTATCCCATTTTTAGCTAAATAGATGTAAACCCTATAGAGTTATAGGGTAGGGTTGCCTGGGCGTAGTCTATTATAGGTAGTAGTTTGCTCTAGTTATCCTAAAAGTAGTTAATGAAAGGCCAGAGTTTCTAGTCTAAGTATTAATTTATAATCTTCGTCTAACTGTCTGTTTGGAGGTAGTATATTATAAAGAGCTTTAGCCTAATACCTAGGATCTAGGTAAACTTGTTCTAAAAGGCTAATATAAACTACGGCCTATAATTAGATATAATAGTATCTAGTAGTCCGTAAATTTAGTAGATATAGTGGATATATAGTTAGGCCGCTTCTTTAGCATTAATATTCTTATAATAGGGGATTAAGAATAGATGCTTGCCAAAGCGGCTAACTAGGATTATAACTATATTATACTTATTGCGGTCTATAGGTAACTTATAAAAGTTTATAAAGATATACTACTAGGGGCGTTCTAGTATTAGGAGTGGCTTTAATAGCCCTAGGGTCTTATTTTATAGAATTATAGACCTACAGCAGTTATTATAGTTCTATATATAGCGGTTAATATCTATAACTATTCCGGGCCAGTAGTAGCGGTTGCTAATAATTCTATAGGTCTTATTTTTTCTAGGGTAGGCCGTAGAGACCTAGGTATATGCTTCGGCAATAAGCCAAGTTTATAAATTCTGTTTCTCTATTACCACTAGCCACTCCTAGTGCTTAAGTAGTCCGTTTTTAAGGGACTATAGGCTAGTAGCATTCTTTACATTTTTACAGTACTCCTATAGAGAAGGGGCCGTTTAGTTTGCCTGTAGCAGTTTATTAATAAGGTTAAGTTCTATAGAGTTAACGGGACATATCTTAGCGTCTAAAGGGTCTATATTTAGCTCTGCCTATATTTAGGGGTTAAGGTGCTCTAGTTATAGTAGTGTCTAAATCTATAATATAATCTTTACGACCATCTAGTTATCTAGGTCTTGCTTATACCTTATAAGGGCATCTATACAATTGGTTACGCCTAGCTTATATATAATTAGGAAGTTAAACTATAATAGAATATCCGCCTAGCGTGCCTACCGGGCTATAAGGGCTTTAGTTATTATAAAGTATTCTAAGGCCTTGTAATTTAAGACTACTTAAATAGGTTTAGGGGTCCCCTTTAGCTATATATGCCAGTGCTAAAAGCTAGAGATAATAGCTAGCATTTCTTAATTATAAATGTGGTAATTTAACTTAGCATCTATTATAGTTTTTAAATAGTATATAATAGGATGCTATTTTCTATCTGGCTGTTTCTGGGAATATATAGCAGCTGCTACACTATCTAAAGTATCTATTTCTAGCCTTAAGGGCTATTCTAGGTGAAAATGGGCTAGTAACAGAGCAGAGACTAACCGTTTCTTAAGTTTATTAAAAGCCTATTTACACACGGCATTAAAATAGAAGAGTTAAGTCTTTTTAGTAAGGCGGCTTAGAGGCCGCGCAATTCTACTGTAATTCTTAATAAAGCGTTAGTAGAAGTTGCAGAAGCCTAAGAATAACTATATTCCCTTTACAGTCCTTAAGGGTTCCCATTAATTAATTACGGCTATTTTTTCTAAGTCTGCCTTAATTCTATTTATACTAATAATAAATCCTAGGTACTTTATACATTTAACACTAAACTCTAATTTTCTAATATTAGCCTAGAGACCGGCTTTACAAAGCCGTTATAAGACTTTATAAATATATTCCTTATATTCCAGTTCATCCTTAAAGTAAATTATAATATTGTCTAAGTAGGCTGTGTAAAAGTCATTAAGGTAGTTAAAGAGTATATTATTTATATACCGTTGGTATATAGCTAGTCTGTTAGTTAGTCTAAAAGGCAGTACTTTATATTTATATAATCCGTAGCAGGTCTAAAATATAGTAAGATTCTTAGATCTGGGGTCTATCCTAATCTGGTAAAAGGCCTAGCGGATATTAAGCTTTATAAAAATCTTAGCCTTATTTATATAGGCCAGTGTTTCTTTAAGTAAGGGTAGCGGATATTAATCTTTGCGGGTTATATAGTTTAGTTTATAGTAGTTAATATAGAAACAGAGTTTACCATTTAGCTTTTTTATAAAAAGAATAGGTAAGGTAAAGGGGACTTAGCTAGGCTTAATAAAGCCCTTATTAAGGTTATTAATAAGGTACTACTTAGTGGCCTATAGCTTATTAGTAGATTACTAGCGGAGGGGGCTATAGCTAAGGGTGTTTTCTTTATCTAGCTTAATCTTAATCTTATAGTTATATAGTTAGTAAGGTAAGAGCATATTAGATACTGCCTTAAAAAATACATTCTTAAATTCCTAGTATTAGTGGAGTAGTTTCTGTTACGGCTAGCTTCCTATGGGAGCGGTCTAATAGATTAGGCAACAATAAGGGGCTATATTATAAGTAGACTAAGGTAAGGGCTTAAAGAAAGGGGCATAGTAGATGACTATATACATATTCGGTTGTTGGGGCAACGTTAGGGCAACGTTAATCCATAACCAACAACGCCTTAATAGTAGCTATATAGACGAACCGTCACATTACCCCCCTTTAAGCTAGGAGGATTGCCCTCAATCCTCGTAGTTAGGCTCTCCTTATCTGTCTTACCCTTCTGTCCTTCTCTACTTTATTATCTTCCTCTAAGGGCTCTAGATCTACGTCCTTATAATACGCCTCTAGCTATTATAACAGCCGTATAGGTGGTCCGGTATTATGGGGTCTTTTATTATGGAACGCCTTAATCTTATAGGGGGCGCCGATAAAGCTGTCTGTGTTATACTAGGTGTTATCTAGGTCGTGGCCTACCTAGTTAACCTTATACTGTAGCCTTTTGTAGTAAGTTCTACTAGCAAGGATCTTATTAATCTTATACTCCGGCTCGCCATTAATTAGGATTAGCTCCTTTAGCTCCCTATTTTAGCCTAGTAGGGGGTTATTTAGGTCCTTTTATAGTTAATCGGCATAGAAGACGTTTAATATCTTTATATTTAGGGGTAGGTTGATAATATATAAGTGTCCTTTTATACCTAGAATCTTATAGGACCCTATAAGCTATCTATCTAGCTTAATACTTAGTTAGTTAGTAGCCTAGCCCTTCCTAGTAATATATACTTAATCACCTACTCTAAAGTCTGGTTTGTAACAGTGCCTATTAGCTTACCTTATTTGCTGTTCTTAGGCCTTTATTGGGTTATCTCTTGCCTATTTGACTGCGTCCTAGGTCCTATATATAAAAGCCTAAACTTCTTATTGTGTTAGCTTTTTATAAGGTGTTAAGGTTGCTTATATATATTCCTCCTAGTTAAAGTAAAGCCTTAGCTTAAATCCTAGCTCTAGCTTATATAGTGCGAAGCCAGTAGATTTATGCGGTAAGATTGCCTGTGTAAAGTCTATATAGGGAAGGAGCTCTAACTAATTATCCTAGTAGTGGTTAATAAAGGGCCTTAAGCGTTGGTTAATGTACTAGTTTAGTACCTTTGTATTACTATTAGTTTATAGGTAACCGGATATAAAGAGCTTTTGCTTAATGCTAGTTAGTTTATATAGCTCGTCTATAAAGGCTAAGATAAATTGGGGTTTTTGATCTGATATAACCGTCTCTAGGAGGCTGTATACACGCCAGACGTATTAGTAGTATAGGTTTGTTGTGTTAGCTATAGTGGCAGTTTTATAGTAGGGTAGTAAGAAGGCTCTTTTGCTTAGTTAATTAATAACTATAAAGATGTTGTTAAAGCCCTTTTTGTCTATTAGGAAGGACTTAAAGTTGAGAGAGACGTGCTGCTAGTAGCATTTACTGATTGGTAGGGGGTGTAGTAGGCCTAGGGTTTTATCCTAGGGTATATAGGTCCTCCTATAGGCCCTACAGTTTCTTATATAGGTATTATAGTCTAAGGGTAGTCCTGGCTAATAGTATTGGTCTACTATAAGTTTCCTAGTCTTTATTTTGCCTGGGTAAGCGGTTACCTAGTAAGAGTATACCTCTGTAATAAGGTAGGTATAGAGGCAGTTAGTATTAGGGACTATTAGCTTACTAAAGTGGGTAAGTAGTTCTCTTTAGAGCTTTTAGCCCTTTTAGTCTTGCTTGGCTAGCTAATATAGCCCTACTAGTAACCTACTAGTTTAATTGGCCTGGAGTATTTAATTAACTAGCTTATATGGCTGCTATTTGTGATTTACTATAACTAGGGGGTCCTTAGAGGTTGCCTCTAGTGTAGTAATTATAAGGGCGGGTTTAATTAAGTATATAGTATGTACGGCTACATCCTTCTCTTTTTACGTCTTTAGGTTCTTTTGCTTTTGTAATAGGGTATTAGCCACTATATTTACCGTGCCTGGCCTGTAGGTAATCTATATATAGAAATTAGCTAGTAGATCTGCCTAGTAGGCCTACTATAGATTTAGCAGCCTCTTAGTTATAAAGTACTTAAGGGCTTAATGGTCTGTAATTACTGTAAAGGGTATATGCTAGAGGCTAATAAGGTGACCTTACTATTCCTATAGGCCTCTTATTACTGCTAGTATCTCTTTGTTATGGATTTTATACCGTATCTCTTTAGGGGATATTATCTTTAAGAAGAAGGCTACTGGCTTCTAGGTCTTATTGTCTTGCAGCTAGTTTAGTACCCTAGCTACTACTCTATTACTCACGTTAGTTTTTACATAGGTATCTTAAAATGGTAAGTAGTGCTTTATTACACTGCCTGATAGCATAAGGGCCTTAACTTACTTAAAGGCTTTAAGCTCTTTCTCCCCTAGTGGGTGCTATACTTCCTTTTTTATAAGCTTACTAAGCGGTTATATAACTCGGCCGTAATCCTTTAAGAAGGCCTAGTAGAAGTTGTAGAACCCTAGGAAGGATTATACTCCTTTTATAGAGGTAAGGGGCTCCTAATCTCTAATTATAGCTAGCTTATTAGTGTCTATAGCGATCCTATTAGTACTAATAATAAAGCCTAAGAACTTCGTCTTGGTAATGCTGAACTTGCTCTTTTTAATATCCGCTTATAGGCCTGCCTTTTAAAGCCTCTATAGGACCTTCTTAACGTGGATCTCGTACTTTAGTAGGTCGTCTAAATAGATTAGGATGTTGTCTATATAGGCTGTATAGAAATCGTCTAGGTAGTTAAAAAGGATGCTGTTAATAAACCTCTGGAAGGATGTAGGGCCGTTATATAGTCTGAAGGGTAGGATATAGTACTTGTATAATCCGTACCTTATACGGAATGTGGTTAACTCCTCTACCTCTTCCTTTAGCTGTATATGGTAGAAAGCCTGCCAAATATCTAGCTTGGTAAAGATTTTAGCTCTTAATAGCCTTGTTAATGTCTCCTTAATTAATAGCAGCGGATAGCGGTTCTTTTTAGTAATTGCATTAAGCTTCTAAAAGTTGATATAGAATTGCCACCCCCCTTTAGGCTTCTTGGCAAATAGGACTAGAGCTGTAAAGGGTGCGTCGCTTAGTACTATAAACCCCTTCTATAAGTGCTTTTATAGGTAGACCTTAATAAGCTCTAGCTGCTCTAGTAATATATTGTATAGTGGGCTAGGGGCTAGATTGCGGCTATTGCCTTTAAGAATAATATCGTAGTCCACTCCCTTGCAATACGGTGGTAGCGTATTAGATGTAGCCTTTAAGAAGCTATTAGTATATTCTTGGTAGGGCTGCGGTAGCCTTTTATAGACAAGCCGGCGAAGTTCCTCCTTGTTATTAGGTAGGGCGTCTTGTCCCTTCCTATCCTCCATTAACTGGTCTATTTTATAGAGACTGGTATATCTAATTACTATATCCTTGCGCTTTGCTCCTTATAAGAAGTTCCTTGCCTTAAGTAGCGCGATATTTACTGCCCTAAACTCCCTAGTAAATAAAGGCCTTCTCTTTCTTAGCTTTAATAGTAGAGCTAGCCTAGGGTAAAGCTGGTCTTCCATTTTCCTAATCGCGTATTAGGTATCAATTTTTTAAGTATACTTATAGTTATATAAGGCCCGCTTAGCTTGCTTTAGCTTAGCCTGTCCCTTTAGCTTAATTTTAGTAGAGGACTTCTTCTCTTAGAGTTGGCTGATCGCGACTATATGTTTAAGGATATGCTAGGGGGTAGGCCTAGGCTCTAGGTCTAGTAGTGCGTCCCTTTAATCTATATCTTTCTGGTAATCCTTGTTAATTAGCGGGGGTAGGAGCTCCTTTTTTAGTATAATTACGTCCTACCTACTATATTAGTTTCTCTTAGTTCGCTATACTAAGACCTAGTATTTATAATTAATAAGGGCCCTAGTCTTCTTAAACCACCTACAGCTAATAAGAAGATTATGGCGGCTAGTATTATAGAATAGGAACTATATAGGGACTCGTCGGCCATCTATAACTAGGTTAGCCTTAAAGAGCTGTTTAATTATATTCGTCTGCTAGTTATTATAGCTAGACACAGCGACTTCTTGTCCTTTAATCTTATAGAGCTTTAGTTGTAGTTGTTACTTAATAATTGGCAGTAGCTTATAGTATATAAAAGCCTTTTCGCCTATACTAGAGTCGAGTAGGCTTATTATATTAAGAGCCACGCCGCCTAGCGCGATCCTATATAGCGTTATAAGGGCTGCGCCTCCTAAGATTTCCTTTAGCTGTATAGTCGCTATATTAATTGCTCTAATCTGCTCTAGGCAGGAGACTTCTTTTAAAGCTACTCGTTTTCCGATTCTAATGAGTTAGTAACTATCTTATACTCTTTACTTTGGTTAATTGCTTTAGCTTCTATCTTCTTTGGCGCTAGGTAGTTATTAGAGTAGTATCCTTGCTTGCTATAGTTAAAATAGGTAACTAGCGCTTTTATAGCTGGTGCTAGAGTTAGAGGCTGCTGGGAGGGGGGGGGACCTTTGGTCTCTTTAGCGCCCTTAGTAGAAGCTCTCTTAATAGCCTAGGCTGCTCTGTGGTTACTTTATTCCTTGCCTATCTACTTTAGACCTTAGGCGTACTATTGGGTAGTCTTATAATAGGCCTAGAAGCTATAGTCTTTGTCTACTACCTTAACTTCTATTTAGACACATAGGTTATTGTAAAGCTTATTATAAAGCTCCTCTTTCTACTAATCTTATAGCATCCTTAAGATATTTACTAGCTGTATAAAGTTAGATTGGAAATTGTTAAAGTCTCCTAGATATAGTAATCTAAGGCCTTTAAGTTCCTACTGGGCCTTAATGTGGTAATCTGGGTCCTTAAAGACGTTCTTTAGGAACTTAAGTACTTCTTTACTAGTAGGGTTGAATTCTACATCGCGCTCTGCTTTTAGGTAGGGTAAAAGGTAGTTATAAGCTTTGCCGCCTATATGTGTCTTAATGTACGCTACCTTTGCATCTTCTTTCTAATTTAGGTTGTCTTAATAGAACTAGTCTGTATTAGATTGAAGCTTATTTTATATGTGGCCGCTCTAGGCATAATAGGTAGGCTCTTTGCTATCTATTAGTGTAGGTGGGTCTAGAAACTTTGCCATGCGTTTTAAACCCGCAACACTGCTTGTTTAAGAGAGTGGTGTCCCTTCTTATATCGTCTGTAATGGTGTGCTTTCTCGCTTGCTATCTTCCTGATTTGGGGCTTATATAGTAACCTTGCGGCCTATTCTTAATATCTTCTAATTAGCTTTGCGGAGCTTGTCTGTATTATTGTCTAGGTGCTTTTTAAACTCCGCTATTTTTGCTTAAGCTTTCTCTTTTATATTAAGAGCTTTATGCGCGTGGTTGTTTATAAGACGCTATAGTATAGCAATCTGCTGTTCTATTGCCTTTCTTTGTATTCCCTGGAGCCGCAGCTTCTCTATGAGTTCGGTTATAGGTATCTTAGATAGCTTTTGGGTAGTTGCGGCCGTGTACTTTCTTTTAGTCTCCATCTTAAAGTATATAGGGTCTTTATTGTCTTCCAATTACGCTATAAGACGGTCCTATTTGCTCTTTATATCGTCCGAAAGCTCCGTCTCGCTATAGTACGGTTAGAGCTCTGGTGGCTCGAGTATTGCGTCTATAGGTTCCTCGCGCCCTGCTAGCGCTGGGTTAGTGGCTATCTCTAGTGCACTAGGCCTTAATGCACTCTTTCTCGCCATAGTGTTTTTTTAAATTTCTTGGGTTATAGTTAGGGTAATCCTTTTAATCTAATTACTGCAGTCTCTTCTTTTAGCTACTTAATCCGCTGTTATAGTTGCCTACTTAATGTAGGGCTTTAGTAGGTTGGTTAGTCTGTAGTCCTGGTAGTAGAACAGCTCTCTGTTTGGCTACGCGTTTAACCATTAGACCTAGTATTGTATCACCTCTATAGGTTAATTAAAGATAACCTTAGTCTAATGTTACGGCTAGCTTCCCGTGGGAGCGGTCTGATAGATTAGGTAATAATAAGGGGCTATATTATAAGTAGACTAAGGTAAGGGCTTAAAGAAAGGGGCGCGGTAGACGACTATGTACATGTTTGGTCGTCGGGGCAACGTTAGGGCAACGTTGATCCGTGACTGACGACGCCTTAATAGTAGCTATGTAGACGAACCGTTACAGTTTCTATTCTACCAGCTCTTTATTTATAAGCTTACTTTCCCTATTAAGCTAGTTATAGGCTAAGGCTTCCTTATCTTTAATTATCTGGTTAATTTTATATAAGCTAGTTATAAAGGTAATAGTGTTAGGCCGTTTTAAGTTCTGGTAGAACCCTATAGCACTAATGCAGCAGATATTAACTAGTAAAAGGTTTATAGGTTTCTTTACAGACATTTTGTAGACTATATTTTATAGTTAAAAGCTTACAACCCTTCTTAGCTCCTATTCCATCTTCTATAAGCCATCTTTCCAGTCTATATATTTAGTATAGTGTCCAATATTCCTTGCTGTTCTTTATAGCTATATAGGGCCTAGGCCAGCTGGCTTATTACTAACTTTTTAGGTTTCTAGTGCCGGTGGCGCAACGTTAGTAGTTTGGGGGCAGCGTAGTATACGGACCTATTACGGATTAAGCTGTATATCTTTCTTAAAGGCCTGGTCCCTATATATAGCATTAGCCTAGTAAATAGTGTCTACCTATAGCCGTATAAGGTTTTCTATTATAATACTAATTTCTTTTATAAAGGAAGGGGTTAGGGGTAAGGTTTTAGGCTAGATAAGCCGTCTGCTCTATATATTAAGCTATAAGCCTAAATAGGCTAGCTATTTTTTTCCTAAAATTATATTATAGCTTTCTAGGTCCGTAACAAGTAAGGGGATATTATACTACCTTTATCTATTAATATAGAGGTAAATCCGCAAGATAGTTATAATAGGTGGCCTTATCTATCTATTATACCTATAAATAGAAATTGGGTTGGGCAGTTCTTTAATAAAGGCATTTAAAAAGGTAGCCAGCTTTATAGTATACTGGGTGTCTATTAAGGTAAAGGCATTTACTTTAGAGTTAGCTAAGGCAGAGATTAAAACTTAATATCTATTATAGAATAAAGTATAAGGGATAGTATAGCTTCTTCTACTAACTAGCCAACCTAGATTAATATATAACATATTAACCCCTTTTAACCCTAGAGAGGAGTCTTCCTCTAAGATTCCTCTTTTTCCAACTCTATATTATCCTCCTAGATTAATAGAACCTTGCCCACTTTTATATTTATTAGGCAATCCTTTATAATATAGCCCTTTTAGCCGCAAGAGAAGTAAGCTCCCTAATCGCTAAGGGCCTATATATAGGGGTTACTGTATATAGGCCAAGTATTTGCTAGACCTATAGCAGGACTAGCTGTATAGCTAGCTGCTAAACTAGCGGCAGGCTGTATAGCCGGTGCTATAGGGGTTGTAGATCTTACTAGGGCGCTACGGCCCGTTCTTATAGTACTTATATTCTGGTTAGTAGAGCTTCTAGTCTTATACCGCTTAGTATATGCCTTAATCTAATAGAGGCCCTAGTTAATAGCTAGGCATTAGTCCATAAGTTCCTTAAGCGTCTATATAGTAGTATAAACTAGCAGTATAGCGCGCTACAGGTCCAGGGTAAGCTTATTAAAGAGGTCTGGCATTAAATCTTCCTAGGAGATTTAAGCCTATCCGGCTAGGTATAGAAAGCGGGTCTAAAAGGCCAAGAAGGTCTCTGTCGTTTTTATATTTAGGCTTTTATAATTAAGCCAGGCGTTCTATACTTTAAAGGGGTCCTTATAAATAAAAGATAGGTAGTTAATTATTTCTTCTTTAGAGAGGAAGGGGTCTGCTAAGTCCTAGGCGTATTATAGATATAGGTATATCTATATATCACTACCAGTGCAGCCGAAAACGTATACCATTTTAGCTTAGGTATTAGGAAAGTGGTCTATATTAACTTTAAGCTTATTCTATAGTTAAAGCTTCTAGTTATTAAATATAGGGTTAATTCCGTCTATAAGCAATAGGGGGTCTATAACCTTTGCAGATCACAATAATACTAATACTATACATTAGGCTAGGGCCTTAAGGACTATAGCAAGCCTCTAGGTGTCCAATAACCTATTGCTAGGCGTAGGGGTGTCTCTAGTTTTAAGCAGCTCTTAAAGCCATTTAATTTTAGTATTAGCTGCTGCGAGCTCTTTCTAGGGGGTTAAGATAGCGACTGTTTTACTATTAGAGGTATTTATAGGTCCTATAGCGGCTTTGCCAGCTACTGTGTTTCTTAGCATAATAGTAGGGGTACTAGGTAATTTCTGGTATTTGTTTATTTTTTTAGAGTTCTAGTCTATGCATGTCCTATATCTTAGGTTTCGCGTTCTATTTATATTCTTTTAGTTCTAGTAATGTTCTTAGGGTCCTATTCTGTGTCCTTATTCTATTTATAATCTTATAGATATATTTAAGTTCCTTTTTAGGAAGAAAGGGTGGTAATAAGCTTTAAATAATATTAGCGATCTAGTTAATTAAGGCATGTATACGGCAAAAGGGACGCGCAAGCCTGTATAATTGGTAGTCTATAAATAAGGATTCAAAGCTAAAGAAAGGAAAAGAGAAGAAGGGTAGCACCGCTGAAGGTTTTATATAATTATCTGGTTACGTATCTGCAACTGCCTAAAATAGTAAGAAACTGTCTGCGATTGTCCGCCATAATCCACTACCACAATCCACCATTTTCCACTAGCGCCGTAACATAGAGCCTCTACTACTGTCCTTAAACACCTTAGTAAAGAAGCCGCACTATATTATAGTTCTAACTAATAAAGCTAAGCTAAAGAAGAAGATTAATGGCAATATAGGAGAGTAAAATATGGTTAAAGGAAAGAGACTTAAAGGATAATTAAAGGTCTATATAGGTTTCCTTACTAATATTACTAATAACTAAAGCCTTCTAGCTTAAATATTAGCCTTTAATATAGGGCTTATATTTTATAAGAAGCTACACTATAATTAGCTTCTACTACCGCCTAGGAATTAGAAGGAGCTTTAAAGACATTAATATAAGGAAGAATTTATGGCTGCTGCTAAAAAGGAATACGCAAACCTTTAAAATTAAGGAATGTTCCACGTTATTAATAAGACAATCTATATTAAAACCATGCCTATTATCTAGGTATTTACCTATAAAACTAATATTAATAGATATATAATAAGGTTTAAGGCTTATTTTTATATAAGAGGTAATTTATAAGAGTTAGTTTATAAGAATACGTATACCGCAACTCTAGCAGTAAGATTATTTAGAGCCTTAATAGCTATTGTTATAATATTTAACCTAAACTACTAGCAGGGCGACGCTATTAATGCATTCGCAAACAGCAAGATTGATGAGGTTATGTATATTAAGTGTCTAGATGGATTTCTAATTAAGGGTAAGTACCTACTACTTTAACAAGCGCTCTACAGATTGCGATCATTACCTCTACTATAGTATGGCAACTTAACTATAACACTAAAAAAGGAAGACTTAAAGCTAGTAGCAGAGGAGCCTTGCCTATATCATTGTTACGGCGCTAGTAGAAAACGGTAGATTGTAGTAGTAGATTGTGGCGAACAATTGCAGACAGTCTCTTACTGTTTTAGACAGTTTCTTACTATTTTAGACAGTCGCAGTTACGTAACTAGACAATTATATAAAACCTTAAGCAGCACTACCCTTCTTCTCTTTTCCTTTCTCTAGCTTTGGATCCTTGTTTATAGACAATCCAATTATATAGGCTTGCATGCGTCATTCTTGCTATACTTATGCCTTAATTAACTAAGTCGCTAACATTATCTAAAGCTTATTACTACTCTTTCTTCCTAAGAAGGAACTTAAATATATCTATAAGGACATAGAATAGGACCCTAAGGATATTACTAGGACTGTAAGGACAGGATAGAACCAAAAGAATATAAATAGAACGCGAAACCTAAGAATAGGACATGCATGGACCAGAACCCCTAAAAAATAAACAAATACTAGAAATTACCTAAAACCCCTACTACTATGCTAAGAAATATAGTAGCTGGCAAAGCCGCTGTAGGACCTATAAATACCTCTAATGGTAAAACAGTCGCCGTCTTAACCCCCTAGGAAGAACTTATAGTAGCTAATACTAAAATTAAGTGGCTTTAAGAGCTGCTTAAGACTAGAGACACTCCTATATCTAGTAAAGAGTTATTAGACACCTAAAGACTTACTATAGTTCTTAAGACCCTAGCCCAATATATAGTATTAGCACTGTCGCGGTCTGCGAATATAATGGGACTAGCCCAATTACAATAGGAATGTCTCGGTGAAACACTTAACAGATAAATTCCGAAGCTTTGACCGAATTCTACCGAAATCCATTAAAGACCGCGTGCGTATATGCGCACGCATTGACCACCAAGCCCCTAAATATTTAATTATATAATTCACTCGTTATTCCCTTCTCTTCTTTACGCAATATCTTATACTCTACAAGAGCTATATATCCTTAGATTTAGATAGAATTTATATTATTCCTTTAAATCTTCCCTAAAGCCTCTTCGCGCCCTTATATTATATTGCGTTAAAACAACTACTATTAAAATAGTAAACGAACCCAAATCCGCTTTAATAACTATAAGTATTATAACCCTAGTTAGGGAACAGTTAACTATAATACAATAGTCCTTTATAGACGCCTTAGCTTAGCAGTGGGCTGTACTAGAAGCCTAGTATTAGTAATTAATAGAAGCACTCTGCGAAGAACTTTATAATGTTAAGGCACTTACGTTAGAGACCCTAATAACAACACCTGCAAATAAGATTAAAATAATTATATCTAAACCTGGCCCCTTAAACGCGAACTCCAAACTAGTAATAGTAACTTAACCTATAGCTATAACAAATTTAATACCCGCTATAAAATCTAAAAGGCTCCCTAATCCTCTAATATTTAATAGAAATTAAAATAACCTATATTCCTTTATAACCAAGCTCCGTCTTAAACTTTTAATAAACTATAACTGATACCCTACTAAAGCTAGCAAGGTTAGCTATGGAATATCTTATTTAAGTAAAGACACTACACGTACTATAGATCTATTCTTCTATAATAGCACCTTTGTTAATTTTAAAATCTTTATCTCTCTACTAGAACGAATGTATAATAAAGCTAGCCGTAAACACACAGCTGTTACCAAACTTAAAAACTTATAATAACGGAACCAAGACTTTACTAGCTTCTTTTCGGAAATTTTAGGCCTTATTAGCAAACTAGATTGGAATAAAGCCACTAGAGTTGCTGCCCTTTGATAAGCTATCTTGGATAAGATTAGAGCCCAGCTAATAGGTAGAGAACTACCAAAAAACCTATCTAAATTTGCTATAATATATTAACAAATTAATGAGGACCTTTAATATAACAAATAGACTTGTTCTCTAAAGTTAACTATACCTTGCGTTTAAGACTCTATAAAACTAGTATATACTCTAAAGCGCGATCCGTCTCCGAAACCTAAAAACCCTATATACGACCCTATAGACCTTAATGCCGCTTAATCCTATGCACCCTTAGAAATCAATAAATAAAGAACTTAAGCTATAAATAGAGAATGCTTTAGATATAGTAAAAAAGGATATATCTAAAAGCATTACTGAACTTACCCTTTTAAAAAAGTCCGCCGTAATTCCTTCTAATCCTTAAGTTGTACCTAATCCTTAAATTATACCTATTCTTTAAGCCGTACTCATTCCTTGAATTATACCTAATCCGTAAATTGTACTTGGACGCCATAAAGCACCTTACTCTTAGTTAACTTGGAAAACGAATCGTCCTAAGGCTAAGTCGCGCCTTAAAATAAAAAGTGGAAGAGCATAAGTATCTAGGCTCTTTCAGCGCTGATACATAATATAATTCCCTTAATATACTTAGCGAAATTCAAATACTTAGAAAATAGAAGGAAGTATAAATCCTTATAGACAGCAGAGCCACTAGCATGGGCTTTATTAATATAAATTATATAAAAACTAGACGCCTAAATTTAAAGAAACTCAACAAGCCCTAAGGCCTATAAGGCTTTAATGGCAAACCCTTAATATATGGCGAAATAACGCACTACGCTTTAGTAAAAATGCGGATGGGTAAACACCTTAAATATATTTCCCTGTTTGTTATACCCTTAAAGTAATATAAAGTTATACTTAGATATGGATGGCTAAAACAACATAACCCTTTAATTAGCTGGGTTAAAGAAATACTAAAGTTCCATACAACTTACTACTAAAGTTATTACTTAAAAAACCATTTGCCCTATAAATATGCACATAACTATTTAAATTTAACATAATATGAATTACCCTTGCTATAAACCTTAAGCTAATATAATAAATCTATAACTATTAATTATAGTAAAGAATGTAAAGATGTTATGTTAAAACCTCTTAAAATTTATATAATATAGGCCGCGCCTTTTATCTTATTAGTAAAAAGACAAGATTATAAAATCTTTGCTATAACTATAGAAGACATTAAGAAAGCACTAGAACTAAAACAGTACTCTAATTCTTAACCTTTTATACCTAAAGAGTACTATAACCTAATTAACAAGTTTAAAAAACAATTTATAGACTAGCTAGCCCTATAATAAAAGAAGTACGATTTTAAGATAGAACTTGAGCCTGGTATAACACCAAAGTTTGGTCCGCTATATGGTATATTATAAGAAGAACTGCTTATAATGTAACAATACCTTAACAAGCATCTAAAAAAAAAGGATTTATTCGCCCTAGTTAATCTCCATTTACCTTACCTGTACTATTTATTAAAAAGCTAGGAGGAGGCTTAAGATTCTATATTAATTATTAAGCTCTAAACACAATTATAATTTAAAACTAATATCTAATTCCCTTAATTTAAGAGACGCTTAACCAATTAGTAAAGGCATGGTACTTTATAAAGCTTAATATAATCGCTGCCTTTAATAAAATTTGTATACGTGAAAGAGATAAGAAGTATATAGCTTTTTATATATAATAGGGACTCTTTAAATACCTAGTAATACTGTTTAGCGTAAAGAACGGTCCCAGTACGTTTTAGTAATATATTAATAATACGCTTTATAAATTCCTTAATATATTTATTACCGCGTATATTAATAATATCTTAGCCTACTTATTCTTGCTTTCTAAAGATTAGAAATATATTAGAATAGTCCTTAAATACTTATAAAACGCGGGCTTATAATGCGATATTAAAAAATATAAGTTCCACATATTTAAGGTTATATACTTAGGCTTAATTATATTCTGTAATAGAATTAAAATAGACCCTAAGAAAGTCGCTGTAATTATAAACTAAGAAAGCCCTAGCAATATATAGGACATTTAAAGATTTCTAGAATTCGCAAATTTTTATTAATAATTTATTAACTACTTTTTAGAAATTGCTTAGCCGTTAGTAAACCTAATAAAGAAGAATATAAAATTTAAATGGACTGCTAGATATAAATGAGCTTTTAATAACTTAAAATATTACTTTATAACTGCTCTAATCCTTACTTACTTTAACCCTAACCTTAAATGTATTATTAAAACGGACTCGTTAGATTATGCGCTAGGGGGAGTATTATCGCAATATAATAAGAATAGCGAACTATATCCAGTAGCCTTTCTCTCCTAGAAACTCGCCCCTACTGAATTGAACTATAAGATATAATAATAATTATTTATTGCTTAACGTCCGATTTGGATCCCTGTTGGGCCCACGCGGACTACTCCTTATTTATATATAGGGAGAAAACTCTATTTAAGAAAACCCTGTAATCTATCTCCCTACCCTGCTTAGCGCCTACGAGTTACCTGTGGTGCTCTACTACCTTACTTTTTGACCTCCTTGGGAACCACTGCTGCCGTAATAAGCCTATAGACGCGCTAGTATTATAAACCTAACTCTACTACTGTAGAGTCATTAGGGGGCGCCTAATACTCGCCCCTTTGCCTTCTATTGCTATTTCCTTTGCAACCCAGAACTGGTCTAGTACATTTTGGCTAATAAGCCACTAGGTAACCGCCTTAAGACCTTTTTATATTAAGAGTAGTGTATTATAGTTCTCTGTGCTAGCTACTAAGAGTATTACTTTTTAGCTAGTGCGTAAGGGGCATAATAGTATTACGTATTTTAGTATCTATCTTGGCCAGCTATATTTACATCTTAGGCTACCTACTAGGACACCTACCTAGTAGAGCTAATCTTTTAGTCCTATTATTCCTGTTCTTAGGAGTGTTGTAATTATATTTTCTGCCTTTATTAGGCCTACTTGGAGCCCTTGGGTATTTACCCCCCATAGCATTAACCATGCTATAGCTTAGGTTCCTCTTGTCTAAGACAGCCTCTATACCTTTAACTCCCATATACCTCTTTAGTGTTGGTCTAGCTAGTGTTATATTACGGTAGATGGTTTCCCAGTACTCTTTTATACTATACTTTAGCTCCTTTCTCTCTCTTACTGTTATCTTTGCTAGTCTTTTACGCGTCTCCCTTCCTCCTCTATATGGGCCTAGGCCCTAGCACAGTACTATTCTTCTTCTGCTTTTTCTACCTGTTTCTCTAACATATCCTCCCTACTTTGGGGTTATTAGTTTGCTCTTCTATAGGGCACCCTAGGGTCCCTCTATAGTTTATTTAGGCGTGTTTTAATATACTTTATAACCTTAGAGTTGCGCTCCTTTTACACCCTTTGCATTACAGCAGCTTTAATATATAATTATAGGGGGGGAATATTTGCTTCCTTCTTAAGTAGTGCTGTGGCCATTCGCTTATACCCGCCTATTATACTCTAGAGGTAGGCTGTTTAGACCTTTTAGAGTAGTTTAAGGAGTGATTTAGGGGGGCCTTTCTTAGTTTCTCCCATGGCCCAAACACTGGATCTATATGTTATAGTTGGCCAGATAACTGCTGTATATAGTAGGCGTAACCTCTAGAAGCATGGACCCTATATAGAATTAACAATCCTAGACATTATAATATACTATGCTTGGCCCTTATGGGCCGCTTATAACGCATATGCGCTCCACCAGAGCTTACTGTCTACCCATACTCCTAATACCCTTAGGCCTTAAACTAGTTGGCCCCTAAAGCCTTAGATATAGATTATATGCTAAATATCTACAGATTAGTTGCGTTTTCTTATAAAATGGATTAGCTAGTATTTCTCTGATAAGAATTAGACTCTATGTTGTCTTGCCTATTCTATATAGGTATTATAGGCTTTCTCTAGTGTTCTGCAGTTCTCTACGGCTATTAGCCTATATACAATTAGGTTTATGTTATTAATAAAGCCTATCCCCTAGGTCACCCCTTCCTTAAAGGAGTTAAGTAGGTTGCTTATAAAGAAAAGAAAGAGTATAGGCAAGAGGGGTAATCCTTATGGTATTCCTATTATAACTGTGATAAGGGGGCTCTAGTATCCGCTAAAGATTAGTAATGTTTCTTTCTGGCCTATAAACCCTTAAATAAATTGTATAACCCATTCTAGGAAGCCCTTTGCCCTAAGGATATACAAAAGGCGCTTATGGGGTATATTATTATAGGCACCACTAATATCTAGGCTAAGCATTAACACTATAAAGTCCCTTCTTATCGCCCATGTAGATTTAATGGTGGCGGCAAGTAGCGTAAGTGCTAATAGTGTTAAGCGGTTCTTTCTTGCCCCTATTTAACTTTGTAGTAGTAGGGCGTATTTCTTAGCTATATCTACTATATAGTCTGCTATTACCCTTTCTAAGATCTTGCTAAGGGTGTTTTCTAAGGCAATAGGGCGGTAGCTTCCTAGGATTAAGTAATTTACTTTACCTTCTTTTTATAAAACAACCGTTATTATAGATCTTCTAAGTTGCGGGTAGTAGCCTATAGCAAAGTATACTCTAGCTACATCTACAAGCTAAGGTGCTATAAGTGGTCCATAGGTCTTTAAGGCCTTATTTAGTATCCTATCTAGTCCTAGTGCCATATTATTTAAAAGGCGGCTAATAGTTCTAGCTATTTCCTCTATTATTATATCGCTGTTAACCCGTAGGCAAGTTACTGGTGTTTTACCTGTAATGTTACTAAGGTCTACTAAAGCTAGTTAGGGGAAGAACCTTTCTATAAGGATCTTTACCTTCTTATTATTATTATTAGTGACCTATAACTCCCCTGCTCTTTATAGGGGTAGTAAATAAGGGTCTTCTACTAGGCGCCCTGCCTTTTTCTTTACCTATTTTGCTATGGCCTAAAGGCCCTTATTATAGGGGAGGCTTAGGTTAGAAGTATGCTTATTTATAAACCATCTCCAGTTGTTCCTTACTTCTTTTTTTAGGGTATTCTTTAACTGGTTTTTTGTGTCCTTATATCGTCTCTTATCTTTAGGGTTGTGGCTGCTTATATATTTCCTTCTTGCTTGTTATTGGCTAGTAATAAGAACTGCATATTATGCGGACTATGCGTATTATGTATAGGGGCCTAGTTATAAGACCAGGCAGTGCTCTTCCAGCCCGTTTTTAATCGCTACCTAGATCCTTTTTAGTCTTTAGTTAATTTCCTTAGGGGTGGCTAATAAGCCTTGCTTGTTTGGTATTAGGTAGATTTCTTCTAGGTTTTAAAGTTATTGTTTAACTATATTAAGGAAACTGTCTGTCTTAAGCTTCCTTATTGCATATCTTTTACTATTTAGTTGCGCCTTAATATCCAGATCTAGCTGTATTTAGATGGGGATATGGTCTAAGATAAGTGCCTATTCTTCTTTAGGGTTGCACCTTTTAAGTCTCTGGTATAGGCCTTCGTCTATAAATATAAGATTAATTGTACTTCTGGCGGTGCCTTATTGCTATATAATTGCTCCTAGGGAGGTGGCCAGTTTAAGGCCCTAGATGTCTATAGCTCTTAGTAGATACTTTACCTATTATTTAGCAGCGACATGGATACCCCCCTACTATAGGTAGTAGAGGTTTATATCTCCTAATAGGATAAACTCTATGCCTTTGGTTTCTAGTAAGCTTATTACTAATATAATATTCTCTATTTATAGGACCTCTTTAACCCTAGGGTTATATATATTAATAATTTATACTAGTCCCCTATATGTCTGGATTGTTATAACTGTAATATCTAGGTTAACTGCCTACTATGACTATAAGGACAGGCTAATAGCCTTGCTAATTATAAAGCACACGTGTATAGCTGCTTTTGGTTTATATAGGAGCTAGAATCCTTAGGGGCAGTATATTAATTATATATAGGTATTATAATACGGCTCTTATATAGTAAGGATATAGTGTTTCTCTAGGTCTAAACTATCTAATAGGGGCCTTACAAGATGGTGGTTTGTATTACTATAGTTATACTATATAATGGATAGGTAGCGGACCCCTAGTAGGGGTCCTTTGTCTCTCCTTTATTCCTCACTTTTTCTATTTTTACTTTCTTTAGGATTTTTAGAGCTTCTGTCTCTTGTATCTATACCCTAGTTACTACTTATTTTATATAGAGCTTTCCATTCCTATATCTTGTGTATATACTAGCACCTCTATATCTAAATCTGTTATTGTCTCCAGATCTTCCCCTAATCTTACTAGTTGGCTATATGCCCTTTATAGGTTAGCTATAAATGTTATATTTGCTATGTTAAGTCTAATTCTTAATTGTCCTAGTCTTAAGCTTGTTGTAGCTTTCTATAGAGGTCTTCCTATAGGGCGTCCTCTCCCTTATGTCCCCTATAACCCTTATGTCCCTATTTAGTCTAGTAATATTGCGTGGCGTTGCTTCTGGCCTATTAAGGCTTGGGATAGCTGGCCTAGCCCCCTAGTATTAAAGGTAGGAAACGCTAGGAAGGCACCTATGTCCCCCTAGCTTATTGCCTATTGTTTCCATTTATATAACCTAGCGTGTAGTTATTCCCATAGCTGTTAAGCCCTTACCTTCTGTCTCCTATATTTAATATAGTCTTCTCTCTCCTATGCCTTATATGTACTTTAGTGGTAGTTTACGCATTTTATTTAGTCTTAATTTAAGTAGTATCTTGTATTATAGGGGCCTGCATAGTGGCCGCAGCATACCTATACTGCGTATATGGATTGGGTATGTCCCTATTATATATAGTAATAGTATTAGTTAAGGCGTAGTCTGTGGTTATAGAGCCTTATGTTATATATAAGGCCATTTATAATTATTCCTTTTTAGATAAAGAGTTTTTGCATTTCTGGTATAAGTGTGCTAATAATAAGGGAGCTATATATTTAACTAGCGTCTCCCTAGCGGGTCTCTGGCGACCCTTATATCCTCTTATTATTCTTATTATATGCTTAGTTTATATTTTCCTATTAAAGCTATTAGATTTAGGTAATCTTAAGTCCTAATATAAGTTATTCCATTTATCTTACTATCTCCTATATAATTGCTGTGTTGTCTACCTAGCGTCCCTTTTCTACTCTAAGGCTTATGGGAACTGCTAGGACTTTAACTAGGTAATCCTTACGGAGTACTTTTATGCTAATATATTCTCCTAGCCTATCCCCTGCCCTTATAGCTTATTTCTTTACCTATTAGTCCTTTAGGGTGACTCTAATATCTCCGCTCCTAAGGTGTTAGGCTATAATAGTATTATAGACCTCTTTGCGGATCTCTATAAGGACTTTTATTTCTAATTATTCTCTAACCCCCTCTGCTTTTTCTATATTTGGTTATATTATAATTATATACCCAGTTATTGTCTTAAGGGGGGTAGGTTCCCTATACTATAGAAGTATAGCTATGGCGGCCTAGGTGCAGTTTGCCGGTAAAGGGGGGTTTTATTTATTTTTAATTTTGCTTAGCTATTGGAGAATTTAATTAAGGGTTTATTAGAGGGGTGCCTAAGGTTTACTAAACTAGCAGAGCCATTCTACTAGCTGCGTTAGTTTATTATAGCTAATGGTTACCCCCCCGCAATCCTAGATACTAAACGCGTTTAATAGGCTTTATATTTTATTAGATGCCTTCTTAATGGAGGTATTTCTACTTTATAGTGTGGTATTTACCCGTCTTTATTATGGAGGGCCATTGCTAGGCGTGGTTCTAGCGGTTGCGCGTAAGTGCAAACCACCGTTGTTCGACGTGTGCGTTCCCTGCGATGCATATATCTTAGGGGGATTCTCTAGGTGTTTTTCAGGGTTCTTTTGGCTGGTTTTGGTCTTTTTAGGCTGGGTGCAGCAAGAGCTCCTCTTGAAGTATTTACTAAGTCTATTAGCATTAAGTATCCTATAAGATATATGATAAGGAACTACTTGCAATTATTAGATGCTTTAAATAATAGCGTTCTAAGCTTAAAGAATTGTTGTTCCTAATATATATATTAACAGACTATAAGAATCTGCAGTACTTTATAACTATAAAGCAATTAATATAGCGCCAAATTTATTAGGCCGAATACCTCTTATAATTTAACTTTAAGATTATATACTAACTAGGCAAACTTAATTAGAAGCCTAATATATTAATATAAAGATTATAAAACCTACCTGTAAACGCTTTAGACAAACGGATTGTAAATTAATTATGGATTTTACAGCCCCCTAAATGCTTTAAAAAACTATATCCTATATTCCTAAATATAGAACTTAAAAGAAATAAATTAGAAGTTAATAAATAGGAAATAGAAATTAATAAGCTAATGGAATATAAATATAAGAATAATATATAGATAATTAATATAATAAAAGCGAGTTAAATAAGAAAACAATAGTATAAGGATATTATACTCGCTAAATACAAAATTTAAAATAATTGATTGTACTATTAATAGAAGATAGTAGTCCTAAATTCCAAACCTTTATAATTTAAGATACTTAAATTTATATATAACTCCCCTATAGTAGGATATCCTAGCCATGTAAAGACTTATAAGATTGTTTAACGAGTATATTACTAGCCTATAATGTATAACTATGTATAAAAATACGTTTGAGCATATAGGATATGCGTGCGTGGAAAACCCTCTTATATAAAGAAGTAAGGAGTACTTTAACTGCTACCAATCCTAATATAAAGATAGCGCGATATCTTAATTAACTTTATAGTTAACTTGCCTAGTAGTAACGGGTTTATAAATATTATGGTAGTAGTTAACTATCTTATAAAAATGCAATATATAATTCCTATAGACTTAATTAATATAATATTAGTAGCCAAATATTTTATTAAGTATGTCTTTAAGCTACACGGACTTCCTAATATAATAATATCTAACTGTGGAAGCTAGTTCGTTTCAGACTTCTAATAAGCTCTATATAAACAATTAAGCATTTAAACACAACTTTTAACTATATTTTATTTAGAGATAGATGGCCAAACTAAAATTGCGAATATGATTATAGAACAATACTTATAAATATACTACTCCTACCTATAAAATGACTAGAAAAAATGGCTACCTTTAGCTAAGTTTACTGCAAATAATATGATAAATATATTAATAGGCGTAACGCCGTTTTACACAACCTATAAATAAGACCCTTAACTTAGATTTAAACCATAACCTAAAATTAACATAATAGGACCCACAATTAAACGGATCTAGTTAATTAATATATATAACTTCGCTAATTAAATAAAGTAGTTAATAGAACTATTACAAAGCAAATTAATACACGCTTAAATGTTATAGAAATAGCATGCGAATAAAGGACGAGCTCCCATATAGGACTTTAAGGAAGGTAATATGGCTTACCTAAGTATATAAAACTTAAAGACTTAACGGCCTTTAAAGAAACTTAATTGGAAATTTGTAGGCCTATACTAAATTAAGAAGAAACTAAGCCTATACGCCTATAAGCTTAAACTGCTAACTAAAATAAAAATATACTTAATGTTTTATGTAAGCTTACTGCAACCCTTAAAAGATAATCCTATAACTTGTAAAGTGCCACTACCACCTCCTATAATTGTTAATAACGGTAACGGTTCTTACTTTATTAACTTAATTAATAATATATAATGGAAAACATAATCTAAATAATTTAAACTTCTTATTAAGTGGGAAGGATATAAAATATAAACCTAGGAAACCTATAAATAGATTAAGGCCGACGCGCCTTTCCTAGTAAAAGAATTCCATAAAGACTATCCTTCGCGGCCTACTCTAGCTAGATAGACATGATATAAAGAGAGATTCTTTGATTAACGTCTGATACGGATCCTACTTGGCCCACGCAGACTACTCCGTTGCAGGGGGGAAAACTTGTAATTTACATGAAGAAAACCCTGTAGTTGGGGGAGGAAAAACCCTATGAGCCACCTCAGTAGGATGAAAAACCCTGACTTGCTATGTCCGTCCGTAGCAGCGGCCCTGCGGGCCTACGGCTACGTCCTGTCCTTTTTGGATGTTTGAACTCCTTGGGAACCACTGCTTCCTTCTCTAACTTATCTAAAGCCGGGGTTTACTACGTCCTAGCTAGGCCTTGCTAATTAATTGCTGTACTGTTGTCTCCTATATCTTGGCCATCCCCTGTGTGCTATCTCTTGTTTGACCATTGCCATATACGCCATGCTTCCCCCCCCCTAGGGCCATTGAAGGCGTAAGGGGGATTTATCCATTAACCACTGTAATACTAAGCAAGCGGGATATTGTATTTTGGGTATCTTTTGTGCCTAGGCCCCAGCTAGGCCCTTTCTAAGGGTTACCACTCCGTTAAAAGGAGATAGGGAAAACCGTGGGTCGCAATTCAGGCTGCTAAGTACTTAGTAAATGATGGCAAGTAACCGCATGCTCCGCGGGCGATCGCCCTGGGGGTTAGGAGGGGCCGTATATTTATTTATTTGTTCGTGCATTTGTTTATTCGTCGATGTGAGGTTATTAATGCTTTCTATTAGGGGTCGGGGGATGCTATTAAATGCTATATATCTATGTCGGATCGTACAGGTGCCTTAATAGGAGAACAGCGTGGTAGCTGTTATCGTGAAGGGGTACTAATAGTGGTGGTTTTCGAGATCTTACCATCTAAAAAATTTTCACCACCGCCCTAACGCTTATATCCACCACCAAGTCCTATCGCACGCTGTGCGACGTCTCTGCGTTGGCTCTGGGTCTGAACTTTGAAGACCTAGGTTTGTAGCCGTTACCACGTACAGGTGCAGAGTCCGTTTTCGACGGCCAGACATAATATAAAGGCAAACAACTACTACCTAACATAAATATATAAAACATAATAGCAGGAAACTCAAATTTTAAAAAAACTTAAATATTATAACGTTTATAACACGGTTATATAACATATAAGATGTTAAGGAACTTTAACCACTGGTTAAAGTTATTTAATTAGTTAGATTTGCCTCGCTAAGACCGCTACCTAGCACTAAAATACAACCCGCGATAAAATTATAAATTCTTAACTAAGTTAAATTATTTTAAACCTTTGGCTAAAAGGGGGGGGGGGGGGTATTATAATAGAACTAGCCCAATTATAATAGGAATGTCTTGGTGAAACACTTAATAAATAAATTCTAAAGCTTTAACTAAATTCTACCGAAATCCGTTAAAGACCACGTGTATATATGCGCACGTATCGACTACCGAGCCCCTAAATATTTAATTATATAATTCTCTTATTATTCCCTTCTCTTCTTTATGTAACGTCTTGTACTCTGCAAGAGCTATATACCCTTAGATTTAGATAGAATTTATATTATTCCTTTGAATCTTCCTTAAAGCCTCTTCACGCCCTTATAGCGAAGTGTAACGGAACCTTGTAGCAGGAACTACGGTGGGTTCTATTATTAGGCTGGGTATGTAGGTAAGAACAAATTAACAACATAATAATAACTAGTGGGGTAGTTGCCTAATAGATTAACTTTAATTGTATTCTAAGATTTACTACAAGGAGAGAACTATCTACAGTAGGGACTAAGGTCCTTTAAATACACAACTATACTCCTAAGAAATCCTCTCTTATACGTAAGGTACGTATTATACGTATTATATGCGGGCGTACACTACGTATACTTCGTATACTGCGTATAATATTATATAACTTGCTTACTATTCCTTGTTATATAGTTCTACCGGATCTATCCTAGACTATACCTATATTAACTAACTAGCTTCCTGCGACTCTTTCCTAAGTAGTTATAATATTGTACTTAAAGCGTCTATAATACTATTTCCCTTTTCTTTATCTTTGTCCTTAAAGATTCCTAATATCTCTAAGTTATCTACTAGAGGTATAATGTTCGTTTAATTAGTCTAGTTAATATCTATGCTTATTATACCTAAAGCTTCTTCTTCCTCGTAAGCGCAATATTGTGCTCGCACTGTGGCTGCCATACTGTCGCTTAGTAAGATAATGTTATCCCCATATTCTTGTTATACAAAAGCGGGGTTAGTGTGTATTGCGATAGCAAGTCCCTTATCTTAATAACCCTTGTCTTGCTTAAAGTGCACTAAAGCAAATATTTAATCGTCCTGCGATATTCGCTCTATTTTTAATGCTAAGTGTACGCGTCCTATGACTCTTAATAGTCTTTAAGTTCCCTAAGTAACTTATTATAGGGTCTCATGTTTAATCTACCGCTGTAAAGCTTAACGGTGAGCTCTTAAGCGCCTTAGATAAGCTTTATTATTTATAAAAAGCAAAGTAGGAGGCTATAGCTGCTTAATAGTATGCCTTTAAAGCCCGTCTATTAGCCTCTGCCCGTCTTCTTTGTCTTAAACGTGTTCGTGAGAAGGTTTGTTCTAAGGAGTGGAAATTAGTCCAATAAGGTCTTAATAAGTTAGGTAATAAAAGGACTAGCTCTCCTCCTATAAGGGAAACAACTCCAAGTAGCTCGGTAATTGCTCCTCTTAGGTCCCCCTTAGGTGACTTGTTCTTTAGTAATCCTTTTTTAATACTCCCTAACCTGCTTTCTTTTAATACTCCTTTACCTTTCCTATAGTGTTCTTTAGGTTGCTTAGTGGTTTCTAGGTAGTCTTATTATAGCTTATCTACTTTACTTTATACTATGTTTTGTTATCTACATCCTTATAACTAATAATCTTCAAAACTTGCTATTTGTCTTCCTTTTGTTCTCTATATATATCTATCTTATAGACTAGTGGCTTAATATTCCCATATACTAGCTCTAGCATTGCGATATATTATATAGGGTAGATTTTTATTTTGGCTAGTAGGTTTAACTTATATATAACTAATAAAATTCTTTACTTAACTTTAAAAGGTCTTAGTCTAACATAGTCTAACTTCTTGCTTAGTCGTTAACTCTTAAAATTTTTGTATAGTAGCTACACTTTATCTCCCTCCTTAAGATCTGGTCCCTTAGATCTCTTAGTATTATAATACCTTTTTATTTATTCTTATACTAGTTTAGCTGTTTCTTTAAGGTCTGTATAAAGGTTTATTAATATCTCTATTCTTTACTTAGCTGTGCTACTTGTCTTTTTTGCTTAATATAGCAATAACGATATTCTTGGCTTATATCCGTAATTCGCCTTAAACGGTAATATCCTTATTCCTTTTTATGGTGTTGTATTATATGTAAACTATATAACTGGTAATAACAATACCTAATTATTCTATGCGTAATTAATATAATGCCTTAGGTACTGCTTTAGTGTCTAGTTTAGTCTCTCCGTTTGTCCGTCCATCTACAGATAATACGCTATAGATATTACTGCGCGAACCCCTTATTCTGCTAGAAATACTTCCTAAAATACTGCTATAAATCTTAGATCTTTATCTAATATAATCTTATCTAGTGCTCTATATCTTGCGAATATTTCTTTTATATAGATTCTAGTGACATCTTCTACTAATATCTCTTTAGTGCATACTATAAAGTATCCCCACTTTATTAGCTTATCCACTATTACTAAAATCGCGTTATAATCTTATCCTATAATAGGATCTCTTAACTTTGGTAACTTAATAATAAAGTCCTATAATATAACTTCCTATGGTCTTTCTAGTGTTTTAATAGGTTGTAGCCCTCTATATAGCTTATACCTTGTCGGTTTGTTCTTTTAGTAATCTAGATATTTTCTTATAACTTATCTTGCTAGTCCCTAGATTCCTTAAATAATGTACTCTTCTTAAAGTCTTAATATTAAGCCTATAGCTCTGTTGTGTTCTTATATTATTCCCTTATGGAATTCCTTAATAAATTCTTCTATAATAAACTTAGGTATATATGTTGCTTCTATAACGGAACCTTGTAGCTTAGACTACAGTGGGTTCTGTTATTAGGCTAGGTATATAGGTAAGAATAAAATAACAACATAATAATAACTGGTGGAGTGGTTGCCTAATAGATTAACTCTAATTGTATTCTAAGATTTACTATAAGAAGAGAACTATCTATAGTAAGAACTGAGGTCCTTTAAATACACAACCATACTTCTAAGAAATCCTCTCTTGTATATAAGGTACGTGTTATCTATGTTAAACATAACGTCCCTTTTATTTAACACAGTTAACGCGTTTAATACTATGTAACCTTAGTTACTATTCCTTGTTATATGGTTCTACCGGATCTATCCTAGACTATGCCTATATTAACTAACTAGCTTCCGCCGACTCTTCTCTAAGTAGTTATAATATTGTACTTAAAGCGTCTGTAACACTATCTCCCTTTTCTTTATTTTTGTTCTTGAAGATTTCTAATATCTCCAAGTCGTCCACTAGAGGTGTAATGTCCGTTTAATTATTCTGGTTAATATCTATACTTATTATGCCTAAAGCTTCTTCTTCTCTTTCCTGGGTTAAGTGTTGCCTTTGTACAGTTTCCTCCATACTATTACTGGGTGAGGTGATGGTGATTCCCTACTCTTATTGCGCTAAAGAGGGGTTGGTTTGTGTTGCGCTAGTAAGTCCTATGTCTTAATAACCCTCCTTTTGCTTTAAATATACTAAAGCAAATGTTTAATCGTTCTGTAATATTCGCTTTGTCTTTAACGCTAAATATACGCGTTCTATAACTCTTAATAGTCTTTAAGTTCCCTAAGTAACTTATTATAGGGTCTTATATTTAATCTGCTACTATAAAGCTTAATAGTAAACTGGCCTCCGCGCTACTTAAGGTTTAATATGCCTTAGAAGAATCCGCACGCGTTCTTAAAGCTTAACGTTTAGCTTATGCTCGTCTTTAACGTTTTAAATATGTTTATAAGAAGGTCTGTTTTAAGAAGTAGAAACTTGTTTAATAGGGTTTATCTAAGCTAGGTAATAAAAGGACTAGCTCTCCTTCTGTAAGGGAAATAACTCTAAGTAGCTTGGCAATTGCTCCTCTTAGGTCCCCCTTAGGTGACTTATTCTTTAGCAATTCTTCTTTATTAATATTACCTAACCTACTTTCTTCTGATACTTCTATACCTTTCCTATAGCATTCCTTAGGTTGCTTAGTGGTTTCTAGGTAGTCTTACTATAGCCTATTTACTTTACTTTATACTATGTTTTATTATCTATATCCTTGTAACTAATAATCTTTAAAACTTGCTATTTGTCTTCCTTTTATCCTCTATATATGTCTGCCTTATAGACTAGTGGCTTAATATTCCCGTATGCTGGCTCTAGCATTGCAACGTATTGTATAAGGTAGATTTTTATTTTGGCTAGTAGGTTTAACTTATACGTAACTAATAAAATTCTTTATTTAATTTTAAAAGGTCCTAGTCTAATATAGTCTAACTTTTTGCTTGGTTGTTAACTCTTGAAATTTTTATATAGTAGCTATACTTTATCTCCCTCCTTAAGATCTGGTCCCTTAGATTTCTTAGTATTATAGTACCTTTTTATTTGTTTTTATACTAGTTTAGCTGTTTCTTTAAGGTCTATATAAAGATTTATTAATATCTCCATTTTTTACTTAGCTGTGCTACTCGTCTTTTTTACTTAATATGGCGATAATGATATCCTTAGCTTATATCCGTAATTTGCCTTAAATAGTAATGTCCCCATTCCTTCTTATGGTGTTGTATTGTATGTAAACTATATAACTGGTAATAATAATACCTAATTATTCTATGTGTGATTGATATAGTGCCTTAGATACTACTTTAGTGTCTAGTTTAGTCTTTCCGTTTGTCCGTCCATCTGCGGATAATACGCTATAGATATTACTGCGTAAACTCCTTATTTTACTAGAAATACTTTTTAAAATGCTGCTATAAATCTTAGATCTCTATCTAATATAATCTTATCTAGTGCTCTATATCTTGTAAATACTTCTTTTATATAGATTCTAGTGATATCTTCTACTAATATCTCTTTAGTATATGCTATAAAGTATCCCTACTTTATTAGCTTATCTACTATTACTAAAATCGCGTTATAATCTTGTCCTATAATAGGATCTCTTAACTTTAGTAA
>Ga0307507_10001902_pt1 | contig 45457 bp, 24 predicted proteins | sample 7_EM_MG_FD_207223 | JGI IMG/M metagenome (GOLD analysis project Ga0307507, IMG submission 207223) | Populus trichocarpa ectomycorrhiza microbial communities from riparian zone in the Pacific Northwest, United States - 7_EM | ecosystem: Host-associated > Plants > Roots > Unclassified | place... | reverse complement strand
TGACTGTTAGGTGAGGTTGTTCGGCAGTCTCTTTCTGATATTCAGCTGCCAAGCCGGAGAGACTGAATTTGTATTAGTTGGTGGCTTAATTAAAAGCGCTAACAACCGGAATTGACGAGATGGTGTAGATCGTGGGACACAGGGGACGCCGAAGAACGAACGAACCAGGGGAGGGTTCGTGGCTAATGCAGGCTGAAGAACGACACGGCTCCCGGGCGCTCGTTCTGGGTTCTGTTTGACCCGAGATTCCGGTGACTCGCTTGGGTGGTTGACTCGTACATATGTGGCTAAAATTAGCGTCCGGTTACAGAGTTCGTGAGATGCTAGGACAATGATTGAAAACCTTTCATAGAGTGATCTTCTCCCATGGTCTGTCAAGTTTTCTACTGTGTACCATGTCGTACATCACTGCGGAGAATGGTTCGAGGCAGCCAATGTTTTTGATTGTTACGGGCTTCAACCTCTTGCTGTCGACCATCGCCGTTTTGCTAAGGTGCGCCTCACTGCTTATCCTGTCCGCGGTGGAGCATCCGTTGATCCTATTAGATTGTTCTGTCGCATTGCGTATGTTCATTATGTCGGCATCGACGACTATTTCATGGTCGCAGCATGGGTAGTCACGATTGGAATGGGAATTATGAATGTTTTCCACATCAGCTGGGGAACAGGGTCTGGCCCACTAAATGCAGCTTGACATTTTGAACCAAAACTGACTTATCTCAGGCAGCACACTCAAGATTTGCCGCTGATGACAATTCTGATTCCCACATTGAAGCATTGGTATGCTTATCAATTAGTATATCCGTGGGCTCTCTTCTTCGTGAAAGCAAGTATTCTTGCTCTGTACCACCGAATCTTTACACAAAAGAACTTCCGCCTAGCCGTTTATTGTGTTACTGCATTTGTCTCATCCTACACAATCGCTGTTTTCTTTATGAATGTACGTGCTTTTTCGATATGTCAACCTGTTGAATGGAGAGATCTAATATTTGATAGGCCTTCGAATGCAGGAATCATCCATCGCGAGCATGGTCACTCACGTTTCCACAAGGCTGCAACAACCTGCCAGCATCGTACTTTGCAACAGCGTCGATCAACATCTTTACGGATATCGTGATCCTTGTTTTACCTCTCCGAGCATTCGCCCGGCTTAACCTGCACCGAAGGAAGCGCTGTCAGTTTTTTCAATGTTTTGTATAGATCAGCACTGATATTTCAGTCATTCAGGGGCGCTCATCGGTATCTTCTTAACGGGAACAGTAGCAGTGATGGCATCCATTGCCCGACTAATTGCTTTGTACATCTTTACTACGACGAAGGATATTATGTATCATGCAATATTTGTAAGTTATCAATTTATTTGTGCGAGGGAAAGTCTAACAGGGGCTTGCTAGATTCTTCTCTGGTCCCAAATCGAGGTCAACTTGGCTATCATCTCTGCGTCAGCTCCAGTTCTGCGTCCAATCTTTAACAAAGCTTTTCAGACATCCTCATACAATCAACAAGGAGCATATGGCGGCAGCCATTCTGCTGGAAACGCCTTTCCCCGTGGTCAACGAATTAAAGGAAATGGTCAGATTGAACTCTATTCGTACAATGAAGATGGCAACAATGCGGTAGCAATTAGAGGCGGAAACACAAGTGAGGAACTTATATTGGAAGACGATGGTATAACCAAGACGGTGGAGACGAGGATTGACATAGAGGAGGATGATGACGATCATTTAACGCGTAGATAATGACCTGTTAGATTAGTTATTTGCCGATTAGCGAAAACTCTTAGATAATTAGACTAATAACATATTTCGTCCTAGATATTTAGATATTGAGCATATGGTTACTCTCTAATATCCTACCTACGCTTTCGTAGATAGCTCTAGGTTCTCTCACAAAGTCCAAAGATATCTTTGGCAAAATCTAAGGGAAGTCTTTACCCTAGAAAAAGTAAATCTTCCTTAACTAATTCGGCATTGAAGTTATTCAAAAGTTTATTGATAACATGTGTGGCTTGGTAAAGGCTGAATAGATGGCGCTTCCCTCGGCTTAGCATTCAATGCACACCTCCGTCAATGGCAGGGGGTGAAAACCCTTGTATATGGTTCTGATATTAGCTAGGTGTAACCTAATATGCTTACTTTATATATGCTTGTCCACGCACACCGATCAATAATTTTAATCCTCATCTTTAAGTCGAGACATAGAGCGTGGCAACGGACTTTAAGTATTCTAACTAGTAGGTTATACCATAGTTTCTATAGCCTTATGGCAGCATTCTCGAAGATCCAGTGCGTAATTAATATGAACGGCCGTTCGTGCCAGCCCGTTGTCATGACTAAGGCCATATTCGATAACTTTTTTTGGCCAGGTTAACTCCACCAGGTGGGCCCTCTAAAAAAGCCACCTGGGGCCACCTGGAGCCACCTGGCCGCGAACGGGCCACCGATATCAATATCTACCTGGTGGATACAGTCTGTTCGACGTCCTAGGTGGATTTTGGGCAGATTAGACGTCTTAGCAGCTAAAAAGGAGGTTCCATCTAGCCAGGTGGAGGCGTTCGCGCCAGCCGCGATTGCCCTCCCAAATGTAGTATAGCAGCATGTTTAATCAGCAATTTAAGCCACCTGGGCTGTCCACCTAGGCGAATTCCACCTGGACCTGCTATTTTGAAGGGGGGGTCCTAGTGGGACGCTAACAACCTGGTTAATTGATTTTACCATCCTTTATAATATTTTTAATCCATTCTCCCTATCACGTGATCTAATTTGACGTTAACTATAAAGCCTTATATATTAGCTATAGTATCGACAGGCGTTCTAGCAATAATATTACTGCTTTATATACTTATTAAATATATAAAGAACCTTTTAGCATTAAATAGTAGGCGCTAGTAACTTATTAATCCTCTTCGCAGTAAGGCAAGAATGATAGAGCTATTATACGGTCCTCCGCAGGCGCTTAAAACGTTAACACGCCTTAATTAACAAATATTTAAATTACTCCTTAATTAGCTTATTAATGGCTACGAATTATATGCATAGGAAGGTGTATCAGTGGAGCAGAAGCTGATAATGTTTATAGCTAGATATAGGGGTAGGTTAACTGGAAGGTTCATAGCGTAGAAGTTTTAGTACTCAACATCTACAGTAAGCCTATTAGTAGGTGATATTTGGTAGGTAATAAGACGCTATAACTAACCTCTATTAGCGCCTTCCATAAGGTTCTTAACGCTCTATATAAGCTGTATAAGGATATTGTTAAGCTGCCGCCTAATCAAACTCCCAAACGGGTACAATCTAATAATAAAATGTGGCCCTTTTTTACAGATTGTATTGGCGCGCTTAATAGCTTATATATACCAATATTAGTTCCTAAAGCTTAGCAACCAGTATGGCGTAATAGGAAAGGCTAGATCTTATAGAATATATTTACAGCGTACAATTTTAATATAAACTTCGTGTTAATTATACTAGGATAGAAAGGCTCTACACACGACGGTTACATGTTCGCTTTTGTAAAGGATAGTAGCTTTTATACACCTCTAGGTCGCTATTACTTAGCAAATACTGGCTACGCTACGGATAATCCTATAGTGCTTATTCTATATCAGAAGGTATAATACCATTTAAAGAAATAGGTAAAAGCAAATAAGAGGCCAAAGGATAAAAAGAAGCTGTTTAACTTACGCCACACTTCCTTAAGGAATATAATTGAACGAGTATTTGGTGTCTTAAAGGCCCACTTCCCTATACTTAATAAGGGCCGCAAGGGCTATAGTTTAAAGACTTAGATTAAGATTATATAGGCATTAACAGCGATTTATAACTTTATAAATATAAACGGCTAGAACCTAAATAAGGAGGACTCTGGCTATATAAGTAAGGAGGATATAGATACCGATAAATTCATAATTCCATATAGAATAGATAAGCGCAGAATGAGTTAACGGTGGGAGGATATAGCGGAGGCAATATAAAAGCAGTATCTAGAGATTCTAGATGCAAGAGGCGTTAATATTTAATAAGGAAGTAATATAAATAGAGGTGCAAGTTTTTAAAGTAGTAAGCGGTAGAAATAATTGATCTATAGACGGAGTATCTAGAGCAGTAAAATAACGTGCAACACCACTTATAAAAAAGTTGTAATAGATGATTTAATTATAGCTTAATTATATTACTAGCTTTTTTATCTAATTAAGCCAATTTCCTAACTTAATTAAGCCTCTACTTTACTATTAACTTCTACCACTTTGTTAACTGATACTAGCTGCTTAATATATATAGGCTTTAACTATATATTAACTATTAGTTGATCTATATACCCATTTCAAGCATCACCGCTAAGAGAATTAAAGATATAGGTCCTACTTTCCACTTTAAACGCTTTTAGGACAAGCTGCTAATTAGCAGCAGTAAGGTGCCTAAAGTCCTTAATAAAGCTATATATAGCCCTCTTTATTAGCGAGCTTTTTAACGCTAATAGCATCGTCTCTAAAGTACTAAAAGCCGCCGTTGCTTTATTAATACTCTCGCTTAAAGCCTCTAACCCTTTTACCGTCTTTAATAAATGGCCTTAATTAGCAGCTTTGGCTGCGTTCTTCGTTAACCGCCGTACTATATTAAGGTCCTTTGCTTTCTAAGTATTTTGAGGCTTCTTTTCTATAGCTAGTAATAGTGACTGGCCCACCGGAGACAACGCTACACTAAGTACTAATAGGGAACGCGAGGGTGTTAAAAGCTTAGATAAGGAAGTAGGTAAGGAAGTAACACTCCAACCTTCTATTAGTATACTAAATGGACTCCGTTTAATTATTTAGAGTGGAGTATTTAAATACTTAGTGTCCTTATTTTCCTTTTTACACTCTACGTCTGTATTAGACAAGCTAATATTATCGTCTTTCTAATTATTCTAAGCCGAACTCTTATTAAGCGCGTCATTAATTAATGCGGCGTGTTCGCTACTAGCTATCTTGCCCTTAAGAAGCTCCTTTAGCTATTTAAAATAAGGTAGGTGCTTCTTCCTAAAAAGTCTCCTTTTAATATGCTAATTAAAATAGCCGTCTATTACTCTAGGTTTATTAGTATATGGAAGACTAGTAACCTTATATACCCCCTAGCTAGAATACGCCTTTATATAAGCCTCCTATTTACGCTAGCACGTTTTCTAGTAATTATACTTATTTGTTAGCTGCTCTATAGTAAGAACCTGGCCTAATTTCAAGCTAATAAAGCTAATGGCGTCGGCATAGTCAGTAGCTTTAAAGGTAGCCCCATTTATTTCCTTGCCCTAGGTTATTAATAACCTTAGGAAGTCCAAGAAGGCTTTATTTAAGGCTAGAAGCCATAAAAATTAAACCTACTTATTAACAATTTTGCCTTTCTATATAGTCTTCTTCCTTTAAGTTCTTTTAGTAGCTGGCTTACTAGTATCCTAATCCTTATCCTACTTATTAGCCGTAAGAGTTGTTGCTACTATTATCCTCCTTAGCCGCTTCCTTAAAGAGGTCGTCACAGATACCAATATAGGCGCTAGTACGGGTTTGGTAGAGGTAGTGGCTGCTTTAAAGGACCTCATACTGGATATATTTAGTAGAGGGGTGCTAGCAAAGGCATAGGTAGAGGCATAGGTAGAGGCAGTAACATTGGTAGTATCGGCAGGGCTGCCCTCTATGGGTATATCATCATCGGCCATTAAAAGCAGTAAGTAGATATTATGAATTAGTTGATATATTAATAAGGCTCTAACTGTTCGTTCTATATAGGCCTTTTTAATGCCCTGCGCGGATTACATAACCATTATCCTCACCGCCCTTCCTGTCTGGCGACGGCTCCTTTCTGGCAAATCGCCTACCGAACGAACGCCTCCTACCAGGTAGGAACCCCCCCTGCTTTGGCGTCTAGAAGAGGCGCTTACACCCTGCAGATTGCGCCCAGGTGGGCCGTAAAAGTATCGACCTGGCTGCGCCCACCTGGTGGAGCCAACCTGGCCAAAACGAGTTATCGAACATGGCCTAACAAGTCATTACAATCGAAAGCTCCGCTGCAAAGTTTTTCCGGGGCTTGGCGTCCCTCAGACGCGACCCGCGTCAAATCGTCGCGCAGTTCATCGCAAGAGAACTGCTACGGGGCTTCTATTCACGAGCGCAAATATGACTTGATGGCCATAAATTTGCAGCTGGCCTAAAATTTGTGTCTGCTCCGTACTACCCTTTTTTTTTGACTCGGAAACATTTGCTGGGTCTCCAAAATCGCAATCAACATGTACATTAAGCAGATTATCATCCAGGGCTTCAAAAGGTGCGCGGGACCTATTATCTGTGCACTATGAAAGACTAACACGGAAACACAGCTATAAGGATCAAACTGTCATCGAGCCCTTTTCTCCAAAACACAACGTGATCGTTGGACGCAATGGCTCGGGAAAGAGCAACTTCTTCGCGGCAATCCGATTTGTACTCAGCGATGCATACACTCAGATGGGGAGGGAGGAAAGGCAGGCCCTACTGCACGTATGTTTAATAGGGCATTTTGATATTCTACGGGACTATCAGAATAACATCACGATAGGAAGGCTCTGGGTCTGCAGTCATGTCCGCCTACGTCGAGGTTATCTTCGATAACAGTGATGATCGATTCCCAACCGGGAAGCCTGAGCTTGTTCTACGACGCACGATTGGCCTGAAAAAGGACGAATATTCTCTTGACCGCAAGAATGCAACAAAGGCCGACGTTATGAATCTGCTGGAGTCCGCAGGTTTCTCACGCTCGAATCCATATTACATTGTTCCACAGGGGCGTGTTACAACCCTAACGAATATGAAAGATGCAGAGCGCCTAAATCTACTCAAGGAGGTGGCTGGGACACAGGTGTACGAGGCCAGAAGAACGGAGAGTCTGAAAATAATGACAGAGACGGATAATAAGCGTGCAAAGATTGATGACCTGCTTGCCTACATCCGCGAACGTTTGGGTGAGCTTGAAGAAGAAAAGGAAGAATTGCGCGTGTACCAAGAGAAAGATCGGGAACGAAGATGCCTGGAATATACCCTCCACTATCGCGAACAGGTCGAGATTACAAATGCCTTAGATGCGCTAGAAGAGCAGAGACAGAACAGAGTGGACGAAACAGATGATAACCGAGAACGTTTCCTCCAGGGAGAGCAAGAACTAGCCGAAATTGACAGTGAAATCAACGAGTTGAAACAGCAAATTGGTTTTCTTAAGATCGATAAGGCTCAACTCGAGGACGAGAGAAGAGACACCGCTCGTGATAGAGCCAAAATTGAGTTAGAGGTCAATTCTTTAACTGAAGGACAATCTGCCGCAAAACAAACTAAGACGCGTTATGACAACCAACTGCGACAAGTACAAGAGCAAATTCGGCAACGAGAGGCGGAGCTTGCTCAGATCATGCCCGAGTATAACACCAAGAAAGAGCAGGAAGCCAGAATCAAGATGCAACTCCAAGACGCAGAGGGCCAACGGAAGCGTCTTTATGACAAGCAAGGCCGTAATGCGCATTTCAGGAGTAAACGAGAGCGTGATGACTGGCTCCGCAAAGAGATCGATGCCGTCAACGTGGCCTTAGCTACCCGAAAAGCTGTTGCAATGGAAACAGCGGAAGAGATTGCTGCACTTCAAAGTGAAATCCGAAAGCTCGACAGCGATATTGCTGAACTCCAATCAAGCATCGACAACCAAGGTGAAAACAACATGAACATCGCTGTAGAGGTACAGAAAGCGAGGGACACTAGGGATCAGCTGTCTGATCAACGAAAGTGAGTAAATTGTGTCTTCATTTAAGAGAGGCAAATCTAATAGTCCCTTAGGGAACTATGGCGAGAGGAAGCAAAACTCGATTCAGTTATTAACAATGCGCAACAAGAACTGGATAAAGCCGAGAGATTCCTTTCCCACATGATGGATCACAATACTAGTCGTGGTCTTGCGGCAGTTCGTCGTATCAAACGCCAACACAATCTTGAAGGTGTTTATGGTACGCTAGCCGAATTGTTCGAAGTTCCGGATCGCTACAAAACTGCTGTCGAAGTCACAGCGGGAACCAGTCTCTTCCACTACGTCGTAGATAACGAAGAAACGGCAACCCGAGTCCTGGAAATTTTGCAAAGGGAAAAGGCTGGGCGCGTCACATTTATGCCTCTAAACCGTATAAAACCCAAACCTATCAGCATACCGAAAGCAAGCGATGCAATACATATGATCACGAAGTTACAATATGATCCTATGTTTGAGAGTGCTTTCCAGCACGTTTTCGGTAAAACAATCATCTGTCCCAACCTACAGGTCGCTGCGCAATATGCACGCAGCCATGCAGTTAGCGCAATTACACCAGAAGGTGACCGGGCCGATAAGAAAGGTGCTTTGACTGGTGGATATCATGATCCGCGGAACTCCCGTATAGATGCTGTGCGAAGCGTCATGAAATGGAGGGAAGAATACGAAGCCCAGAAGGCCCGTGCGGCAGAGATCAAGCGACAACTTGAGCAATTAGACCAACAAATTACCGGCGCTGTAGGCGCCTTGCGCAAAATTGATCAGAGAAAACAACAGCTTGAAGGGAGCTATGATCCTTTGAACCGAGAATTGCGTAGCAAGTCTGACGACCTTCAAACTAAAAAGGATGCGCTCGACGCAAAGCAGAGCTCGGCTGAAAAGATTGAGGCAGCTACACGGGATCTGAGTGAGCAGCAAACCTCATATGAGACAGAGCTTTCTTCGGATTACAAGAAAGCCCTCTCGAGGGACGAGGAACGACAGCTGGAAACTCTTAGCGCTACCGTACAAGATCTGCGACGACAGCATTCGGAGTTGAGTGCCGCACGTTCAGAGCTAGAGAGTCGCAAAGCCGAGATCGAGGTCGAATTACGAGAAAATCTACGACTCACATTAGAACAACTAAAATCTCAAGAGAACAGTAGTAGCGGCGGCGCTGCTAATAGTAACAAGCTGAAAGAAAGTCAACGCGAGCTTAAACGCATCAATGAAGCTGTCAAAACGGTTGAGGCGAAGTTGCAAGAAGCGGATCAAGCTATCGACCAAGCAAATGGGCAACTTTCACAGCTGGAGAAGAATAGAGCCGAAAAGGTGCAACAACAGCAGGAGATAGCGCAGGCTATTGAACGACATCAGAGGCGAATAGAGACGAGCATGGCCAAGAAAACGAATTTGACGGAGAGAGCAGCAGAAGTAGCTCGCAATATTCGTGATTTAGGAATTCTCCCCGAAGAAGCCTTTGAAAAGTATAAGAATATGGACTCGAATAGGGTGAGTTTACTTCCCCACTGAAGACCCCTTCTCTTTCCTAGCGTTTTAGACTGCAGACAGATACTAATCACAGGTTCTCAGGCCAACAAACGCCTCCACAGCGTCAAGGAAGCCCTTAAAAAGTACTCCCACGTCAACAAGAAGGCCTTCGAGCAATACGCCAACTTCACTAAACAGCGCGACATCCTTACAAAACGCCGCGCAGAGCTTGACTCTTCGCAAAAATCAATCGAAGACCTCATTCAAGTCCTAGATACCCGCAAAGACGAAGCCATCGAGCGCACGTTCAAGCAAGTCTCACGCGAGTTCGCTACCGTTTTCGAAAAACTTGTTCCGGCAGGCAAGGGTCGTCTCGTGATCCAGCGCAGATCTGATGCACAGGCTCGGGCGGCACAGGGTGCTTCTGACTCTGAAGAGGACGGCGATGATGGAGCGCAAACACGAGATGCGCAAGGCAGGCGCGTAGGATCTGCTGTGGAGAACTATACTGGCGTTGGCATCAGCGTATCATTCAACAGCAAACACGATGAGCAACAGCGCATCCAGCAGCTCTCTGGTGGCCAGAAATCCCTCTGCGCTCTTGCGCTCGTCTTTGCAATCCAGCAATGCGATCCTGCGCCCTTCTACCTCTTCGACGAAATCGACGCGAATCTTGACGCGCAATACAGGACCGCCGTGGCCGCTATGCTGCAGCAGTTAAGCAAAAATCCACCTGGCAGTGGTAAGGAGGGTGGAGTGGGCGGCGGGCAGTTTATCTGCACGACTTTCCGACCAGAAATGGTCCTTGTGGCCGAGAAGTGCTATGGCGTTAGCTATTCGAATAAGACGAGTAGTATTGACGTTGTGGATCGCGAAGCAGCATTGGACTTCGTTGAAGGACAAAAGCAGTAGCGTCGTGTTTTCTTCATCCTGCTTAAGGATATCTTTACCTTGTCTGAGTTGGACTCAGGGTGTTGATCGCATGGATTTATGACTCTAGGAGGGAGGGCGTTTCTCAAATGACTGAGCAATGGGTGGCTGGGTCGGATGTGTATGGTTGCTAGAGGATGATACCTCGGATTGGTTGGTGTGTTGTTTGAATGCATTAATGCGCTTCGAGTCTGCTTGTTCCATATGGATAAATGTGTTGAATAGTCAGCATAACTTACTGAGACGATTGACCGGCCCGGTTGAAAGCTTGGCATTTCAGCGGCGTCCAATGGCACCTTGAACTCACGCTTGCCATACCTGTCGTCGGAAGCGGATTAAATGCGACGCAACGTTTGCAATGCACCCGGGCGAACCGAGATTGTCCAGGTCCTCTTTAGGGCCCGATAATTATTGAGATGACGTCTGGAACTTCTCGTTAAAAACACAGAATAGTTCGAAGACTTAGTCCTGCGGCACCACAGCAGGTTACTCCACCTTCTGTATCTCTCTACGAGCCTCAATATGTTTTACTTTCTTCGCCATAGCAGGCATCTGTCAACCTCAGATGTTCTTCGCAGACTTCCTTTTTTATTTCATGTCTCCTGGAGAAGAGTCCGCAAGGTCGACTTGGATGCATAAACTACCGAATCTCTCCTCATAGCACGAATGTTGCCTTGGATCTTTCTGTACAAGTAACAGCTTCAGCTTTCTACGCTACGGAAGCTGCTAATCCGGCCGTCCTAAGAGAAGCTTACGGGCTGTACGGAAAAACCCTCGCGGCCCACTCTACTCTCCTCATGCTGGAAAGGCCAAGCGTTGACATGATTTGTACACCCGCGATGCTTTCTTTATTTGAGGCCATGCAATGCACAACTACAGACACCTATCGGGAACATATCCAAGGCGTAGCCGGGACGATTGAGCTTGTAGGGCCCGACGCATGTGCTACAAACTTATTCGGCCAAATCTTTTCCCATGTTAGACGCAAATGGACGGTCCCACAAATTATTTAATAAATAGTACTAAGCGAGTTAGGGACTGTTCGGTTGCAAAACTGTCAGATTGAATATGAACTGAAAGTCTGGCAGAAAGAACGCGTTCCTTCCTAATTTGTCGCGCGTCTGTGGCTTTGTAAATCGCACGGATGTGTGCAGTCTAAAGCCTTCATATTGAAATGTGTCAGGGCGGTGGCTAGGCTAGCATGGAATATATGAATGATGCTCTATGAGGAAGAATCTAAGGGGCTCGATGGCCCGAGAAGATATCTACAAGGTGGCCCGCGTACTGTCACGTGACCTATCACGTGCACGACGTGCTTAGTTACGGGGCAGGATACACTCATATCTGCTCCCTATATTTCAAATTCTTTCACGGAGCGTCTGAGAGCTTATGGGCGTCGATTTGGTAAGATTTAATTGTTTTAAGAATCGATTTTTACCCTTCTCTATGAGCTATATCCTAACTATAATATATATATTTGATGTAATAGGTTCTTTAGGTAATTATACCCCCATAGATATATACTGTAACTATATATCTAGAATACTAAGGTGCGAGGGAGATTGATTAGGAGTATTAATGAGCGTCCCCGGCATCGCCGTACAGTTTATGCCCCGTGCTTTAAGCGAGTCGTATTGATGACGGCTACGAACATCTAAAGTAGTTATGGACCTGCCGCTTGGAGTCGCTATGACAAAATTTGCTTAGAAATGCCATGGAGAGTGATCACAGACACGCCTCCACAAAAGGGAGAATGCGAAATACGAGGGAGCAGTCAGCCTCGCCAGTCAACGACAACCCAACAAAGCCATCCAAAGTCAACCTTGTGAGCGCCTCACACACGTATCGCAGACTGAAAAGGTATCATATCTACACGGCCGCAAAATGGCACTCATAAATATGCGGCGTTCTCTCCAGCGAGATCCCAACTAACCTCCCAACGCTAATCACTAGATAGCTCCAAACACTTTTCCATTACTTTTCCTCAACGCTCGAAAATGGCCTCGGAATACCTTAAAGAAGAAACTGTTGACATCGGTATGATTTCTGAAAAGGAGAAGGAGGAACTCAAGACCTCTGCAGCGTCCATTGCCTCTGGCACCACTGCAGTGAGCACAGCGGAGAATCCCCAATTCATCGCCGGCAAATCCCTCTTCATCAGTACACGAGGCATTCCAGTATTGCGGCTACCGCTCCCCCCATCTGAGTTAGAGATAGGCATTTACAATGCCGACGGTTCCCTTGCCTTCCAGTCCACACGAGAAAAGCGCTGGTCAGGCAGTTGTGTCTTGTCCGACACCTCCCGGAATAATATTGTCAGCACAACTTACTTTTGGGGGCCTAGCCGCGATCCTGTCCTTCAACTGCTTGGGCCGAGTGCTGATCCGAATGCCAATGCGATCAAGACAGTATCAAAATGGACATCACGCTCGCAGAAGTTTGTCATGCCGGATGGGAGAATATTCGAATGGACGTACAAGCGGGAGAGACTAGCTGGAGGAAAGAAGGCAACACTTCTCGTACTTTACAGGAGAGACGGCTCGGCCAAGAATGGAAAGAGGATTGCACAGCTGGTGCGGGATGAAGATACAAGATCCCCTGGATCATCCAAGTGCAGTGCGGGCAACGGTGGCGAGCTTGTTCTCAGCCAGGATGCTGCAGAGGCGATGAATGAGGCTGTTATTGTCGCCACCTGCATGCTTATGCTGAAGAAAGAAATTGATCGCAGGCGTACTGTCCAGATGATGATGATTTCGGCTGCTATTTCGGGGGGTAGTAGTTAGTAGAAGGATGGAAGACACCATAAGCGAGCTTGTGGGGTTTGGGAAGACTTCAAGTCAGAGGGGTTAGTGTCATTGGGGTTGTTCAACATAGGTATTTCTATTTCTTTTTCTGCTCCATAGTTTTTCTTACTTTTTCTGCCTTCGGATTAGTATTCCCTCTCATCCATCTACGCATCCCTCGACGACACTCTGTATTTCTATAACACTTTACTATTCCCACCTCATTACTTTGGATATGCTTTCACTACAATTCGCTATGATATTCCAGTGCTACAGGACCGCTCAACCGAGCGAGGTCGCTTCAGTTTGTCACAATGAACATTCAGCCCGCCATCCCGCCATGTCATCCAGAACCCTACGATAAACATATGTGGTCCATGCCATATACAATAATAAATACCAAGCAATAGCACTTCAAAGAATGCTGCCGGTTCCGCCCAAAAATACGGCCGTCTCTCGCGCAGTACGAATCTGCCTTTCTCTGACTCAACGTCATGAGTGTCCGTCCTAACAACCATAGCAGTAGTACCGTCTATTAAAAGAGTCCGGAAGGGATGGCATTACGATGAACGGAATTCCTGTTATCTGTGATCATAGCTAATGAAAGATATTTTCGACTACAGATTATGCAATAACAATGGCATCCTCGAATATGTGTATTATAACTTCCATCAACCTTCCCTCCAGTACCCATGCCAATTTTTACAAAGGAATAGCTGTGTACGGAACTACTAAACAGTCAAGCTGGCATCTCCTAACCATAGATCACACTGAATTACAAGACCATACAAATGCTTCCACAGAAAAAACCCCCGGCCACTGTGCGGCATCAGGAAGCTTTCTGGTTATCTCCAATATATAATCAAGCCATTGTCCTTCTGGTGAAGAGGTACCACCTTAGGCATGCCATACAGTACACATCGACATGTGCATAAAGTAATTTACGACGCCCTTTCAATGATTAGAAAAACTATATTCTACACACCAACAAATTTCAATTGTTGCCTCGCGAATGCTAAAGCCGAATGAACAATTGGCGGATCCTGGACTACGGAGCGAACGGAGTATACCAAGGAGTATGATGAGGGTCGTGTTATACAACATAATAGTATTGGAAGCAGAGAAATTGAAGAAGTAAAGCACTGTGGTCCATAAGCTAGTGGGACGAATGATCTGTGAATCGGACGGTAAAGTTTCAAAGTATGGATCACGGCTATCCTTGATTCCATTGCTGTCGCTATGCCTTTAACTCTTTTAACAAACGTAGCGCTGTCGTAGTCGTATCGGTGAATAAAGAGCTACACTCTGAGCGCCGACCCCATCCCGATGGAGTGATGGGCATTCAGCGACGAGATCGGAAAGATATTGATTTGATCGTTTTTGGGTAGCTAGATCAGCCCACGGTATTTGCTTCCATTCTAACCTTGACATGATCGAGGGTTTTCCTTGTGCAAGTGACGCAATATTTGTATGAGGCGGGTAGTTTCAAGAGACATTCATTTTGGAAGCGAGGAATATGCCGACGGTCCTCTAAGTTCAATGAGCTTTTATAAGCTTTGCAGTGTGGTATTTGAACGAGCGACTTGATTGCAAATGTAGCTCTAAAGTCTCTATATATACACGAGGTAGAGGGCAAGAAGATGACGACGATGATCCACAATCTCCACTGTAGATCACGTCACTCAGTCGGTAATAGGTAATGGAAATAAGTAGTGAGATATGATGTCAAGAAATAGGGTGGTGAGTCATAAGGTGGTGCAAGCTTTGATACCGGTAGTAGGCCAATCGTATTATTGAGCCACAACCGTTGCCGGAAGGAACGAAGCACTATTACATAAAACAACAATACTCAGCAGATATTCAGCAGATATGTAGCCCTGATCTTAACGTCCCCCTTCCTCACCTTAAGAAGGCTTAGTGCCGTTACCGAAGCAAACACTTCATCAGATGCCGCCATGTTGGATCACTTAAGGTAGAATTCAAGTCCTTTAGAGTCGAGACTCCTTACCCGATAATCCTTCACAACCTTAATGCGGTCCCTCGAATCCAAATTCATTCTCATCTTAACGTTGCAAACCAGTCTGTATAATTACATTTTTTTAGGAATATAAATAGTGCTATAAATGATGGTGGTTCAGAGACTGGTTCACAGGGCGCAGGAGCACAAGCCTACGGTTTTATTCATCGGTTAGTACTATCGAGCTTCCTCATTTGTATTGCATTGAAAGGATCCTGATCCCAAGTGAGTGATCTTTCTATTCAAATCGAATATTTTCCCGCACGAAAACATCCATATCCGGCATAAAGCAACCTAGAATTCGTAAAGTGTCCCATGGAAGCTCCGAATACAACTGCAGTTGCTCTCACTCGTCTGAGGAAATATCGTGAAATAATAGACCCATGCCATCCCAAACTGCGTCATGTTCTCAGAGGCTGATCTAGGTCCATATGTATACCCACACTCAACTGTGGAATCTGCTGATACTTGTTCTTCAACAAGCCTCTAGTATTCTGCAGCACCTGGACATAGCTCTGCCCCATACCGCCATCTCCGTACCTCATAGCCTGTAAAAAGGCCCACGACATCGCACCTACGTGGCTCCCAGTAATGGTTGCATCAGCACTTGTCTGGTCATCTCTGCATCCACTATACATGAACACGTGCTTTTTCTCGGCCTTCCAGTCCTCCACAAAGTGCTCCTCACCGAGCCCGTCCTCATCGACGAGGTCGCTCATGTGCTTTAGGCTTTTGAAAAAGCCCTGCGCGCCGGCGAGCAGCTCACGCGCGTCGCTAACCTTGTCATAAGTAAAGCCTCCTTGGAGGAGATGTGAAGCGGCAGACATGAGGTGGATGCCCTGCTTGACATTATCAACCAAATTAACGTTCCCGTTCTCGTCGGCGCGATACACGAAGGGTAACTCGATAGCTGAGCCGGAGTGGCAGCAGTCAAACACAACGAATAGTGTGCTGCTTGGTGGCAATGCGCTGACTAGATGACGGTGCAGGGTATCGCTATCGATCTGCCCGTTTGTCTCGTAATCTACCGGCACGATGGTGTCGTCAAAGCCCGAGTCTCGATCACCGTCCGGATCCCGCACCTGCCCGCCGTGCCCGCTGTAGTGCAGGAAACAGCATGTGTTGGGCTCGCTAACAAGCCAATCCATGGCGGCGAGGATGTTGCGGGCAGTGGGGAAGAACGGGCCTCTACGGTCGCGGTCGTCGGCCAACACTACCATGGATCGCGAGTCGGTAGGGTAGTCCTTTTCAGCCAAGAAGGAGAGCATATTGTGCACATCTTGGTGGCAGCCTTGAAGTTCATGGGAGGAGCCGGTGTAATCTGCTCTACGCATAAGTCATCAGCTGAAGGACAAAGAGGGGGCGGGGGTGAGCACACTGATGCCGATAAGTAGGGACTTGCGGCGCATTGTCGGAGGTTTATAAACAAATATGAAGTTTTCAGGGTCCACAAGGGATGGCGTACTTGCTGTTTTGGGACCGGCCCACGTATCAATAGTAGATTACCGGGGGCTTTGGGTGGATTGGATCGTGGAACCCCGCCCAAGTCATCTTGGTGTTGAGCTTGGTGCTTCACTAGCGTCTTGGCGAACTTGGCTTCTCTGATTGACTCGGAGATATGTCGGTTCCAGAATTTCAAAACTCATTTCATGGAGGTTCCGTGGAGTTATCCTTCACGATATTGACCTTGTTCAGCTGACTCAATATAGCGTTCAACTAAATTGTGCCTCGAAAAAGCCTCCCCCGGAGCCTTGGCCATTGCCCAATTTCGAACCTCTTCACATCAGCTGTATCCCTTCGCACGGCGATTTTAATGCATTGATTTGATTGGTAATTTGTAACCGACTACCGGTACTGTGCCAAGATACAAAACGCCGAGGGACATTCAGGACTGTGCCAAAAGAAGAAGCAAGCAATGAGCAGATCCTTCCGCTGAAATGGGTCTTCAAATGCAAATTCGACAGCGACGGTTACCTTCAAAAGCTAAAAGCTCGACTGTGTGTCCGCGGAGACTTGCAGATCACCGAAGAAGAGACCTATGCAGCAACCCTAGCTGCTCGAATATTCCGTGCTCTCATGGCTATAGCAGCTGCATTCGATCTGGAAATCTGACAGTATGACGCTGTAAACGCATTCACAAATGCCAAGCTAGACAAGCCAGTCTACTGCTACTGCCCACAAGAATTTAATTAAAATGGACATATTCTAAAGCTACTTATGGCGCTATACAGATTAAAATTTTTACTACTACTTTAGTATAAAGAGCTTACCAGTATACTATCTAAATTTGGATTAAAGCCTGTCCTAGGTACTAACTGCCTATTTACTAATAGACGACTTACTGTCTTCTTCTACGTAGACGATATTGCCGTTCTATTTGCCAAGAAAGACCTTTTAAGACTTGAAGAATTTGAAGCTAAACTTCTACACCAATACGAGATTCGAATTCCTAGGAACTACTGTAGGTCTCCTAGTGCACGGATCTCGTATTGGTGTAGAAGTTTAGCTTCAAATTCTTCAAGTCTTAAAAGGTCCTTCTTGGCAAATAGAACGGCAATATCGTCTACGTAGAAGAAGACAATAAGTCGTCTATTGGTAAATAGGCAGTTAGTACCTGGAATAGGCTTTAATCCAAATTTAGATAGTATACTGGTAAGCTCTTTATACTAAAGTAGTAGTAAAAATTTTAATCTGTATAGCGCCATAAGTAGCTTTAGAATATGTCCATTTTAATTAAATTCTTGTGGGCAGTAGCAGTAGACTGGCTTGTCTAGCTTGGCATTTGTGAATGCGTTTACAGCGTCATACTGTCGGTTTTCCAGTGTGGGAGAATTAAATGAGCGACTTGATTTTTGAATGTAGCTCTAGAGGGTCTATATATACAAAAAGGAGATGTAGGAATAGGCAGAGAGGGGTACAGGCAACAGAGACAGGTAGTAAGATATACGAGATATACGAGGGTAGTGCTGACGCTGTCTTGGAGCCTTCCAGGCTGCAGTTTGTATCTTGGCACAGTACCGGTCGGTTACATAATTTCTTATCGATAACGTATGGACGAAATTTTGCGGGTTAAGGACTGATGGTTATGGTCAGGATATTTGATAAGATTTCAGCCTCTTATTCCTCCAGAGTATGGTTACATATATACGTACTCCTGAGTATGTATTGATTAGGTACTGCTGCTTGGGAGTTTTCGGTACTACAGTAATGTGAAGTTGTTAGCAAACGTATTGCTACGATCCAGTGCGTCCGGGGTAATTGGAATGCTCGATCCTAATTACTAAAATCTAAGCTAGCAGATCGCGAGTGGGTCCATGAGTCACGAGCCATATATACAGTACTAATGAACACATATTGGAGCTCCCCAAGGCCATCCAAATTGGAGCCATGATCAAAGTTCAGTAGTCATTGCGACGAAAGAGCAATACTCCTCTTTGGCTTTGTATCGGATCAGTTGATATTCTGGCAGGTAATAGTTTAAAATATTAGAGTTGAAGGCATAAAAAGACTCGAGAATATGTGTCTATTGGGTATTTTTTGCTGGTGTTATCTCCTGTAATATCTGTCTCTACTGCGTGACCTATCTCTTCGGCGCTCTCTCTCATCTGAAGGGCTGTAATTGCGAGGTCGTTGACGCCGGTCATCCTCAGAATCAGAGACACTTCGGTACTTTTGTTTCCGACGATCCCTTGAGTCTGAACGATCACGGTCGCGTTTCCGGGCAGACTCTTTTGGTTCAGTAGATCTACGGCGATGTGTGGATTCCCTTGCATCCCTCGGACTTGATGACCTGTGTTTTCTACGATCTTCTAGCCCAGACTTTATTCGTCGTTTCTCTCGTTCCCGATCCTCCGATGCGTCCCGATGCCGCTTGGAGCGGTGATGCTTGTGCTTACCATCCTTCTTCTTGCTCTTCTTCAATTTCTTCAGCGCAGCTTCAACTTCCTCTCTCTTCTGCTCAACCAGGTACGCCTTTATAGGATCATCATCGTCATGTGTCCGTATTAGCTCGGCCAGCTCCTTTTCTTCCTTCAACAAAGGCCTCTCTTCTCCACTATCGCTTTCTGTGCGCCTCTTCTTCCTGCTGCTCTCCTCCTCATCCTCAAGATTTTCATTCCCAAGAGTGTTATCGGCCTCTTCCTCATCATCTTTTCGCTTATACCTTGTGTGATCAACTCTCAACACCCTTCCCATTATTGTTGCTCCGCCTAAGTTATCCACCGCCAAGTCTGTACTTCGCTGATCTTCATATTTGAGGAATGCAAAACCTTTCGACTTGCAGGTTTCCTTGTCTCGTACTAGGTTAATGAAGACCGGTTCACCAAACTGTGAAAATATGGTAATTACGTCGCCTTCGGAGAGCTCAAAAGGTAATCCACCAATGTAGATGTAGGCAGTATCGCGATAGTCGGCGTGCCATGAGCCGTCTGGGGTGATGCCTTCTTCGAGTTCGCGTTTATTGAGGTTTTGGATCTGGCGGATGGTATTCATAATGTGAAAGAGGGTGGAAAGAAGAGCCGGCCAATGTCAGACCCGATGGGCTGAAATTATACGGGAGAGGAGAAGCTTTGAGCAAATCCTGTCGCGCTTCTCAAAACGCAATTTACTAGTAGAAATAATCGAGTCGCATTTAAGGTGGCGGTCGGGTAGCGAGATATTATATCTCCGGCTGGAAACTGGTCGGTGGCAAGAGCGAGTGTAATGAGGTTTGAGCGCGTAGGAACGCGAAGAGAGGTGGCTATAGCTCCTGCAGTAAGAAGTCGGCGGAAAACGACGTCGTAGGGCTGGGCTAGCGAATTTCATTAGTCTTCAATCCCTCGGAAATCTAAGTCTGCTTGAACAATATCACAAAACGCCTCCATTCCCTTTGCCAGGGCTTTTGAAACCCCGCAGCCTTGACTCTAGCATTGCAAAGTCTTTAATACAGTGCCCAATCGCAGCTCTGCCGAATGTTCTTCCTCAACGTCCCCGAAACCGCGTCTTGAAAACCCCGGATCTACCCTCGAGATGTCGGCTGTGTCTCGACGAATATCAAACTACACCACTAGATCCGTAGGTAGTGATCATGATACATCTAGTAGACCGAGAAGCAGTGAGGAGGGCAAGAAGGAAATATGGACCTCAATGTTAGATGGAGTTTCTAGTGGGAAGAGACTACCGGAGAAGAGTCTCCTTGTGCTAGGTATTCATGGAGCCCACGTACTTGATACAGGCGTTATTTAGGCACTAATTAAATTTCGTACAGGTGGTACGCCAGATACCCAAAAGGATTTCTTGGAATCCCTCTCCACGGATCCATCAAGCAACCGAAGACCACCAGACCGGGGTCGGAAACCGCCCATAGCAAACCAGTTCGCGTTGGGCTACACATACCAGGACGTGTTAGATGCAGATCATGAAGGTATATCTTTTTCGATGCCTCACTTTACTCATCCGCACTCCAACATTAACTAATTTCTACCAGATACACTCGCGCGCCTCTCTCTCTATCTCCTTAACACCCCCACACCATCCTTCACGCCTCTCCTCAAGCCCTACCTCACCCCCCGGACACTTCCGAATATGCTCATTGTGATTCTTCTGGACTGGTCCCATCCATGGCTATGGTTACGCCAACTTCGTGAATGGATCCGTGTGCTTCGTTCACTTGTTTCTTCTCTTGACGATGAGTCAAAGGATGTCATGGAAGAAAATATTAATAACTGGCGGGACCGAGGGCGAGGAGTGGGCGGTTCTTCTGATAACACTGGAAGTGGATCCTCTGAGACTGTGACGATACCATTGGGACCCGGAGAATGGGACGAGCCACTGGGTATTCCATTATGTGTAGTTTGCCAGAATGCGGATAAGATTGAAGGCCTAGAGCGGGAACGTGGATGGAAAGAGGAGGAGTTTGATTTCGTGCTGCAATACCTACGGACTGTGCTGCTCAAGCACGGGGCGAGCTTGGTCTACACGATGCCCTCAGCACCAGGATCTTTACAAACGCTCATCCACTCAAGTCTTGGGATTAAGTCGATGCTAAAGCAAAAACAACTCAAGCATAATGTCATTGACCGTGACCGTGTGCTTGTGCCACCAAATTGGGATAGCTGGGGTAAGATTAGAGTACTTAGGGAGGGCTTCGATGTCGAGGGAGTTAGCCTGGCATGGTCAGAGGATATTCAAATACCAGCACATATGCAGCCATACCATCAGATAAATGATGCCTCAAACAGACAGAGTGCCCCAGACGGTGAAGCGCAGCCAGACGGTGAAGTGCAGCCAGGCGCTGAAGAGGAAGATGGGCCTGCAGAAAAAGAGGCCACTGCTGTATCAATTTATGAAGAAACGATCCGCAACCCCGAACGCGACTCCGCTCTGTCTTCACTCAATCCCAAGCACGGCAACGGCATGGAAGTTCCATCCAGCGATGCACAGGCTTTCCTTGCATCACAGGTGGAGATACTCGACCGTTTGCGCGTAGAAGATGAACGCGAGAAGAACGCTAAAGATAAGAAGAAGGGTAACGCGGTGTACATCTCACAGGACGACGCGAGCGGAGTTGTCGAAGAGCATATCGGGCCTGTGCAATTTAACATGGGCGGCATTCAAGTTAACGCTGACGAGATGATTAAACGGTTGCTGGTAAGCTTGCTGTCTTTATGCACTCAGAGCTCTTCTTTACAATCCTTGTTGTTTTTGGAACCTCTTTCATTTCCATTCTCCTACAGCCCATGCAATATTGTGTTAGTAAGTTAATAACTGGACTCCGGCTAACCTTAACGCCATGAAGGATCGCGAAGCAAATCGATCTTCCGATACCGACGCAGGCGCCTCCACACCAGGCGGAACCGCCGCCAAATCCGAGAATGAGCGACTTGCTTCATTTTTCGCCGGGCTGAGCGGCCCCAGAGGTTCATAATATGGTATCGAGCACGCGTACTTCATAGTACCCACCTTAAGGCCGGAATCCTTAGATTGCAATTCAAAGAGGAAAACAGAATCATCTCAAATGGTAGTCTTTACCCTGCCGCGGCTGTTCGCAGTTTTTCTTGTTCAGAGGATTAGTGTGGGATTGTGTGGCTTTATACCCAATAACATAGCGCATACAACACCTTTAAACCTTTCAGTGGTACTTCTAATCAGTGACCTTTAATTGGCAAACTCCTATGCTTATTTTAGCAACTAGAAGTCTCCCTACACTTTGCACCATTCAAATACTCCCTCATCTAATTATGCACTCGAGAATCCTCTTCCAACAAATAGTCTCCGCTGTCCGGGAAGACTTCCATTCTCATATCAAGCACTCTAGCCCTTTTAGAGTGGAATTCCGGGTTTCATGTCAAGAAATCAGTTTCCAAAGAAATCCCAGAAGTAAACTTTGACAAAGCAATGCTAAAATTTGCTGGTCTTAGCAACATTCCATTGTCTCAATGGTGGGTAGTTTCTCCATTTGAGTATCCGCCATTAACTTGTTCTGCATCAACTAGCCGGGGACAGGAAGAAATTTCCGTCGGCGAGGATGGCGAACTACAGCATTACGAGATCATGCTTATTATCATACTGGAGTCGCAAATGATGACCGCCAAAGTAAGATATGATAGATTTTGCTACCATGGTGGTAATGCAAGCTCTTTGGATAGCAGGATGAGTGGTCCTAGTATATTCTTTTGCGACCACACCTGAATGGTCCGTTGAAATCCTCTAATGTTTAGGACGAGTGTTTCCGATACCTTTCTTACAATATCGTATAAGCTATCATGTCTGACGAAAATGAGTTCTTAAGTTCCGTATGGTTTGACTAATCGTGCGGCGTTGTCATCTAAAACCAGCGGAAGGGCTGGCCGAGTAATCTGTATCCTATGCGCCGTCAGTGTGAGGTTCGCTGGTAAGCGGGCCAACTAGACACTCAAGATTCAGTATTAATATTTTGATGTTCGCGCACAAGTAACATTTCCTACTACAGCTCTGTGACGACCAGCTTCACCCCCCTGCCGCACCATCATGCCTAACTCGTTCATTTGAGTTTTCTTCTATGAATCTGCTAGCCAGCACAGTCGCAGTTCTTTGACTACTCGATCCATGTACATCTTGCCTACATCTACTCAAATAATTTTCTAAGCTAGAGGTGGCTGGCAATCCTTTCCTTACGTCTTTGCCTGCTTGAAAAAGACGGCGGATTCAGCCCGGTCGAATATTAATATATATAATTAAAAATAACAATTTATGTAGCTATATAATTATCTCTATTTACCTTCTACTGTATATAACTACCCTATTAGGTATAGCGTACTATCTATAGGTAAGCTATCTAACCTACCCAGCCCTACCTATGTCGAACACTGGTTAAAACAAAGTACTTTACGCTGAAAATCCCGCCCGTGAGCTTTTCCTGCCTAAAAATCCTTGTGTCACGGTCCATCGTCTGGATCGCCATCCCAAAATTGCCGAGCGGGGATCCCCGGACAGTGTTGCTGTTATTCCTGAAACGGTAAGATGCCGGGTTGGCGACGTACGTCCGCTAAGGTCCTCGTCTAGTGTCGGGAAACACGCCAGGGAAGAAATACAGCCTACATTATTCCATTCTACGGTGTATTGAGACAAAGGGCGAGCGAACGCAGTGCAAGATGCACAATCTCTGAAGATCCATGGCGTGTTAGTTCGAGATTGCACAGAAGCCACGACGTAAACGTTAGCCTGGCGTTTTGATAGAGAGCCTATTTGGTACAAGCATTTCCAAGGCTACGTCAGCAAATGGATAATTAGCGGAAATACGATAAACATGGGAATCGAAGCCCTCCTCCTATCTTCAATGGAAAATTTCGTCCGCTACCCTGTGTCGAAAGTAAGACGTTTCGGATAGTTAGAAAATCGCAGAAATTCGAAGCACTTGCCACGAGTCTCGTAGTACCAACCAAATCCCGCCCTTATTAGATTTCTTGGTGACAGCACACGCGAGCGGACTCCCAAACTAATGCTTTCCTCTCTTGTGTCTTCCGGCAGCCTTCCTTCTCCATATGTGAGAAGCAGCTCTCGACTCTCTTAACTACCGCAAACTATTTCGTATTCCAGTGTGCCTTCAACATCTGTTGATTGTTTACGTTAGCAAATAATAGGCGCAGCAATTAGTCCGTAAACTCACTCGTAATGTCACAGGAAATCCGCTGATGGTAACGGAATATTCCTGGCGAAACTTGACATCAATCCTGATCGGATCAGAGTCTCGCGAGTCCTGTTGCTGGAAAGACACGTCCATCTTGAGCCGCTCCCCTTCCTGGATAGTAGGCGCCGCATATTTCTTACCCTTGACTTGGAAGCACGAAGTCTCCTCAATAAGCGGCTTATAGGATTTTCTGTCAGATGGAAGACGGCAGCAGATCCAACCTTTGATGATTGATACATCGTCCTGTTGGGTTATAGACTTGAGTTCGAAGAAGTAAAGTGACGCCTTGAGGCTGTCGGCTAGTACTTTCAGTGAGTCGTCACTGACCTGGCCGAAAACAGGCGTAAAACCTCCTTTAGGGATCTGGTAGTGGAAGGTTGAGGATTTTGCCAATATTTCCATCCTGTCCACTGCATTGACATCATCAAGTTCTGGCTCGGTTTCTCCTGGAAAGCGGACATTCAGTCGATTGCATCGACCCAGCATTGGCTGGCTAACACTCTCCTGGAACTTCTTCCAAGCAGCATCGCCGTTCATAGTCTTAATCAGCGTCGTGAACAGATCCGTCAACCAATCGGGAGGAGTGAATGTCGATATCGGTCGGCGCTGGGGATTTTGTGCCTGTCCGCAGCCAACGGAGAGGACCACGTCGAAGACTGCATCGGAGCCCCAGATGGTTCTGGCCTCGTTTACCGCGATTTGTACTGGGTTGTTTTCCCTCAGCCCTCTGTCCCTGCACGCGCTGCTGTCATGCTAAGCTGGCTCAAAATACATTGGAGCAGCGGAGGTACAACGTGCGCTGCATAAAAACCTGAACGTCAGCTGCTTGCGCCGAAGTTGAAAACAGTGGATGAGGAGAAACCACCTACGCGTGCCAAGTGTCAATGTTTGAGTTGAGGTATCGCTTTCCATCTCCCCAATTGTAGTTAGCGAGCAAATGGCAGTCGGAATCCACAGTAGTAGTTACTGCAACTCGTGAGGCGTTGCCATGATACCCAAACAAGCGCTTTACTCTTAAGATCTCCTTCATAGCTGCTTCCAGAGGTCCTGTCTTGTAGATCGAATTAACAAATAGTCTCACAAACCATCCGAACCAGTAGCTTTTCGTCAGAGGCCTATCTTCGAAGCCCTTCCGGCAGAAGGATTTGAACCGCACAATGCAGTCTTCAACGCTGAGATTGTGGATGCCAAGGCCAAGCGCGATCAATCCACCTATATAATTCTAAGCAATGGAAACCCCGGAAAAGATTGAATTTTACTTGCCAGTGCTGGTCCCTACCATGAGATCAAAAAATTCGCCGAATGGAATGTCAAGGCCAACGAGCTGTTCAAGCCGTTGAAGGATAGACAGCTGAATGATTCCCTTCACACCGCCACCATCCAAAGAGAGCACGCGGATGCCACCCAGATCTGGACGATACTCAACCCTATATGGCCACATATCCCCCTTCTCGTCCCTTGATGAACAAAGCACGCATTCCTCGTGAATGGCAACGCCGGGATACATTTCCGAGGGGGAGGACTGGTCGAACTCACGAAGGCAGTCGAAGCAAATGACATGACCACAAGGCAGGGTATACTCCGGACGACCGAAAAGACATGCATAGCACACACTAGCCCTGATCGTAAGATTGGCGCCGGATATGTGTCCAAACCGCTCCTTGAATAGGACGATCCACCGAGCAGTAAATGACTCCGTCCAGAATGACTGGTCCGGTATGAACTTGAGACGAGATCTATGTAGTCTAGCAGCATATTGGCGTCTTTCCTCTCTGTTCGAGTCTATATGCTCGTTGATTGCCTTGAGGGTGCTAAAGACGGTTCTGTCGATCAACTCCAGAAATCTACTACTATCGAAGGCTCCGTCCACGAAGTTCCCCTCAGCTAGGAAAGAGCCTCTTGCTGCTTGATGGCCCCTGGCATGCCCGGTCTTGGTGTTGACGCATTTCTCGCCAGTTTCCGGATGGACATACACGCATGGCTGACTGTTACTAAGAAACTGATCCAAGGCTCGACGGCATGTCTCTTTGAGTTCCTTGTTGAAAACAACGGAAGGATGAAGTAAATCTAACCGGCGGCACGTTAGCAGGGACTATTCAATCATATAAAGTAGCTTGTTATTAAGAATATTGTCAACTAACCCGACCCCTCCAACTTGAGTGAATTTCTGACAATACACGACCCCACGACTGATGCAGCGGCGTCAAAATTCTCGTCCACGCTATCATGCATACACCGGCCTAGAAATTCAGCGAAGTAACCCTCTGCTGACACTGGGAGTGATATCTGCTGTCGACATTGGCTGAAGTCGAAGGGCTCGTCGCTGCCTGATGCGAGATGCTTGAACGCGTAGTCGAACACAATGCTTAGCTGTTTCGCGTCAAACAGAGTCCATGTCTCGGCGCGCTTGATCTGAACGCGTTCGGCATCTTTTCGGATTCGTCGGGCAAGTCGACTAGTTTGCGGAATGATCACACCGGAATTACCGAGGCTCTGGAAGCCATCCAAAGGGATATAATGCACATAAACGCTAGAAAAGTTCCGCAGCAATAGATCTTTCATGTTTTTGTCACCGTGCTAGTTCATTTTGTTAGACATGATACAATGCAAAATGGAAGCGACGGTTGTCAGGCCGCGTAGTCCTACCTTCTTTGCCATTTCCCTTAGAGTGGTATTCTCGCTGATCTCCTTCTCGATTGCCGTGAAGAAATCTCTCGTGGCAACATCATGGTCGTCGGAGATCCAGGCTTCGTTTTCAATAGTAGGGCCGTTGAGAACGATGATCAATGCTGGCAGGGCATACTGGTTGACTGTATTGTGTGCGCCGACCAGACTCCACTCAAGCAACTTCACTGCCGAATCAGCCTTATTCTTAAGCTTGCGTGATAGTTTTGAAGAGGGTCTACATACTCAAGGTAGACTTCCCAGCGCCAGTTTCCCCGACAAATGACATGATGCTAGGAAACTGTCGGCGAGGGCTGTTTTTGTTGTGATGCATCGAATCCTCAACCAGGCGCGAGAACCGGGAGTCTCCACGAGTCTTGTCACACGATCTGCCCCAACTTTCTTGATGTGGAGGCCGAACCATTTTGTCACTTGGTCTTGCTCGAAATGCGTTGCTCTCGAGGTGCTGTCAGTCAAGGTTGCGACAGCGCCGGAAATCCAGGCCCAAGCCTTATCTGTTTTGCTGGTGCCCCCGTGTCTGTGCTTCGGATTGCGAGGAAGATGCTTTGTCGTAAAGCACCTCACAGAATCTAGCACCACAAGAGCATTTGACAACTCCTGGTAGCTCCTCACACTTTTCGCAGGTTACGATTTCTTCCGTCACCATTGTGTGTCGAGAGTGTCACGAGGCTCGAGGGATTGGCGATGAATCCAAGATGAAGAATCCGAGAAGAATGGATAGAATTTCCTCGAGGCTGAGATGATCGGACAAAGTGGAGGATGAATGCACCAGGCAATGCCACAGATGGCAAGTGGATTGAAATATCTGGAGGCCACCGCTTCTGCACATAAATGCGCGAGCTTCCCCGATCAATGTGGTTTGCTGGAGCAGCGCTATTTTTGTGGATAACCGCCAGGCTGGAAACCTGGGCACACTCGCAAACCAACACATAGTTAGACCTTGCAGCACGCCGCCGGGTTCACACCGTCAGTCTATGACCTAAAAATATCAAGTCTGGGCCAGTCAAGACCTTGTGGTCGTGCCCTTTGCGCAGCTTGCTTCACAAGTCTGGCTATTTCATGGAATTCTTCAGCTGCAGCCAAGGCAGTCTTTGAGAATGCAAAAATGCCCTAACGGCGTCCAATGCATTAGGTACAAGGCTTGATTTTACCATTGGCTATCAAAATAGCGAAGCCCTGGCCCGGGGTGCCGGCAGCCTTGTCGTAGGAGATACTATCCCTTGGACCGGCCGCGTCCTCGGCTGCGTCCTCCCAAAAGCACAGATCAACCTTAAGCGAGGCAATTTAACCAATTAGATTGCTAGAATCCTCAACACCAACGCTAAATCTACGCTAAAAAACCTTATTTCTTATACCTCTACCACATCAATATTTAAAGGATAAGAATCCGCCGTCTTTGCATTTACTGCAGCCATATGTTCGTCCTAGCAGGTACTACCTTGGCAGAGAGGTATATCGCATAAAATACAGCCATATTTTGTACGCTCTACACGTGGATTGTTTCTCCCCCAAATTAAATTTATAGATAATTCCTCCAAGGCTTTCCTTTTTTTTTAACACTGTGGCTCTCCGCCCTGCCTATTTGCATGCTTTATAGCACTCCAATTAACGTTTGCCCATAATGTGCTTATTAGCCAGTGGATTTATAGCCTTTATAAGCGGCGCGGTGTTAAATAAAGGCTTAATATACGTTCATTCTGCTAAATGTAAAAGCGCAGTAATAAGGGCTTTTTGGAAGTGCTTGTGATTGTAGTGGGTGTTTCTATGGCTAGGAGTATGGAGGTAAAGTTTATAGCTATTTGTAATAGCAATATTAAGTAAGAAGTGCCATAAAGCTTTCCATCCCTTGCGGTAAATGCGCTAAGTAAAATAGTAACTCTATAACTGGTCTGCCTTATTAACACCGTTTATATAATAATTATATAAATTAATAAAGTCCGGAATAGGAAGGATTATAACTATATGATCACCAAAGACAGCATGGGTAGCCTTTGCTAAAGTTGCTGTTGTCCTAGGCCGACGGCGATGATAATTAACCATGCCTTTACCATTAGAGATAGTTAACATAAAGAGCATAAGGCCGTGGTCTTTCTAGCCAAATTTAATTACCTTTTCATCTTCACTAACTGCGCAGTAGAGCTGCCCCTATGGGATCTTATCTACAGTACTTAAAAGCTCCTTAAGCTTTGCAAGACAGCAATTAATATTGCTGTTTATTCTAGCTATTCTAGCTATACCAATTCCGCGGTCCCTTAGGAAAGAAAGTAGGCGCTGAGTTATAAATAGATTGTCTAGCCAAACAACGTGTAAACCGCCATTAGTACGCTGAACTTGCTTTAGCAATTTAAGAATAACAGCTTAAGTAGGTGCAAAATTGTATCCCTCTTTTGTCTTTCTTGTCCACTTCTTGTTAAGGCTAATTGTGCCATTAATGCGCGAGTAGAAAAGCCAGTTTACCAAATATCCATTATCTATAATTGCCCATATCTTAAACCCCTTATTAATAGGCTTAGAAGGAATGTTAATAGTATATTTATAACGTCCTATAAACCTAGCCATACATTTATTAACAGAGAGGTTAGAGCTCTTATCCCAGAGCTCTTATATAACCTTAAGAAAGTGCTTATTTAGTGGTTTAACCTAAAAATAGTAGTTAGCTCTAAGCGACTAGGTGTTACGGACAGCTTAAGTACAATGTTACGACTACTTGGAGAAGAGTCGGCGGAAGCTAGTTGGTTGATACAGGTATGGTCCAGGATGGATCCGGTGGAACCATGTGACAAGGAATAGTAGCCAAGGTTACGTAATGTGATCTATGTGATCTGTGTGATCTGTATAATCCGTAACGGAGCAGACAGAGCACACGTACCTTACGGAGCGAAGGGATTTCTTAGGCGTATGGTTGTGTATTTAAAGGACCACAGTCCCTACCCAGATAGTTCTCTCTTTATAGTAAATCTTAGAATATAATTGGAGTTAATCTATTAGGCAACTACTCTACTAGTTATTATTACGTTGTTAACCTATTTATATCTATATACCTAGCCTAATAACAGGACCCACCGTAGTTTTTACTATAAGGTTCCGTTATACATTCACTACTAAGGTTATAGTATTAAATAAAGTTAAATAACATACTACCTAAAGCACTAGTTGCAATGCTATTAATGGCAATAACTACCTTAGGATTAGGAGACACTAGTATAATAGATACAAACTTATAAGTAGTTATAAAAGGTTAGTTATAAGAAATGGTTAATCGCTTATAAGATAATAGTAGGATACTTAAGGAACGCATTAATGGAATTAGAGTAGTAAAGGTTAAGTTACCGTTAATTAAACAATTCTTAGGAGAAAGGTTAAAACTTAAAGGATTCCTTATATAAATGCACTTTAAGGTTATACAGGAAGGAGCAAAGTTGGCAATACCTATAGATTAGGTAGTATACGCAGGATTATTCTTAATAGAAAGAGCACTAGAATAGTTTAAACCTTACCTTATAGAAATATAAGTTAGTGGTATAATAACTACTAACTAAGATATATAATTTATGTTTACTAGTTAGAATGGGTTCGCGGAAAGACTAATACAGATATTTAAAGACCTAGAAGTATTAACTATAGCAGAACAGAAGCTTTAAAACTTAGTATAATGTTCTTTAGTAATTAAGTATACAACGCAATTTCAGATACTTATAATATAGGTTAAGTGAAATAATAAGGTACTTATAGCATAGTATAAATAGGGACTTAAGGCTAAAGTCTAGGATATAATTATCCTAATAGAAGATGCGGAAATTCTATAAGATTTAATAGATTAGTTAATAAAGATTAATAATAGGATCTATTAAAGGGAACAAGCTAAGAAAGGGTAAAATAGAGTTCTATAGTTATATAAGGCGCAGAATACATATCAGCAAACATAGAGCTAAAAACTATAGAATAGCGCAGAGCTAATAGACTTAAGTGGTACTAAAGAATCTAAGAGATAGATAAAGAAACTATAGAAACCTAGAGGTTAAGGATTAAGTAATTATAGGACTAAGGAGCAGAGGCCAAACCAGGGATCTTAGCAGCAGAAGATGTTTAGGCAGACTCTATAATAAGAAAAATGGTTTAAAGATAGAGCTTATATAAATTATAGAAGATAAGGTTACTTTGCTAGAGACTATAGAGGTAGTTAGAGTAACTACGCGGTAAAGGGCACTAGGTTATTAGAGTATAATAACGCAGATATAGGGATGTTGCGCGGGACTAAGGAGTGTTTAATTAAACACTTTACGTTTTATTACAACAACACATACCAAATTTATAAAGACGCTAAGTATGGCGTAAGCTATTAGCTACAAGAGCTAGAGTTAAGAGGACTTAAAGGAACTAGAGAGTTAAATAAAGAATAAGATTAACTCTATAAGCTAGATTAAGATATTAAAGTAATATGCGGATAAAGATTAGTAATAATAATAATAATAGAGTTAGAGTACTTATTAATTAATAGCAATGAGGAAGAAAAGGAGGCTAACTAGGAGCATTTATACCTTAATAACGTAATAGAAGTAGAGACTGAAACCACTACAAAATATAAATTAGTAATGGGTATTATAACACCGTTAAATACAATATCTATCGCTTTATAAGATAGAAGGAGCAATATCTAGAGATAATTAAGCAAGTAGATAACTGCTAGTGCTAGCTTACTACTTGTAAAAGGTAAAAGGCTATAGGTCTAAGATTCTCATAAAGAAATAAGAAAAGCTCTAGACTTATAAGATGTAATAAGGATAGCCTAAGAACCCATAATAAACGAAACAAATAGAAAAGAGTAGTAACTTAGTTTAGTAATAAACGAATAAGTATAGGATATAAGTTTAAGAACTATAAGTTTAGGGAATAAATAAGAATGTTATTAGGGAGCCAAGATTTCAAGAAACAAATAAGGACTATAGCAATTCTAGGTAAACACAGTATTTAGCCTAAAAATTAGAAAGTTAATACTAAGATTAAGAAGTAAGATAACTTTAAGGATCTAGCTATAAGACACAGAAAATAGGAAACTATAAATAAGTTTAAATAAAGAACTATTATATAGCAAAAGCAAAAGCTAAATAAGAGGTTAGCTATACTAGGTTATATAAGGGACAGAGCACCTATATAAAGAGTTACTAATTGTTACGGAACCCCACCGTAGGGGCCTCCATAGGAGAGCCCCGTGCTCTTGCGTACACCTCGCGTACAGCTTATGTTAGCTACGCGTAGGTATGTCACCTCCTTACGCCCTCGACCCTTACGATCGATTGCGCAACGTCTTATAGACTCCTCAAATACATATATTTAGCTGCCACTATTCCGCGCCCCATGATATTATGTTGTGCCTTTTTTTTTACCACTGATACCTAGCCTACGACCAATTCTATATCTATGATACTACAGGCGCTACCAGAAGCAGCGTGTCTACAAGCAACCTTCGCACTATAATAATAAGACAATATTCTTTACTAGCCACTATATTAAGCCTAAAGAGCAACCTAATACCCTAACCCAACCTACAACGCTAATTAATCCTAGGAGAATTTAATTTATTAACCCTAGCCTTAACCCCTAAGGGCAAGCCTAGTGGCTTAAAAGAGTTATAACTATAAGCACCCTTAAGTACCCAGCACTACCTTAAAGATAATAAGAGTTAACCAGCCTAGCAGGATGGGTACACCCCTATTAGTATAGGTGGTCACAGCAATAACCTTAACAAGATAGACACTGGCGACGTTTTATCCTTCATTAATTACATAGCCACAGAAAAGTAACCAGAAGGGCAGCTACCTATTAAGATTAAAATACGAGACGCCGAGATATTTGTATAAATAGTAGTATAAGAACCTAATAAATACTATTGCCTTCTATAGAACTACTACCTAAAGCTTATATAAGCCAAATTGCGTGCTACTTAAGACTATAATATTATCCAAGACTTATAAGCTAGTGAGGCACTTGTTAATAACACACGCTAAGAGACTAAAGATAACCTCTATATATTTAAGCGCGACGTCTAACGACTAAAGAAAGCTAAGATTATACTTATTGCTTAGGTTACTAAAAAGGAGGGCATAATTAAATACCTATAGTCTTAGCTTAATAAGCACATCTGTAATAACACTAAGCACCTCCCTACTACATACTATACTACTTAAGTCTCTACGCCTCTGGCAACCTTACCCACTTAATACTTAGCTAAAAGTTAGCGTTAAGCAGCTTTACCTAATAGGGATAACTTCTATAATAGTAACCAAACTTAAGCTATAATTATAGGGTCTAATACACGATACCTTAATCCCCTAGTCTTCTAGGGAGACCGCAAGGAATATAGCTACTAGAAGATGTAAATCTATAAAAAACTAACCTAAAGCGCCTACCTTTTTCCTAGGGAGGATACTAAGATTGGTTATATTATTAGGCGTATAAAGGGTACCCCATTTAACAGACTCTTCGCCTAATAGGAGACCAATAGCCCCTAGAAGTGGCAGTCCTACTAAAAGATCCTTAACAATCTTAACCTAATATATTACAACTACAACCTAGTGGCTACTAGTTAAGCTAAACTACGCGCCCTAAAGATAAGTCCCACTAAGTTATTTAATAAGTTCTATATTAAGTTCTAGGAATACACTAGAGTTCTCTTTTAAGATAACACTAAAGACTAGGAAGATTTCCTTAAAAAGGTTACCTATCGCCTTAATTACGCTGCCGCTAGTCACAATTATAATAACGTATATGGCATAGTGGCAGCCCTACAGAAGATTAAACAACGGCTAAATTAGATCTCTACTACTAACCCTTGCCTAAAGGCTCCTATATAGAAGCCCTCTGGGCTAACTATACCTACATATACTAGGTTATTAACGCCTACTATAAATACTGGAGCCAATATTAACCTCTCTATACCAACCTTCCTACGTAAGCTCCTAGACGGAGAGTGTAAGCTACTTTAGAAGCTAGGGCGCTGCTATAGATGCTATTAAGAAGGCTGTTATTATAAGAACCCAAACTGCTTAATAGCTAGGTTCGGTAATCGCCGCCTAATACCTAACTTTATACCTTAAACACCGAACACCTTGCTATGTACCGCTACCGTACAAGACGAAGACGCAGTAATAGCAGTAGAGTTAGATATGGAAGCGGAAAACGCTAAATCCTAGCCCTAAGTTGCGGGTTAGGACGCCCTAATAATAGAGGGATCTATATATTAGCCTACTTAATAGATAACTTAGTAAAGATAAACGGACGGAAATAGATAGTTTTACCTATAATAGGAACTACTGCTAAAAAGCAATATAAAAGCCGTTTTATAATTAATTGCGAAGCTATTAATAAATTTATAGATACCTAATTTATACGTACTTATAATCTACCTACCTTACCCCTTACTAAAGCCCGCGCCCTATAACTCGCTGACGGTAATTATACCGCACAAAAGATTACCTATATGGCATAACTCTACCTAGATATAAATGGGCACTAGGAAGAGCTCTAGGCCTATATTACACTACTTACCAACTACCCTATTATCCTTAGAATAAACTGGCTCGAATAATATAACCCCGCTATTAATTGGAAAAAGAGAGAAGTAACCTTTAACTCTAAATACTACAGAGAGACTTGCCTAGGGCATAGCCTAGCCACCTCTATTTACTCCCTAGGATATTAACCTAAGGAACCCCTTATTACCCCACCTACAACTAACTACCACTATGTAAGTGCTGCGGCCTTCTACTATATAGCATATAAGAAAGGCTGGACCGTTGCTGTAGCTTCCTAATTATAACTATATAAGCTTAATAAAGAATAGGACCACGTCCTCTATAGTAATAGAATAGACATAGTTAACCTCCTAGAAGACAACGCCCCTGTGGAACTCTATAGACTTTTACCTTTAGACTTTAAGAAGTTTATAAACTTTAAAAAAGGACTTACTAATAAGGAACTCCGCAAGCTCCTCCTTAAGAGGTACCATAACTTTATCAACATATGCTTATAAAAGGGCGTAGATATACTCCCCCTATATTAACCTAATGTAAGGGCGCGAAGAGGCTTCGGGGAAGATTTAAAGGAACAATATAAATTCTATCTAAATCTAAGGGTATATAGCTCTTGAAGAGAACAAGACGTTGCGTAAAGAAGAGAAAGGAATAACCAGAGAATCTTGTAATTAAATAGTTAGGGGTCTTGGTCGATGCGTACGCACATGCGCACGTGGACGGACTTTAGTAGAATTCAATTAATCTGGCAGAACTTGGCAGAAGTTGATTAAGGCGTCAAGTTTATCTATTAAGTGTTTTACTGAGACATTCCTACTGTAACTAGGCTAGTCCTGTTATAGTACCCCCCCTTTTAACCGAAGGTTTAAAATAATTTAATTTAGTTAAGAGTTCATAATTTTTTTATTACGTGTTGTATTTTTGTGTTAGGTGGTGGTTTTAGCAAGGCAGATCTAACCAATTAGACAACTTTAACCGCCAGTTAAAGTTCCTTGATATCTTGCGTGTCACATAATCGCGTTACGAACGTTATGACTTATTTTAAGTTCTTTTTAAATTCGAGTTTCGTGTATTCGTGTTAGGTGGTAGTTGTTTGCCTTTATATCGTGTCCATCCAGCTAGAGTAGGCCGCGAAGGATGGTCCTTATGGAATTCTTTTACTAAGGAAGGCGCGTCGGCTTTAATCTAATTATAGGTTTTCTAGGTTTGTGTTTTATATCCTTTCTACTTAATAAGAAGTTTAAATTGTTTAGATTGTTTTTTCTATTACATATTATTAATTAAGTTAATAAAATAAGAACTATTACCGTTGTTAATAATTACGGGAGGTAGCGGCGGCACTTCGCGAGTTAAAGGTTTACCTTTTAAAGGTTACAGCAAGCTTACGTAAAATATTGGGTGTATTTTTATCTCAGTTGGCAGTTTGAGCTTATAGGCGTACGGGCTTAGTTTCTTTTTAATTTGGTATAGGCCCGTAAACTTCCAATTAAGTTTCTTTAAGGGCCGTTAAGTCTTTATATTTCGTGTATTTAGGTAAGCTATATTACCTTCTTTAAAGTCCTATATAGGAGCTTGTTCTTTGTTTATATGCTATTCCTATACCGTTTAAGCGTACGTTAATTTACTTTGTAGTAGTTCCATTAACTACTTCATTTAATTAGCAAAGTTGTGTATATTAATTAACTAAATCCGTTTAATCGTGGGTCCTATCGTATTAATTTTAGGTTATAGTTTAAATCTAAGTTAAGGGTCTTGTCTGTAGGTTGCGTAGAAAGGCGTTATACCTATTAATTTATTTATTATATTGTTTGCAGTAAACTTAGCTAAAGGTAGCCACTTTTCCTAGTTGTCTTGCAGGTAGAAGCAGTACATTTATAGGTATTGTTCTATAATCGCGTTCGCAATTTCGGTTTGACCGTCTGTCTCTAGATAAAATGCAGTCAAGAGTTATGTTTATATACTTAATTGTTTACATAGAGCTTACTAGAAGTCTAAAACGAACTAGCTTCCACAGTTGGATATTATCAAGTTAGGGAGTCTATGCAGCTTAAAGACGTATTTAACAAAACATTTAGCTACTAAGATAACATTAATTAAGTCTATAGGAATTATATGTCATATTTTTATAAGGCGGTCAACTACTACTATAATATTTGTAAATCCGTTGCTGCTAGGTAAATCTACTACAAAGTCAATTAAGATATCACGCTATCTTTATATTGGAATTAATAATGGTTGGAGTACTCCTTATTTCTTTATGTAAGAAGTCTTTCCATAAATATACGTTCTGCATACTCGAACGTATTTTTGCATATAGTCGTGCATTATAGGCCAGTAATATGCTTATTGGACTATTTTATACGTTTTTACACAGCCAGGATATTCTGCTATAGGAGAGTTGTATACAAATTCGAGTATTTTAAATCGCAAAGGTTCGGAATTTGGGACTACTATATTCTATTAATAGTATAGTTAATTGTTACAAATTTCGCATTTAGCGAGTATAATATCTTTATACTATCGTTTTCCTGTTTAAATCGCTTCCATTATATCTACTATCTATGCGTTGTTCTTATATTTGTATTCTATTAGCTTATTAATTTCTATTTTCTATTTATTAATTTCTGATTCGTTTCTGTTAAGTTCCGTATCTAGGAATATAGGACGTAGTTTCTTAAAACATTTAGGGGGTAATAGGATCCGTAATTAATTTGTAATCCATTTATCTAAAGCATTTATAGGTAGGTCTTGTAATTGTTGTGTTAATATATTAGGCTTCTAATTAAGTTTGCCTGGTTGGTATATAATCTTAAAGTTAAATTATAAGAGGTATTCGGCCTAACAAATTTGGCGTTATGTTAATTGCTTTATAGTTATAAAATACTGCAGGTTCTTGTGGTCCGTTAATACGCGTATTAGGAATAACGATCCTTTAAATTCTGGACGCTATTATTTAAAGCATCTAACAATTGCAAGTAGTTCCTTATTGTATATCTCGTAGTTCAATTCGGCAGGGGCGAGCTTTTAGGAGAGAAAGGCTACTAAACGCAGCTTACCGTTCTTATTATACTGCGATAACACTCCCCCTAGGGTATAATTAGACGAGTCTGTTTTAACGATACATTTGAGGTCAGGGTCGAAGTAAGCGAGAATTAGGGCAATTATAAAGCGTTATTTTAAATTGTTAAAAGCTTGTTCGCATCTAGTAGTCTATTTAAATTTTATATTCTTCCTTATTAAGTTTACTAACGGTTGGGCGATTTTCAAGAAGTGGTTAATAAATTAATAGTAGAAATTTGCAAATCCTAGAAATCCTTAAATGTCTTATACATTACTAGGGCTTCCCTAGTTTATAATAGCAGCGACCTTTTTAGGGTCCATTTTAATTCCGTTATAGGATATAATTAGGCCTAGGTATATAACTTTAGACATATAGAACTTGTATTTCTTAATATCGCATTATAAACCCGCATCTCGCAAACATTTAAGGACCATTCGGACGTGTTTTTGATACTTAAAAAGCAAAGACGAGTAGATTAAGATATCGTTAATATACGCGGTAACAAATATATTAAGGAATTTACGAAGCGTATTATTAACGTATTACTAAAACGTACTAGGACCGTTCTTTACATTAAATGGCATTACTAGGTATTTAAAGAGTCCCTATTGTATATAAAAGGCTGTATACTTCTCGTCTCCTTCTTAGACGCGAATTCAATTAAAGGCAGCGACTATATTAAGCTTTATAAAATATTGTGCCTTTGCTAAGCGGTTAAGCGTCTCTTAGATTAAGGGGATTGGATATTAGTTTTAAATTGTAATTACGTTTAGAGCTTAATAATTAATATAGAATCTTAAGCCTCCTCCTAGCTTTTTAATAAATAGTACGGGTAAGGCGAATAGAGATTAACTAGGGCAAATAAATCCTTTTTCTAGATGCTTATTAAGGTATTATTATATTACAAGCAGTTCTTCCTATAATATACTATATAGTGGTCCAAACTTTGGTATTATATTAGGTTTAAGTTCTATCTTAAAATTGTATATATCCTAATACGGGGGTAGTTGGTCTGCGAATCTTTTCTTAAACTCGTTAATTAGATTATGGTACTCTTTGGGTATAAAAGGTTAAGGGTTAATATATTACTTTGGTTCTAGTGCTTTCTTAATATCTTTTATAGTTATAGCGAAGATTTCGTGGTCTCGTTTTCATGCTAACGAAATAAAAGGTATAGCTTATATTATATGAATTTTAAGAGGTTTCGGCGTAACGTCTTTATATTCTTTACTACCATTAGTAGTTGTAGCCGTATCGTTTTAGTTCGGGGTCTGTGGCAGGGGCAGTTTATATTATATTAAATTTAAATAATCTTATGCATATTTGTAGGGTTAGTGGTGTTTTAAGCAATAACTTTAGCAGTAGGTTGTGTGGAATTTTAGTGTTTCTTTAACCCAGCTAATTAAAGGGTTGTGTTGTTTTAGCTATCCATATCCAAGTATTATCTTATATTACTTTAGGGGTGTTACGAATAAGGAAACGTATTTAAGGTATTCACCTATCTACATTTTTACAAGAGCGTAGTGCGTTAATTCGCTATATATTAAGGGTTTGCCGTCAAAGCCTTATAGGCCTTAGGGCTTATCAAGTTTCTTTAAATTTAGGCGTTGGGTTTTTGCGTAGTTTGTATTAATAAAGCCTATACTAGTGGCTCTACTATCTATAAGAATTTATACCTCCTTCTATTTTTTAAGTATTTAAATTTCGCCAAGTACATTAAGGGAGTTATATTGTGTATTAGCGCTAGAAGAGCCTAGATACTTATACTCTTCCACTTCTTATCCTAAGGCGTGACTTGGCCCTAAGACGATTCATTTTCCGAGTTAGCCAAAAGTGAGATACTTCGTGACGACTAGGTATAATTTGTGGAATAAGTATAGGTTAAGGAGCAAGTACGGCTTAAAGAACAAGTGCGATTTAAGAAGCGGGTATAATTTAAAGACTAGAAGGAACTACAGCGGACTTTTTTAAAAGGGTAAGTTTAGCAATTCCTTTAAATATGTCCTTTTTTACCATATCTAAAGCATTCTCTATTTGTGGCTCAAGTTCTTTATTTATTAGTTCCTAAGGGTGTATAAGATTAAGTGGTATCAAGGTCTATAGGGTTATATATAGGACTTTTTAGGTTCAGAGAGGGATCGCGTTTTGGGGTATATATTAGTTTTATAAAGTTTTAAACATAAGGCGTGGTCAGCTTTAGAGAATAAGTTTGTTTGTTATATTAAAGGTCCTTGTTAATTTATTAACATATTATAGCGAATTTAGGCAGGTCTTTTGGCAGTTCCCTACCTACTAACTAGGCTCTAATCTTATCTAAAATAGCTCATTAAAGAGCAGCAACTTTAGCGGCTTTATTCCAATCTAGTTCGCCAATAAGGCCTAAAAATTCCAAAAAGAAGCTGGTAAATTCTCGGTTCCGTTATTATAGGTTTTCAAGTTTAGTGACAGCTATATATTCGCGGCTGGCGTTATTATACGTTCATTCTAGTAGGGAGATAAAGATTTTAAAACTAACAAAGGTGCCGTTATGGAAGAATAGATCTATAGTTCGTGTAGCGTCCTTACTTAAACGAGACATTCCATAGCTAATTTTACTAGCTTTGGTGGGGTATTAGTTATAGTTCGTTAAGAGTTTAAGACGGAGCTTGGTTATAAAGGGATATAGGTTATTTTAATTTCTATTAAACATTAGAGGATTAGGGAGCTTTTTGGATTTTATAATAGGTATCGAATTTGTTATAAATATGGGTTAAGTTACCATTACTAGTTTAAAGTTCGCGTTTAAGGGGCTAGGTTTAGATATAGTTATATTAATTTCGTTTATAGGCAGTATTGGGGTCTCTAACGTAAATACTTAGACGTTACGGAGTTCTTCGCGGAGTGCTTCCATTAATCGCTAATACTAGGCTTCTAGTGCAGCCCGCTACTAAGCTAAGGCATCCGTAAAGGACTGTTATATTATAGTCAACTGTTCCCTAACTAGGGATATAATACTCATAGTTATTAAAGAGGATTCGGGTTCGTTTGCCATTTTAATAGTAGTTATTTTTTTTTTAACGCAACGTAATGTAAGGGCGCGAAGAGGCTTTGGGGAAGATTTAAAGGAATAATATAAATTCTATCTAAATCTAAGGGTATATAGCTCTTAAAGAGAACAAGACGTTGTGTAAAGAAGAGAAAGGAATAACCAGAGAATCTTATAATTAAATAGTTAGGGGTCTTGGTCGATGCGTGCGCACGTGCGCACGCGGACGGACTTTGGTAGAATTCGATTGATCTGGCAGAACTTGGCAGAAGTCGATCAAGGCGTTAAGTTTATCTGTCGAGTGTTTTACCGAGACATTCCTACTGTAACTAGGCTAGTCCTGTTACACCTAACAACTATGCTATTAACATTAAATAAGGGAAAATGCTACCTTATAAGAGACCCTACCTAATATTAAAAGATAAACTCCTAGTTATAAAAAAGTATATTAACAAGCACCTTAATAAAGGGGTTATTCGTTCTAGCATATTACTAGCAGCCGCCCCTATCCTTCTCGCTAAGAAGCCAGGGGGAGGTATCCAATTCTGTATTAACTATAGAGGACTTAATGCTATTATAATTAAGAACCAATACCTAGTACCGCTTATACGCAAGACCCTTAAGCGGCTTAGTTAAGCTAAAATCTATACTAAACTTGATATTATTGCCGCCTTTAATTATCTCTGAATATGGAAAGGTGACGAATGGAAAACCATATTCGCATCGCGCTTTAGCCAATTTGAATATACTATCATGCCCTTTAGTATATATAATAGCCCAGGCGCCTTCTAAAGCTATATTAATAACGCCTTATAGGACTACCTTAACGACTTCTACTCTACGTACCTGGACGATATACTTATTTATAGCAATAACCCTTCTAAGCATACCAAGCATGTTTAAAAGGTCCTATAGCGCCTTAGGGAAGTAGGACTTTATATTAATTTAAAGAAGTACAAATTCTTAGTTATAGAAGTAAAATACCTTAAACTAATTATTACTATTAAGGGTGTCCGTATGGATCCTAAGAAGGTATGTATAATTACTAAATAGCAAGCCCCTAACTGTATTAAGGATGTATAAGCCTTTCTTGGTTTCTCTAACTTCTATTAGAAATTTATATACAACTTCTTAGGCGTAGTAGCACCACTTATAGTAATAATGCGAACGAAGGGCCTTTCTGTAAAAGGAAGAAAAACGCACCTATACTTTACTTAGATGCCTAAATATAAGAAAGCGTTCCAAGACCTTAAAAATGCCTTTACTAAAGCACCTATCCTAGCTCACTTTATACTAGGACGACAACTCTATCTTAAAACCAACTCCTTAGACTATGTTAACGCAGGCATTTTTTTTTAGATGGGTAATAACGGCCTCTTCTACCTAGTCGCATTCTACTCGTCTAAGCTTATACTATAAGAGTGTAACTATAAGATCTATAATAAGGAACTCCTTGCAATTATATAAGCGTTTAAAGAATTCTAACTAGAACTCTCCTTAGCAGAACCTAACCAGCTAACTAAAGTCCTTATAGATTATCGCAACCTTAAGTACTTTATAACCACGAAGTAGCTAAACTAACGCTAAGTATATTAGAACGAGTTCCTCTTTGGTTTTAACTTTAAAATCGCATATAGACTAGGAGTATAAGGCACTAAGCCTAATAGCCTAATATACTGCTTGCAAGACCTTCCTTAGTTAGAAGATAACCCCCGTAATTAGTTCTAATAATAGACAATCCTAAAAGCACGGAACTTAGCCCTAGGTATACTACCTATAATAGAGCTAACTGCACCTTAGCTTTATACTATAGAACTAGAATCACCTCCTAAAATTAATAAGCTTATTACTATAGTATATAATACCTCCGTTAACCCACTACTATATTAACTTATTGCTGTAAAGACCGCCGGCACCTATACGCTGCCCACAAACCTCTGAAGCTTGGGCTAGATTAATATAGCAGCCTTAGAAGTAAAAGAGAATAGGCTTTACTATAGAGGCCGCCTATTTATCCCTAACTTAGAAAACCTATAATGGCAACTAATTTAAATGGCCTACGACCTCCGGTCAAGCGGCCACCTAGGAAAAGAAGGGACCTATAAGCTCCTTAGCCAATACTACTTCTGGCCCAAGATAACAGACTTAGTTAAACGCTTTATAGGTGCCTACTATAGTTGTAAGTGCGCTAAGGCCTTTAATATAAAGTTCTAAGGACTACTACACCCTCTACCAGTACCTATACGACGATGGGCAGATATTGCTATAGATTTTATTGTTAACCTACCACCCTATAAACGACACGGCCGTACCTACAAGAATATCCTTATAATAATATGCCGACTTATAAAAGAGCGCCACTACATCCCTATTAAAGGCGTAGCCGTTAGTAACGTCACTAACGCTTTTCTCTACAAAGTTTACCAATTATATAGGCTACTTGACTCGATTACGTCCAACTAAGGCATATAGTTTAACTCTAATATATGGAAACGAATCTGCTAATGTCTTGGCACCTCTGTTAAGATATCTACATCCTTCTACCACGAAACTGCTGGGTAACTGGAAAAAGCTAATACTAGTATAAAAGCATACCTATAACAGGTAGTCGCCTATAGTTATAATAACTGGGTAGATTACCTTCTACTAGGTAAATTTGCAGTAAATAACCATATCTTAACCACTATAGGACTTACCCCATTTTTTATAAATAAGGGTTATCACCCCTAATCTGGCATAGAGCCACCAGAACCTATTAATAAGAAACTGCTATATAGAAAACGCCTTAAGATGCTACTTACTAACCAATATACAGACCGCATGAAAAATCTACTCGACTACTGTAAGGGAGAAATGGCCTGGGCTTAAGTAAAGCAGGCCTACTTCGCCAATTATTATAGAGCGCCACCACCGGAGATGCGTGTTGGTGACTGGGTATGGCTAGATGCACACAATATCTCTACGTAGAGGCCTATAAAGTCACTTAATTATAAGAATCTTGGCCCCTATTAAATTAAACGAGTTATTAATAGGGGAGCTGTATATAAGCTAGAGCTCCCACCTACCCTAGCCACCCGTAGAATATGGCCTATATTTTACCTATGGCTACTATACCTTTACCAACCTAACCCCTTACTAGGATAGATATAGCCTAAACCTCTACCAGTACTAATCCAAGATGAGAACGAAGACGAGAACTATAAGGAGTAGACTATTAAATAAATTATTAACTCTAAATACTATGGCAAAGGCAGGGGACGGCGGCTCTACTATAGAGCTATTTACACAGGATTCGACATAGACCAGCCAGAATAGCAACTATGGGAAGACTTTAAAAATGCAAAGGATCTAATCAGTAATTTTTACCACGCGAACCTATAGAAACTGGGCCTAAGTAGAGATTTCATGCCTAATCCTCTATAGGAGCCCTTATAGAGTTAAACTGTACATTACTATATAAGGGCAAATTGCTGTTAAGTTGCCGTCAGATTGCCGTAGATTACCATTATATAATAGCAAAGTGCGATTACGTGACCAGAAAATCGTTAAGATATCCAGGAACTTTAACTGGCGGTTAAAGTTATCTAATTAGTTAAATTCTTAGGTGCCAAGTCTTATTACATAACGTTATTACAAGCCTTTAGTAATATTTCCTTTTCTTCTCTATACCTTACTACATGTATATAGCAACCACAGCGTTGCCGGAGCTCCGCCTCTATAGGAGGGGGGGGTAGTGTCACGGAACCCCACCATAGGGGCCTCTATAGGAGAGCCCTATGCTCTCGCGTACACCTCGCGTACAGCTTACGTCAGCTACGCGTAGGTATATCACCTCCTTACGCCCTTGACCCTTACGATCGATCGCGCAACGTCTTGTAGACTCCTCGAATACATACGTTTAGCTGCCACTGTTCCGCGCCCCGTGACACTAATAGGCCTAGTGCAGGGACACCTAGAGTAAAGTAGTTAGACAAACTAGAACAAGAAGAAGATCTAGATATTTTAGTTAGGTTTAAAGAAAGACACACTAAAGGATGTTACGATACAGTAATAATAAGGTACTTTCTTATAGATAGACTATATATACTAAACTAGTTATACAGAAAGTAGTATAGGCAACAACACAATAATAAATGGGAAGACTTTTATATATAGCTAGATAAAAAAGTTGTCTAAGACTAACCTATTACGGAAAAACGCATAAGTTATATTAAAGGAGCGTTAATTATAATATTAAAGAACCTAGAAGAAGGATCTAGGGACTAGAGAAGTAAATAATAAATCTTAATACCTATAGCAGAAATACTAGTGGTTAAGTTAACTAGGTATAGGTTTAAACTTAAGGATAAAGATAAGCTAAGAGTTAACCTAAGTCACCTAGCGTATTATATATTATTATGGATAGCTTGTGTAGATAATATATACAATATATATAGGGCACTAAAAAATAAGAACTGGAAATACCTAGCAAGAATATATTAGGTACTAGAGGAAAAGCAGCTTAGAGACGCTAAGTATATATATAGATGGCACCTAGTAGAAGTATAGAGTTAAGGGGACCTAATACTTTAACCCAGAAGATTCCTTATAAAAGAATGCCTAGATAGATAATAGTGGTGGGATTGCCTAGAGAACACTTGTCTATAGTACGTAGAGGAAAAGAAGCGAACTAAGTATTAGTTAAGAGTGGACTAAGTATAAGTAGGATTTAATAGCTATTAGTTAGGAAAAGGGGAGGCCTATAGAACTAGAGGGAACTAGTAGTAGAGCCTTAGACCCTTAAAGGAATTTAAGGACAACACCTAAATTTAAGAGTTAAATGGCAAGATTAATAGTTTAAGGCACTAATAGACAGTGGAGTAATAAGGAACTACATATTACTAGTAGTAGTGGAAAGGATAGGGTTGCTACATAGATAAAAGGAACACCTATATCCACTTATAATAATTTTAGGAGATTAGATAGCCTATAGAGGAGGCATTATTAATCTTAAAATAGGACCTATTTAGTTAACTATTAAAG
>Ga0307507_10001901_pt1 | contig 45478 bp, 6 predicted proteins | sample 7_EM_MG_FD_207223 | JGI IMG/M metagenome (GOLD analysis project Ga0307507, IMG submission 207223) | Populus trichocarpa ectomycorrhiza microbial communities from riparian zone in the Pacific Northwest, United States - 7_EM | ecosystem: Host-associated > Plants > Roots > Unclassified | place... | reverse complement strand
GCTTCGTGCAGAGCCTCTGTACGCAGAGCTTCGTGTAGAGCTTCGTGTAGAGCTTCGTGTAGAGCTTCGTGTAGAGCTTCGTGTAGAGCTTCGTGTAGAGCTTCGTGTAGAGCTTTGTGTAGAGCCTCGCGCAGAGCCTTGTGCAGAGCCTCCAAGTAATTAAACTATATAAGATTGTATAAGATTATATTAGATAATATATAATAGTTAAATATATAGCATATAACTTTACCTTAATTGCATATTAAGAAATATATAGTTACCTTTTAAAGTTGCTAAGTAGGTTAATTGCGTGTTAAGAAATATATAGTTAGCTTTTAAAGTTGTTAAGTTAGTTAATTGCATATTAAGTTAGTTAAATTACGTGTTAAGTTAGTTAATTGCATATTAAGTTAGTTAAATTGCGTGTTAAGTTAGTTAATTGTATATTAAGTTGGTCAAATTGCGTGTTAAGTTGGTTAATTGCGTGTTAAGTTAGTCGAATTGCGTGTTAAGTTGGTCAATTGCATGTCAAGTTGGTTGAATTGCGTGTTAAGTTGGTTAATTGCGTGTCAAGTTGGTCAATTGCGTGTCGAGTTGGTCAAATTGCATGTTAATTACGCGAAACGCGAAAATCAAAGTCTACTTAAATCTCATCCTGCGAATATTTTCCCAATGTAGAGCCTTAGCTTGCCGTTGTCTTTAACCTTTAAGATATTAATCTATAATCCTTTCTCGTTGGTTCTATACTATATATTTAGCGTAGCTCTACTACCTAGAAAACAAAAGGGACACTTCGCAATAGCGCCTCTAGCTATTATACAATTTGTTAAAAACGTTTATAACATTATTCTTTAATACCATAGTATTGTTTAGGTATAATTTTACCTATATACGTCTGTAATTAACGTCTTAATTGCCTTCCCTAGCCGCGTAATTAGTTTTTGTAAAGAAGTAATAACCAAATAGCTTATACGCGTGTTTCCTTCCTTTTAAATTGCGCTATTATAACAGAGTTATATCAGCAAGGTTGCGGCTATTCACTAGAAGGGTATTAGAAGGTAAAGTATAGAGATACCTTGCTTATTAAGCTGCTCCTTTTCTTTAATACCTTACTTCCCATTATCGCCCTTTGTCTAAATTTGGACGTATCTTTAATATATTATTAAGATTTCCTTTTTTTCTATTATTAATTTAATATGCCTCTTTATTCTCCTGCTAACTGCTCTTCTAATCCAATTCTATAGCATATTCTGGCCTTACCGCTGTATATAGAACCCCAACCTCCGCTAACCCGCAACTAGTGCTGGTCCTACCTAAATAACTTTATATATACGTTCTTAAAAGACTAGAAGTCTAATAAAAAGATTCTGGATGCTTATAATAAGACCCACTACGTAAGGTCCAATACCTTTAGTCCTTATAATCAATGCATGCGTACTAAGAGCGGCAGTTGCGTTAAGGTAAGCTTTTCTATCCTTAATAGGTTTCTATTACTAACTTTAGGCTTTAATATAGCCTAGGCCTAAGTGGCGACGATCCTTTAATATCCTTAACTACTATATCGCCTAGGCTCTCTCTTATTCTAGCGTTAATACTAAACATCTAGGTCGAATTTAAGACTATACTATAGCTATCTATACCGCCTATAATTCCTAGCAAGCCAGCCAGCAACGCCTAATAAGGGAGCAAGGTTAGTATACTAAGGATAGGGTAAGGGATAGGGGTAATAAAAAGAAGGTCGCCGTTTACTACAAGAAGGAGTTTGCGTATATACGTTAAGTTTTAAAAGAGCATAATATAATGCGGTATTAGGTAGGTTACCCTTTAGGTACCTAGCGGATAGGTAACTAATAATTACCATAGCAAGGTCTTGGTAGTTCTAGTCTTTGCCAGCCAGCTAACGTCTCTGTTTATTCTAGGCTTAAACGTATCTTTATTAACTATAAGCTTACGCCTTAAGAACTTCATTGGTACTGGTTTGGGCCTAATATTAATATTAAGCGTTTAAGAATCTCTGCTCTATCTACACCTTATTAGCCTACCCCTATTTTTATGCCTACCTATACTCCTACCAAGGGATCTAGATCTAGATCTTATTCCCGTTAGCCATTACTTGGTAGGCCAATAGATACTAACCCTACACCTAGGGATAAGGCATAGTGACTTTTAATTTAGGTATTTAGGATTAATTCTTATATATAGTAGCAATTGGGAAGGCCTTATAAAGCATTTAGGAAGGCATAGGAATACTATTCCTAATATAGACTAATAAATAGGAATATAATTCTAGCAAAATACCCTATTAATTCTATGCTATATATGTAAAAAGGCTAAAGACCTATTCTACCTTAGGCCGTAGCCCTAATTAATCCTTATAGTTTCCAGAGCTTATCCGTTCCATATCTAATTTAACCTATTTACTCTTTAGGGCCTCTCTTAGCCTGCCACAAGCTTTCTTTATAGGTTGCAATAACACTATAGTATTAAAGCGCTTTCTACAATTTGTAGATTATAAACCTTAGTCCTAATATTCTTTTAGAATATCTTTATAATAATCAAGGTAATCCTCTAGTTCCTATATAGAGTCCTTAGCGGGCCAGCTTAGCTATTTAACTTTATATTAAAGCTTGTTCTTAACAGACTTATAGCGTAATATAGCTTTAACCTCGTACCGCTCGCCCACTACTTTAGGGTGTTTAATTGGGCCTAGACGGAAGTTCTTTTCCAGCGGTAGTCTATACTATGGCTCTAGTAGATTTACGTAAAATACTAAATACATACGGGCTGTCACGGGACTCACTCGTTCTCACGTCTCTGCGCGTCTTTGACGTTCTTGACCCGTGCTCACGTTCGCCCCGAGACACCTGCGCACGTTCCCCTACAACCCCTATTTATACCCGTACCTGGCACACGAAGACTCTTCTTCTTCATCCAATGTCTTTGTATCAACCACGCATAGTTACGTGTACGTAGCCTTCTCAATTACTACCTCGTTTAGTGCATTGTATCCCGGCTCGTGCCTACTCCGTGACACTACATTGGATCCCATTGTTGGAAAACAAGCCCGCAACGATATCACGTGATGAGACTTGGGGAGAACCTCTTGGCAGGAATCTGACCAATCAGAGAACTTCGACCGCCGGTCGAAGTTCCTTGAAATCTCTTCAACCACCTATATAGAAAATAAGCAATACAATGAGATTTAGCCCCATAACCTCAATTCAACACCCATTTCTACGTACCTAGCGGGCCTAGGGCTACTGGTTGCGGAGCATGCCTTTCTACGCCTTGCGAGGGTAGGAACAGGAGCTGCTGGCTGCAGGTAGACTAGGACGTTAGGGCTCTAATCTGGTACAACAAGACCCCACGCCGATTTGCATACGGACCTACCAAAAAGACCTCATGCCGTTACGCCTACGAGACGACCTGGCTTGCACCCTACTGCTACCAATTTCGAACAGGCACATTACTGCCCTCTGGTTTAACCTGCGCTCGCATCGTACTGCTAGTCGCTAGCATCGTACTGCCGTTCTACCAAAGCACCGTTACTACCCTACAAATCTGACAAGTCTCCGTGCCGATACGCCTACGGACCGACAAGACTCGTGCCAATACGCCTATAAAACGACCCTAATAACCTGTCGTGCCAATAAGCCTACAACCTAAACACAACTAGGTAGAGCCTTGCTCCCTAGGTACCCTGCCAGATAGAGCATAGCTCTCTGGACCGACCCTATCGCTTGCATTGTACTGCTACATGAACCGATAAGCATCGCGCTAATATGCCTGCGACCCCAAACCCGACGCTGGCACCAATAAGAGCCTTATACGAACCAATACCGACCTATACCATAACCATAAACACTGTACCGACCGTATTATACTGCCAAATAAGCCATAAATACCACCTAAAAACGCCTATTTTGGACCAAAATCGCCTGTTTTATACCAAAAATCGGGGCTATTTTTTAGGGGGACCTGGAGTAGGATAATAAGGGAAGACCGTAGAGCTGCTAGAAGTGAGGAAGGGACTAAACAAGCTTCAGCAAAGCGTCTCCAAGCGGCAAGGATAGGAGTGTAGCTGGCAACAGAAGCTGGGCTATGCTTTGGGCCTAAGAAGTCAGTGGCCTAACAATAAAACATGGAAGGACCGAACTGGCGGAGCCTACGCAGCGCAGGACATAAAAGGGCGGAGAAGGGCTAACAAATTTTTTTTCCCGTAATGGGTTTTTTTGGTATACACACGATACGCCTCGCAGGAGCTCGGAAGTAAAGGGGGGGTACTGTTACGGGACTCACTTATTCTCACGTCTCTGTGTGTCTTTGACGTTCTTGACCCGTGCTCACGTTCGCCCCGAGACACCTGCGCACGTTCCCCTACAACCCCTATTTATACCCGTACCTGGCATACGAAGACTCTTCTTCTTCATCCAATGTCTTTGTATTAACCACGCATAGTTACGTGTACGTAGCCTTCTCAATTACTACCTCGTTTAGTGCATTGTATCCCGGCTCGTGCCTACTCCGTGACACGGGCCATAGATGGGGGTAGCTGGAGATAGTAGGCTAGCTTGCTAATTTATTTCTTAATTTAGAAGGGACCTAGGTATCTTATATTAAGCTTCTTTAATAGTTAACAGGTTTTAATATTTGTTAAATATAATAGAACCTTATCGCCTACGCCGAAATGCTTATTCTAATATTTGCGGTTGTACCAAAGTCTCTACTGCTCTTGCGCATCTTGTAGGCTCTGCTTTATATGCTTCCATTACTCCTTCCATTCCTTAAGGTATCCTTATACTTTCCGGTAGATGTCCTTAGACTTTCTGGTAGGATCCTATAATTAATTATACGGCCTTAGCTAGTGATTATTGGGTATACTATTAAATCCCAATGGTTAGACGCTATAGGCAATCTAGATTAGTGTAAACTAATATAATATATATTGTTTTAAGTTATAAGCGTACTCTACATACGGAAGTAGCTCGCACCAATTATCTTACTAGTAGTTTAAATATATTTATAGATACGATTCTAGTTCCTAGTTCTAGCGTTCCATTTACCTATCTGTCTATAGGTGGAAAGCCGTACTATAACGGTGGTCTATCTTTAAATAAAAGCATAGATCTAACTAGTACTAGCTTATAAAGACGCTGCCCCTATTAGTAATAATAGAGTATAGTTAATCTACTTTAAGAAAGCATTTCTCCTTAATTAGGTTTATAAGCGCTTATGCGTTAATCGTCTTATTAACGGGAAGGTATTAGATATACTTTAAAAACCTATTAATAAGTACTAGGACCGAATTGTATATTCGTCCTTACCCATCTTTTAAGGGCGGGAGATCCGTAATAAAGTCTATAGCGTAATATTGCTATAGCTTACTAATAGGGGGAACTAATTTAAGTAAACCCTATAGCTTATACCTTCGGATTTTATATACTTAATACTTCTCGCAGTGGCTAATATACTCCTTTGCTTCCTACTTAAGCTTTAGCCAGTAGTATTTATATTAAAGTAATTCCACTATCTTAACTTAACCATAGTGGCTGCCTAGAGGATTATCGTAATTCCTTATAAGGATCTTCTGTTATAGATTTGCTTCTTATAATACCCAAACCTTACCATTTCTACACAGTATGTAACGGAACCTTGTAGCAGAAACTACAGTGGGTTCTATTATTGGGCTGGGTATATAGATAAGAACAAAACAACAACATAATAATAACTGGTGGAGTGGTTGCCCAATAGATTAACTCCAATTATATTCTAAGATTTACTACAAGGAGAGAACTATCTACGGTAGGGACGGAGGTCCTTTAAATACATAACCATACTCCTAAGAAATCCTCTCTTGTATGTAAGGTACGTGTTATCTATATTAAACGTAACATCCTTTTTATTTAACGCAGTTAACGCGTTTAACACCACATGACCTTAGTTACTATTCCTTATTATATAGTTCCACCGGTTCTATCCTGGACTATGCCTATATTAACCAACTAGCTTCCGCCAACTCTTCTCCAAGTAGTTGTAATATTATACTTAAAGCGTCTGTAACACTATCTCCCTTCTCTTTATCTTTATCCTTAAAGATTCCTAATATCTCCAAGTCATCTACTAGAGGTGTAATGTCCGTTTAATTATTCTGGTTAATATCCATACTTATTATACCTAAAGCTTCTTCTTCTCTTTCCTAGGTTGAGCGTTGCCTTCGTATAGTTTCCTCTATACTGTCGCTGGGCGAGGTAATAGCAATCCCCTACTCTCGTTGCGCTAAAGAGGGGTTAGTTTGTGTTGCGCTAGTAAGTCCTATGTCTTAACAACCCTTCTCTTGCTCTAAGTGTACCAAAGCAAATATTTGATCGTCCTGTGATGTTTGCTCTGTCTTTAACACTAAGTATACGCGTCCTATAACTCTTAACAGTCTTTAAGTTCCCTAAGTAACTTATTATAGGGTCTTGTGTTTAATCTACCACTATAAAGCTTAACAGTGAGCTGGCCTCCGCGCTATTTAAGGTTTAACATGCCTTAGAAAAATCCGCACGCGTCCTTAAAGCTTAATGTTTAGCTTATACTCGTCTTTAACATCTTAAATATATTTATAAGAAGGTTTATTCCAAGGAGTGGAAACTAGTTTAATAAGGTCTATCTAAGCTAGGTAATAAAAGAACTGGCTCTCCTCCTATAAGGGAAACAACTCCAAGTAGCTCGGCAATTGCTTCTCTTAGGTCCCCCTTAGGTGACTTATTTTTTAGTGATCCTTCTTTGTTAATATTACCTAACCTACTTTCTTCTAATACTTCTATACCTTTCCTATAGCGTTTCTTAGGTTGCTTAGTGGTTTCTAGGTAGTCTTACTATAGCCTATCCACTTTACTTTATACTATGTTTTGTTATCTACATCCTTATAACTAATAATCTTTAAAACTTGCTATTTATCTTTCTCTTGTCCTTTATACGTGTCTGCCTTATAGACTGGTGGCTTAATATTCCCGTGTGCTAGCTCTAGCATTGCGATATATTATATAGGGTAGATTTTCATTTTGGCTAATAGGTTTAACTTATATATAACTAATAAAATTCTTTACTTAACTTCGAAAGGTCCTAGTCTAATATAGTCCAACTTCTTACTTAGTTATCAACTCTTGAAATTTTTGTATAGTAGCTATACTTTATCCCCCTCCTTAAGATCTGGTCCCTTAGATCTCTTAGCATTATAGTACCTTTTTATTCGTTTTTATACTAGTTTAGCTATTTCTTTAAGGTCTGCATAAAGATTTATTAACGTCTCCATTCTTTGTTTAGCTGTACTACTTGTCTTTTTTACTTAATATAGCAATAACGATATTCTTAGCTTATATCCATAATTCGCCTTAAATAGTAATGTCCCCATTCCTTTTTATAGTGTTGTATTGTATGCAAACTATATAACTGGTAATAACGATACCCAATTATTCTATACGTAATTAATATAGTGCCTTAGATACTATTTTAGTGTCTAGTTTAGTCTTTCCGTTTATCCATCCATCTGCGGATAATATGCTATAGATATTGCTGCGCAAACTCCTTATTCTGCCAGAAACACTTCCTAAAATGCTACTATAAATCTTAGATCTCTGTCTAATATGACCTTATCTAGTACTCTATATCTTATAAATACTTCCTTTATATAGATTCTAGCGATATCCTCTACTGATATCTCTTTAGTGTATGCTATAAAGTATCCCCACTTTATTAGCTTATCTACTATTACTAAAATTACGTTATGATCTTGTCCTATAATAGGATCTCTTAACTTTAGTAATTTAATAATAAAGTCCTATAATATAACCTCCTATAGTCTTCCTAGTGTCTTAATAGGTTATAGCCCTCTATATAGCTTATACCTTATTAGTTTGTTTCTTTAGCAATCTAAATATTCTTTTATAACTTATTATACTAGTCCCTAGATTCCTTAAATAATGTACTCCTCTTAAAGCCTTAACACTAAGCCTATAGCTCTATTATATCCTTATATTATTCCCTTATAGAATTCCTTAACAAATTCTTCTGCGATAGACTTAGGCATATATATTACTTCTCTATTTTTGTATTACTCTAAGTCTAGATCCTCTGCCTATACTTTTTAGATCTTCTATATCTAATTACTCTCTAGTAATTTATAGATCTGACTTTCCTTAGTTACTATAATCTTCAAATAATTATACCTAATTAATCTATCTTAATCCTTTTATAATAAAGCTCCCAATAGCTTTTCATTACTTTATAGTTTAGCCTTTCTGCTTAAAGCGTCTGCTTGTGTATTGTCTATACCCTTAGTATACTAAATTTTGAAATAGTATTCTATAAGTATTTCCGCCCATCTAACCTGTCTTTAGTTGAGTTCCTTTATTATTAGAAATCCTATAAGGTTCTTATAGTCCGTCTTAACTATAAATGGTTTCTCTATACCTTATAAGAATACTCTCCATTCCTTAAGTGCTATAACTATACCTAATAACTCCTTATTGTAGATGTTATAGTTCAACTCTAGTAGTGTTATCTTTTAACTATAGTATGCTACTGGGTGCCATCCATCTTAATATTTCTATATAAAGTATGCTCCTAGTACAAAGTCTAATATATCTGTTTCTATAACCGTCTTTAGACCTAGTTAATAGATCTTAAGAACTAGCTCCTAGGTAAACAACTCTTTAATTCTCTTAAATAGTTCTTATTATTCCTTTCCCTATACCCACAGTTCTTCTTTTTTTGTTAACCGCGTAAATAGCTTAATATCCTATAACTATTGCGCTATAAACCTTCTATAGTAATTATAAAACCCTAGGAACGATTTTAACTATATAACGTTCTCTAGTTCTTGCCAATTCACTATAGCCTTAATCTTCTTTAGATCTATACTAAGTTGGCCTAGTTTAATAATAAATCTAACAAAATCAGTCTTCTAGGTAAAGAACTCGCATTTCTTAATTACTACTAGCATCTGTTCTTTTTATAGTCTCTTTAAGACCTATTTAATGTGTTCTCTATGTTCTTCCTCATTCTCTAAGTAGATAATAATGTTATTAAGGTATACTATAACAAATTCATCTAGGTGTTCTCCTAATATACTATTAATTTGCTTCTGGAACGTTACTAGTGCGTTTATAAGCCTAAATTATATAACTAATAGTTTATACAGTCCTTCCTTTAACCTAAAGGCTGCCTTCTATTTATCGCCTTCCTTAATTCTAATCTGATGGTACGCCTATCTTAGATCTATCTTTATAAAGATCTTTACGTTGCCTATCCTATCTTAGATTTCGCTAATTAAGGGTAAAGGATACTTATCCTTTCTAGTAATGCTGTTTAACTGTCTGTAGTCTATATACATCCTAAGTTTTCCGTTTTTCTTTAGGATAAATAATACTAGATATCCTGCTAATAACTATAATAGTCTAATATATCCCTTACATAAGTTCTCCTGGATAAACTCCTTAAGCGCTACTAACTCTATTTTAGTAAGCTTATAGATTGGAAAGAACTTTAGACTTATTTCTTCTTTTAATTCTATCTTATGGTCCTAAGCTGTATACTCTAACAGCTTTTCACTTTCTAGTAACTATAACTTTTTACCATACTTATGGTATCTCTTTGGTATATAACTTAAGCCTCGCTTAGTCTCTTTATATGTTGCTCTAACTTAGTACTATACCAACTTGGTTTGCTATTACACTTTATACTGTTATATATTCTTAATATCGACCTAACCTGTAACCCAATTAATCTTTAGATTGTACTCCTATAACTAAGGCATTCCTAGTATTGCCTTGTCCTATCCTAATAGTAGGATATCAAAAGACATTCTAACTAGTCTCCCTTTAATAGTTATCTAAATAGGTCCTGTTTTAAGATTAATAATGCCTTCTTTATAGGCTATTTAATCTCCTAAAATTGTTATAAGTGGATATAGGTGTTCCTTTTATCTATATAGTAACCCTATTCTTTCCACTACCTTTAGTAATATATGGTTCCTAGTTACTCTACTATCTACTAATACTTTAAACTGCTAATCTTACTATTTAACTTATAAATTTAGATATTATCCTTAAATTCCTTTAAGGGTCTAAGGCTCTAATACTAGTTCCCTCTAGTCCTATATACCTCCCCTTTTCCTAACTATTGGCTGCTAGATCCTGCCTATACTTAGTCTAACTTTAGCTAATACTTAGTTTATTTCTTTTCCTCTATATGCTATAGATAAGTATTCTCTAGGTACTCCTACTACTGTTATCTATCTAAGTATTCTTCTATAAGGAATCTTCCTAGTTAAAGTATTAAGTCTTTTTAACCTTATACTTCTATTAGGTGCTAACTATATATATACTTAGTATTTCTAAACCGCTTTTCCTCTAGTACCTAATATATCCTTACTAGGTACTTCTGGTTCTTATCTTTAGGTACTCTATATATATTGCATATATTATCCACACAAGCTATCCACGATAGTGTATAATACGCTATATGTTTTAGGTCAACTTTTAGTTTATCTTTATTCTTAAGTTTAAACCTATACCTAGTTAACCTAACCACTAGTATTTCTGCTATAGGTACTAAGATTTATTGCTTACTTCTCTAGTCCCTAGATCCTTCTTCTAGGTTCCTTAATGTTATAATTAATACTCCTTTAATATAACTTATACGTTTTTTAGTAATGGGTTGGTTTTAGATAACTTTTTCATCTAGCCATATATAAAAGTCTTCCTATTCGTTATTATGTTGTTGCCTATACCACTTTCCATACAACTGGTTTAGTGTATATGGTTTATCTATTAGAAAGTACCTTATCATCGCTATATTATAACATTCTTTAGTATGTCTTTCTTTAAACCTAGTTAGAATATCTAGATCCTCTTCTTGTTCCAGTTTATCTAACTATTTTACCTTAGGTGTTCCTACACTTGGCCTATTAGTAACTCTTTGCATAGGTGCTCTGTCCCTTATATGACCTAGCATAGCTAACCTCTTATCTAGCTTTTGCTCTTGCTATGTAATAATTCTTATTCTAAATTTATCTATAGTTTCTTGTTTTCTGCGTCTTGCAGCCGGATCTTTATAGTTATCTTGCTTTTTAATCCTAGTATTAACTGTTTAATCTTTAGGCTAAATGCTGCGTTTACCTAGAATTGCTAATATTCTTATTTGTTCTCCGAACTTGTAGTTCTTAAACTTGTATTCTATACTTATTTGTTTTTTACTAAACTAAATTACTACCCTTTCCCATTAGTTTTTATCTATTGTGGGTCCTTGGGTATATCTTATCTTACTTTAAGAATCTTAAGCTTCTTTTATCTCTTCTTAAGAATCTTAAGCCTATGGCCTTTTACCTTTATTAAGTAATAAGCTAGCACTAGTAGTTATCTACTTACTTAGTTTCTTTTAAATATTGCTCTTATTATCTTGTAAAGCAATAGAAATTGTATCTAATAGTATTGTAATACCCATTACTAAACCCTGTTCTGTAATAGTCTTAGTCTCTACTTCTATTTCAACTTCTCTAAGGTTTGTATACTCCTAGTAAGCTGCCTTTATTGCCTTATTATTAGTAAATGCTTTGCCTGTGTTAAATTTATTATCTTTAATATCCAATCTGTAAGCTAGTTTATTAGTTCCTCTAAACTTAAATAATAATAGCTCCTATAGCTAATAGCTTACGCCGTACTTAGCGTCCTTATAAATTTGGCATGCGTTATTATAACAATACATAAAACTGTTAATTAAACACTCTTTTATTCCTTATAGTGCACCGCCGTCCCTTTATATATACGTGCTATCTATTAGTCTGGTTCCCTTTACCGCGTAGTTACTCTAACCACCTCTATAGTCTCTAGCAAAATAACCCTATTTTCCGCAATTTATACAAGCCCCATCTTTAAACCATTTTTCTTGCTATAGAGTCCACCTAAACGTCTTCTGCTGCTAAGATCTCTAGTTTAACCTCTACTTCTAGGTCCTTTAATTACTTAATCCTTAACCTCTAGGTTTCCATAGTTTCTTTTCCTACCTTTAGGTTTCTTTAGTACCGCTTAGGTCTATTAGCTCTGCGCCATCCCATAGTTTTTAACTCTATATCTATTGTTGCGTACTCTGCGCCTTATATAACTATAGAACTCTATCCTGCCCTCTCTTAGCTTATTCCCTTTGGTAGATCCTGTTATTAATCTTTATTAACTAATCTATTAACTCTCTTAGAGTATCCGCATCTTCCATTAGGATAATTGCGTCCTAGACTTTAGCCTTAAGTCCTTATTTATACTATACCATAAGCGCCCTGTTATTCCACTCAACCTATATAGCTAGTGTTTAAAACTATGTTATATACTTAATTGCTAAAGTGCGTTATACTAAGTTCTAAAGCTTTTATTCTGCTATGGTTATAGCCTCCAGGTCTCTAAATATCTATATTAGTTATTCCACAAACCCATTTTAACTAGTAAATATATACCGTACGTCCTAGTTAGTAGTTGTCATGCCATTAGCCTATATTTCTGTAAGATACGGCTTAAACTACTTAAGTGCCCTCCCCGTCAGGAACAATCCTACATAGGCTACTTAATTTAATAATATTGCTAACTTCGCTCCTTCCTATACTACCTTAAAGTGCATCTACGTAAGAAATCCCTTAAGCTTTAACTTCTCTCCTAAGAATCGTTTAATTGAAGGTAGCTTAACTTTTGCTACTCTAATTCCATTAATACGTTCTTTAAGTATCCTATTATTATCTTATAAGTAATTAACCATTTCCTATAACTAACCTCGCGTAACCACTTAAGAATCCCCATTGTCTATACTGGTATCTCCTGGTCCTAAGGTTGTGGCTATTACCAACGCCGTTGTGACTAGTGCTCTAGGTGGCATATTATTCGATCTTATTCAATACTATAACCTTAGTAGTGAATATATAACGAAACCTTGTAGCAGAAACTACGGTGGGTTCTATTATTAGGCTAGGTATATAGGTAAGAACAAAATAACAACATAATAATAACTGGTAGAGTGGTTGCCTAATAGATTAACTCCAATTATATTCTAAGATTTACTACAAGAAGAGAACTATCTACAGTAGGGACAGAGGTCCTTTAAATACACAACCGTACTCCTAAGAAATCCTCTCTTGTACGTAAGGTACGTGTTATCTATGTTAAACATAACATCCTTCTCGTTTAACGCAGTCAACGCGTTTAACACCACGTGACCTCGGTTACTATTCCTCGTCACATAGTTCCACCGGTTCCATCCTGGACCGTACCTATATTAACCAACTAGCTTCCGCCGACTCTTCTCCAAGTAGTCGTAACATTGTACTTAAAGCGTCCGTAACACAGTAGGCCCATTAGGTCTAGTTCCCAATTTTAGCACCTTTTAGCTTCCTTTCCATTACGTTTCCAGTCTACTTCTGCATTAAAGATAGTATAGGAGGCGTCTCTCTATTACACCTTATGGATGAGATCTGTTAACCTTTTAGATAGTTCTTAGGTAAAAGCTATTTCGCCTTATACTACTCTAAGTATAAGACTAGATGGTACTATAGATCTTATAACTTCTTAGTACGCGTGCGTTAGGAAGGCCGCTATAAGGTTAAAGTCCTTTAGTTATTATAGGGCTCTAGGTTCCAATTACTCTATAGCTTTACTTTTGGTTTAAGGGGATAGCTTAGCAATTAAGAGTAGTATATTATTAGGTTTTGAACTTATATTAGGGATGTTTTATCTAGGTATTTTCAGACCCTCATTAGTAACGGACCGGGTACTAGCCAGAACGTCAGTAGAGACTAATAGGGTTTATACTACCTAAGACTTAGTGCGTGAAGCTATAGGTACTTAAGCATCCTACACCCGGAGCTTGTTCTGTAATGTAGGGAGTAAAATATCTATTATCTGTTTTTCTTCTCCCGTTTTAAAGCCTTTGGTATAGTCTAGCCGTTATAATAGTCCGTTAGTAGGGTTATTTTCCCCTAGCTTATATTTAATCTTAAAGTTAAATCGCGCAAGCTCCTCTACCTATCTAGCTTGTTAAGGTATAAGCTCCTTTATAGTTATAAAGTAGCGTAGATTATAATAATCTAAGAGTACACAAGTGGTATGGCTCGCGTGCTTAAGGTAGTATTGCCACTATTTAAAGCAGTTAACTATAGCAAGCAGTTCCTTATTATAGGTATAATACCTAACTTTAGGTCCCTGGAATTTTCTATTATAAAATGCTACTGGTTTCTAGTGGAGCTAGGTAGCGTCCAGATGCCTATTAGGTTATAGTAGGATACTAATAAGGGCAAAATTTAATACATTAGTAACTATTATTAGTAGCTAATCTAGGTTAAAATGCCGTAATAGTAGAGCTTTTATAAACTTTATGCGTAGTTTCTAAAAGGCTCCCTGGACCTTTCCGGGCTATATCTATAGTTTATACTATTTAGTTAGTCCCTTCTTAGTTTTCTTTCTTCCCGCCTTTAAGCTTTTTGCTCCTTAAGCCGGGTCTTAGGAAGCTTTAGTAATGTAGTTAAATAGGTATTAGGCGATATCCAAGTAATTATAGATAAAGCGCCTATAGAAATTAGTAAAGCCTAGGAATACTTAAATATCCTAATAGCTCTCTAGCTCCAGCCACTCTTAGATTATCTATACTTATACTAGGTCTATAAGTACACCTATAAGCATTATAATGTAACCTAGGAACTCAACCTGCTTAGTATTAAAGACATACTTTAACGCCTTGGTATAGAGGCCCCAATTATCTAAGTATTCTAGCACTTTATGGATGTATTGCTTATGCTAATTCTTATCTTTTAAGTAGATTAGAATGTTATCTAGGTAGATAATATATATACGGTTAACTAGTCCCCCTAAGGCTCTATAAATATATAATTAAAATGTCGTAGGCGCATTGGCTAGCCCAAAAGGCATTACTATATACTTAAAGTGGCCGTATTGGGTTTTAAAAGCGGTCTTTTACTTATCCCCTTCTTTAATATGGAGCCTATAATAGGCGTCTTATAGGTCCAGCTTTGTAAAGATCTTTACCCTAAATAGTTGGTTCAGCATTTTACTAACTAGTGGTAGTGGGTAACGGTTTTTAATTATAATCTTATTAAGACCGTAATAGTCTATATATAGCCTTATAGTCCTATCTAGTTTTAGGATAAAGAGGATTAGCGCGCCTACCGGTAACTTACTAGGCCATATCCATCCCTTTTCTAGTAAGCCGTTAAGGTACTCCTATAGGATCTTAAGCTCTTTATAAAAGAGGTTATAGATAGGAAGGTTTAGTGGTTATTTGCCTTCTTCTAGATTAATTATATAATTGTATTCCAAGTTCTGCTAAAGGACTTTTACTTGCCTACCTAAAAATACCCTTAGTAAGTCCCTTAGGCCTGCTAGGATATTTAACAAATTAGGGTCGCATTCGTCCTCCGCGTTATTATTGGGTAGGTCCTAAAGGTCCCTTAGGACGCTTACAGGCAGCGTCACGCGCTATGGTAGCTGTTTGTATATAGTTGCCACTATACATTGGACAGTTTTATACGGTAGCTAGTAGAGGGTAGAGAACTCTTTAACATAGTGTTTAAGGTATTGTAGCTGTCACGGGACACCCCCATGACACCTTATACACGTCTACCTGTTTCCACCGACTGAACAACCGGAGACTGACCACGAGACGGCAATCTGATAGCAATCTGCCGTATTCCGCCGCAATCTGCTGTCTTTACTGTTGGAGTTGCTAACTGGTAACTTTAAGGACCTCTAACTGCCGAATTCTACTAAGTTCTACTAGAACCGCCACCTAAGCTCTACCCTGCCTGTGTGTAGCACAGTACCTGTTAACCTAGCAACTAAGCGAACGTTATATACCCTTTTTCCCCTATTTCCTACTTTTCTTTCCTTATATAACGTCTTGACTTTATTACACAGTTTATATATATAGCTTAATAATATCTACTTCGCTATATATTATCACCGCTTATACTTACTCCGTAACACTACGTTATATTAACCTTATATACCACCCTCTAAAATGCAGAACAACCCTAAAGCCCTTATAATAGCCACTAGCATTATATCCGCACTCTAAGAATAATTAGTAGAGATATAGAAGTCCTTTATAGACGCCCTTGTATAGAACTAAGCCACTTTAACTTAATAATAAGCTGAATAAGAAGCACGACACCTGTAAATAATTAAGGACCTTTAAGAAGAAGTCCGCACCCTTAAGATGCCTATACTAGGGCCCTAAGACCGAACGCCTTCTCTAGAGACGAATACGCGAAACAAGAGTCCCAAACCTATAGTAGCTATTTACCCCAAACCAACTACTGCACCGCAATAATCCAAACGACTACTAGACCCTCTAATATTTACTAGTAAATAATAAGAACTCTAATTATTTTTAAGCTAGCTTAAAAATAAGCTAACTAGTAATACTAACCGCTACCTAACTAAAGCCAACCAACTTTACTACGCCCTAAGTTAACTAGGAGGAGATATAGCTAACCTTATTAAACCCCTTTAACCGAATTTAGTATAAAGTCTAGTTGTACTTCTTAAAGCTATGTATAGTAACCCGAACCGCCAAGCCACTACTTAAAGAAAGATAAACTATATAACTTAAGGAACAAAAAGCTTTCTAGTATACTTCTCCAAATTTAACCATTATGCAAAGGAAACAGGCTGGAACGACTCCGTACTGGTTAATAGCCTTATTAAATCCCTAAGTTCTAAACTAAAAACCTCCCTAATGTAAGAGGCCAGCCTAACCGGAACGTATGATTATCTAATCGACAGTGTCACAAGTAAGTAGAAGGTGTGTCGAAGGTAAGTCAAAGGTAGAATAAGTTTCACGTATTAAAGGACAAATGCTTCTAACCACTTCCATTTAGAGACTAATCGCTGGTTCTTCTCTAGAGGAGAACTAGCTTCCTATATAAACCTTCTGAGACACTAGTAAAACCTTTCGCCCCTATTTATCTAACTATGTCTCTTCTAGAACATATATAGGACGTAGGTAGGATATTAATAAAACCTCCTACTGTCTTATCTGATATGTACCTCCTGGGGGATTCCGTTACAATTGCCTCCCCTTTAAGGGTCTTGGTCCTCTAAGACTTCGCCTCTTAATAATCTCTTATAGAGTTCCGGCTAAAACCACTAGGGAAATTCTTTAGTGGAAAGGTACTCTATAATGCGGCTTATTGCCGGTTCTTTACTAGCGTAGAACCTTACTTTGTCTTTCTATTCCTCTGCTCTTCTTCCACTATAGCTCTTATGGTGCCTTCATAATAGAACTTTAATAATAATAATAAAAATTGGATGGGATTTACCTTCCTTATTATAAGAATTTGTTATAAGCTAATCCGGGGATTGTCCTATACAACGTGTTAACTAGCTACTATCCCCATTCACCTAAAATAGGTCTTAATAATGACGTCTTAATGTTAATTTCTTTTAGTTTATAAGCTGTTGTCTCTTACGCGTCTTTCTATTAACAATACCATTCGTCTTGCCTTTTAGCAGACCGTTTTTTATTATATTTTAGCTTTTAGCTTTTGTATCTCCAGCTATTCTTTCTTCTACTACTCTGTTCTCTTTTTATAACGTGTCTATAGGTAATAGGATCCCTATTTTATCTCCTTAATAATACTAACTTCCCATAGTATTCTCTCGCAATGGCTTATAATTATACTGCGCGTTTTTAGACTGGCGGCGGCGTTGTCCCTACTCTGTTGGCATTATAGACCACTTCTATTACTCCTGCGGTGGTTTCTCTAAAGTGCTGCCATTGTTGCGTTTACGCGTTTACGTTGGACCTGTCTTATACCTATAAGATGCCGCGCTCTAGTAAGAACAGATCTAAGTATTCCCACTATTACAGCCAGAAAAAGACCTGTGTTCTAGTATTTCCCATTCTATCCTATTCTGGACTTCACTAACTATATTAGATCCCCGCTATTTACGCGCGTAAGGCTTACCGGCTCTAACACGCTATTAGGGATTTCCGTCTATATCAAAACAGTAATAGATGGGGATAGAAGGTATCTTCTATTACTTACAGCCTTTTTAATTTAATAAGGGTTTCTACTACTATGGAGATATAGTAATCTTAGACACATAGTGTCTAGGAGCGTATATATAAGTAGCTCGTTTTTATAAATAATAATATTTATACTTTTGCGCGGGCCTTTCTAGCTAGGTAAGTCTCTTTAGTAACACATTTGGGAACTATGCTAACTCTTTAGTTGTTAACTTTCTAATCCTAGCCTAGATGCCGATTTAGAGCCTAGGGATGACACTAAGGATAGTAATAAAGATAAACGTTCTCCTTGCTAGTCCCCTGGTCGTAGTGGTCTATCTAGTTCTTGCCGCTCTAAGAAGAATGTTAGTAAGAATGCTAATGCTTCCAGGGATAAGAGTGTTAATAATACTGCCAATAATAATATTAAGATGGAGGAGGAGGCTCCTATTGCTACTTTTAGTGTTTAAGTTATTATCTTATTCTTTCTTTCTTCTTATAGGATAGCTTTGTAGGGTGCCTCTCTAGTGCCTCCAGGATGCCCTAGTGCTGGGAATTAACTTTATACTTTAGGGATGCCTCTATTCTTATTTTTGGTAATAGTCTATATAAAAGCAGCATACCGCCATAATCTCTATATGTAATGAATGGGTGGTGTTCTTATAGGTGCTTTACAATTTCTTAAAATTTCTAAATCTTTACTCTATATCTTTTTGGTCCTCTTTATATTATTGACTTTACTGCGTATCTCTAGTATTAGACTAGATACTCTTCTTTTATCCCTAGGGAATCCTTTTAAGTCCCTAGGGCCCCTTCTTCTAGTGCTACTGCTTATTCTTAAATAGCGTCTTCTTTAGATAGTATCCTTAGTGGTTCTTATATGGATCCCTATAGCTTTCTTTTACAGGATTCTAGGATCCCTATTATAATGGCAAAACGTTCCTATTTCTAATACCTGTGCTCGACCTTATAGTTTTGATTTGCGGGGTCTTTCCTATTATCTCGCCTATAGTATATCCGGAACCGTTGCTAAATCCTAATTTATGGTCTTTAGGAAAGTTTTAATTGCTATATTATATCCTGGCTAAAGGTGCTTCTTAGGTTTCTAACTATTATACGCCTAAGAGTATCCTTCCTAATAAACTAAAAATTCGCGTTTCTTCTAACGCTATCTTTAATTAAGAATATCTTCTATATTCCATTCTAGTTCCCTATTAATTTCGCTAGGTAGGGGTGGTTCCACACTGTCTCTTCTCTAGTATAACTCCAATAAGGAAACATAAAATGTGGGATGTATTAGATATAATTTTAGTAATTCTAATTTATAGGCTTAATTTCCTTTAGTTTTCCTAACTACCTTAAAGGGTCTAAGCCACCTATAGTCCAGCTTCTTCTTAATATATTTCGTCCAGATATTTTTTATAGATAGTAAGACTTTGTCTTCTATTTTAAATTCTTTAGGCATATATCCCTTGTTATAGTACCTTTTTTATATAGCCTGGGCGTCTAGCAAGTGCCTTTTAAGTTCTTCTTTGCGAATTCTCATTTACTTAATTCTCTTAGACGCCGCTGGTGCCTCTCTTTTAGAAATAATGTCCTTAACGTTCTAGGGGTTATTTGCTTTTACCCCAAACAGTGCTTTATTAGGGGTCATTTTTGTGCTGCTATAGATGCTTGTATTATATATATATTGCGCTAGAGCTAACTATAATGGCCAATTATCCTATTAATAATTAATATAGCAGTGGAGGTAGTGTTCTAATAACGTATTTAAACGCTCTATTTGCCCATCTATTTATGGGTAGAAAGCAGTACTTATCCTTTACTATATCTTTAATAAGAGACAGAATAAAGACTAAAATGCGCTGTTAAATACGGTACCTCTATCGGATACGATTCCCCTTAGCATACTAAATAGGAGCCACCGTTTTAAAAATAGGTCTACTAGTTCTGCTACTGTGATTGTTATTAAAATAGCAAAGTACCCTAAAAACTTTATATATCTATTAACGATTACTAGAATAGCGTTAGCAACCTCTCTAGTTTTTATTTTAGTAGGGGGTAGGCCTATTATAAAATCTATTATTAATTCTAATATAGGTCCCTATGGAATAGGAAGCACTAATAACTTGCTATATAGGCGATGCCTAGGTATCTATACCCTTTGGCACGTATTATATCTTAATATATAGTCCTTAACTTCTTTAGATATTCCATCCCAAAAGTATTTCCTTTAAACGGCCTTAAGGGTCCTATTGGCACTGTAGTAACCCCCAAGAGGGTTGTTATAAAAGACCTTTAGAATTTCGTCTTAAACCATTTGGTCCTTTAGGATATATGCAGCACCCTTAAAGCATAACAGACCCTTTTGGTTTTATTGCTATAGCTTCTTAGTAACTCCGGCCAAGTTAGTCTCTACTACGTCTTTCCACCTCTCCCTAGAAATAAAGGCGTCCCTTTATTATACTTAAAGAAGAAAATCCGGAAAGGTTTTATATAGATCGCTTATTTCCGTTTCGCCCGCCGCCATTACGGACTCTAGGTGTGGCATAAGACGTTTTAAACCATTAGTGCCAGCAGATTCTTCTACCATTATGCAGTATACTATGCTGTGGATAGGCATCTCGCCTATCCCCTCTGGATCCGGAAACTCGCAGCTAGTGCGCCGTTAAGTCAAAGGTGCTGCGACACCCCTAGCATATCCTATAGAATTCTCGCTAATTCTAGGGTACGCTAACTTTATAACATCTGCTTAGTTTATAACCTAGTCCATAACTATATCCTACGGCTCCATTATTATGGTACTTTGTAGCTGTATTACTAGGACCTCTGCCCTATCGCGGAATTCTATAGTTCTAAGGAAAGACTCTTCTTTCTTCCTAAGCAAATTTTGCAATATGGGAATTATTTCCCCTGTGCTATCCTGGATTCTCCTAGTCTTATAATCCAGACGTCTTAACAACCTATTAGCGGGATTTATCTTTCCTGGGCAGTATATAATTTTAAAGTTATACTATAATAGTGCCTTTACCCATCTGGCTTGTTAACCGCTTAATACCTTTATAGTCATAAAGTATTCTAGGTTGTTATAGTCTATAAGGACTTTAATGGGATAATTACTTCTTATACAATAATGTCGCCAGTGCTTTATTACTGTAACTATCGCGAGTAGCTCCTAGTCGTGCGTTATATAACGCTGCTTTATAGGGGTTATTTTCCTTAATTAAAACGCCACAGGATGCCATTCTCCATCTTTTAATTAAGATATAATTGCCCCTAGGGCGAAGCCAGATGCATCCGTTTTAAGGTATATACGTAGCTCCCAGTAGAAGTATATTAGAATAGGCGCCAACGTAAACAAATCCTTTAACCGGTCTATAGCCTGCTTAATAGCTTCCCTAAATATAAAGGGTCCTAACTTCTTGCCATCCTTAGATCCCTTTAGTAGATTAATAATTAGGAGCATTACTTATAAGTAATAAACAATGAACCTTTAGTAGAAGTTTGCTATGCCTATAAAAACCTATACTTCCCTAAATGTTATAAGGTATGGCTATTCCCTAATAGCGTCTACCTGGCTTTTCTCTATTAACACTCTGTTGACGCTAATAATAAAGCCCAGAAAATTAATGCTAGTAATATAGAACAAGTATTTTTTTAGGTTTATATAGAGCTTATATTCCCGCAGTCTTTCTAGTACTATTCGCATATGGTGTGTATGTGCTTCGTAGTTATTAGAGTAGACTATAATATTATTAAGGTAGACTATATATATTATATCCAATAGGCCTAACAATACCTTATTAATATAGGCCTGAAATGTCGCCGGTGCATTAGTGAGCCTAAATAGCATTACTAGGTACTTAAAGTAGCCATACCGTATTTAGAACACCGTTTTCTATTTATCGCCGGCTTTAATCCAGATTTGATAGTATGCATCTTTTAGATCCAATTTCGTGAATATCTTTACGCCTAATAGCCTGTTAATAAGCTCCCCTATTAAGGGTAGCGGGTAGCAATTCTTTATAGTAATCTTATTTAGCGCCTAATAGTTGATATAGAGGCGAAGGGTCTTGTCCTTCTTAGGTATAAATATAATTAGTGCCCCTACCTAGCTTATAGAAGGCCAAATCCATCCTCTCTAAAGATTATTTACTATATACTAATGTAATACTACTAGCTCGTTTTCTAATAGGTTGTATAGTAGTCTAAAAGGAGGTTTTTTATCTCCTATATCTATCTCGTGCTCTACCAACATAGGGTTGGGCAAGGTATGCGCAGCTTCCTTATTAGCAATATCCTTTAGGTTTGTATATTCCTGTGGAATCTCTAGTTCCTTAACTGCGTATAGCCGGATATCTAAAAATAAATACTCCGCGTCCCCATTCTTAGTGTTAAAAGTGGCATATATAGTATACGCCCACCCTTCCTCTTGCATATGGTTTAAGAAAGTCTTTTAATCTTCAACTATAATGCGCGGTTAAGACTTCCGGTGTTAATATAAGGCTAAAGGCTAATTAATGTCTAGATTAACCTGTTAAAGCTATAGGTATCCTAAAACAAGGTTATACCCCTTAATTTCTACGGCGTAGAAGCGCATCTCCTGCGTGTTCTATAGACCATCGCGGTCCTGGCTAGCTACGGAAAAAGTTTGTTCCCCGTAATATAAAATCTAGTGGCCTCTAATACTTTAAATAGTGCGCACCTATAAGCCACTAAGGTCCAAATCCAATTCCTTTACTAGTAATTAAGAAATGAACCCTATAGTCACGCCACTGTCTATAAGGCAGTCTTGCGTTACCTATTTATTATTAACTTAAATAGAGACGGGAATAACTATACAGTAGCTTACTCCCTCCTTCTCTTACTAGCCTAGTGTAAGGGAGTGAAGATCTACTAGGCTCTCTCTTTTCCTAATTAAGCATCCTCTTGCTTCTTCTATTGGTAGAAGCGCTGTATATAGCCTTTCTTGCCGCAGTTATAACAGCTACGTGACTCTTGGTTCCACGGTTTCTGCCTATTATTATTCTAGGGTTAACCAGCGTTGCTCTAGGGTTGCGAAGCCTGCTCGCGTTATCCTTTTATAGAGTAGTTAGGTTGGGATCTGCCCCTTTTATTAAAGCTAGGTCTAGTTCTACGCTCTTTATTATTGGCGTCTTGTTCCTTTCGCTTCCCTAAATAGTCTCTTTTAGCGTTCTTAATCCGAGTAGCTTTAGAGATAAGCTTTTCTTAAAAAGTAGGAATTTCCCCCTTCTCCTATATGGCCTGTTAAATCTTAGGTTGTAACTTGGCAAGTAGCTGATAGAGTTATATAGCGTTGTCCTATAAGTCTAAGTAGGGTATATTGTCTTCTAGCTCTTCTAAGTAGTTTATAAACTGGACTACACTCTAGCCTTCTTGCTGTTTTGCATTATGGTATTGCTGGTTATAATCTATCCCTTAATTAGTAGGGTCTTGGACCTAATTAACCAACCAGGACTTAAGTTCGCTAAATTTAAGGGGTATGGTAAGTTTCTTCTTATAGCGTGTCCATGAACTCTTAACGGTGCCACGTAGGAAGGTAGAAGTAATTAGTGTCTAATTATACTTGTTAGAGTAACGTTTCGGATCTAGCCAAAACTTAGTTTCGTATTAACGGATAAAATGATTACAGTTTCTAAGACTATTACTATTATACTTATTAGGTTCCTTTATACGGAATTTAGGTTTATCTAATATTACAGCATAGTATAGCGTTGCCCCTCTGAGTCCGCTTTATATCTAGGGTGTCTATGCTTCTCCTAATTGTTCTTATAATTATCCTTGGTAGTCTTAATATGCTTATCTTAATTATATCTCTAACTCCTTTATCTTTTATAGGGTCTCGCGTAGCAACCACTCTAATAACTCCCCAGCGGTGATCGTTCCTGAGGGTCTTAGAAGGTTAGATAGACCAGCCGTGGCTTCCTAGTCTACTCCTTTATAAGTAGAGGGAATGCGCTCCTCTAGAGAGACTCTCTGAGCCTCTTAAGGTGAGGGCGTTGCTTTATAGGGTAAAGGAGTATGGCCTATTATTATTAATTAATAGCCGTACGTTCCTAACGGATTGTAAGCAATTAGAATTATAAGAGGCCAGCCTAACCAGAATATATAATTATCTAATTAACAGTGTTATAAGTAAGTAGAAGGTATGTTAAAGGTAAGTTAAAGGTAGAATAAGTTTTACGTATTAAAGGACAAATGCTTCTAACCACTTCCATTCAGAGACTAATTGCTGGTTCTTCTCTAGAGGAGAACTAGCTTCCTATATAAACCTTCTAAGACACTAGTAAAACCTTTCGCCCCTATCTATCTGACTATGTCTCTTCTGGAACATATATAGGACGTAGGCAGGACATTAATAAAACCTCCTACTATCTTATCTGATATGTACCTCCTAGGGGATTCCGTTACACTAATAGGTGTAGACCTACCAGGAGCCCTTAACGCCTGCGAAAACGTTATTAATAAACGATATAATAATATACTACGCCTAATACTAAAGTCCACTCCTTAATATAATACGACAGCTCTATAAATAACTACTAAGTTATTGTCTTAGCCTAAGCACCCTAACGCCATAGACATTAACTCTAGAACCCTAGAGTATGCCCCACTAAGGTCCCCTAAATAAGAACAACGCATTAAGCTAGGCCTTTGCTTTAAATGCGAAAGTAAGGCTTATATCTTAAGATACTGCTCTGTCCCTATGCCCTAACATAATTTATAAACGGCTAACACTAGTAACTGTTTACCGCACTAATCCTCTAGTCACCGTCCCTAATCTTTATATAGCTCCAGCCCTGCATCTAGTAAGTACCACTCACAAGGACGAAGTTATAGTTGATATTCTATAGGAACTCTACCCCGGTCGTCTCTAAAAGGAAGGTTTTAGAGCTAAGTTACTCTCTAGGACGGCGCTGCCTTAGGATTTTATTAAATGCTCTAAATGTCACGAATTCTAACTCTTAGGATTGCAGCATAACTGTTAACTGTTGTCTTTGGTAGAATGATTAATAGGCTAATACTTAAGTCCTAATTAACATAGGAGCTAGTGGTATAGGATTTATTAACAAGATCTTTGTGTAAGATAATAGTTTTACCCTAACCCCCCTTAACCGGCATATTAACGTATTTAGATTTGATAGTAAATGTACTGTCTTAGGCTGTATTACCTATATAGTATTCCTAAGACTCTAATACCTAAACCATAAAGAACTAATTAGGCTTTTTGTTACCACCCTAGGTTACTTAGTAATACTTAGATAACCTTAGATAAAGCTATATAAGGTAACCATTAATTAGGATAACCTTAAGCTTTTATTTACTGCCTCCTGTTATAAGCAGAAGTGCCTTATGACTTGCTGCTTAGACTCCAAACTAAAATCTAAAAAATCCACTAGGATCTATTAGTTTAAAATTTCCACTAATGTCTATCCTATACCTAAAAAGTCTACCTAATTTTACTAAGAACCCGAAAATTATACTAAACTACATGAACTGACCCTGACTACTGTACCACCCTAAACCAAGCAGAAGCCTAAACTTAAGCTTAATATACGAAAGTACTAGAAAAACTGGTATTCTACTATAAAAAGGATACTTAAAGAACCCGAACCTAAATCTAACACTGACTCCGTACTTAACACTAAACCTAAAGTTAAATAAGAAACAGTAGATAATTAAAAGAAAGTTACTAGCTGGCAACTTGCCCCCCTTTCTATGGATATCTGTATAATTAGAGCTACCCTGTTAGTACAACTTGCTAGAAAACCTAAATATACAATCTTTACCGTTATAATGGCCGATATTAAAAAGGCCCTAGTACTAAAGAAGCATACTAACCCTACCATAAAAGTATTAGTATGCTATTATAAGCATCTAGAAGTATTTTTATAAAAGGAAGCTAATAAGTTAGTAGAGCACCAACCATATAACCATAAGATTGTACTTAAAGAAGGAAAATAACTAGGATTTGGACCCTTATATAGAATGTCCTAAAACGAACTCTAAGTATTACGGAAGTACTTGGACAAACACCTAAGTAAAGGATTTATTAGAGTAAGCTCTTTGCCTATAGCTGCACCTATAATCTTTATTAAGAAACCTAGCGGCGGTCTGCGCTTCTATATAGACTACTAAGCTTTTAATGTTATTACTATTAAGAATTAGTACCCGCTCCTATTAATTTAAAAAACACTAAACTGATTAAGTAAGGCTTACTACTATATAAAACTCAACCTTATCTATGTATTTAACCGCCTCCGTATCGTAAAAGGAGATAAATGGCTTACAGCATTCCGTACTAGATACGGACTATTTGAATATTTAGTGACGCCGTTTAGCCTCGCGAATGCCCCAAGTTTATTTTAATACTTTATAAATAATACCTTACGACCTTACCTAGACGTTTTCTGTACTACTTATATTGACGACATCCTGGTATATAGTAATAACCTAGCTGAATATAAGAAACACGTTAACCTTGTTTTAAAAGCCCTATATAGAGCTAGACTATAATTAGATATAGATAAATGCGAGTTCTATAAAACGGAAGTTCTATACTTTAGACTTATTATCTCTATAGACGGCATATAAATGGACCTAAAGAAGATTGAAGTAATTGTAAACTGGTAAGAACCCAAGAATGTTAAGAATATAAGAGCCTTTATAGGATTTGCTAATTTCTATTAACGGTTTATTAATAACTTCTCTGCCCTGGTTTTACCTCTTATAGCTCTAACCTAAAAGGATAAAGCCTTTATCTTTAATAAGGAATGTAAGAAGGCCTTTGCCTATCTAAAAGTTATATTTACTACCGCACCCGTACTTTAACACTTTAACCTGAACTAAAAGAGTGTTATAGAAGCTAACTTATCTAACTATGTTACTAGAGGCATTCTGTTTTAGTATAATAAAGAAGGGGTACTACACCCTGTAGTATACTTCTCAAAACGACTAAGTCCAGCTGAATGTAACTATAAGATCTACAATAAAGAATTATTAGCCATTATTAGATGTTTTAAACAATAGCAACCTAAACTAGAAGGTGCTAGATTTCTAATTAAGGTCTTTAGCGACTATAAGAATCTATAGTACTTTATAACCATAAAACAGCTAAGTTATTATTAAGCCCGCTGGTTAGAATATCTGTCTCGTTTCTAATTCTTAATTATATACTGCCTAGGCGTTTAAGGTTAAAAACCTAATACCCTAACTTGACGTTTACAAGACATAACAGCATAGGAAGAAGCGTGCGCCTACTATAAACAAACCCTGTTTTGTCCTGAATTATTTAATCTCCTAGCTAAAGACCTTATGGTACACATCCTTAAAATAACTGATTGATTAATTAAACAGATTATAATTAATAAATACCCAAATAATAAGTTTATCTAAGAGACACTTAAGTTAATTTAAGATGGCGTTAGACGCTCTAAAAAGATCTCTCTAAGTAAATATAAAGTTCGTGGAGACCGCTTGTACTACTAGAACTGCCTAGTTGTCCCTAATTACGATAAACTTAAGCTTAAGCTCCTTAAATATATACACAACCTACCAGTAGCCGGCTACCCAGGCTAAGGAAAAACCCTAGAGCTACTCTAATAGGAGTACTACTAGCCAAATATATATAACATAATATAAAGGTACGTCTCCAGCTACCATACCTGCTAATGAGCTAAAGCTTTATATAAGGCATATAATGGCTTTCTAAAGCCACTGCCTGTTCCGGACTAAAGATAAAAGGACATCTTAATTAACTTCGTTATTGATCTCCCTAAAAGTAAAGGCTGCACGAATATTATAGTAGTTATAGACCGACTATCTAAGATAAGATACTTGATCGCCTGCCCTAATATATTAGCACCTGCTGTTGCCTAACTGTTTCTGGATTATATATGGAAACTCCACAGACTTCCTAAAACAATTGTCTCTAATAGAGGCCGCTAGTTTGTCTTAGTGTTTTAGAAAGAACTAACTACCCAACTCTATATTAAAGCACTATTGTCTATAGCATATTACCTAGAAACGGATGGTTAAATGGAACGTGCAAATACTATAATGGAACAGTATATTCGGATATATACGTTGTATCTACAGGACGACTGGATAGACTGGCTTGCATTTGCCGAGTTTACTGTAAATAACTCTATCTTAGAAACTATAAAGGTCTCCCTGTTCCTGGCTAATTATGGCTAGCACCCGCGAATGGGTTTTAAACCCTTTAGTAATGTTCCTTGTCCAGCTTATTAGGCCTTATAAGTTGTAGAAGCAAACGAATTCGTAAAGAAGATGGAAGAACTATAGGAGTTCCTTACTAATAAAATAATATGGGCCCAGTCTATCTATAAAGCCGCAGCAAATAAGAACCAAACCCTAGTACTGGCTTATTAAATTAGTGACTTTGTCTGGCTAGACGCAAGAAATCTAAACATAAAATAACCTACTAAGAAACTTAATTAAAAGAACGCTGGCCCTTATAAGGTTGAAAAAGTTGTCTCTCCTTATGCCTACTAACTGAAGCTCCCTAATATGGTTAAAATCCACCCTGTATTCTATATATTAGTCCTCCGCCCTGCCGCCCCTATATTAGACGCCCTACCTGGATAGATCCAAGACCCTCCCCTACTAGTTAAAGTAGATAGTGAGGATAAGTACCTTATTAAAAGAGTTAATGATATTAAGTACAACAAACGGAAGCGTAAATATATATACCTTATAAAATGGAGAGGTTTTACTGAACCCTTATAGGAACCTGCCGACTCTATAGGACTTATATAAGCCGCAGAAGACTTTTATAAACTCTACCTAGAACTACCACAGCCCCATCTTGCAGATGCTTAAGTTTAAAGGGGGGGTACTGTTACAGGACACCCCCGTAATACCTTATACACATCTACCTATTTCCACTAACTAAATAACCGGAGACTAACCACAAGATGGCAATCTAACAGCAATCTGCCGTATTCTGCCGCAATCTGCTATCTCTACTATTGGAGTTGCTAACTGGCAACTTTAAGGACCTCTAACTGCCGAATTCTGCCAAGTTCTACTAGAACCGCCACCTAAGCTCTACCCTGCCTATGCGTAGCATAGTACCCATTAACCTAGCAACCAAGCGAACGTTATATACCCTTTTTCCCCTATTTCCTACTTTCCTTTCCTTACGTAACGTCTTAACTTTATTACGCAGTTTATATACATAGCTTAATAATATCTACTTCGCTATATATTATCACCGCTTATGCTCACTCCGTGACAGTAGCATACTCTCTACGTATTACTTAAGCTAGAGTAACCTATAGCGGTAGAAGTATCTTATGGGATCTTTAAGATTGCCGCCTCCCTATAGTGTCTCTGTGACCTGTCCGGCAGTTCCCTATAGGGTATCTATTATAGAAGGGTTATCGCCTATACTAGGCTCTATACCTATCTTACTATAAAATAGGGGTTAGATCTAATACTCCTTTAGGTATAGGGCGTATACTATTTCTCCTAGAGCTATATCTTCTAAAATATCTTTTAAGCTTATTAGTAAAATACGCCCTTCTAATTCTTTATTGTTCCACTATTTAAAGGCTCCCGTCTTAAAGCGTATCTTAAGATCTACTTCCGTAAGCTAAGGATATTTAAGAATAAGGTTATAGCCTACAAAGTTAGCCACCTAGAAGGGTTGCGGGCTGACTACCTTAGTGCGGTTATGCATATTGGCCACTAATACTGTAAGCTTATAGGCACTGTATAGTTTAATCCAATGCTTATCTAGGAACCCTACAATAGGTTTCCGCTACTTTAATAACGGGATAAGCTTATGCTCTTTTACCAAATCATATTATATAAGATTAATTTTGGCGCCACTGTTGTATAGTGCTTAGAACTAACGTACCTCGCCTATTGTCACGAAATTCAGATAGAGGGGTTCATTGATACAATGGGTTGATTGATTGATGATCTTGACTTAATTGTTAATTGATGCTTAATGATTTGACCTAGGGCCCCTAGGGCTCTATAAAGAGATTTACGATGCACGTGCCCCGTGCACGTGACTCGTGCACGTGTCCCACGCCTTAGAGAATACAGATTATCTGACACCTATAGGGAGTACTATTTCTAGCTTAATAGCAATACAGAGAGTCTCTCCTTCCGTATCTTGCCCTAGTTATAGCTAGGAAAGGTCCACAACTAGGGCTTTTCTTTTTTTAGATTATTAGTGCGGTTGTCGCCCTACTTATTTTTCTAATTAGGTTTGCCTCTGGAGAAGTTTTCTCTTAACTTTTTAAAGTGTTCCCATAAGGGTGCTAGATAGGTATTAGGTTAGCCCTAGGAGTCTTTCCCATTGCTTAAGGTCCCTAACTTTAACCCTTCTGGATTTTTCTTTAAGAACGGCTTCTTTAAAGTTTAGGTCTGCCCTATATTACTACTAAAGTACCCATATTTCTAGTTACCCCCCCAGCTTCTTATTGGAAGAGATCTAGTTCCTTACTATATCCTTAGCGTTTAGAACCGCTTATTCGAAATCCGTATATATAGTAATCCGCGATAGGGCTCCTACGCGCTTTATTTTGTTATAAATTACTGGCTTAATTCCAGCCTAGATGAATCCAATTTTCTCCTTTTTATAGATGCTACCGTCCTTGTTTTTAAAGGGCTCTAAATCTATTAGTTAAGCACGAGTTTCTATAAAGTTTATAAACTGGCGGAAATTATAGTGGTTAAGCTATATCCCATTCTAGAATAGTTCTACGTAATTATATTATACAATATATGGATCTTAAGTCTACTTCTTTAAGAAGGTTTGCAGCTGCGGCTATATAATAATTTGCTCTTTATTAAGCTGATTTAGTATAATCTAGTTTAGGGATTGATCTTTAATCTTACTAATAATCTAATAGGTACGCTCTTTAGTATTATCTTATATTATTAGCATCTTAAAGAAGTTATCTATTTTATAAACCTAATTATCTAACTATTAGGTATTGGGTCTCTAGCAAAGTTCTAGACTACTAGAGGCCTTAGCTAGTTGGTTTATATCCTTTTTCTATTTACTATATAGATACCTCTTTAAGTCTTCTATACCTTTTTAGGTAGGTACTAGGTATCCCCTAAAAGGTCCTTAGCCTTAGCCAGGTTATAAAAGATTTTATTTAGCTTAGATTAAGCTCTGCCAGATCTAGACCTACCCCTAGAGGTTTTTAATGTGTTTATTAATGGCTCCTTCCCGCATAGCTTCTAAGAGCCTTGCGGCAGCTTCCCAATATCCTCCTTAAAGAAAATTGGTGTGGGGCTCTTAACTTTCCGACCTTAGGCCTAGGGAAGCTCTGGCTATAGAGGTAGTGTTAGTACTAATAGCTAATACGGGTTTCCCTATAAGGCTTAAGTCTTAAGTTAGTGGTTAGGTTAAATTGCCTAAAGGGATAGGCCCGCTTAGCTTATAAGCAGTCTATACGCCGCCACTATACTAATTGTAGGCTGGTAATCTTCCGGGAGGGTTCCAGTTGGGTCCCTAATTAGGCGTATTAATATATTTCTCTGGCATTTCTAGTTTAGGGAAAGATTTTAGGGTTATATCTAGTGCTTAATCTTCTAATTAGCCTAAATAGGGCTAGAGGGGTTCTAGCTACTTTCCTATAGTATTATAACTGTTATAGAGGGTATCTGCGTTTTCCTTAGCGTTACTAGTAACTGTAGGTATACGAGAGTCTTTAAGCTCTTAGTGCATCTGGGTATTAGGGCTTATTTAGCCATCTTGCCTAGAGGTTTATATTGTTGTAATTTCTCGCTGTTGGAGGGATCTTCCTGCCTTAGCGCGACGGCTATCTATAAGGTATTTATGGAGTTTCTATTTAGGTTATTGCGAGATTTTAAGGGAGGATAGTAGATATAAATAAAAGATGTAAATAAATAATTTGGTCCTTAAAGCCAGCTACCCTTCTAGATAGAGTAGGAAGGATTTAAATATAAGGGGACTTTATAGATAGGGGGCTATAAGAACACGATTATGGAATAGAATAGATTGGTAAGAAAGATAAATCCTTAAGGAGGTAAGGCCTCTAGGATTATAAAGACTATATACTATAGGTACGTGCCTCCGGTATATAACCGGCGACCATTTAAGGGGCGTCCGGAGGTTGTTCTAAAGGCAACCCAAGGTGTCCGCAATAATATCCCTTATATATATGATTCCTATAGACTTAATTAATACAATATTAGTAGCCGAATGTTTTATTAAGCACGTCTTTAAGCTACACGGACTTCCTAATATAATAATATCTAACTATAAAAGCCAGTTTGTTTTAGACTTCTAGCAAGCTTTATATAAATAATTAAGCATTTAAATATAACTCTTAACTATATTTTATCTAGAGACAGATAGCCAAACTAAAATTGTAAACGCGATTATAGAATAATACTTATAAATATACTGCTTCTACCTGCAAGACGACTGGGAAAAATGGCTACCTTTAGCTAAGTTTACCGCGAATAATACAATAAACGTATTAATAGGCGTAACGCTGTTCTACGCAACCTATAGACAAGACCCTTAACTTGGATTTAAACTACAACCTAAAATTAACACAATAGGACCCACAATTAAATGGATTTAGTTAATTAACGCGCATAACTTTACTAATTAAATAAAGCAGTTAACGGAACTATTACAAAGTGAATTAATATACGCTTAAATATTATAGGAATGGCATATAAATAAAGGACGAGCTCCCGTATGGGACTTTAAGGAAGGTAATATAGCCTACCTAAATATTATTATTCATTGCTTAACGTCCGATTCGGATCCCTGTTAGGCCCACGCGGACTACTCCTTATATACATATAGGGAGAAAACTCTACTTAAGAAAACCCTGTAATCCGTCTCCCCGCCTTTTAGGGCTCGCTTGCAAGTCACCTATAAGTCACCAGTGGTGCTCTACTACCTTACTTTTTAACCTCCTTAGGAACTACTGCTGCCGTAACAAACCTACGGACGCGCTAGTATTACACACTGTACTCTACTCCTGTAGAGTTATTAGGGGGCGCCTGTTACTCACCCCTTTACCTTCTATTACTATTTCCTTTATAACCCGGAACTGGTCTAGTATATTTTAGCTAATAAGCCACCGGGTAGCCGCCTTAAGGCCTTTCTATATTAAGAGTAGTATATTATAGTTTTCTATACTAGCTACTAAGAGCATTACTTCTTAGCTAGTGCGTAAGGGGCATAACAGTATTACGTGTTTTGGTATCTGTCTTAGCCAGCTATATTCGCACCTTAGGCTACCTACTAGGACACCTACCTAGTAAAGCTAATCTTTTAGTCCTATTATTTCTATCCTTAAGAGTGTTGCCATTATATTTTCTGCCTTTATTAGGCCCTCTTGGAGCCCTTAGGTATTTACCCCCTATAGCATTACCTATACTACGGCTTAGGTTCCCCTTGCCTAAGTCTACCTCTATACCTTTAACTTCTATTTATCTCTCCAGCGTCGGTCCAACCAATATTGTGTTGCGGTAGATGGTTTTCTAGTACTCTTTTATGCTCTACTTTAGCTCCTTTCTCTCCCTTACTATTATCTTTACTGGCCTCTTATGCGTCTCCCTTCCTCCTCTATATAGGCCTGGGCCCTAGCGCTGCACCATTCTTTTTTTACTTTCTCTACCTGTTTTCCTAATATATCTTCCCTACTTTGGGGTTGTTGGTTCCTTCTCCTATAGGGCACCCTAGGGTCCCTCCATAGTTTGTTTAGGCATGTCTTAATATACTTTATAATATTAAAGTTGCGTTCCTTTTACACCCTTTATATTGCATCGGCTTTAATATATAGTTATAAGGGGGGAATATTGGCTTCCTTCTTAAGCAGTGCTATGGCCATTCGCTTATACCCGCCTGTTATACTCCTAAAGCAGGCTGTTTAGACCTTTTAGAGTAGTTTAAGGAGTAATTTAGGGGGGCCTTTCTTGGTTTCTCTAGTGGCCCAAATACTAGATCTATACGTTATGGTTAGCCGGACAACTACTATATATAGTAGGCGTGACCTCTGGAAGCATGGACCCTATATAGAATTAACAATCCTGGACATAGCGATATACTATACTTAGCCCTTACGGGCCGCTTGCGCCGTATATACGCTCTACTAGAGCTTACTATCTACCTATACTTCTAATACCCTTAGGCCTTAAACCGGTTAACCCCTAAAGCCTTAAATATAGATTATATACTAAAGATCTGCAAATTAGTTACGTTTTCTTATAAAATAAATTAGCTGGTATTTCTCTAGTAAGAATTAAACTCTATGTCATCTTACCTATTCTATATAGGTGTTATAGGCTTTCTCTAGTGTCCTATAGTTCTCTGCGGCTATTGGCCCATATATAATTAGGTTTGTGTTATTAATAAAGCCTATCCCCTAGGTCGCCCCTTCCTTAAAGGTATTAAGCAGGTTGCTTATAAAGAAGAGGAAGAGTATAGGTAACAAAGGTAATCCTTATAGTATTCCTGTTATAACTGCGATAGGGGGGCTCTGGTATCTACTAAAGACCAGTAATATTTCTTTCTAGCCTATAAATCCTTAAACAAATTAAATAATCTATTCTAGGAAGCCCTTTGCCCTAAGGATATATAGGAGACGCTTATAGGGTATATTATTATAGGCGCCGCTAATATTTAGGCTAAGTATTAATACTATAAAGTCCTTTCGCATAGCCCATGCAGTTTTAATGGTAGTAGCGAGTAGTATAAGTGCTAATAGCGTTAAGCGATTCTTTCTTGCCCCTATTTAGCTTTATGGTAGTAGGGCATGTTCCTCTACCGTGTCTGCTATATAGTCCGCTATAACCTTTTCTAAGATCTTGCTTAGGGTGTTTTCTAAGGCAATAGGGCGGTAGCTTCTTAGGATTAAGTAGTCTACTTTACCTTCTTTTTGTAAGATAACCGTTATTATAGATCTTCTAAGTCGCGGGTAGTAGCCTATTGCAAAGTATGCTCTGGCTACGTCTGCAAGCCAAGGTGCTATAAGTGGTCCATAGGTCTTTAGGGCTTTATTTAAAATCCTATCTAGTCCTAGTACTGTGTTGTTTAAAAGGCGGCTAATAGTTCTAGCCATTTCTTTAGTTGTTATGTCGCTGTTAACCCTTAGGCGAGTCACCGGTGTTTTACTAGTAATATCGCTAAGGTCTACTAGAGCCAGTTAAGGGAAAAATCTTTCTATAAGGATCTTTACCTTCTTGTTATTATTACTTATAGCCTATAGTTTGCCTGCTCTTTATAGGGGTAGTAGGTATAGATCTTCTACTAGGCATCCCGCCTTTTTTTTTACCTATTTTGCTATGGTCCAAAGGCCCTTATTATAGGGGAGACTTAAATTAGTAGTGTGTTTATTTATAAACTATCTCTAGTTATTCCTTACTTCTTTTTTTAGGGTATTCTTTAGCTGGTTTCTTGTGTCTTTATATTATCTCTTGTCCTTAGAATTATGGCTGCTTATATATTTCCTCCTTACTTGTTGTTGGCCAGCTATAAGGGCCGCGCACTGTGCGGACCATATATGTCGCGTATAGGGGCCTGGTTTTAAAACTAGGCAGTGCTTTTTTAGCCCACTTTTAATTGCTACCTAGATCCTTTCTAGTCTTTAATTAATTTCCTTAAGGGTAGCTAATAAGCCTCGCTTATTTAGTATTAGGTAGATTTCTTCTAAGTCTTAGAGTTGTTATTTAATTATATTAAGGAAGCTATCTACGTTAAGCTTCCTTATTGCGTATCTTTTGCTATTTAGTTACGCCTTAATGTCCAGATCTAGTTATATCTGGATAGGGATATAGTTTAAGGTAAGTGCCAATTTTTTTTTAGGGGAGCACCTTTTAAGTCTCTGGTATAGGTTTTCGTCCATAATTGTAAGGTTAATTGTACTTTTGGCGGTGCCCCATTGCCATATAATTACACCTGGGGGGGTAGCTAGCTTAAGGCCCCTATTATCTATAGCTCTTAGTAGGCACTCTACCTGTTAATTGGCAGCAACATAGATGCCCCCCTACTGTAGGTGGTGGAGGTTTATATCTCCTAGTAAGATAAACTCCGCGTATTCAGTTTCTAGCAAGCTTATTATAGATATAATATTCTCTATCTATGCTACCCCTTTGACCCTAGGGTTATAGATATTAATGATTTGTACTAGTCCCCTATATATCTAGATAGTTATAACTGCAATATCTGGGTTAACTGCCTGCTATGACTATAAGGCAAGGCTGATATTTTTGCTAATTATAAAGCATACGCATATAGCTGCTTTTGGTTTATACAGGAGCTGGAATCCTTAAGGGCAGTATATTAATTATATGTAGGTATTATAATACGGCTCTTGTATAGTAAGAATATAGTGTTTCTCTAGGTCTAGACTGTCTAGTAGGGGCCTTACTAGACAGTAGTTTGTATTGCCGTAGTTATACTATATAATAGTCAAGTGGCGGACCCCTAGCGGGGGTCCTTTGCCTTTCCTTTATTTTTTACTTCTTCCATTTCTACTTTCTCTAAAATATTTAGAACTTCCGTCTCCTATATTTACTCCCTGGCCACTACTTATTTTATATGGAGCTTTCTATTTCTATATCTTATGTTCCTACTAGCCTTTCTAAATCTAAGTCTGTTATTGCCTTTAGTTCTTCCCCCGTTCTTACCAGTTAGCTATATGCCCCTTATAAGCTAGCTATATGTGTTATATTTACCACATTAAATCTAATTCTTAATTGTCCCGGCCTTAAACTTACTATAGCCGTCTATAGGGGTCTTCCTACTGGGCGTTCTCTCCCTTATATCCTATGTGTCCCTTATATCCCTATTCGGTCTGGTAATGTCGCGCAGCGTTGCTTTTGGCCTATTAAGGCTTGGGATAGCTAGCTTAGCCCCTTAGTATTAAAGGTAGAAAACGCTAGAAAGATACCTATATCCCCTTAGCTTATCGCCTATTGTTTCCATTTATATAACCTAGTGTGCAGTTGTTCCTATAGCTATTAAGCCCTTTCCTTCCATTTTCTGTATTTAATGCAGTCTTCTCTCTCCTACGCCTTATATGTGCTTTGGTGATAGTTCGCGCATTTTATTTAGTTTTAATTTGTATATTGTCTTATATTATAGGGGCCTGCACAGTAGCCGCAGTACACCTGTACTGCGTATATAGATTGGGTGTGTCCCTATTATATATAGCAATAACATCGTTCTAGGCGTAGTCTATGGTTATAGAGCCTTATGTTATATATAAGGCCATTTATAATTATTCCTTTTTAAATAAGAAGTTTTTGCATTCCTAGTATATATACGCTAATAATAAGGGAGCTATATATTCGTCTATTATCTCCCTAGCAAGTCTCTAGTACCCCTTATATCCTCTTATTATTCTTATTATATACTTAGTTTGTATTTTCCTATTAAAGCTATTAGATTTAGGTAATTACAAGTCCTAGTATAAGGCATTCCGTTTATTTTACTATCTCCTATATAGTTGCTGTATTGTCCGCCTGGCGTCCCCTTTCTACCCTAAGGCTTATAGGAACCGACAGGACTTTAACTAGGTAATCTTTATAAAGCACTTTTATGCTAATACGCTCTCCTAGCCTATCCCATACCCTTACAGCCCGTTCCTTTGCCTATTAGTCCTTTAGGGTAACTCTAATATCTCCACTCCTAAGGTGTTGGACTATAATGGCGTCGTAGACCTCCTTGTAAATTTTTATAAGAACTTCTGTTTCTAATTGTCCCCTAAGTTCCTCTGCCTTTTCTATATTTAGTTATATTGTGATTATATACCCGGTTGTTGTCTTTAGGGGGGTAGGTTCCCTATGCTATAAAAGCACAGCTATAGCGGCCTAGGTGCGGTTTGCCTATAGGGGGGGGTTTTATTTATCTTCAATTTTGTTTAGCCGTTAGAGGATTTAATTAAGGGTTTACTAGAGGGGCGCCTAAGGTTTACTAGACTAAAGCCATTCTGCTAGCTATATTAGTTTATAATAACTAACAGATGCTCCCCCACAGTTCCAGATACTAGACGCGTCCAATAGGCTTTGTATTTTATTAGATGCCTTCTTAATTGGGATATTTCCGCTTTCTGGTATAGTATTCGCCCGTCCTTGTTGTTGTTGTGGGGGGCCATTATTAGGTATGGGTCTAGCGGTTGCGTACAACTATGTACTACCGTCGTTCCACCTATGCCTCCCCTGTAATGTATGTATCTTAGGGGATTATCAGGGTGTTTTTCAGGGTTCTTTTGGTTGGTTTGGTCTTTTTGGGCCAAGTGCAGCAAGAGCTCCAAAAGTCGTTAGTATTGATCTGGAAGGCCTTAATCTAGCCTACCTAAATACACGAAACCTAAAGACTTAACGGCCCTTAAAGAAACTTAATTGGAAGTTTGCAAGCCCGTACTAAATTAAGAAGAAACTGAGCCCATACGCCTATAAGCTTAAACTGCTAACTAAGATAAAAATATACCTAATATTTTATGTAAGCTTATTATAACCTTTAAAAGATAATCCTATAACTTATAAAGTGCCGCCACTACCTCCTATAATTATTAACAACGGTAACGGTTCTTACTTTATTAACTTAATTAACAATATGCGATAGAAACCACAATTTAAACTTCTTATTAAGTGGGAAGGATATAAAACACAAACCTAGGAAACCTATAAATAGGTTAAGGCCGACGCGCCTTCCCTGGTAAAAGAATTCTATAAAGACTATCCTTTGCGGCCTGCTCTGGCTAGATAGACACGATATAAAGGCAAACAACTACTACCTAACACAAAGACACGAAACATAATAGTAGGAAACTTAAAATTAAAAAGAACTTAAACTATATTACAACGCTTATAAGGCAATAAGTTATAAATTCTTAACTAAATTAAATTGTTTTGGACCTTTGGCTAAAGGGGGGGGTACTATAACGGGACTAGCCTAGTTATAGTAGGAATGTCTTAGTAAAATACTTAATAGATAAAATCTAATGCTTTAATTAAATTCTGCTAAATTCTGCTAAGTTAATTAAATTCTGCCAAATTCCGCTAACTTAATTAATTTCCACCAGTCTCCACTAAATTCCACTAATGTAATAGAATTTGGTTAAACCCTATTAAAATCCGCATGGGCTTATGCCCACGCGTCTACTGCTAAGACTACGAATATTTAGTTACAAGTTTCCTATATTCCTTTCTCTTCTTTACGCAACGTCTTGTACTCTGCAAGAGCTATATACCCATATATTTAGATAGAATTTATATTATTCCTTTAAATCTTCCCCAAAGCCTCTTCGCGCCCTTACACCTAAACTAACCACTCGGCATATACAATTATATTTACTAAGGTGTATTACTATCCTAACTTCTTTACAAATATTGTCTTGCTTAGTATTCTATAAGGAAAGGGAGCCTTTTTTAATGGTCTCTATAATACAATTAACCTTATTAAAGATTGGGCAGAAATAGCCTATACCTCATATATTAACAGACTTAATATATTTATACTAGTAGACAACCCTATAGAGGTTCCTTTCGCAATGGCTCTGGCTACTACATAATCGCGCCTTTATAAGAAAGGCGTGCTTGCCAAAGCTATTATAGAGACTTAGTATATGAGACTATAACACCTTCCTCCTAACTAGATATATCTCCTTACTAGAAGCATAAAGGGGATCGTAGTTACTAAGGATAAGCCATTTCACTGCGAGGACTGCTATCTTAGAAAGGCCAAGAAGTAAATATTAAGACGCCCTTAACAACGTAGCAATCGCATATTTAAAAAGGTGCATGTTAATATAGTTAGGCCATTAAAATATAAAGGTATCCATGGTAAGAAGTACTGGGTACTATTCACTAATAACTAAACACGCTTTAGATGGATCTACTGTATATTAAATAGAGGCTCTATAGCCTCTACCTTAAAGCAGTTTGTCCGTATAATTAAGACTTAAATAGGGATAATAATTGGTTGCTTCCAATTGGATAGAGCTGCTAAGTGGTTTAGTAAGGACTTGACCAATTTCTTTAAGGATGAGGGTATACTTACTAAGGTCTTTACCCTATATACCGCACACCAGAATAGAATAGTAGAGAAGGCTAACCACCTAGTTAAAGAAAGGGTTAGGGTAATATTAATTAAGACTTAATTGCTACTAAAGCTCTAGCCTAAAGTTGCTAAGGTAGCCGTATACGGGCTTAATATATTACCTATATTAGTTAATAAGGACAAAGCTCCGCCCGCTTAAGCAATGGCTTACGCCCTAGGTAACACCGACTCTATAATTACGTACGCCAACTAGAAGATCTATGGCTGTCCTACCTATATCCACATTAATAAAAAAGACCCTTAGTAGTAATAGGGTAATAAGTTCATTATAAGAGCTCAGAAAGGATGATTGGTTGGCTATAAAGGTTTATATATATATCGCGTCTATCTACCTTATAAGAATAGGGTCGTTTGATTAAGTAGTATTACCTTTAACAAATTAGGAACTTTTCTCACTACACCAATTAGTAAAAAAGAGGGTAGTAACAATAATATCTGCTAGATACCACTTAAGGAACTTCCTACCGAAGACACTGCACTAGAGGTCTCTTGGTTACTATAAGAAGGAAGTAAGGCTGCTTAGTTACTATAGAAGGCAGATAAGGTCTCTTAGGCCTCTTAGTCGGGGGGTAACTCTTAGTTAGGGGGTGCCTCTGGCGATCACGATATTGCACTGCAGCTTAATTAACCTCCCCTTACCGACAACAAATAGGCAGGTCTTAACTAGCAAGAGCTACCTAATCTAGGAGGACACCTCTATTAGGAAGTAACTCCCCTAAGGGATATCTACTAGGAGGATCTAGAACAGATTCTAACTAAGTACTTAGAAGTAGACAATAAACCTATAGCGAGCACTTATATACAGTCAAAGCTATGGCTTGACTATAGCGTACTCCATAGAACTAGAAGGAAGGAGCTGGCCACAAAGGCCACCTACCTTACCCCGTTCTTCGCCTATATATTCACAAGTGCTCTATTGCAGCCTTAGTGGACAAGAATAACTAAAGGACTACCTCTAGAGCCACTGAACTAGAAGGAAGCCATAAACTTAATATTTAAGAAGGAGTAGAAGGCTGCGGCGGATAAGAAATAGGAGTCTTAAATAGTGAATATCTTATTTAAGATTATTAAACTTCTACCTAAAGCCAAGGCTCTACCCATTAAATGGGTCTTTATATATAAATTTAATAAGAATAATATCCTATTTAGATGGAAAGCAAGACTAGTATTATGCGGTAATAATCAGCGCCTAGGAATTAACTATGGAGACATGTTTATAGGCGTTATTTAACTAAGTATATTTAAGCTACTAATGGCCCTGGTTGCCGTATACAATCTAAAGTATAAGTACTTAGATATAATTACAGCCTTCCTTAATAGGAAGCTTAACCGTAAGAATATCTATATTTAGCTACTGGAAGGATATCGTTAGTATCTAAAAGACGGCGTTACCCTTATAGGCCTACTGCTTAAGGCTCTCTACGGCCTTAAGTAGGCACCACGCCTTTAGTATAAGGAGCTTAAGGGCTTCCTTATCACCCTTAAATACATGCCAATTTCAGCTAACCTATATATCTTTGTTAGCCAGCAAAGCGGCTAAATTATTATCGTCTATGTTAATAATCTTATCTTAATTGGACAAGACATATAGACAATTAAACTACTTAAAGAAGCACTTAGGAATAAGTATAAACTGAGAGACTTAGGCCTAATTGCATACTACCTAGGCATTCAAATTATTAGGAACTGTTAGGCGCAATTAATTTAACTGGTATAGGACGCCTATATTAGGAAGATCCTGCATACATTCTATATGGAAGATTGCACACCGGCCTCTATACCAATTTACCCCTCTATAGTAGACTTTAAGCCGCGCGAGCTTGAGGATTAAGCTCTAATGGAGCTGGTAAAACGGTACCAATTGCTAATAGGATCTCTACTTTATCTATGTAATTGGACTCGACCTAATATGGCTTGGGCTATAGGGAAGCTCTGTTAGTTTCTATATAACCCTACCAAACTGCATATAGAAGCTGTGATGTAGATACTCGCCTACTATATAGGGACGATTAACTTGGGTATAGAGTTTGGCTTACCCTAAGGGCAGCAGTTACCTTTAAAGGCCTTTGCTAAGACATTAGCTACAGACCATACTACCCCTAATTGCAATAGGGAGTATAGCAGAAGCGTACTAGGTGATATACCTAACCTATAACTACACGGCTATAGCAATACAGTGTTTGCCGATTCGGTTAATAGGAAGTTAACTTCTAGCTATATCTATAAGCTAGTAGGTGGCCCAGTTTTACATAAGTTAAGTAAGCAGTTAATACTTATAACCTTAACTATGGAGGCTGAGTATGTAGCGATGACGCATGCGGCTAAGGAAGCCTTATGGCTCCGTTAATTACTTACTAATTTAGGCTATACTAGAAAGGACCTACTACTGATACATTTATATGGCAACAATTAACCAGCTATCAGCCTTGCTAAAAGCAATAACTACCACGCGTGTACTAAGTACTTTGAGCTATATTAGCACTATATTTGTAACAAGGTTCAAAGCAGCGTAATCCACCTATAGCATGTTCCTATAAGCAGTATGGTGGCAGACGGTTTTACAAAGCCACTGTTAATAACTTAGTTTAGGAACTTTGTTAAGCAGCTAGGCCTTATTTAATGCAACATAGACACTAAACCTAAGTAGGAAATTGTATACAGGTCGGCAAAACCTTAGAGGGTACGCCATTTAATAATTCTAACTAGTGCTGACAACTTTTAAATGGGGGATAAGAACGATATAGAGCTTATAACAGGTAATTAACTATAGCTTAGGGAGAGGTTAAATAGGACCCATAGTACACTTAGAGGATTACAAGGTATTTCTTTTATGTATTAATAAGTTTAACACTAATTTAGGAAGGATCTGCTTCTATTTTGGTGGAGTACTAGGGGGTATAACAATGGTTCTAGAAGAGTCCTCTACATGCGTTTTCCTGCTTACATAAGCAGATTCCCTTTGCTTCCATTTTGGTTGGTATCCTTAGCAATCACTTTGCTACTGTAGATATAGGCCTATATAAGAGCCTATGTTCGTCGTAGATAGAACTAGATATACATATTCATTCGTTTTAATATTATCAAGTTCATCACTTCCTAAATTAGTGTTAAACTTATTAATATATAAAAGAAACACCTCATAATCCTCCAAGTGTACTATGGGTCCTATTTAACCTCTCCCTGGGCTGTAATTAATCGTTCATTACGAGCTCTCTATCGTTCGTATCCCCCCTTTAAAAGTCGTCAGCATTAGTTAGAATTATTAAATGGCGTCCCCTCCAAGGATTCGCTGGCCTGTATACGATTTCCTACTTGGGTTTAGTGTCTGTGTTGCATTAAATTAAGTCCAATTATGTGGCTCTGGAGGTAGTCCCTTAATCGTCCTCATTTACTGATGCTTTAATAGAGCATTTATAAATGCGTAGGCGAACGCAGGGGTAAGGTAGATAGCTTTTGCGGCCAGCTCCTTCCTTCCTCTCCTATGAAGTATGGTATAATTAAGCCGTAGCTTTAATCGCATGCGCGTGTTCGCTATATCACGTGTATTGACTCTTCTGCTTATATCGCGAGAGGTTTGGGTTGCTCTAGGCTTAGCCTTCTCCTCCTCGCACTTAGCCAGAGTCTGCTCCAGGTCTTCCTGGTAGACGTCCCTTAGCGGATTCCCTTCCTGACCTAGATTAGTAAGCTCTTGCTGGTCAAGGCCTGCCCGTACGTCGTTAGTAAGAGGAGGTCGATTGGGTTGCGGTGCGATATCGTGATCGCCAGAAGCACCCCCCGACTAGGAGTCACCCCCCGACAGCGAGGCCCTAGAGACCTCGTCTGCCTCTTAAAATCTTCTGGTAATGTCTATAACTGGCTCACTGCTCAGTTCGTCGTCAGTAAGTGGAGGTCGATTGGGCTGTGGTGCGATATCGTAATCGCCTGAAGCACCCCCCAACTGAGAGTCACCCCCTAACAGCGAGGCCCTCGAGACCTTATCTGCCTCCTGTGAGGCCCGAGAGGCCTCGTCTTATTCCTGCAGTAACTGAGAAGCCTCATCTTCCTGCAAGGCCTGAGAAGCCTCTTCCTGCAGTGACTAAGAAGCCTTTTTTTATAGTGACTGGGAGACCTCTGGTGTAGTATCCTTAATAGGAAGTTCCTCGTAGAGGCGTGGTCGTGCGGAGTTATCAAATAGGATAAACAAATTAAGACCGTTAATGCATGGGACGTAGGCTATTTCTATCCTATCTTTAACAAAGTTAATTATATTATGGAGACCATTAAAGAAGGCACCCTTCCCCTATAGAATATTAAGCAAGACAATATTTATAAAGAAGTCAGGACAGTGATATACTTTAGTAAATATAATTGTATAGGCTAAGTAGTCAGTTTGGGCAACTGTAAGCTTGACTAATTTAATGCCAATAGCCTGTATTAAGCCACCTCCTGTCCGGATCTGGAAAGGCTGAATTTTCTTATACTATATGAACTTCTTAATATCGTTCCCTATGTAAATATTTAAGCAACTGTCGGCTATCCAAGAGTCCTTAATGTTCGTTCCTAAAGCTATAGAAGCTGGCTCAATAGCCTGCGTAGTAAAGATTAACGTAATTGCCGAATTAGTGGCCTAATTAAACGTCGCCTTAGAGGCCTCATCGGTAGTCATTAAGGCATTTTAATCACCTCCACCGCCAGAGTACTTCTCTCCAGGCCTCCACCATTCGGGCCTTAGGTGGGTGTGCTTCATCCAGCAGCGGTCTTCGCCACTAGGATAACTTCTCTTGCACCATCACACCTGTCTGGAGAATCCTTGGCAGGGCTCCAATTACCTAATAAGGCACCGCGGTCATTGGGGCGGCCGCGTCCATTGCCGCGTCCTCGACGTAAGTCACCTGATGTCCCATTGTACGAGGCGAAGCTCCTAGCTGGGTCCTTCCGCCGGGCCTCGTCAGTAAGGTCAGCGATCAATTAAAGTAGTAAAATTAAATATCCGTCGCGGATCTTATCACATTAGATCTGAGCCCACATAGGGAAGTGTGATGAACTGAATGATATTGGAAAGAATGAATGAATCTATGGAATCTAACTACGAGGAATATAGGCCTTAATATAGGCCTATATCGTACGGAAACCGAAGTGTCTGCTACGGAGACCGACTAAAATCGGAACAAAGGAAGTCTGCTTATGTAAGCAGGAAACCCGTGTGGAGGACTCTTCTAGTACCCTTGTTATCTCAGTAAGCGACTCAGACGGCAAGGGCAGACTGAAGGCGCACTCACTAATACTAAAGTGTTACTAGTCTCCACCTAAAAAAACGCCACTTTCTTTTAACCAATCAGCTATCTACCGACCTTA
>Ga0307507_10001900_pt1 | contig 45482 bp, 18 predicted proteins | sample 7_EM_MG_FD_207223 | JGI IMG/M metagenome (GOLD analysis project Ga0307507, IMG submission 207223) | Populus trichocarpa ectomycorrhiza microbial communities from riparian zone in the Pacific Northwest, United States - 7_EM | ecosystem: Host-associated > Plants > Roots > Unclassified | place... | reverse complement strand
GCAGGATTTGGTGGACTTGGCAGAATATAGCAGAATGCGGCAGATTGCCGTCAGATTGCCGTAGATTACCGTCAGATTGCCATCTCGTGGTCGGTCTCTTCTTGCTGCGTAGGTGGAAACAGGTGGACGTATGTAAGGTGTTACGGAGGAGTCCCGTGACACTAAGCATATTTAAAAGGTTCTATAGCGCCTTAGGGACGCAGGACTTTATATTAATTTAAAAAAGTATAAATTCTTAGTTATAGAAGTAAAATACCTTAAACCAATTATTACTACTAAGGGTATCTATATAGACCCTAAGAAAGTATATATAATTAGCAAATAGCAAACCCTTAACTATATTAAGGACATATAAGCCTTTCTTAGTTTCGTTAACTATTATTAGAAATTTATATATAACTTCTTAGGTATTATAGCACCACTTATAGCAATAATATAAACAAAGAGCCTTTTTGTAAAAGGAAGAAAAATATATCTACATTTTATCTAAACGCCTAAATATAAAAAGGCGTTCTAAGACTTTAAAAATACTTTTACTAAAGCACCTATTTTAGCTCACTTTATACCAGGACGATAACTTTATCTTAAAACTAACTCCTTAAACTACGTCAATGCAGGCGTTCTTTCCTAAATAGGTAATAACAGTTTTCTTTACCCAGTCGCATTCTACTTATTTAAGCTTATACTATAAGAATATAACTACGAGATCTATAATAAGGAACTTCTCGCGATTGTATTATAGAAGGCTGCGGTGTCCCTTAGATAGGAAGTTATAATGCTGTCTATCTGTCGGTTAGTTAGTTAGTTAGTTAGTTATTAGTTATAATCAATTAGTAGGAAAGCAGTCAGTAAGAAAGGAAAGAAAAGAATATATTCTAATAGGTTGTAATGTCTAAGAAGGAGGGAAGCCGAAGGCTCTATAAGTACAGGAAAATGCCAAGTCGCTAAGTATAGAACATTTTACCCTACCATAGCATAAGCGTTTAAGGAATTCCAACCAGAACTCTCCTTAGTAAAACCTAACTAGCCAACTAAAGTCCTTACAGATTATTGCAACCTTAAGTACTTTATAACTATAAAATAGCTAAACTAACGCTAAGTGCGCTAGAATAAGTTCCTCTCTGGTTTTAACTTTAAAATCGTATATAGGCTAAAGGCACAAGGTACTAAGCCTAATAGCCTAATACGCCGCTTATAAGACCTTCCTTAGTCTAAAGATAACCTCTATAATTAGTTTTAACAACAAACAATCCTAATAGCGCGGAATTTAGCCCTAGGCATACTATTTATAATAGAGCCAACTATATCTTAGCTTTATACCATAGAACTAAAGTTACCTCCTAAAATTAATAAGCTTATTAATATAGTATATAATACCTCTATTAACCCATTACTATATTAATCTACTACCGCAAAGACCGCTAGCGCCTATATACTGCCTACTAACCTCTAAAGCTTAAGCTAGATTAATATAGCAGCCTTAAAAGTAAAAGAGAATAGGCTCTATTATAGAGGCCGCCTATTTATCCCTAACTTAGAAAATCTATAATAGTAACTAATTTAAATAGCCTATAACCTCTAATTAAGCAGCTACCTAGGTAGAGAAGGAACCTATAAGCTTCTTAGCCAATACTACTTCTAGCCTAAAATAATAGACTTAATTAAGTGCTTTATAGGCGCCTAGTACGGTTATAAGCGCGCTAAAGCCTTTAATATAAAGTACTAAGGACTACTATACTCTCTACTAGTACCTATATAATAATAAGCAGATATCGCTATATATTTCGTTATTAACTTACTACCCTATAAATTGTAAGCTTGTAGTATAGGGAGATTAAATAAGTGACTTAATTCTAAATCTATAGAAATCAAGTAAACTAAATATATAAAAGCAGATCCGGAACTCCATAGTCTATGACTTAATATTTAACCATATCCAAGACATACAAGGGTAGTGTCAATCCTATCTCAGAGCCTCTTAGGCAACAATCTTATATCTTAGCGTAGTGCTAGTAAACTGTTATACACCCCCCCAGATTTAATAGTGTAGTTAAAGCTATAGAAAATATAACAAAGACAAAAGCTATACTAAAATAGGAAATTTAGATATAACTTTAGGAGTAGTATAGGGTGATACTTAGGAGTCTTTATTAGTTGTAGTAGTAATCTAATGTTAAATGCCCACCAAATTTAATTGCTTTACCTATGCCTTGTGCCTTTAACGGGGTAGGATCTTGGTAAGACCGTTAGCAGGCATCTTGTCTATAGGGACCCATCATATATCAATCTTTTTATCTTAGACTTCCTGTCTAAGCCAGTGCTAATAGACGTCAATATATCGTAGCTTGGTGTTAAGCTTTGGTGTATCCTGTCTTAGGAGTTGTATAATCTGCATATTGTTGCATAGCAGGTAAAATCGCGTTCTAAATTAAGACCGATTGCCTTAAAGAAACGCTGCCACTAGATAATCTTAACAGCAGCCATAGACAGGAAGAGAAGCTCCGCTTTGGTAGTTAAGCGAGTTACTAATCTTTATAGGGTTGCCTTCCAATTAATTAGTCCTCTAAATAGCATAAAAAGGTATTCTTAAGAGCTCTGTCTAGTCTCTTTATGGTCTGCAAATGCTGCATCAGATACTCCGTAAAAGGTAACGTCTTCTTCTTTAGGGTTTCTAAAGTAGACGTGTGCTCTAAATACTTCGCTAGAGTATTTAATAGCTATGGATTTTATTCCAAGGCAATAGGCAATGGCTTAGTTTAATATATTAAGGTGCTTTTAATTTGTATTAGTAAGAAATTCGGCTAGCTTTAAATACGTCTTTATAATATTAGGTCTTTTAAATACGGCAAGGTGCATAAGAGAACCAACCTATTACTAGTAGGCTAGTATTCTTTAAGGGTTCGTCTACTAGTTAGATAGAATCAGTTCTTTAGCAGGAAGTTGTCACGGGACTCACTCGTTCTCACGTCTCTGCGCGTCTTTGACGTTCTTGACCCGTGCTCACGTTCGTCCCGAGACACCTACGCACGTTCCCCTACAGCCCCTATTTATACCCGTACCTGGCACACGAAGACTCTTCTTCTTCATCCAATGTCTTTGTATCAACCACGCATAGTTACGTGTACGTAGCCTTCTCAATTACTACCTCGTTTAGTGCATTGTATCCCGGCTCGTGCCTACTCCGTGACAGAAGTAGTAACTTAGAAAATCTTCCTAGTTAAATATTGAATTAACTAGCTATCTTTTTAATATAGGAATCTTGGCAGAGCCAGAGCTTTCTGCTTATACAATCTCGTTTAATTTAAATTCCTAAAAACTATTATAGGTCTCCTAGTACACGGATTTTGTATTAATGTAGAAGTTTAGCTTTAAATTCTTCTAGTCTTTAAAGGTCCTTTTTGGTAAATAGAACGGCAATATCGTCTACGTAGAAGAAGATAATAAGTCGTCTATTAGTATAAAGGCAGTTATACCTAAGACAGGCTTTAACCCAAATTTGGCTAGTGTACTAGTAAGCTCTTTATACCAAAGTAGTGGTAAGACTTTTAATCCGTATAGCGCTATAAGTAGCTTTAAGATATATCCGTTTTAATTAAAGCCTTTTAGGTAGTAACAGTAGACTAGCTTATCTAGTCTTGCATTTATAAATACGTTCACAGCGTTATACTATTAAATCTCCAAATTAAATGCGGCTGCTATAGCTATAAGGGCACGGAATATTTAAGCAGCTAGGATTGCTGCATAGGTCTCTTCCTTAGTAATCTATAGGTCTCCGCGGACACACAGTTAAGCCTTTAGCTTTTATAGGTAGCCGTCGCTATTAAACTTATATTTAAAGACCTATTTCAGCAGAAGGATCTAGTTGTTGGTTGCTTCTTCCTTTAAGACAGTCTTAAATGTCCCTTAGCGTTTTAGGTTGTTATATTCTTTTTCTATAGCCTTCTAAAAGCCAGTAGTTAAAGGGTGCTTTTTTTTAGCTCTTTAAGGTTCCTTAGTTTAGGAGGAAGATTATCTTAATATAGGGAGGATCTAGTTCGGTTAATGTCCTTTACTAGTCCTATAGTAAAGCCAGCGTAGTAACTAAATAGAGTAGGTATATTAGCTAGTGCTACTGTATATATTTAATATCAAATTCGTTTAGAACCTTCTAGTAGGATAAGGTTAGTAGAAGGATTGGCTAAAACCTTATTAGCTTATAGAGCTATATTTAATAGTTCTAGTAAACTGTTTAGCTAGGTAAAACCTATTTCAATTATATCTAAGATATTGTCTTAAAGTCCTCCTAGTGTAGTATTTATTTCTAGTAGATTTAAAGATACCGTTCTACTAGGAGTTGGTAGCTATTTAATATCCTTTATAGGAGGCTCTACTAAGTCACTTAATATAGTCATTTAATCTATATTTAAGGTAGGTCTATATAGGATAGATTTATCCTTAGATTTGTCCTTATAGAGAGGTTCTAGTAGACTAATTACCTAAATGGTATCTTCTAATACTTCCCTGAGTAGGTAATTAATATTTTAACCCTTAGGGTTATAGAACAAGGTCTTATTAAATATAACATCTCTAGTTTAAATAACTTTGTAAAGGCTTGGAATCCAGATTTAATAGATATTTGTTAAATTATAGCCAACTAGGTGTCTAATTAATGCATAAGGAGCTAGCTTATCTCCCTTTCTAACTTATTTGTTTAGTATATAGGTCTTATAACCATATTCGTATATATAGGTAAGTAATAATAGCTTACCATAGGCGACCTTATATGGAGTTTTCCACCCTAGTTGCTTATTTAGTGTTTAATTAAGTATATAGCTAGCAGTAAGGAAAGCTTCTAGTCTTAGAGTGTTACGGAACCTAACTATAGGGGCCTCTATAGAGGAGCCCCGTGCTCTTATATACACCTTACGTATAGCTTACGTTAGCTACGCGTGGGTATATTATCCCCTAGCGCCCTTAACCCTTACAATTGATCGCGCAACGTCTTATAGACTCCTTAAATATATACGTCTTGTAGTCACTGCCCTCGTCCCATAACATTACGTTGCGCCTTTTTACTACCGACGCTTAGCCTACAACTAATTCTACGTCTTTGCAACACTGCAGGCGCTGCTAAAAGCAGCGTGTCTATAAGTTACCTTACTTTATACTTCCAAGGAACCCATAATAGTAAGACAATATTCCTTACTAGCTACTATATTAAACCTAAAGAACAATCTAATACCTATACTTAACCTACGACGCCAATCAATCCCAGAAGAATTTGATTTATTAGCCCTAGCCTTAACCCCTAAGGAGGTAGACACTAATAATATCTTATCCTTTATTAACTATATAACTACAGATAAATAAGCGGAAGGGCTACTACCTATTAAAATAAAAATATAAGACGCTGAGATGTTTATAAAAATGGTAGCATAAGAACCTAATAAATACTACCGCCTTCTATAGAACTACTACCTAAGGCTTATATAAGCTGAGATGCGTACTGCCTAAGATCGCGATATTATCTAAGACCTATAAGCCTATAAAGCGCTCACTAATAATACGCGTTAAGAAACCAAAGATGACCTCCACGTGTCTAAACGCGACGTCTAAAAGTTAAAGAAGGCTAAGATTGCACTTATTACTATAGTTACCAAAAAAAGGGCATAATTAAGTACCTATAATCTTAGCTTAATAAGCACATTTATAATAACGCCAGATACCTCTCTACTGCATATAACGCTACCTAAGTCTTTACGCCCCTAGTAACTTTACCTACTTAACGCTTAACAAAAGGTTAATACTAAGCAGCTTTACCTAATAGGAACCCCTACTAAAGCAGTAATAATAAAAGCCATAATAATTAAACCTAAGCTGCTAACATAGGGTCTAATATATATTACCCTAATCCCCTAGTCTTCTAGGGGGACTGTAAGGAATATAGCCACTAGAAGATATAAATCTATAAAAAACCAACTTAGAGCGCCTGCCTTTTTTCTACAAAAGATACTAAGATTAGCTATATTATTGGGTAAATAAAGGGTACACTATTTAATAGACTCTTTGCCTAGTAGGAGACTAATAGCCCCTAGAAGTGGCAGTCCTATTAAGAAGTCCTTAATAATCTTAACCTAATATACCGTAACTATAACCTACTGGCCACCAACTAAGCTAAACTACGTGCCCTAAAGATAAGCCCTACTAAATTATTTAATAAGTTCTATATTAAATTCCAGGAATACACTAGAGCCCTTACCTAAGACGATACTAAAAACTAAGAAAATCTCCTTAAAAAAGTTACTTATCGCCTTAGTCACGCAGCCGCCAGCTATAACTATAATAACGTCTATAATATGGTAGCAGCCCTATAGAAGATTAAATAATAACTAAATTAGATTGCTACTGCTAACCCCTACCTTAAGACCTCCCTATAGAAGCCCCTTAGACCTACTAAACCTATATATACTAAGCCACTAGTGCCTACTACCTTAAACACCACTAGAGCTAATCTTAACCTCTATATACTAACCTTTCCATAAAAACTTCTAGATGGAGAATGTAAGCTACTCTAGAAACTAGGATGCTGCTATAGATGGCGTTAAAAAGGCTATTATTACAATAACCCAAACTGCCTAATAGCTAGGTTTAGTAGCTGCCGCCTAATACCTAACCTAATACCCTAAACACTAAATATGTTACTATACGCCACTACTATATAAGACAAAAACGTAGTAATAGTAGTAGGGTCGGATATAGAAGCGGAAAACGCCAAGTCCTAGCCTTAAGTTGCGGGTTAGGACGCCCTAATAATAGAGGGATCTATATATTAACCTACTTAATAGACAACTTAGTAAAGATAAATAGACGGAAATAGATAGTTTTACTTATAATAGGAACTACTACTAAAAAATAATATAAAAGCCGTTCTATAATTAATTGCGGAGCTACTAATAAATTTATAAATACCTAATTTATACGCACTTATATTCTACCTACCTTACCCCTTATTAAAGCCTGCGCTCTATAACTTACTAATAGTAGTTATACCGCATAAAAGATCACCTATATGGTATAACTTTACTTAAACATTGTTAGCGACTCGGTTAATCGAGGCACGAGCACGGCAAGAGGGTCGCGCAAGCCTGTACAATTAGATTGTCTATAAACGAGGATCTAAAGCTAGAGAAAGGAAGGAGAAGAATAGCAGCGCTGCTTGATATTTTATGTGGTCCTTAAGTTATGTAACTCGCGTCTACTATAATCCACGTCTGCCAAGATCCACCGTTTTCCACCAGCGCCGTAACATTACCCCCCCTCCGAAAAAGCCTGCCCTTAGGCTTTGTATGTCCGTATTATATCCATAGGGTATTCTTGTCTTTATGCTTAATAGGCAGCCTATCGTCTTCGCTATACTAGCACTCCATTTACTTATTAAGGTACTTTAGGGGTCTAGGTTTATTAGGGTATTAGTTATAGAATTCTTTAAGCCTCTAGGGGCAGCCTATAAAGTTCTAGGCGGGGTACCAGGTTAGGCCTAGATTATAGCCTTTCCATTAGATATAGTATTGTAGCGTTCCTTATACTAGTTTATAGGCTAGTATTTTATTAACTTCCCATTTATTGTCGCTATTAACTTAAATTGGTAGGGGAGGCTCATTCCTTTGTCTAGGTAGTAGGTTATTTGCAGCCTTCCGTAGCTTATCCGGCAAAAAGATAGGGTAAACCTTAATTAAGTCTAGGAGCTTAACCTTATATAAGTTGCCTTCTTTATTAAGGATCTTATATAGTCCTGCCATCTTATAGTCTAGCTTGCGGCTAGGCCGTTCTATCTTTTAGTTCTTTATTGTAACCTAAACCCTATTATCTACGGTAAAGTTAGGCTCGCGCCTATGCTTATTTACCTACTGTTCTATTAATTTCTGGGCCTTTTCTAGATTTTTATAGGCTACTATCTAGGCTTCTTCTAGGCGTTTGGTGTATTGCTAGGCTTCCTTATAAGATAGTTTTTTGCGTATAGTCTGTAGGCCTTCTAGTCTATTCCAGTCAAAGCTAGTATAGGGTAAATATCCTATTTCTAGCTAAATAGGTGCAAACCCTATGGAGTTATAGGGTAGGGTTGCCTGGGTATAGTCTATTAAGGGTAGTAGTTCGCCCCAGTTATTCTAAAAGTAGTTAATAAAGGGCCAGAGTCTCTGGTCTAGGTATTAATTTACAATCTTTGTCTAACCGTCTATCTGGGGGTGGTATACTATAGAAAGCTTTAGCTTAATGCCGAGGATCTAAGTAAACTTATTCTAGAAGGCTAATATAAACTGCGGCCTGTGGTTGGATATAATAGTATCTAGTAGTCTATAAATTTAGTAGATATAATGGATGTATAGTTAGGCTACCTCCTTAGCATTAATATCCTTGTAATAGGGGATTAAGAATAGGCGCTTACCAAAACAGTTAACTAGGATTATTACTATATTATATCCGTTACGGTCTATAGGCAGCTTGTGGAAGTCTATAGAGATATACTACTAGGGGCATTCTAGTATTGGAAGTGGCTTTAGTAGTCCTAGAGTCTTATCTTGCGGAATTATAGACCTATAGTAGTTATTACAGTTCTGTATATAGCGGTTAATATCTATAACTATTTTGGGCCAGTAATATTGGTTACCAATAATTTTATGGGTTTTATTCTTTCTAGGGTAGGCCATAGAGACCTAGGTATATGCTTTAGTAATAAGCTAAGTCCATAAGTTCTATTCCTTTGCTACTACTAGCCGTTCCTAATGCTTAAGTAATCCATTTTTAAGAGACTAGGGGCTGGTAACGTTCTTTACCTTTTTACGGTACTCCTATAGAGAAGAGGCTGTACAGTTTATCTACAGCAATTTGTTAATAAGGTTAAATCCTAAGGGGTTAATAAAATACATCTTAATGCCTAAGGAGTCTATATTTAGTTCTGCCTATATCTAGGGGTTAAAGTACTCTAGTTATAGTAGTGTCTAGGTCTGTAATAAGATCTTTATAGCCATCTGGTTACCTAGGTCCTGTTTACGCCTTATAAGAGCATTCGCACGGTTTATAGTACCTGGTCTATATATAATTAAGAAGTTGAACTAAGATAGGATATCCGCCTAGTGTGCCTGTTGGGCCGTAAGAGCCTTGGTTATTATAAAGTATTCTAGGGCCTTATAATCTAAAACTACCTTAATAGGCTTAGGGATCCCCTCTAGCTATATACGCCAGTGCTAAAAGCTAGAGATAATGGCCAGTATTTCTTTATTATAGATGTGGTAGTTTAGCTTAGTATTTATTATAGTTTTCGAATAGTATACAATAGGGTGCCATTCTCCGTCTAGTTACTTCTAGGAAAAAATACCAGCTATTACGCCGTCTAAGGCATCCGTTTCTAGTATTAAGGGCTATTCTGGATTAAAGTGGGCGAGTAGAGGAGCCGATACTAGCCGTTTTTTAAGCTTATTAAAGGCCTGTATATATATGGCGTTAAAGTAAAAGGGCTAGTCTTTCCTAGTAAGGCGGTTAAGAGGCCAGGCGATCCTACTATAGTTCTTAATAAAGCGTTAGTAGAAGTTACAGAAACCTAAAAATAATTATACCCCCTTTACGGTCTATAGGGATGTCCACTGGTTAATTGCGGCCATTTTCTTTAAGTTGGCCTTAATTCTGTCTATACTAATAATAAACCCTAGGTACTTTATACGCTTAATACTAAATTTTAACTTCCTAATATTAGCTTGGAGGCTAGCTTTGCGGAGCTATTATAGGACTTTATAGATATGCTCCTTATATTCCAGTTCATTCTTAGAGTAAATTATAATATTATCTAGGTAGGCTGTGCAGAAGTTATTAAGGTAGTTAAAGAGTATATTATTTATATACCATTAGTATATAGCCGGTCCGTTAGTTAGTCTAAAAGGTAGTACTTTGCATTTATATAATCTGTAGCGGGTCCGAAATGTAGTAAGATCCTTAGATTTAGGGTTTATTCTAATCCAGTAAAAGGCCTAATAGATATTAAACTTTATAAAGATCTTAGCCTTACTTATACGGGCTAGTGTTTCTTTAAGTAAGGGTAGTGGATATCGGTCCTTGCAGGTTATATAATTTAGTTTATAGTAGTTAATATAGAAACAGAGTCCGCTGTTAGGCATTTTTATAAAGAGAATAGGTACGGCAAAGGGGACTTAGCTAGGCTTAATAAAGCCCTTATTAAAGTTGTTAATAAGGTACTACTTAGTGGCCTATAGTTTATTAGTAGATTATTGGTGGAGGGGGCTATGGCTAAGGGTGTTTTCTTTGTCTAGCTTAATCTTAATCTTATGGTCATACGGTTAGTAAGGCGGGAGTATGTTAGATACTGCCTTGGAGAATACATCCTTAAATTCCTAGTATTGGCGGAGTAGTTTCTGTTTTACTAGCTTCTTATCTATAAGCTTACTTTCCTTACTAAGCTGGTTATAGGCTAGAGCTTCCTTGTCTTTAATTATCTAATTAATTTTATATAAGCTAGTTATAAAGGCAATAGTATTAGGCCGTATTAAGTTTTAGTAGAATCCTATGGCGCTAATACAGTAGATATTAACTGGTGGGAGGCCTATAGGTTTCTTTACGGACGTTCCGCGGACTGTATTCTGCGGTTAAGGGTTTACAACCCTTTTTAGCTCCTATTCCATCTTCTGCAAGTTATCTTTCTGGTCTATACATTTAGTACGGCGTCTGATATTCCTTGCTGTTCTTTATAGCTATGTAGGGCCTAAGCCAGCTAGCTTATTACTAACTTCCTGGGTTTCTAGTGCTGGTGGCGCGATATTAGTAGTTTGGGGGCGGCGTAGTATACAAACCCGTTACGGATTAAGCTGTATATCTTTTTTAAAGGCCTGGTCCCTATACATAGCATTGGCCTGGTAAACGGTGTCTACCTATGGCCGTATAAGGTTTTCTAGGATTTTGGGCTAGATAAGCCATCTACTCTATACATTAAGCTATAAGCCTAAATAGGCTAGCTATTTTCTTTTTAAAATTATATTATGGCTTCCTAGGTCCGTAATAAGCAAGGGGACGTTATATTATCTTTATCCGTTAACATAGAGGTAAATCCGCAAGATAGTTATAATAGGTAGCCCTATCTATCTATTATACCCGCAAATAGGAATTGGTTTGGGCAGTTCTTTAATAGATATATTTAAAAAGTTAGCCAGCTTTATGGTATACTGGGTGTCTATTAAGGCAAAGGTATTTGCTTTAGAGTTAGCTAAAGTAAAGGTTAAAACTTAATATCCATTACGGAATAAAGTATAAGGGATAGTGCAGCTTCTTTTACTAACTAGCCAACCTAGATTAATATATAACATATTAATCCCTTTTAATCCTAAAGAGGAGTCTTCCTTTAGGGTTTCTCCTTTTCCAACTCCGTGCTTTCCTCCTAGATTAATAAAACCTCGCCCGATTTTATATTTATTAGGCAATCCTTTATAATATAGCCCTTTTAGCCGCAAGAGAAGCAAGCTCCCTAATTACTAAGGGCCTATATATAGGGGTTGCTATATATAGGCCAAGCATTCGCTGGACCTATAGTAGGACTAGCTACACGGCTAGCTGCTAAATTAGCAGTGGGCTATATGGCTAGTAAGGCGGGGGTTGTAGATCTTACTAGGGCGCTACGGCCCGTTCTTATCGTACTTATATTCTAGTTAGCGGAGCTTCTAGTCTTATACCGCTTAGCACATGCCTTAATTTAATAGAGGCCCTAGTTAATAGCTAGGCATTAGTCTATAAGTTCCTTTAATGTCTATATAGTGGTATAAACTAGTAATACAGCGCGCTATAGGTCTAGGGTAAGCTTATTAAAGAGGTCTAGCATTAGATCTTCCTAGGGGATTTAGGCCTGCTTAGCTAGGTATAAAAAGCGGGTCTAAAAGACTAAGAAGGTCTCTATTATTTTTATATTTAGGCTTTTATAATTAAGCTAGGCGTTTTATACTTTAAAGGGGTCCTTATAAATAGAAGATAGGTAGTTAATTATCTCTTCTTCTAAGAGGAAGGGGTTTGCTAAGTCCTAGGCGTATTATAGACGTAGGTATATTTATATGTTACCGCCGGTGCGGCCAAAGACATATGCCATTTTAGCTCGGGTATTAGGAAAGTGGTCTATATTAACTTTAAGCTTGTCCTGCAATTAAAGCTTCCAGTTATTAAATATAGGGTTGGTTCCATTAGTAAATAATAGGGGGTCTATAACCTTTATGGACCGTAATAATGCTAATACTATACGTTGGGCTAGGGCCTTAAAGACTATAGCAAGTCTCTAGATGTCTAATAACCTATTACTAAGTATAGGGGTGTTTCTAGTTTTAAGCAGCTTTTAGAGCCGTTTAATTTTAGTATTAGCTGCTATGAGCTCTTTCTAGGGGGTTAAAACGGCGACTATTTTACTATTAGAGGTATTTGCGGGCCCTACAGCGGCTTTGCCAGCTACTGTATTTCTTAGCATGGTGGTAGGGGTATTAGGTAATTTCTAGTATTTATTTATTTTTCTAGGGGTTCTGGTCCGTGTATATCCTATTCTTAGGTTTCGCGTTCTATTTATATTCCTTTAGTTCTACCCTGTCCTTATAGTTCTAGTGATGTCCTTAGGGTCCTATTCTTAGTCTATAGATATATTTAAGTTCCTTCTTAGGAAGAAAGAGTAGACGAGCTTTAGATAATGTTAGCGACTCAGTTAATTAAGGCACGAGCACGGCAAGAGGGTTGCGCAAGCCTATATAATTGGATTGTCTATAAACGAGGATCCAAAGCTAAAGAAAGGAAGGAGAAGAATAGCAGCGCTGCTCGATATTTTATGCGGTCCTTAAGTTACGTGACTCGCGTCTACTATAATCCACGTCTGCCAAGATCCACCGTTTTCCACCAGCGCTGTAACAAACATAAATAGGCACCAGAAAGAGCTCTGGGCCTATATTATACCACTTACCAACTACCCTATTATCCTTAGAATAAACTGGCTTAAATAATACAACTCTACTATTAACTAGAAAAAGAAAGAAGTAACCTATATATAACGTGGCCCGCCTCCACGTCGCCATACGGCCAAAAAGACTAAGAGTGCTTGCGAACTTGTCGCAAGCGCGGCGGGACCTAATATATATACTCTTACACTTTAATTCTAAATACTATAGAGAGACTTGCCTAGGGCATAGCCTAGCCGCCTCTATTTACTCCCTAGGATATTAACCTAAGAAACCCCTTATTACCCTACCTATGACCAACTGCTACTATATAAGTGCCGCGGCCTTTTACCGCATAGCATATAGGAAAAGCTAAACCGTTACTATCGCTTCCTAATTATAACTGTTGGTCACATAGGGTGACTCACCAATAACGACTACTCGAGTAGGTTACAGTGATGTTGGTTAATATACTTCTTTCTTTTAATTGGAATGAGGAAGGGCGAGGAGCTTAAGACTCCTCGCCACGCTAGTGCCGCGGCGTCACGTAACGACCGCTTGCCTAATTCCCGATACTGGCAACTCTTCTTTTGTGGTTGCCATCTATATACAAATACTGCTTAACTGGCGTAACAAATATCAATCCTTCTTACTTACTATTGCCATCGTAATATAAGTCTCACTATCCTAAAATTTGCCTCTTAGCACGTGGTGCTTTCTTACTTAGAGTCGCGGGTGGACATCATATTAGGGCCGCCAAGGCGCTAGTTGTAAGCGAGCTAATAGCAATTTTCTATGCCAGGCATGGAAAATCCTAATTGGCTGCTTTTGAATTGCTATATCTCCTACTCCCTTTTAACCCAACCTTTAACTCGTATACGCAGAGTATTTGTGTTAACGAACGTCTCTAGTGCCTTGTTTAGGTTTACCTTCGTTATTACATCTGCTAGGTTGTCTTAGCTATTAATCCACCAGATCTTAAAGAGTTCTTAACGCTTATAGAATTGCTAAAGTGCTATAATATTAATTATAAGACGCTTCTTCTTTGTGGTACCAAGCTTAACTAAACACTTATAGAGGGAGTATAAGTCGGTGCACATAATTATAGGAATAGTAGGGAGTTCGAGCCGATCTGTAATTATCTTAAGGGTAGTTCTAATTGTAATTGCCATATTAACTCCGCTAACCATTCCATATATCTCTGACGCTAGAACACTTCAAGTAACGCGCTTACTCTTGGTTAAGCTCTAATGGATAAGGTTGCTATAGATTGTAAAGTTATTCTCTCCAGTAGATTTATTTATAATAATAATCTTATATCCTAGCTGGGAGCTAAAATCTTTATTATTTATAAATGATCTATTAACAAATACAAAGAGCTTGGTGGTAGGAAGGTTAATAGGCACATAGAGTAGTCCCTAATTAAGATGATTTATTTGCCAGTAAAGACGCTTATTTAGGGCAAGAATGTTATCCTTAGTTGGTTCCTGGTGTTAGGCGGCAATAGAGAGATTAAATAAAGCCTCGGGTTAATATATAGAAGCGATATAAGCTCCGCAAGCGCGTTGCTCTATATATCCTTGCTTTGGAGAATTAACGTTAATAACGTTAATCTTCTTGCCTTGGCCCTTCTGGCGCAAAGCAATGGAATCCTTGTTTAGGGAGAGGATGCATCCATTAAAGAGTAATAGTATGGTTAAATTAAGCTTTTCCTTTAGCTTTGCTATAAGATTTGCCTTTACTAGCTCATCTTCTTTAAGAGCTAAGAATTGGTTGTCTCCTAAGATAATTATATTGTTGGTTTGTATACTGATAATTCCGAACGGAGTTCCCGTAGTTATAATAAGGAAGCAGGGATTGAATATAGAAGTAGTTATTAAGAGCTTCTCTTTGTAGTGCTTGCTATAAGTAGCCCACCAATGAGTTCCTGCCTCTGCAATTCCATATAATGGCTTAAGTACAACTATGATTATATCTTAGGGATATTAGTAGCGAATTTACTCTAAAAGGTATGCTAGTATTAAGCGCTAAAGGCGCGTCTCTAATTAGGTATAGGCCTAAGTAATATCTTATAAATAAACCGCTATTCTATTCTTTATTAAGGAGGGAGCTAGCGTAATAATAACTTACTAACTAGCTCGTTAAATTATAGGGGATTGTATAAGAATTACTTCCTTACTGTTATTGTTATAACCTTAAATAACCAGTCTTAACTTCTTAAATAGGGTATTAGTAGCTTTACCCTTAATCTCATTAACTATTCTTAACTTAAAGATGTAAACTTTATTAAACTTGGTAGGGTTATACTTCTTAAATTTAAAGACTCCTCTTGTAATGAGACCGTTAATCTCCTACTTATTAGATACTTGGAAAGGAGCTCCTAGAGTTATAATACGGCCTTCCTTTTAGAGCTGTTTTGCGAGCTTAAAGTCAGCCTTCTCTTTAGCTATTATAAAGGCCATTAATAACTTGTTTTTACTCTTAATAGCGGTAACAAATTGCTCTTTAAAATCGACAAGGTGTTGGTAATTTTGTAATCCCTTTAGGTGACCTCTACCGCGTTATAATTACGGCACATCTGCTATAATTATATTAGGATTATAGTTGCCTTTTAAAGTACGTTAATTATAGTTCTCTTTTAGGGTATCCTCTAGGGTATCCTATAAAGGCTTGGAACTGTCGTTTCTATAGTAGGGCTTAAGAATAGTTAAGCGGAATTAAGTGGGTCTATAGAGTATCTAAAGAGTATAAGTCTAACCATTAATTGCAATAAGTTTATGTGGGCCTGACTATCCTCCCTTTTTACGCCATACGCGTACCTTAGATTAGAGTGGCAGATTAAGTATAGTTAAGGTATTTAGGCCATTTCTTATTCCTAGTGCGTCGTTGACCTAGCGCGTGGCGTAGAGACGTCACACCTCTTTTATTGCTTTGCGAATAGCCTCCGCTTATTGCGTAATAGATAGGGATAGTAGAGAATTATTAGTTATTTAAGGGTAGGCGCTAAAGACTAGTAATGTAGGTACGAGCCTATCTAGGCTAGCGGAATTATTAATAGCCTTAATAGCCATCTATAAGATAAGCTCTTTGCTAGCGCCCTCTAGTTCCGAAGAAATAATCTTATATACTTATTGTAATGGCGTGTAATATCATTCTACTTTTTTAATACTATTATGTGCCTTAACAGGGACTTCCTTAACCTTAATTTCTATTGCCTTTACCTATTGCTAAAACTCTATAGATAAGAAGTTCCTTTCTATATTATAAATAACTTAATTAGGGGGTCCTAGGTAGATATTAATCTAGCACAATTAAAGAGTATCCTATGCGTTCCTAGCTAATATATCCTTTAGGAAACGTGCGGCTTAAAAGAAGGTTAAAAGGTTAACAACTTAAAGTACTAGCTTGCCGCTAAGATATATAATATTAATAATAATATAGAAGTTAAAGTCGTAGTTATCTTTAAGGGTAAACTTAAATCGGCTAGGGGACTTCTAGTTTATTTAGTAGTAATAGCAGTACTTTATAAAATGCTTAATCGTCTTAGCCTTAACTTTATAACTTACTTGCTAAAGAACCCTAAGTAATCTATAAACTAATAGGTGACCAAAGTAACGGTATAGTTAATATAACTCTAACTTAGTTAAATGGCTTTAAGCAATGCTTCTTTCTGGCTATTAAAGGAGCAACCAAGGGTAACCCTACTTGCGTACAACGGGCACCCAATTATCTCCCTAAACAAGCATATTCTTAAGGTTATTAAGCTTAACGCCTAACTTATCTATATCTTAGATGCAGAATAGAAATAGGGTGTTCGCGGGAATAATATAGAAAGTAATATATCCTAACAGAGTTTGGACCTTGATTGTGCTAAGAGAGATTATAGTACCCTTACTAAAGCGAATTGTATATTGGCCTGCCATTAATTAGTTAATCTAAATAGAGCTATTAAGCTGCTAAAGAGCTTAAACTTAAGGTTCTCCTACTATAGATACTCCTGCGGCTCTAGTATCTGGTATAATACTATAAAAGACGTTTACTGAGTATCTGTTGTTAAAGGAGAACGCGGAACTTTTTTTTGGCTCGTTAAAGACATCTAACTTTGTAACAGAATGGAGCGTAGATTGGTTGTTAAGGACAGCAACAGTTTATATACCATTTACCTTACCATACTTAGTAAAGTATTGGTTGGGAGAGTAGTCCTTAATTTCTATATCTATAAGGAGCTGTTTGGCCTTGTTAACCTTACCCTTAAGATCTTCTTCGCCTTTATATTAAACCAGGAAGCTTTGGAAGTAGGCTATAGTAACCTTACAATTTCTAACATTTTGTGCGCTCTGGCGAAACTTATTATATACCTCTTTTTGTCTATTAAGAGGGTGCCTAGTTAACTAGCAATTTGGCTTCTTATAAATATAGCATTTCTTCTGTTAATTGTTTTAAGATAAACTTCCACAAGGACCTCTACGATTTCTTTATAGTCAATGTTGATTATACCCTCTGCTGTATCCCCTACCCTGGCTACTATATGTTTAATCAGTCCAGTTATAATTATGTTAGTTGGTTGGGTCAATCGAAGTAGGTTAGAGTTAGGTATTAAATTGCTATACTTCTTAAGAGTATAGAGCGGTGCTAATAGAGGATCTTAATTAAGCACACACTCCTTTATAAGTATTTGCAGGATTAAAGAGGGTAAGGTTATATTCTTTAATACCTTAACATGCGCTAATAACTTAATCGCGTAGGCTGAAGTCCTCTTAATATAATTTAGATAAACCACGCTAAATTATCTAAAGTCAATTAAAGAGCTTTTAAAGGTAGTCAAGTTAAGAGGCATCTAGGTTTATAGTAATAATTCTTAGGAAGGTAGTCTCTCTCTACTCTAATATATACTGCTGCTTATTCTCTTCTGTTTTAAAGTGGCATCTTGTCTTATATATTATTTGGTTAAAATTGTATCCTTTTTCTACCAAACGATCATAATAGAAGGTACTGGCGCGGCCCTTAAGCATAACGGAATAAGCGTTATAATATTAGTTAGGTTCCAGTCTAACCTTCTAGCAACAGTTATAGAAGATGCGCAGCTTTGAATTAAGGATATTATACAGTTCCCCACTAAACCTCTTCTTCTGGTCCAAATAGAGTTTCATAAGCTCTGTAAGCATTTTTAAGGTGCCTCCAAGCGGTATTAAGCCACGTTGAAATTGCATTAGAGATCAAGGTAGGGATTGCTTTATAGGCTGCAGTGGAGATGTAGAGCTTAATAGAACACGGCGTAGTACCTAATCTTCCTGTGGTAGAGTTTGAAGGTTATTAAATCGCGAAGCAAGGGGGTCTTGCGCTTGCTCTTAAGAGGCAGTAGTTAAAGTTGCGGGTTAAATTAGTGGGAGCGATAGATACGGCACGTAAGAACTTATGCCTAGAGCAATGGAATTAGAACGTGTCTCTATTAGTATATTATTTAGATTCTATTGTAAGTTAAGCTTCTTTATATTGCGTAGTTAGTGCTCAATCTCTTATAGAGTCCATTTATGCTCTTCTTTTACGTTAATAACTTGCTCCTAAATATTGTCTCTAATAGTGTCTCTATCTATAGGGACAAATACTCTGTTCTCCTAAAGGAAGTTACGGAAGTCTTATACGATATTCTTTTTTGCGAGGGCCTATGTTTCCTTTATCCATCCAACAAAGTCCTTCTTTATGTAATACTATAGCATAGTATTATTATATTCGCTATCTATGTATTGTGCTATACAGTATAGTAAGAATCCGTTCAGGTCCTGTTGCTTAGTATTTATAGGGTTAATGTCTTTGTCCTATATCTCTAGGTTAATGTCGTTCTTATACTTCTTTAGGTAGGTCAACGCCATAATAGGAGTAGAATTAACGGGGTGTCGTACATCGAAGGTAGGTAGGATTTTCGGCTTTATAGGATCTCGTAGGTTTGCTGTCAAAAGGTAGGCAATTTAAGGCGTAGTCGACGCGTTTCAGACGTTAACTTGGGACCCTAGGTTTAATAACACTTCTAACCTAAAGTACTTAACCAAATCTTCGTAAACGCGATTGTTCTGCATAATAGACGCAACTTGGTATCTCCTAGTACTTAGTAACACTTCTGTTACTAGTTTTCCGCAAGCCTAAGGTAGCATAGTATCGCCAGGAACCCCTACACGAGACTGTCTCTTCTGTCAATAACCTAGCTGCTCTATAGTTGACTGTATGTTCAACCACTAATCAGTGTTGGTCACACAGGGTGACTCACCAATAACGACTACTTGAGTAGGTTACAGTGATGTTGGTTAATATATTTTTTAATTAGAATGAGGAAGGGTAGTGCCGCGGCGTCACGTGACGACCGCTTGCCTAATTCCCGACAGAAAGTCTCTCAGACTATAGAATTAACTTTTTGACAAAAAAGTTTAGCGATATCCGCTTGCGGATATACGTATGTCCGCTAATTGATTCTATGGTCTGAGCTTGCTGAGGTAACGTGAAGAATGTCACGGACACTTATGAGGTTGCGGCTACATTTTGCACTCCAAAGAAGACAAAGGGCGGAAAGGAGAAGACTGTGTTGCTGGCTACCCATGGATTTTGGTATGACAGGCGGTAAGCATCACTTTGTGCGCACGAATCAGGAACGCTGCTAATTCACACAAGTTATTAGGCCTCGTCCTACAAGCCAGAAGACTACAGCTTTGTTGACTACGCTCTTGACAAAGGCTATTCCGTCTTCTTCTATGACAGACTCAGCACTGGTCAATCTGAGAAGTGAGATACCGCAATCCATCTATCCACTTTTCTTGCATTAACACGTAAATTGATAGGCTCTCTGGCTATGTTAATCAAAGCGCAAACCAGGTCGCCGTAATGGGCGAACTCGCGAAGGCTATTCGAGCTGGAAAATACACCGGCAACCTGAGCAAACCTAAATCAATCGTGCTAGTTGGCCATTCGTTCGGTTCCTACACCTCCCAGGCACTCATTGCCTCTCAATCAGACATCGTTGAAGGTACGCTTCAACCACCATCCCCTCCTTTCCCCAGAATATCGGGAAATGTACTAACCAACAGCCACAGGAGTCGTCCTAACCGGCATGGCCTACCCCAATGCCACGGACCTCGCGCCCCTGTCCTTCAAATGGATCCTCGAAGCCTCAGCCTCACGCATCGCCAACCAGCAATCCGCCCAATGGCACGACCGCGACACCGGCTACCTTAACTTTGGCGACATCTACGCGCACGTCAATACATTCTTTAAGCAACCCGACTACGAGGTTCCGGCCGCCGAGTACACGCAGAGCATTGCGCAACCCTTCGCCGCGATGGAGTTCCTGTCGCTGCAGACGCTCAACCGGAACTCGAGCACTTTCAAGGGCGCCGCGATGGTCACGGCGGGGCAGTATGATTTTGTTGTTTGCGGGGGCGAGTGCGAGAGCACGTTTAGTGGGGGTGGGGCGCAGGAGATGTTTAAGGGGGCGAGGAAGCTCAATCTTTATGTGCATCCGGGTGCGGGCCATGATGTTAACTTTGGCCTCAATGCTACCGGGTTTTACGGTGAGATTACGAAGTTCTTGGATGCTAATTTCTAGATTCGATTGGAGAAGAGGTGGTTGTGATGGACGGATGGATAGTTTAGATGCGGTAGATTGTAATGGGGGCTTTTATAATAAGTGCATGAGCCTGGAAGATATAATTAAGAAAACTCTCGATTCTTTACTCTCGTTAAGGTTACAGTGCCGCCTCTTTTACAGATTTCTGGTAAGCCGCTTTTCTCTTCTCTTTTCAACAGGATTCCAAGTTGGCCGTCATCATAGTTTCCCCTGTTTCAATACCGGTGCTCTTATGTGGAATTGATTTCTTTTGGCTTCAGTCCCATGTTGCGCCAATTCACACCTTTGAAGCAGTTATTCTATCACAGCAAGACCATCTATTCGTTTGAGTCGCTAATAATTAATATTTATCTAGGTAATGTTCGTGACGCTGCTCAGAACGGAAGATAGCGGGACGAGAGCTGTTTCTCGCGGTACGTTAAGAGAGTGGGTGCTATGCGTTAGTCCGTTCTACATGTCTACCCAAAACCTCACAGGGTACGATGCGGGAGGCCGGACTGCTACCTATCTGGCAGTTCGTAAAGAAAATGAATAAATTCAGAGTATTAGGACGAAATTAGGAAGCTCAGCTTCAGTAGCGGATAAATCAAATGCCAGAAAACAGAAAATGTCAACATGCTGCCAAGTTGACCAAACCAAAGCCAGGCATACCTACCAATACCAAATTACACCAATTATCGACTCACAGTATCACCTAGAACGCCAAAATTGGTATAATAATGGTCCAAAGCGCTCTAGCGGCGCTGCTTCTTGCCCCGAGGAGCCTCGGAGAACTCATCGTCATCTTCATCCTCACCAGCATCGTCGGATTCGAAACGAGAAGCATCACTATCCTCATCATAGGCCTTGTTGCTCTTGGTGCGGTTAGTGAATGCGTTTTGGTCACCGTTCAACTCGCGAAGGGGTGCTTCACGAAGCTTTTCTTCGTCGTCATCAGAGCTCTCGTCAACGTACTGCGGCTTCGTGCTGAGCATGCTGCGGTCTCTGAGCTGACGAGTGGACGGCGTGGTCGTCTCAGCATCTGAGGATAGGGTCTCGACGGAAGCGAGGGCGCGAGTGCGAGCCTTACGCTTCTGCCTCTTAGGGCCACGGGATGGAGTAGCCTTAGTGACAGGAGTGGAGAGGCTATCACCATTGGCTGCCTTCTTGCGCTTCGTGCCCCTCTTGCGCTTCTCAATAACCAGCTGGGCGGCTCCATCATCGGCACCAGTGAGCGGAGTACCTGGAGGAGGGTTTTGAGCGCGGTTCCTGAGGGCGCGGCTACGGTTCCCGCGCTGGTTCGTCGCGACCTTGTGGTCGTACTTCAGCGGGGCATTGACGAGCCACGAGATCTTCTCGCCTGTCATCGCGTAGTCGCATGTCGACTTCCAGTGCATGAGATGGTCGATGACTGCATTCATGCGCTCTTCGAAGTTCAAGCCCTCATCGGCGAACTTGGAGCGCACCGACTCGTCGATCTCCTCTTCAGTCTTGCCCACGATGTCTTCCGGCAGCATCTTCTTGAAGTTGTAGACGCGCAGAGTCGAGCCGAGCGTGTGGAGGCGATAAGCCTCGTGCACGATCTCGAATGCGACAGCCTCGGTGTCACGGGTTGGGTACACGTCGCGCAGCCAGTGTTTGTAGGCAGAAGAGCCGTGATCCTTCGCGCCTTCGATGTTGTTCATGGCGAGCATGACGCGGCGCGCCAGCGCTGTAACGTCGCTATTCTCCGTCGGGACAGTAGCGTCGGGGTAGGCTGGTCGCCAGCGTGCTTGGTTGTAGTGAATTTTGGCGTCACTGAAGCCGCTAAATTGCATCTCGTAGGTGCTCACATATGCGGTTTGACCAGTCGCTTTATCGACGCCTTCAACGGTGGCAGCGGTTGCGTTCTGGGATGTTTGTTCAATGAGAGTCGCGACAGGTGTGGATGGTTTGCGTGAATGACCGCGGCGTGGGGGAGCAATTGCTACAGCGTTGGTAGGGTTTTGATTGAGACTGGCTTCCTCATTTGCAGTGTTCAGTGAGAGAAGTTTAGGGGCTAAGGTAGCTGGTCCAAGTGACTGACGAGCGCGTGTGAGCCGAGCAATGGGCTCTTCAACACGGCCGAGAGTCTCCAGATTTGGACTACCATCTGACGGGTGAGAGTAGGATTGGCTGATGCTCGATTGACTGAAAGGAGTGCCTTCCGTGCGCGCATCAATATCTAGTCGAGCACTGTTCTGGTGAGCGAAACCGCCGCGAGTAGCTTGAAGCTGCCGAAAGATTGGAGGATTCTTGACGTTAATAGTATTATTCGTACGCTTTTGCTGGTCGCGATTCAGCTGAATAGGGTTGTTGGGGTCGTCCAAGTGACCAAGTGCATGGGCGACTTGCTGGGAAATGCCACCACACTGCATAGACATGAAGCTCGAAGGTGAGTTCGCCTGGATCTGAGCCTGAAAATTTTGCTGAGCAAGTGCTGCTGATTCAAATGCCGGCAATTGTTGACTAAACAAGAGCTCTTGGCCAATTGAAGAGTCGGTTTGATATATGTTCATCAGTGGATCGAATGACTGAGCAAAGTCTGTATCCCAACTCGACAACACCAGCCGCGAGTCCTGCTCGTAGCTCTGAGGGGAGAACTGAGGTAATTGAGCCCCCATTGTCGTAAGATGCCTTGGGGAAAGCGCAGGAGCATCTAAGGAAGTGCCAAAGAAAGCCCCCAGAATTGGGCTCTGCGCATCGAAGCCACTGAGTGGCATTATGGGTGGAGTATAAGAGTAATCGGTATGAGCGTAGGGAGGATCGGTAGTTGCCAGATCTGGAGTTGTTGATGATGGAGGAGACTCTGGTACACGAGAATCCATCGTGTCGTCCGAGAAGAAATACATACCAGGATCGAAATTTTTGTGATGCGGATCATTCATAAGATGAATTTGAGTGTCAAACGAACTCTTGCGTGTTACAGTTCAGTAAAGAGTAAGTATTGCTATTGTAGTAGTAGAGAATAGTGTTTCTTCGAATAGTATAGAAGCAGGTATCGAAATGTATGAAACGTCGTTGGCTGAGAGAGTAGAGAAATTGTGAGAGTAAAACCGTGAGAACGTGAAGAGGGCGAGGTTGGGAGTCAAGGGGGGATTTCCTGCCTGAACAATAAGATGTTTATTGATATAGAGGTGAAGCGGTAGCGAGTATTCATTATTAGAGGTTATAGTGGTGATCATTATTATGGTGAATATTTGATGGTCGACCAAAATTCACTAGGCAGGACCACCAAGCCAGATTCCAAAATCACGAATCTTACTAGAAGAAAGCATCTTAGTACTGCCCATTCAGCGACGCTTGAATTTCGAAAAAATCCATGCTTTCCGAAATTCAACAGTAGAACTTGGTAATAAAAGTTCAAAAACGGTGCTCAGAAATTGCTCGGGCGCTAACAGCGAGTATATTTTTGTATACTTTTATTCTAGGGACATTCAAAACATGGACATGGAATCTATGAACAAAAACCTCCGGGATGGTGGGGAGTAAGAGGTGGAGATGTAAGAGATCTCCTTAGAACACTCGCGCCAAAATACTTCCCGGCATCCCCTCCACGAACCTAACGTCAAACTCCCTCATCATCACAAGTTTCTTCCCCCGGCATGAACGCGAATCCAATTTCGCTTAATCGCCGACCGTACATAGTAATTGTAGCGAACGGCTGTGGCTGCACGCAAGGACCGTTTTGGTTGCCTTGAGGAATTGTCCTGATTGGCCAGGGGAGTCGAATTGAAGCAATTCCTAATGTACGCTCCCTCTTTCTTCCCCTTTTTTCCCACGCTGTCTCTGCAGAGAGGTCAATGAAATTTGGTAATACCGTACGGGGGAAACCTCACGATATTTGACAAAAATCACGACGCTGCAACAGAGGGGTTCGCTACGATTTCTATATACACCTGGTGGCAATTAGGCGAAGTTGAATGTGCACCGAATTTAAAACCTGCGGAAAGGGGTGAAGCTGGTCATGTTATGTAACTCGTGTGTAGATTGATCTACGAAGGAAAAGAGACTATATACAAGGTCAAGATACCCCTGATCTAGTTTTAACCAGTGATTGGCGCTCGGTTAACAATATCTCAATGGAGCGATTGCAGATTCAAGTCCTCACGCAACGTCTTCAAGGAAAAAAGGATACCCAGACAATTAAGATTAACGATGCTATAGAAAGCACCAGACTAAAAATCAAGAAACAAACAAAATCAAGGATGAAAGTTTAAACCAATACTAATGGGAGCAATCACAAATGAAAACCTCGTCCAAGCTGCTCAGGTTCTACTCAACTGCTCAGCCTCTACTCAACCGCTGCTAAACCGAATTACAACTCCGCCTAATTCACATCCTCACAATTCACATCCTCACATACCATCATTTTATCGAACGGCACCTGGCTTCTCGATTGCTGATCTGCAGTTAACGATTGATGCTCAAACCCAGTACTAGTTTTGGACAGCTTACAATGACCATTACCATGCTCGTCCTCATACTTACGCTCCTTACCCTAAATATTTTCTAAGGAGTGAGGGTCAAGGCGTTTGGTGAGAACAGCCATACCATGATGATTGTCAACAGTGAGGTCCTGCTGGAGAAGGGCTTCAGGCGCTGTGGGAAACGGAGTCTGTGGGAAAGATGCTGTGGAAACGGTGTTAGCGGCAATCATCATATCAAGATCGGCTATGAATTGCGCATCGGCAAAGTCGAACTGGAATTCATCGGACGACAAACCTTGAACATGCATATCAGAACCCGAGGCAGATTCATACAACCCAGATAAAAAAACTCCCGTAAGAATCCCCCTGGCGTTACCTGAAGAGTGCTGGTTAGAAAACGGAAGTGGCTCGTTGAAATTGGATGTTTGTAGACACAGATCCATACCTTCGGGTTGAATGTTTGAGGCTGGCACATATTGATTTTGGTTTGACGCCAAATCCTGCGCAACTTGTGACCTCCAAGCCATCCCAGGCCCACTTTGAAACGTCGTGTTCATATTTACACCCTCATAACGTCCGCTATCTGATAAACTAACAGCGTTCCTCCGTCCAGATCCTCTCGGGCGTTTTGATTCAGCGCTCTGCAGAGTAGAGGCCTCAAGCTGCTCTCCACCAAGGCTCTCAGTCTTGCCCTTACGGCTCTCCTTGAGACGACCATCTAAGCCAGCCGTGTGAGCCAGACGCTTCGCTTTCCGGTTATTCCCCAGATTATTGTTCATGCATCTATACCGCGTTCTCGTCGGCGCAGCAATCATGTTCTGAATCTTCAGAGTATCATTCGACATGACGAATGTGCACTGTGTCTTTCGTGTGGCCAAGCACTGGCATATCTGCTGAATGCGCTCATTAAACATCAAGTTCTTCTGCGCGAATCCGTGCTTTTCAGTCTTCTCGAAGGCGTAGATGGGCAACGTGCTCCCATGTGTATGCAGTACCACAGTAGCTTCGACAACCATCCAGGCGGCGGCACGGATGTCGTCAGCCGGGTAGACTGGCTCGATCCAACGCTTGACGTGGGTCGAGGTAGGGTTATCTTCAGCTGTATGGGCCGACAACATCGCAGATTCCACGCGGAGGACGTAGTCGAGCTTTTCGGCGTCCGTAGCAGGTAGGTTGTCATCAGGTGGTGGGTGCCAGCGGGCTGTGTTCCAGCGCTTCTTAGCTGCTTGAGAGGTGATGATCTTGGAGTTAGCTTGACGAATATCAGGGGCAGAATCCTGAGAAGTTGTTGCGCTCTGGTTTTCGGTGTCATAGCCTGCCAAGGTTTCGTTGTCCAAAGTACTGCCCTCTCTTCCAAAAGGACTTCTCAGAGCTTCAGGAAGACCCCGAGGACGTCGTTCAATTTGCAAGAACTGTCCATTCTGCAGAGCAGGCTCAATTGGGACTATCGGGACATTGGGCGCCCGTGATAATTGGGCCATCGGGATACGCGAGGTCATCAAGGAACTACTCATTCGAAGAAGGCGGCCGTTCACCGAACGGCCACGTGGTGTTTGTGGGATCTGTAATGGTGGTGGACGGCAGGGAGTGCCTGGCATCGGCCGGTAGAGTTGCTGTTTGTCCCCGTTGGCAGTACCAAAGCCGCAAGGAGAGCCATAAGGGGAACTATAGGTCCGGGTTTCTGGCTCCTGATGCTGGAACTGGTCTCCATACGGGTTGGCTGGTAGAGATTGGGGGCTCTGTTGATCAATCTGAGCGAGTAGTAGAGAAGGATGGTTCCCACCAGATTCGGTACTTACAATGGACTCTGCCACACTTCCATGTCCCTGGTTGAAGACGTACGCGCCGGGATTATTCTGTCTAGTAGTGTTGTAAACGCCTCTGCCTCCATTGTTCAGAGTCTCTTGCCTGGCATTATCCGAAGCGGCGTTACGACGCCTGGAGAACTCGAATCCGTTGTTGCAGTTGTACACTACCTGTCGTACTACTTCAGCATCCTCGTTCACTATAGATTTAGCTGTAGCGGGATCTTTTAGTCTAGAGAAGCCGCCGAGATAGCTCCAGAGCATTCCAGAGTTGGGGGCCTGCATCTCGAGTTCGTTTTCATTTCGGTTTGCTGGAACTTTTTCTTTGATATCAGGCATTACGACTCTTGGAGAGGTAAGATGAGAGCCTGAGTCTAATGACGTTTGAAGGGGCCTTTGAGGTGGTTAGCCTGTGTGATGAGGCTTTCTGTAAAGTTGTAGTGGGGAAAATGTGGGAACTGCTTTTATGGGTATTTGGATTTTCTGATTTTGCACTAGACTGACCATTGTGAATTCACTGCACGATTTCTAGTGCGTGAAACTAACGAGCGGACATGCACTGTGAGCTATATTCACTCTGAGTAGAATCCGTGTGGCTGATCAACATTGCCCAGTAACAATGGCTTTGTTCGGCATGACTCTCAAGGATCAAAGAGAATGCTTCTTAGCGGTTATCCCTAATTAAATTAACAAGTTATGTTTGGCCAGAGGAACCCGGTACCAAGTAGTGGATGTGGCACGTTGGTGGCCACTCTTCGAAACTTCTCCGGGAAGGCAACCCGTCAGACTAACGAAGCATCTATGCACCATCGAATAAACTTTAAGCTCTAGGGTAAGGTCGCTCAGCAGTCCCACCACTTGAGCCTCTGTGCTTTCATTTGCTATCCGTGGGATAGGCCAGACGAATAGGTCAATTGCCTTCTGCAGATATAAAGTTTCAAGATTACATCAACTTTAATCATTCGTTGGCACGATAAGCCCATGATTAACCTCGGACGGGGCAAACATCCAAGGGCGGCACGTCAGGACACACGTCCCACATCATGCGTCAAACCGTGTTTTTGATGCAAGCATGTCCCATTTACCGCTCTAAATGGCGGTGAAAGGATTGGACTGGACTGGAGTGGATTGGATTTGACCCCCAAATCCACTCCATGCGCCCAAAAGCTCGTGGAGCTCCAGGGCTCCAGCATGGCTCCATATCAAATATATACTATAAATAGTAAGTCTTGGCGGTAGGGTGGTGTTGAGGAAAAGAAGGAAGACTTGATTAAGCTTACTATATTAACTCTAAATCGCTTGGCTTCCTATATAAAAGCCTCCTTATCTTCTACCCCAATCGCCTCAAAGGCAGCGTACACATCCTTATCGGAGCTCTTACCACCACCATTATCAAGCTTAATAGCCTCTGGCTCACATAACCTACCTGGCTCGGCCGAAGCTGCCTCCACTACTGCCTTTGTAGCTTTCTCCGCTGCCGCCTTTGCAGCTTCCTCTAGGCCTTTTGGTATGCAGCGACTTGGGCCTTTGAGACCTCCTTTGGTGGCACGGATTGTGGTGTAGGCTCTCCTCTATAATTCCTACTTCCGAACTGTTAAACATGCCCTTACCTGGAGGCCCATACCAGTGGCGAAGACGCTTATTTGCCTTAATAATATCCATTTATAAGCGTGAGCAACGATCCTCTAAAAGAATCTTATGGCTGCTAAAGAGTCGCTCGTGCTTATCTGATATAGGTGGTATTGTAAATATATTAAGGGCGAACTAAGTAAGATTGGGTTGGTTGTCGTAGCGATCTAGCTAATGTTGTATGACATTAAAATCGTTAGAGTCGTCTGTACGGAGGTAGTTCGTTTCTAAATATTCCTGCAAGCGATCAGGAGCGAAAGGAGGTGTATCAGTGGGGTCGTCGGCATGTGTCCTTTTAAGACGCTTGTGATTGCGAGCAGAGGTATAGATCTTTGGCTTTGACGGCGGTGGTGTAGAATCCTGTCGTTGCTGAAGGCGTAATTTGAGTCTTGCCTCTGTATTCAAGCCAAAGCTCTTGTACAAGAGCTTCAACTTTTAGAATCCAAGCCTGCTTATCCTTATGCCCCCCCGATTGCCCTGAAACCACTGCATCTTGAGTGTTAGGTTAAGAACGATCACTGCGTAGCAAGCAGCTGTCTCATCTGCCTTATAGTAATACTTCTTATACTTTTGCCACGCAGCCTCCGAACAGCCAGCTAATTGCTTATAGTTTTGTGACTCCGCAGTTCGTCATTTCTAGGAAGCAAGCTTAGTAAACTTTTGCTCAGTCTTTTTAAGCTCCAGTAAAAGCCAATTAAGAGTCTAAAAGTGATCCGTAAGGCTTGTATGCTTGCTTTCTACTATAATAGTAGTTTCGTAAAAAGCTTTTAAGGTGATTGTGTAGATGCTCGAGCTCCCGCCAATGTCGCGCAAGAAGTAGTTCATCTTTGCCGAGTGCTTTGACGCCGGGGCCTGGTGTATAATCCTCGCAGAACTTCGTGATACGTTCCCTACAATTAAGAAAGCGAGAGATAGCTGAAAATAAGGAGTTCCAACGCGTTTGATTGTTTTAAATAAGCTAGCAGCTATTAGAATAAAGATAATCATTAGGGTAAAAACCAACGAAAATTTTGACCGAGTTTACGCTTACCAAGCCTTTTATTTAGAGCTTTAATATAAAGCCTTAATTTAGAAGCTTTTAATCTAGAAGCTATTGGCTTAGGCTTTTAGCTTAGGGGCGTTTAATAGAGCTTTTATAGCTAGTAATTAAGATTATATTGGTTATAAATCTAGTATATATTTGGACTATAGAGCTTTAATACAGAGCCCTCTACGTAGGATATAATAGAGCAGTTAATTGTAATTCCAATTTAAAGCTTTATATGCTAAATATTTTTAATTACCTAATAAAGAACAAACCAACAACCCCAAAGTAGGGAAGAGATATTGGAGAAACAGGTAAAGAAAGCAGAAGAAGAATAGTGCTGCGTTAGGGCCCAGGCCCATATAGAGGAGGAAGGGAGACGCGTAAGAGGCCAGCAAAGACAACAGCAAGAAAGAGAAAGGAGCTAAAGTAGAGCACGAAAGAACGCCAGGAAACCATCTTCCGCAATATAATACTGGTTAGACTAACGCTAGAGAGGCGCATGGGAGTTAAAGGTACAGAGGCTAACTTAGGCAAGAGAAACCTAAGCTATAGCATAGTTAATACTATGGGGGGTAAACACTTAAGAGCTCTAAGAAGGCCTAACAAAGGCAGAAAATATAATGGCAATACTCTTAAGAATAGGGATAATAGGACTAAAAGATTGGCTCTACTAGGTAGGTATCCTAGTAGGCAGCCTAAGATATAAATATAGCTAGCTAAGACAAACACTAAAATATATAATACTATTATACCCCCTATACACCAACTAAGAAGCTATACTCTTAGTAGCTGGCATAGAGAACTATAACACACTACTCTTAATATAAAAAGGTCTTAAGGCGGTTACCCGGTAGCTTATTAGCTAAAATATACTAGACCAGTTTTAGGTTATATAAGGGAAATGGTAATAGAAGGCAAAGCGGCGAGCAATAGGCGCCCCCTAATAACTCTACAGTAGTAGAGCAAAGTTTGCAATACTAGCGCGTCTATAGGCTTATTACGGCAGCAGTAGTTCCCAAGGAGGTTAAAAAGTAAGGTAGTAGAGCACTATAGGTGACTTATAGGCGCCTTATAGGCGAGTCCTAAAAGGTGGGGAGATAGATCACGGGGTTTTCTTAAAAGAGTTTTCTCCCTATATGTATATAAGGAGTAGTCCGCGTGGGCCCAATAGAGATCCGAATTAGACGTTAAGCAATAAATAATAATAATAATAATAATTACCTAATAACTAAATTACCGTGTAGCTATCTACTACCTTAATATAATAACGCGATTATATAATAATAAGATAGCTTAGCAATAACGCAATAGCTTAGTAGCGATATAATAGCTTAGCGGTAATATAATAACTTAGCGGTAATATAATAGCTTAGCGGTAATATAATGGCTTAGCAATAATATAATAGCTTAGTACTAAGTAATAAAAGAAAGGGGAAGAAAGGAGATTAAGAGTGGCTTAGCTACTATAAGAAAGTTATAATATTAGTGTTGGTTATACAGGGTGACTTACCAATAACAACTACTCGAGTAGGTTACAGTGATATTGGTTAAAAGCTTATAATCATTAAAATAAGGGAGGGCGAGGAGCTTAAGACTCCTCGCCACGCTAGTGCCGCGGCAATATATAACAACCGCTTGCCTCATTCCCGACACTAGCAACTCTTCTTTTATAGTTGCCATCTATATATAAATACTACTTAACTAGCGTACCAAATATTAATCCTCTTTACTTACTATTGCTATTATAATATAAGTCTCGCTATCCCAAAATTTGCCTTTTAATATATAGTGCTTTCTTACTTAGGAGTTATAATTAGATATTATATTAGGGCCGCCAAGGCGCTAGTTATAAGCGAGCCAATAGCAATTTTCCATCCTGGGGATAGAAAATCCTAATTAGCTGGTTGGAGTTAGGGTCTGCAGAATATTATACTCCTACTCCCTCTTAACCTAACCTTTAACTTATATATATAGAGTGTTTATATTAACAAACATTTCTAGAGCCTTATTTGGGTTTGCCTTTATTATTACATCTACTAGGTTATCTTAGCCGTTAATCTATTAAATCTTAAAGAGTTCTCGCCGTTTGTAGGATTGCTAAAGTACCATAATATTAATTATAAGGCGCTTCTCCTTTATAGTACTAAGCTTAACTAGACACTTATAGAGGGAATATAAGTTGGTATACACAATTATAGGGATAATAGGAAGTTCAAGTCAATCTATAATTATCTTTAGGGTAGTTCCAATTGTAATTGCTATATTAACTCCGCCAACCATTCTATATATCTCTAACGCTAGAACACTTTAAGTAATACGCTTACTCTTAGTTAAGCTTTAATAGATAAGATTGCTATAGATTGTGAAGTTATTCTCTCTAGTAGATTCGTTCGCGATAATAATCTTATATCCCAGCTAGGAGCTAAAATCTTTATTATTTGCAAACAATCTATTAATAAATATAAAGAGCTTAGCGGTAGGAAGATTAATAGGTACGTAAAGTAGTCCCCAATTAAGATGGTTTATTTGCTAGAAAAGACGCTTATTTAAGGTAAGAATGTCGTCCTTAGTTGGTTCCTGGTGTTAGGCGGCAATAGAGAGATTAAAGAAAGCCTTAGGTTAATAGATAAAAGCAATATACGCTCCGCGGGCACGTTACCCCATATATCCTTGCTTTAGAGAATTAACGTTAATAACATTAATCTTCTTACCTTAACCCTTTTAGCGTAAAGCAATAGAATCCTTATTTAGGGAGAGGATGCATCCATTAAATAGTAATAGTGTTGTTAAATTAAGCTTTTCCTTTAGCTTTGCTATAAGATTTGCCTTTATTAGCTTATCTTCTTTAAGGGTTAAGAATTAGTTGTCTTCCAAAATAATTATATTATTAGTTTATATGCTAATAATTCCAAATAGGGTTCCTATAGTTATAATAAGGAAGCAGGGATTAAATATAGAAGTAGTTATTAGAAGCTTCTCTTTATAGTGCTTACTATAAGTAGCCCACTAATAAGTTCCTACCTCTGCAATTCCATATAATGGCTTAAGTATAACTATAATTATATCTTTGGGATATTAGTAGCGAATTTACTCTAGAAGGTATACCAATATTAAGCGCTAAAGGTGCGTCTCTAATTGGGTATAGGCCTAAGTAATATCTTATAAATAAACCGCTATTCTATTCTTTATTAAGGAGGGAGCTAGCGCAATAATAACCCGCTAACTAGCTCGTTAAATTATAGGAAATTATATAAGGATTACCTCCTTACTATTATTGTTATAACCTTAGATAATAAGCCTTAATTTCTTAAATAGGGCGTTAGTAGCTTTACTCTTAATCTTATTAACCATTCTTAACTTAAAGATACGGACTTTATTAAACTTAGTAGGGTCATACTTCTTAAATTTAAAAACTCCTCTTGCAATAAGACCATTGATCTCTTACTTATTAGATACTTAGAAAGGAGCTCCTAGAGTTATAATATAACCTTCCTTTTAGAGCTGTTTTGCGAGCTTAAAGTTAGCCTTCTCCTTAGCTATTATAAAGGCCATTAATAACTTAACTCTATTCTTAATGGCGGTAACAAATTGCTCTTTAAAATTAATAAGGTGTTAGCAATTTTGTAATCCCTTTAGGCAATCTCTACCGCGTTATAGTTGCGGCACATCTACTATAATTATATTAGGATTGTAGTCGCCTTTTAAAGCACATTAATTGTAGTTCTTCTTTAGGGCATCTTTTAGGGCATCCTATAAAGGCTTAAAACTATTATTTTTATAGTAAGGCTTAATAACAGTTAAACAGAATTAAGTGGGTCTATAAGGCATCTAAATAGTACAAGTTTAACCATTAATTATAATAAGTTAATATAGGCCTAACTATCCTCCCTTTTTACGCTATATGTGTACCTTAGACTAGAGTAGCAGATTAAGTATAGTTAAAGTGTTTAGGCTATTTCTTATTCCTAATACGTCGTTAACCTAGCATATAGCGTAGAGATGTTAGACCTCCTTTATTACCTTATAAATAGCCTTAGCTTATTACGCAATAGAGGGAGATAGTAGAGAATTATTAGTTATTTAAGGGTAGGCGCCAAAGACTAGTAACATAGGTACAAGTCCATCTAGGCCAGCGGAATTGTTAATAGCTTTAACAGCTATTTACAAGGTAAGTTCTTCGCTAGCGTCCTTTAGTTCTAAAGAAATAATCTTATATACGCGGCATAATGGCGTGTAATATTACTCCACTTTTCTAACACTATTATATGCCTTAATAGGGACTTCCTTAACCTTAATTACTATTGCCTTTATCTATTATTAAAACTCTATAAATAAGAAGTTCTTTCCTATATTATAGACGATTTAATTAGGGGGTCCTAGGTAAATATTAATCTAGTATAATTAAAGGGTATCCTATATATTCCTAGCTGATATATCCTTTAAGAAATGTGCGGCTTAAAAGGAGGTTAAGAAGTTAACAACTTAGAGTACTAGCTTGCCGCTAAGATATATAACGTTAACAATAATACAGAAGTTAAAGTCGTAGTTATTTTTAAGGGTGAACTTAAATCGGCCAGGGGACTTTTGGTTTATTTAGTGGTAATAGTAGTACTTTATAAAATGCTTAATTACCTTAACCTTAACTTTATAGCCTGCTCGCTAAAGAACCCTAAGCAATTAATAAATAGATAGGTAGCTAAATTAACGGTGTAGTTAACGTAACTCTAACTTAGTTAGGTGGCTTTAAGCAATACTCTTTTCTAGTTAATAAAGGAGCAACTAAGGGTAACCCCACTTGCGTATAACGGGCACCCAATTATCTCCCTAAATAAGTATATTCTTAAGGTTATTAAGCTTAACGCCTAATTTATCTATATCTCTAATATAAAATAGAAATAGGGTGTTTATAGGAATAACGTAAAAAGTGATATACCCTAAGGGGGTTTGGACTCTAATTATACCAAGAAAGATTATAGTACCCTTGCTAAAACGAATTGTATGCTAACCTGCCGTTAATTAGTTAATCTAAATAGAGGTATTAAGTTGTTAAAGGGCTCAAACTTAAGGTTCTCCTACTATAGATATTCCTACGGCTCTAGTATCTAGCATAATACTATAGAAGATATTCGCCGAGTATCTATCATTAAAGGAGAATGTGGAGCTCTCCTTTAGCTTGTTAAAGATATCTAACTTCGTGATAGAATAGAGCGTAGATTAGTTATTAAGAACAGCAACGGTTTATATGCCATCTACCTCACCATACTTAGTAAAGTATTGGTTAGGTAAGTAGTCCTTAATTTCTATATCCATAAGGAGCTATTCGGCCTTATTAACCTCACCCTTAAGATCTTCTACGCCTTTATATTAAACTAGGAAGCTTTAAAAGTAGGCTATAGTAAGCTTATAATTTCTAACATTTCTTATACTCTAGCGAAACTTATTATATACCTCCTTTTGCTTATTAAGAGAATACCTAGTTAACTAGCAATTCGGTTTCTTACAAACATAGCACTTCTTCTAGCAATTACCTTAAAATAAACCTCTATAAGGACCTCCACCTTTACCTTATAGTCGTTAATTATACCCTCTACCATATTACCTACTATGGCTACTATATATTCAATTAGTCTAGTTATAATTATATTAGTTAGGCGGGTCAATCAAAGTAGGTTAGAGTTAGGCGTTAAATTACTATACTTCTTAAAATCGCAGAGCAGTACCAACAGAAGATCTTAATTGGGCATATACCCCTTTATAAGTACTTACAGGATTAAAGAGGGCAAGGTTATATTCTTTAACACCTCAGTATACGCTAATAACTTAATTACGTAGGCTAAAATCCTCTTAATATAATTTAGACAGACTATACTGGATTACCTAAAGTTAATTAAAGAGCTTTTAAAGATAATCGAGCTAAGGAACACCTAGGTTTATAGCAATAATCCTTAAGAAGGCAGTCTCTCTCTATTCTAACATATATTGCTACTTATTCTCTTCTATTTTAAAGTGGCATCTTAACTTATATATTATACGGTTAAAGTCGTATCCTTTTCCTACCAAATAATTATAATAGAAGGTACTAGCTCGGCTCCTAAGCATAACAGAATAGGCGTTATAGTATTAATTAGACTCTATTCCCACCTTCTAGCAATAGTTATAGAAGATACGCAATTTTAAATTAAGAATATTATATAATTCCCCACCAAACTTCTTCTCCTAATCTAAATAGAGCTTTATAAGCTCTATAAGCAATTTTAAAATACCTCCAATTTAAGATTAAGATAGAGGAGGTAGAAGTTGCATTGTAGGCTGTAATAGGGACGTAGGTCTAGTCGGTAGAGTCTAAAGGTTATTAAATCACAAAGCAATAGAATCCTATGCCTGCTCTTATTGGGGTATAGTATCCGACATTAAAGTTACGGGTTAAATTGGAGACAGAGGAGTTGGAGGCGGAGGTAGATTCGTCTCTAAAGGTGCATTACTTGGATTCTATTATAAGTTAAGCTTCCTTATAGTACGTAGTTAATACTCAATCTCCTATAGAGTCCATTCGTGCTCTTCTTTTACGTTAATAATATACTCCTAAATATTATCTCTAATAACTCCCCCATCTATAGGGACAAATACTCTATACTCCCAAAGGAAGTTACGGAAGTCCCATATAATATCCTTATTTACAGGAACCTATATTTCCTTTATCCATCTAACAAAGTCCTCCTTTATATAATACCATAGCATAGTATTATTGTATTCGCTGTCTTTATAGTATACTATATGGTATAATAGGAATCCGTTTAGGTCCTATTACTTAGCGTTTATAGGGTTAATTATAGCTTTATTTTATGTCTTCGGGTTAATATCTTTCTTGTACTTCTTTAGGTAGGTTAACGCCATTGTCACAGAGTGAGTACAAGTAGTGATAATATATAGCGAAGTAGATATTATTAAGCTATGTACATAAACTATGTGATAAAGTCAAGACGTTGCGTAAGGAGAGAAGGTAAGGAAACGGGAAGAAAGGGTATATATCGCTAGTTTGGTTGCTTGGTCGACACGTACACGGAGCAGAATAGGATTCGAGTAGCGGTCCTGGCAGAACTTGGCAGGATTTGGTGGACTTGGCAGAATATAGCAGAATGCGGCAAATTGCCGTCAGATTACCGTAGATTACCGTCAGATTACCATCTCGTGGTCAGTCTCTTCTTGCTACGTAGGTGGAAACAGGTGGACGTGTATAAGGTGTTACAGAGGAGTCCCATAACAGTACCCCTTCTTTAAACTCGAGCTTCTGCGAGATGGGGCTAAGGTAGTTCTAGGTAGAGTTCGTGAAAGTCTTCTGCGGCTTATGTAAGTCCTATAGAGTCAATGGGTTCCCATAAGGGCTCAGTAAAGCCTCTCTATTTTATAAGATATATATATTTGCGTTTCTATTTGTCGTACTTAATGTTATCAACTCTTTCAACGAGGTATTTATCCTCACCATTCACTTTAACTAGTGGGGGAGGGTCTTGGATCTGTCCAGGTAGGGCGTCTAATACAGGGGCGGCAGGGCGGAGGACTGACGTATAGAATACAGGGTGGATTTTAACCGTATTAGGGAGCTTTAGTCGGTAGGCATAAGGAGAGACAACTTTTTTAACCTTATAAGGGCCGGCGTTCTTCCAGTTAAGTTTCTTAGTAGGTTGTTTCGTGTTCAGATTTCTTGCGTCTAGCCAGACAAAGTCACTAATTTGGTAAGCTAGTGCTAGGGTTCGGTTCTTATTTGCTGCGGCTTTATAGACAAACTGGGCCTATGTCATTTCGTTAATAAGGAACTCTTGTAGTTCTTCTATCTTCTTTACGAATTCGTTTGCTTCTGCAACTTATAAGGCCTAATAAGCTAGGTAAGGAACATTACTAAAGGGTTTAAAACCCATTTGCGGGTGCTAGCCGTAATTAGCTAGGAATAGGGAGACCTTTATAGTTTCTAAGACGGAGTTATTTGCAGTAAACTTAGTAAATGCAAGCCAGTCTATCCAGTTGTCCTGTAAATACGACGTATATATCCGAATATACTGTTCTATTATAGCATTTGCACGTTCCGTTTGACCGTCCGTTTCTAGGTAATATGCCGTAGACAATAGCGCTTTAATATAGAGTTGGGTAGTTAGTTCTTCCTAGAACGCCGAGATAAACTAGCGGCCTCTATTAGAGACAATTGTTTTGGGAAGTCTATAGAGTTTCTATATATAATCTAGGAACAGTTGGGCGACGGCAGGTGTTAATATATTAGGGCAGGCGATTAAGTATCTTATTTTGGATAGTTGGTCTATAACTACCATAATGTTTGCACAGCCTTTACTTATGGGGAGATTAACAATGAAGTTAATTAAGATGTTCTTCTATCTTTGGTCCGGAATAGGCAGTGGCTTTAGAAAGCCATTGTACTTCTTATATAAGGCTTTGGCTTGTCGGCAGGTGTAATAGCTAAAGACGTACCTTCGTGTCATATCATGTATGTTTAGCCAGTAGTACTCCTATTAGAGCAGCTCTAGGGTTTTTCCTTAGCCTAGGTAGCCGGCTACTGGTAGATTATATATATATTCAAGGAGCTTGAGCTTAAGTTTGTCATGGTTAGGTACAACTAGGCGGTTCTAGTAGTACAAGCGTTCTCCGCGAGCTTTACATTTACTTAGAGAGATCTTTTTGGAGTGTTTAACGCCATCTTAAATTAACTTAAGTGTCTCTTGGATAAACTTGTTATTTAGGTATTTGTTAACTATAATCTGCTTAATTAATTAATCAGTTATTTTAAGGACGTATACTATAAGGTCTTTAGCTAGGGGATTAAATAATTTGGGGCGAAGCAGCGTTTAATTATAGTAGGCGCGCGCTTCTTCCTATACTGTTATATCTTATAAACGTCAAGTTAGGGTATTAGGTTTTTAACCTTAAACGCCTAGGCAGTACGTAATTAAGAATTGGAAATAAGATAGATATTCTAACCAGCAGGCTTAATAATAACTTAGCTGTTTCGTAGTTATAAAGTACTGTAGATTCTTATAGTTGCTAAGAACCTTAATTGGAAATCCAGCGCCTTCTAGTTTGGGTTGCCATTATTCAAAACATCTAATAATGGCTAATAATTCCTTATTATAGATCTCGTAGTTACATTCGGCTAGACTTAATTATTTTAAGAAGTATGCTACTAGATATAGTACTCCTTCCTTATTATACTGAGACAGAATGCCTTTAGTAATATAGTTAGATAAATTAGCTTCTATAATACTCTTTTAGTTTAGGTTAAAGTGTTAAAGTATAAGTGCGGTGGTAAACATGACTTTTAGATAGGTAAAGGCCTTCTTGCATTCCTTATTAAAGATAAAGGCTTTGTCCTTTCGTGTTAGAGCTATAAGAGGTAAAACTAGGGCGGAGAAGTTATTAATAAACCATTAGTAGAAATTAGTAAATTCTATAAAGGCTCTTATATCCTTGACGTTCTTAGGTTCTTGCCAGTTTACAATTACTTTAATCTTCTTTAGGTCTATTTATATGCCGTCTATAGAGATAATAAGTCTGAGGTATAGAACTTCTATTTTATGGAACTTGTATTTATCTATATCTAATTATAGTCTAGCTCCACGTAGGGCTTCTAGGATAAGGTTAATGTGTTTCTTATATTTAGCTAGGTTATTGCTATATACCAGGATGTCGTTAATATAAGCAGTACAGAAAACGTCTAGGTAAGGTTATAAGGTATTATTTATAAAGTATTAGAATAAACTTGGGGCATTTGCGAGGCTAAATGGCGTTACTAAGTATTCAAATAGTCTATATCTAGTACGGAATGCAGTAAGCCATTTATCTCCTTTTGTGATACGGAGGCGGTTAAATGCGTGGATAAGGTCAAGTTTTGTATAGTAGCGAGCCTTACTTAATTGGTTTAGTGTCTTTTAAATTAACAGGAGCGGGTACCAATTCTTAATAGTAATAGTGTTAAGAGCTTAGTAGTCCATATAGAAGCGCAGACCGCCGCTAGGTTTTTTAACAAAGATTATAGGTATAGCTATAGGCAAAGAGCTTACTCTAATAAATTCTTTACTTAGGTGTTTGTCTAAGTATTTCTGTAGCACTTGGAGTTTGTTTTAAGACATTCTATATAAGGGTCTAAATCCTGGCTGTTTTCCTTCTTCGAGTACGATCTTATGGTTATATAGTTAGTGTTCTGCTAGTTTATCGGCTTCCTTTTATAAAAATACTTCCAGATTGTTATGGTGGCATACTAGTACTTTTATAGCAGGGTTGGTGTGTTTCTTTAGTGCTAAGGCCTTTTTAATATTGGCCATTGTAATAGTAAAGATTGTATATTTAGGTTTCTTAGCGAGTTGTGTTAATAGGGTAGCTCTAATTATGTAGATATCTAAGGTATTAAGTAAACTTAAATTGTCCTTAGTTTTTTATATAGTTTCTTATTCGGGTTTAAGTTTAGTGTTAGGTATAAAGTTGGTGTTAGATTTAGGTTTAGGTTCTTTAAGTATCCTTTTTATAGTAGAGTACTAGTTCTTTTAGTACTTTTGTATATTAAGCTTAAGCTTCTGCTTAGTTCGGGGTGTAGCAGTTAGAGTTAGTTTGTGTGGTCATATATTATTTTTAGGTTCTTAGTAGACGTTGGTGGAAATCTTAGACTAGTAGATCTTGGTGGATTTTCCAGATTTTAGTTTAGGGTCTGAGTAGTAGATTATAAGATACTTCTACTTATAATAGGAGGCGGTAAATAGAAGCTTAAGGTTGTCCTAATTAATAATTACCTTATATAGCTTTATCTAGGGTTGTTTAAGGATTACTAAGTAACCTAGGGTGGTAACGAAAAGCCTAATTAGTTCTTTATGGTTTAGGTATTAGAGTCTCAGGAATACTATATAGGTAATACGGCCTAAAATAGTGCGTTTGCCATTAAATCCAAATACATTAATATGCTAGTTAAGGGGGGTTAGAGTAAAACCATTATCTTATATAAAGATCTTGTTAATAAATCCTATGCCGCTGGCTCCTATATTAATTAGGACTTAAGCATTAACCTATTAATTATTCTACCAAAGACGATAGTTAATGGTTATGCTGTGATCCTAAGAGTTAGAGTTTATAATATCTAAAGCATTTAACAAGATCCTAAGGCAGTGCTGTCCCGGAGAGTGACTTAGCTCCAGGACCTTCCTTTTAGAGGCAATTAGGGTAGAGTTCTTATAGTATATTAGTTGTAGCTTTGTCCTTATAAGTGGTGCTTACTAGATGCGGTGCTGGAACTAGATAGAGATTAGGGACAGTAACTAGAGGATTAATGCGGTAAACGGCTACTAGTGTTGGCTGTTCGTAATTCGCGTTGGGGTAAAGGGACGGAGCAGTGGTTAAAGAGGTAGGAGCTACTTCTATACTTAAAATAGAGGCCTAGCTTAGTGCGTCGTTCTTATTTAAAGGACCTTAGTGGGGCGTATCCTAGGGTTCCAGTGTTGATATCTATAGCGTTAGGGTGCTTAGGCTGAGATAATAGCTTAGTAGACGTTTGTGGGGTTATTATATTATATTAAGGAGCGGACTTCGGTATTAGATATAGTATATTATTATACCATTTATTAATAACGTTTGCGTAGGCGTTAAGGGCTCCCGGTAGGTCTATACCTATTAGGGAGGTTTTTAGTTTAGGACTTAGGGATTTAATAAAGCTATTAATTAGTGTGGAGTCGTTCCAGCCTATTTCTTTTATGTAACGGTTAAATTTGGAGAAGTATACTGGAAAGCTTTTTATTCCTTAAGTTATATGGTTTATCTTTCTCTAAGCAGTAGCTTGGCGGTTCGGGTCACTATACGTGGCTTTAAGAAGTACAATTAGGCTTAGTACTAAGTTTAGTTAAAGAGGTTTAATAAGGTTAGCTACATCTCCTTCTAGTTGACTTAGGGCATAACAGAGTCGGTTAGCTTTAGTTAGGTAGCGGTTGGCGTTACCAGTTAGCTTATTTTTAAGCTGGCTTAGGAATAATTAGAGTTCTTGTTATTTACTAGTGAATATTAGAGGGTCTAGTAATCGTTCAGATTGTTATAGTACAGTAGTTGGTTCTACTAGTGGGATAACTATTGCTGGTTCAGGGCTTGCGTTTCGCGTATTAGCTTCTAGTAATGGCAACCGGTCTTAAGGGCTTAGCGTGGATATTTTAAGGGTGCGGATTTCTTCTTAAAGGGCCTTAATTGTTTTCTAGTGCTGTGCTTTTTATTTGGCTTGCTATTAAGCTATAGCAGCTTGGTTTTGTGCGAGGGTGTTTATAAAGGACTTTTATATATCTGCCAATTGTTTCTGGAGTGCGGACATAATATTGGCGGCCGTTATAGGGGCTTTGAGGTCGTTCTGCATTTTAAATAGGGCGGGGCGGAGTGTAGGTTTTGACGCAATGTAGTGTTATAGAGTAAGTATAAGTGGTGATAATATATAGCGAAGTAGATATTATTAAGCTATGTATATAAACTATGTAATAAAGTCAAGACGTTGCGTAAGGAGAGAAGGTAAGGAAACGGGAAGAAAGGGTATATATTGCTAGTTTGGTTGCTTGGTCGACACGTGCACGGAGCAGAATAGGATTTAAGTAGCGGTCCTGGCAGAACTTGGCAGGATTTGGTAGACTTGGCAGAATATGGCAGAATGCGGCAGATTGCCGTTAGATTGCCGTAGATTACCGTCAGATTGCCGTCTCGTGGTCGGTCTCTTCTTGCTGCGTAGGTGGAAACAGGTGGACGTGTGTAAGGTGTTACGGAGGAGTCCCGTGACAGCTATAATAGGTGTAGTTAGGTAGTGATTATAATCCTATGGTCTGCGAAGGTACACCAAAGGGATTAAGGTGGTTATTTAACGCGTTTTGGACGTTAACTTAGGACCTTAGGTTTAGTAACACTTCTGACCTAAAGTACTTGACCAAATCTTCGTAAACGCGGTTGTTCTATGTAATAGACGCAACTTAGTATCTCCTAATACTTAGTAACACTTCTATTACTAGTTTTCCGTAAGTCTAAGAAAGCACAGTATCGCTAGGATCCATTCTATATGAGCGCATATAGCACCCCTATATAAGACTGTCTCTTCTATTTAAAAAACCTAGCTTCTCTATAGTTAACTGTGTATTTAACTACTAATCAGTATTAGTTACATAGGGTGACTCACCAATAATAACTACTTAAGTAGGTTACAGTGATGTTGGTTAAAAGCTTATAATTATTAGAATAAGGAAGGGCGAGGAGCTTAAGACTTCTCGCCACACTAGTGCCGCGGCGACATGTAATAACTACTTGCCTTATTCCCAACAATTAGTATAGTATTAAACTTTAAAAATTATATATTAAGAGTTTAATTAACAACCCCTATATAAAATGTTAATAATATCTAATTTTAAAATCCTAAATTAGTAAATCTTTTAGAAATACTTATTATAAGCAACTCTAAGTATAAAATTTAAAATATTTAGTAGTGGTATAGGTATAAAAGGGGGCATATATTTATATTCCCGAATATTATTATATAACGCAATTTTTAGGTAAGAAAAATTAGAAGTCTCTTTAGGGATAGAGCATTAGCATCTTATTAAAGTCTCCTCTTATCTTATCTCTCGCCCGTCTCCTTATCTAAGGCTATTTATATTACTACGTTAATTAATAGATCCCTTAGTAGAGACTAAGGAGTATTAGAGTATCTTTAGTTTCCTATAAAAAAGAAGAAAAGAAGAAAGAAAGGTATAAAGGAGGGAGTATTTATAGATAGAAGGAGGCCTATAAGTATAGGTGATTAGGTAGCTATAATATAGCCGTTAATATTATTAGATTAATATTACTACTATCTATAACGTTAATTAAATTTTAAAATTTTATAGTTTTTTTAAGAGCGGAAATATTACTTATATAAGAAGTTATATAACCTCTAAAAATATATATTACTTTACTATAGTAAATCCTCTTAATAAGATAATATTACCTAATAGTAGATCCGCTGGTCAATACCACTATCTATTTCCATCTATAAAGGACCTTTAAAAACTGGAGCTCTTGCTATACCCAGCCCAAAAAGACCAAAACCAACCAAAAAGAACCCTAAAAAACACCTAGAGAATCCCCCTAAGATGCCTACATCGCAGGGGAGGCATATGTCAAACGACGGTGGTTCGCACTTGCGCGCGACCGCCAGAACCACGCCCAGCAATGGCCCTCCATAACAAGAATGGGCGAATACCACACCACAAAGTGGAAATACCTCTATTAAGAAGGCATCTAATAAAATACAAAGCCTATTAGACGCGTCTAGTATCCGTAATTATAGGGGAGTAACTATTAGCTATAATAAACTAATATAGCTAGTAGAATAGCTTCGCTAGTTTAGTGTCCCTTAGGTGCCCCTTTAGCAATCCCTTAATTAAATTCTCTAATGGCTAAGTAAAATTAAAAATAAACAAAACCCCTTTTTACTAGTAAACTGCACCTGGGCTACTATAGCTGTGCTTTTATAGTATAGGGAACCTAACCCCTTTAAGATAATAACCGGGTATATAATTATAATATAACTAAATATAGAAAAAGCAGAGGGGCTTAGGGGATAATTAGAAATAGAAGTCCTTATAGAGATTTGCAAGGAAGTCTATAACGCTATTATAGTTTAACACCTAAGGAGTGGAGACATTAGAGTCACCCTAAAGGACTAATAGGCAAAGGAATGAGCCGTAAGGGTAGGGGACAGGCTAGGAGAATATATTGGCATAAAAGTGCTCTATAAAGACTACTTAGTTAAAGTCCTAGCGGTTCCTATAAGCCTTAGGGTAGAAAAGGGACGCTAGGCGAACAATACAGCAACTATATAGGAGATAGTAAAATATACGGAATACCTTATACCGGGACTTAAAATTACCCAAATCTAATAGCTTTAACAGGAAAATGCAATCTAAGCATATAATAAGAATAATAAGAGGATATAAGAGTTGCTAGAGACTTGCTAGGGAGACGCTAGTTAAACATATAGCTCCCTTATTATTAGCATATATATACTAGGAATACAAAAACTTCTTATCTAAAAAGGAATAATTATAAATGGCCTTATATATAACATAAGGCTCTATAACCACAAACTACGCTTAGAATAATACTATTGCTATATATAATAGGGACACACCCAATCCATATATACAGCATAGGTGTGCTGCGGCCACTGTGTAGGCCTCTATAATATAAGATACTGCTTAAATTAAGACTAAATAAAATATATAAACTGTTACTGAAGCATATATAAGGCGTGGGAGAGAGTAGACTGTATTAAATATAGGAGACGGAAGGCAAGGGCTTAATAGCTGCGGGAATAACTACACGCTAGGTTATATAAATAGAAATAACAGGCGATAAGCTAGGGGGACATAAGTGCCTTTCTAGCGTTCCCTACCTTTAATACTAGGGGGCTGGGCCAGCTATCCTAAGCCTTAATGGGCTAGAAGCGACGCCGCGCAATATTACTAGACTAAATAGGGACATAAGGGTTATAGGGGACACAAGGGAGAGGACGCCCTATAGGAAGACCCCTATAGACAGCTATAGCAAGCTTAAGACCAGGATAATTAAGAATTAGACTAAACGCGGCAAATCTAACATTTATAGCCGACCTATAAAGGGCATAAAGCCGACTAGTAAGACTAGGGGAAGAACCGGAGACGATAATAGATTTGGATATAGAAGCGCTAGTAGGAACATAAAACACGGGAATAGAAAGCCCTATATAAAATAAGTAGCAACTAGGGTATAGATATAAGAGACAGAAGTTCTAAAAATCCTAAAGAAAGTGGAAATAGAGGAAGTAAAGAATAAAGGAGAGTTAAATAACCCTTGCTAGGGGTCCGCTACCTATCTATTATATAGTATAACTGCGGCAATATAAACCACCGCCTTGTAAGGCCCCTACTAGACAGTCTAGACCTAGAGAAACACTATATCCTTGCTATATAAGAGCCGTATTATAATACCTATATATAATTAATATACTGCCCCTAAGGATTC
>Ga0307507_10001899_pt1 | contig 45516 bp, 13 predicted proteins | sample 7_EM_MG_FD_207223 | JGI IMG/M metagenome (GOLD analysis project Ga0307507, IMG submission 207223) | Populus trichocarpa ectomycorrhiza microbial communities from riparian zone in the Pacific Northwest, United States - 7_EM | ecosystem: Host-associated > Plants > Roots > Unclassified | place... | reverse complement strand
AAATAGGGGCAAGAAAGAATCGCTTAACGCTATTAGCACTTATACTACTCGCTACTACTATTAAAACTGCATGGGCTATGTGAAAGGACTTTATAGTATTAATGCTTAGCCTAGATATTAGCGGCGCCTATAATAATATACCCTATAAGTGTCTCCTATATATCCTTAAGGTAAAGGGCTTTCTAGAATAGATTATTTAGTTTATTTAAGGATTTATAGGCTAAAAAGAAACGTTACTAGTCTTTAGTAGATACTAGAGCTTCCCTATTGCAGTTATAATAGGAATACTATAAGGATTACCTCTATTGCCTATACTCTTCCTTTTCTTTGTAAGTAACCTGCTTAATACCTTTAAGGAAGGGGCGACTTAGGGGATAGGCTTTATTAATAATATAAACCTAATTATATATAGGCCAATAGCCATAGAGAACTATAGGACACTAGAGAAAGCCTATAATACCTATATAGAATAGGCAAGATAATATAGAGTCTAATTCTTACTAGAGAAATACCAGCTAATCTATTTTATAAGAAAACGTAACTAATCTATAGATCTTTAGTATATAATCTATATCTAAGGCTTTGGGGGTTAACCGGTTTAAGGCCTAAGGGTATTGGGAGTATAGGTAGATAGTAAGCTCCGGTGGAGCGTATATACGGCGTAAGCGGCCTATAAGGGTTAAGTATAGTATATTGCTATATCCAGGATTGTTAATTCTATATAGGGTCTATGCTTCCAGAGGTCACGCCTACTATATATAGCAGTTGTCCGGCTAACTATAACGTATAGATCTAGTATTTGGGCCACTAGAGAAACTAAAAAAGGCCCCCCTAAATTACTCCTTAAACTACTCTAAAAGGTCTAAACAGCCTGCCTTAGGAGTATAATAGGTGGGTATAAGTAAACGGCCACAGCACTACTTAAGAAGAAAGCCAATATTCCCCTTCTATAACTATATATTAAAGCCAATATAATGCAAAGGGTGCAAAAGGAACGCAACTCTAATATTATAAAGTATATTAAGACACGCCTAAATAAACTATAGAGGGACCTTAGGGTGCCCTATAGGAGAAGGAACTAATAACCCTAAAGTAGGGAAGATATATTAGGAAAATAGGTAGAGAAAGTAGAAGAAGAATAGTGCGGCGCTAGGGCCCAGGCCTATATAGAGGAGGAAGGGAGATGCGTAAGAGGCTAGTAAAGATAATAGTAAGGGAGAGAAAGGAGCTAAAGTAGAGTATAAAAGAGTACTGGAAAACTATCTACCGTAATATAATACTGGTTGGACTGACGCTAGAGAGATAAATAGGAGTTAAAGGTATAAAGGCAGACTTAGGCAAGGGGAACCTAAGCCATAGTATAGGTAATATTATAGGGGGTAAATACCTAAGGGCTCCAAGAGGGCCTAACAAAGGCAGAAAATATAATGGCAATACTCTTAAGGATAGGAATAATAGGACTAAAAGATTGGCTTTACTGGGTGGGTGTTCTAGTGGGTAGCCTAAGGTGCGAATGTGGCTGGCCAAGATAGACACTAAAACACGTAATATTGTTATGCCCCTTACGCACCAGCTGAGAAGCAATACTCTTAGTAGCTGGCATAGAAAACTATAATACACTGCTCTTAATATAGAAAGGCCTTAAGGCGGCTACCTAGTGGCTTATTGGCCAAAATATGCTAGACCAGTTCTGGGTTATAAAGGAAATAGTAATAGAAAGTAAAGGGGCGAGTAATAGGCGCCCCCTAATAACTCTATAGGAGTAGAGTATAGTGTGTAATACTAGCGCGTCTATAGGTTTGTTACGGCAGCAGTGGTTCCCAAGGAGGTTAAAAAGTAAGGTAGTAGAGCACTACTGGTAACTTATAGGCGACTTATAAGCGAGCCCTAAAAGGCAGGGAGACGGATTATAGGGTTTTCTCAAATAGAGTTTTCTCCCTATATATATATAAGGAGTAGTCCGCGTGGGCCCAATAGGGATCTAAATTGGATGTTAAGCAATAAATAATAAATAAATATATAAGGAGTAGTCCATGTAGGCCCAATAGGGATCTAAATCGGACATTAAGCAATAAATAATAATAATAATAATATTTATAAGTATTAAAGAGGATAAAGATTTTAATTTTAATAATGTTATATTAGATATATTATCTTCTAGAACTAGTATATGCCTATAGTCGTAAATATAAAGTTTGTAAGGCATATAATTAAAATCTCGCTTATAATCTATTGCCTCTATTTACTCTAGTATATTATATTCTAGATTTTACTAAGTTCTATAAAGCTAATATCTTTTAGTTTCCTCTATTATAATATTAAATAATAGTTAGGTTTTACTATCTTCTAGGCCTATTTTACCGTTAAGTAAGATTATCTAGATATATATTTAATATATCTAGCTTATAAGCTAACCGTATTTAGGATATAATAGTAGCTTATAGTCTTTACTTTATATAATAGTTACTTAATAAGCTTAATTCTTATAATAGTTAACACTATAGCAATCCTAATTAAATATTTATAAATAAGAGGCTAGGGTCCTATATATAGAAGCTAAAGTAAAGGCAATTAAACTATAAAATTAGAAGATAGATTTAGAGCTTAGAAAATTAGAATAAGAACTTAGTTAATATAAACTTTTATATTTACGAGTATAAGGAGCAGAGGTTATATTAAGGTTATTACCTAAATATAAGGACATTATAATATCTAAGAAAGCCTAACTTATATACTCTGTGCTATACTCTATACTCCATACAATATTTAATGCCTATGCTTAAAACTTTATAGTATTTATAATAAAACTAGGATAGAACTAGGATATATTTAAGATATATAAACGCCATAACCTATTTAATATATATAGTGTAGTCCTCCTTAGTATTAAATATCTCCCTATTATTAAAGTTATCTATAACCTTTAGCAGTATTATTTTAGGTAAAATAAAGTTCTATTTATAGTTAGATTATAAATATATTAGCAATATAATTAAAAACTATAAGTATACCTTGTTAAACCATATATATATTATTATTCATTGCTTAACGTCCGATTTGGATCCCTATTAGGCCCACGCGGACTACTCCTTATATATATATAGGGAGAAAACTCTATTTAAGAAAACCCTATGATCCGTCTCCCTGCCTTTTAGGGCTCGCTTATAAGTCGCCTATAAGTTATTAGTAGTACTCTACTACCTTACTTTTTAACCTCCTTAGGAACTACTGCTGCCGTAACAAACCTATGGACGTGCTAGTATTATATACTATACTCTACTCCTGTAGAGTTATTAGGGGGCGCCTATTACTCGCCCCTTTACCTTCTATTACTATTTCCTTTACAACCCAGAACTGGTCTAGTATATTTTAGCTAATAAGCTACCAGGTAGCCGCCTTAAGGCCTTTCTATATTAAGAGCAGTGTATTATAGTTTTCTATGCTAGCTACTAAGAGCATTACTTCTTGGCCGGTGTATAAGGGAGTATTATATATTTTGGTGTCTGTCTTAGCCAGCTATATTTGCACCTTAGGCTACCTACTAGGATACCCACTTAGTAAAGCTAATCTTTTAGTCCTATTATTCCTATCCTTAAGAGTGTTGCTATTATATTTTCCGCCTTTATTAGGCCCTTTTAGAGCCTTTAGGTATTTACCCCCTATAGTATTACCTATACTATAGCTTAGGTTCCCCTTGCCTAAGTCTACCTCTATACCTTTAACTCCTATTTATCTCTCCAGCGTTAGTCCAACTAGTATTATATTACGGTAGATAGTTTTCTAGTACTCTTTTATACTCTACTTTGGCTTCTTTTTTTCCCTTACTATTATCTTTGCTGGCCTCTTATACGTCTCCCTTCCTCCTTTATATAGGCCTAGGCCCTAGCGCCGCACTATTCTTCTTTTACTTTCTTTACCTGTTTTCCTAATATATCTTCCCTACTTTAGGGTTGTTGGTTCCTTCTCCTATAGGGCACCCTAGGGTCCCTCTATAGTTTGTTTAAGCGTGTCTTAATATACTTTATAACGTTAGAGTTGCGTTCCTTTTGCACCCTTTGCATTATATTGGCTTTAATATATAGTTATAGAAGGGGAATATTGGCTTCCTTCTTAAGTAGTGCTGTGGCCGTTTACTTATACCCACCTATTATACTCCTAAGGCAGGCTGTTTAGACCTTTTAGAGTAGTTTAAGGAGTAATTTAGGGGGGCCTTTTTTAGTTTCTCTAGTGGCCTAAATACTAGATTTATACGTTATGGTTAGCCGGACAACTGCTATATATAGTAGGCGTAACCTCTGGAAGCATAGACCCTATATAGAATTAATAATCCTAGATATAGCGATATACTATACTTAGCCCTTATGGGCCGCTTATGCCGTATATACGCTCTACCAGAGCTTATTATCTACCCATACTCCTAATACCCTTAGGCCTTAAACCGGTTAACCCCTAAAGCCTTAGATATAGATTATATGCTAAAGATCTATAAATTAGTTATGTTTTCTTATAAAATAGATTAGCTGGTATTTCTCTAGTAAGAATTAGACTCTATATTATCTTGCCTATTCTATATAGGTATTATAGGCTTTCTCTAGTGTTCTGCAGTTCTCTACGGCTATTAGCCTATATATAATTAGGTTTATATTATTAATAAAGCCTATTCCCTAGGTTGCCCCTTCCTTAAAGGTATTAAGCAGGTTACTTATAAAGAAGAGAAAGAGTATAGGCGACAGAGGTAATCCTTATAATATTCCTATTATAACTGTAATAGGGGGGCTCTAATATCTGCTAAAAACTAGTAATATTTCTTTCTGGCCTATAAATTCTTAAATAAATTAAATAATTTATTCTAGGAAGCCCTTTGCCCTAAGGATATATAGGAGACGCTTATAGGGTATATTATTATAGGCGCCGCTGATATCTAGGCTAAGTATTAATACTATAAAGTCCTTTTGTATAGCCCATGCAGTTTTAATAGTAGTAGCGAGTAGTGTAAGTGCTAATAGCGTTAAGCGATTCTTTCTTGCCCCTATTTAGCTTTATGGTAGTAGGGTGTATTTCTCTGCTATATCTACTATATAGTCCGCTATAACCTTTTCTAAGATCTTGCTTAGGGTGTTTTCTAAGGCAATAGGGTGGTAGCTTCCTAGGATTAAATAGTCTACTTTACCTTCTTTTTATAAGATAACCGTTATTATAGATCTTCTAAGTTGTGGGTAGTAGCCTATTGTAAAGCATACTCTGGCTATGTCTGCAAGCTAAGGTGCTATAAGTAGTCTATAGGTCTTTAGGGCTTTATTTAGGATCCTATCTGGTCCTAGTACTATATTATTTAAGAGGCGGCTAATAGTTCTGGCCATTTCTATTATGTCACTGTTAACCCTTAGGCAAGTTACTGGTATTTTACTAGTAATATTGCTAAGGTCTACTAAAGCTAGTTAAAGGAAAAATCTTTTTATAAGGATCTTTGCCTTCTTATTATTGTTGCTTATAGCCTATAGTTTGCCTACTCTTTATAGAGGTAGTAGGTGTGGATCTTCTACTAGATATCCCACCTTTTTTTTTACCTATTTTACTATGGTCCAAAGGCCCTTGTTATAGGGGAGACTTAGGTTAATAGTATATTTATTTATAAACCATCTCTAGTTATTCCTTGCTTCTTTTTTTAAGGTATTCTTTAGCTAGTTTTTTATGTCTTTATATTATCTCTCGTCCTTAGAATTATGGCTGCTTATATATTTTCTCCTTGCTCGTTATTGGCTGGCTATAAGGGCCGCGCATTATGCGGACCATGCGTGTTATATATAGGGGCCTAGTTTTAAAACTAGGTAGTGCTCTTTTAGCCTACTTTTAATTACTGCCTAGATTCTTTCTAGTCTTTAATTAATTTCCTTAGGGGTAGCTAATAAGCCTCGCTTGTTTAGTATTAGGTGGATTTCTTCTAGGTCTTAAAGTTGTTATTTAATTATATTAAAAAAGCTATCTATATTAAGCTTTCTTATTGCGTATCTTTTACTATTTGGTTGCGCCTTAATATCCAGATCTAGTTATATCTGGATAGGGATATAGTCTAAGGTAAGTGCCTATTCTTCTTTAGGGGAGCACCTTTTGAGTCTCTGGTATAGGTTTTTGTCCATAATTATAAAGTTAATTGTACTTTTAGCGGTGCCCTATTACTATATAATTGCACCTAGGGGGGTAGCTAGCTTAAGGCCCCCGTTGTCTATAGCTCTTAGTAGGCACTCTACCTATTAATCGGCAGCAATATGGATGCCCCCCTACTATAGGTGGTGGAGGTTTATATCTCCTAGTAGGATAAACTCTGCGTATTCAGTTTCTAGTAAGCTTATTATAGATATAATATTCTCTGTCTATGCTACCCCTTTAACCCTAGGGTTATAGACATTAATGATTTGTACTGGTCCCCTGTATATCTGGATAGTTATAACTGCAATATCTGGGTTAACTGCCTGCTATAACTATAAGGCAAGGCTGATATTTTTGCTGATCATAAAGCATACGCGTGTGGCTGCTTTTGGTTTATATAGGAGCTAGAATCCTTAGGGGCAGTATGTCGATTATATATAGGTATTGTAATAACTATATATATATATAGCCTAGTTAGATAAGTATGCTATTTATATTAGATTTAAGATATAATAGAAATATAACTAGTAAACTTACTTTTGCTACTAGTCCTATATAAAGAACATTTTTACTTATTAGACTTACTAATAACCTTAAACATTATAGTGTGGTTAGGCTATATTAAGGTTAGATTATAGTTATATAATAATTAAAACTACCTAAACTTGCTATACCTTTAGGGGTTTATAGAATTCTAGAATGGAATATAATGCGCATTTACTAAATTGGCTCCTCTATATATTCTAATTAGATCTATAATATAATAAGATTATAAATAATAAGATACCTAGATCTGCTAAAGTTACTTTTTATTTTTTACAACCTTTATATTGGTCACATAGGGTGACTCACTAATAACGACTACTCGAGTAGGTTATAGTGATGTTAGTTAATAGCTTTATTTTATTGGAATGAGGAAGGGCGAGGAGCTTAAGACTCCTCGCCACGCTAGTGCCGCGGCGTTATGTGACGACCGCTTGCCTAATTCCCAACACTGGCAACTCTTCTTTTATAGTTACCATCTATATACAAATACTGCTTGACTAGCGTAACAAATATCAATCCTTCTTACTTACTATTGCCACTGTAATTGTTACGAAGTTCGTGTAGAGCAGTTTATTGATAAAATGGGTTGATTAATTAATGATCTTGTATTATGTCTTTTTGACCTTGATCTGACGTGTCTTTAGTGACGTGTCTTCATGCACGTGACTCGTGTACGTGACCCACGCCTTTAGAGAATACAGATTATCTAACACACCCCCTTAGCTTTAAGCTCTTTAAGGTCAAAGCTAGCCACCTTCTCGTGTCCGTTAATAAGTCAATTAAACCGTAATCTTATCTGAATCCTTCCGTCTTGCTTTAATACTATCCCTTAGGTCCTCTAGTTGCTTCTTCTTATCTAGCTACTCCTTAATATCCACCATCCTAATTATATTAACGAAGCTTTAAAACCTCTACTTGGGCAGGGCCTTTATAAGTCCATTAGCGATTATCTCCTTTATCGCTGTCTATTGAAATCATACTCGTCTTATTGCGTATTCCTGACGTAGCCAGTGTTAATAGATATTAACGTATTAGAGCTTCGTGATCAGCTTTGCCGTGTCTTCTATAATTAGTTAAAGCGTCTGCGTATTGTCGCATTTAATAATTAAGGGCTTATTTAGGCGTAACGTTATTGCTTTAAACAGCCTACTAATAAAGATAGCTTTCTTTACTGTCTGTAATAGGGCTAACAACTCGGCTTCTATGCTTAACGTCGTCACTGTACCCTGCTTGTTTACTCTCTAGGCAATTGGCCCCCCGAATAGCTTTATAATATATCCTTATAAGCTCTTTCTATTAACGGAGTTGTTTGTAAATAATGCATCACTGGCACAGATAAATAATTACGCTTTACCTCTACCGTCTCTTCCGTTGTCTTATCCTTTATCGCGTATTCCTTTGTCTTTTTCTCTACCATTCATTCCTTCCTTATCTCCTCTATAGCAGATTACTCTGCTTCTCATACCATATAGGTACTGGACAACTCTGTCTACCGCTTAATAATGCTCTTGGCCTAGGTCCTAGTTAAACCTTACCAGCTATAATACTACAAAAGCAATATCTGGACACGTCATAGTGGCTGCATAGAGTACTAAACCCAGTTTTCTCTAATATAGCATTATAGAAGCTGGTAGGGATATAGGACGGACTAATAAGTCTGTATTAGGGGATGGACGCGTTGGATAGATTATACAGTAATTGGTAGAGAGGAGTTCTAATTCTGCTATAGGAGTATCTAGAAGACGCCCTCTAAGATCTATCTTATACTGGTTAGCTATCTTCTCAATATAGGCTTTCTGGGATAGCCACAGGAGCCTTTAGCTACAATCACATATCACATAGATTCCTAGGAACCATTTTAGCTCGCTAAGGGTACTTATCTAGTATTCCTTACTCAGCTCCTTAATTGCTTCTTAAGCCTTCTTTTTATCTGTCTTTCTATAGCAGAAGACGATATTATTAACATAGAAGAAGACAACTATTCTACCTTTTAGCATAACGTACGGCTTCTAAGGTACCTCTTTAAAGCCCAATTCATTTAACAAGCTTATAAGATTCTTCTGCTATAATAGTGGTGATTATTATAGTCTATATAAGGCTTTTCTTAAGCGCAGTACTTTGTCTGTCTTTCCTTTATTAAACCCTGGCAGTAGCTTTATATAGACGACCTTATCAAGATCGCAATAGACAAACGCATTAACTGTATCTATCTGTGTCGTCTCTAGGTCGAATTTTGCGGTGATTGCTATAAGGGTTTAGAAGGTTGTACTAGCTAATATAGTAGCTCTTATAGGTAGGTCTCCTAGGGCCTATTAATTTCTGCATACTATTAAGCGTGCCTTGCATTTCTGGAGAAATCTATACTTATCTGTCTTGTAGATAAACACTTATATTAAGCTAAGGACCTGCTGTCCCTTTATATACTTCTTATCTGTTTCTTAAAACAACCTCATTTAATAATGGGATTGGAGGTAAGCTCATTAAGCCTCTTAGAACTAATCTCAAAGAGGGTATATATTAAGGTCCTTAATTAACTAAGGTAGCGGAGGTAAGTTCTTCCTGTGTAATCTAATATCACATATTCTGCCTAATTTCAGCTTGCTGTTATTAAGTCGACTATTAAGGTTGAACTTCCTTCCTGCTACAAAGGCGCCTTAATAGGCTAAGGTGATCCTTTCGGTAACAAAGTCTTCAAACCTATTATTGCCGGCTTCCTTAAATGAGTCTTTGACCAAGTCGTTAAACACCCCCTAAGTATAAAACCTATCTCCTACTTGGTTAATAGTATCCTAATTAGTATCTGACTTTATAAAATACTTAATGTAAAAGGCATATAGAGATTCTTTATCTTCTTCTGTTGGAGGTGGCGTATAATACGCGTCTTTGAGAGCTCTTGCAAGCTCAAGATCTGCTAACTTATCAAAGGTTTGAACTGGCTCATCGACATCGTCGTCTTTCTCTTAAATTAACGGTTTAAATACTTTGTTATTATCTTCTAGAAGAACCTTGTTCTTAGTCAAGGTCTTAGGGAGTTAAATCTTCTTAATTAGCGTATCTAATTCGGCGTGTAGATCCTTTAAGATATCCATTTACTTGCCGTTAAAGAACGTCTTTTTATTAAAGATAACATCCCTAGTAGAGATGACGATACCTTTATACGGGATCTAGATCCTGTAGATATTAGTAGAGTTATAGCCAATAAGGTAGCTAATATAGGCTTACAGATCTAGCTTACTTAGTCTTTTCTTCTTTAGCTAGGCATCTAACGTCATCGCGTACGCCCTACAGCCATAGGCTTTTAGGTGCGCCAATTGTGGTTTTCTTAATCTCCCATTTGCTAGGTAGGTATGGAACCTTTTATATAGCAATTTCCATCCATTACTTTCCCGTGGCGTTTAATCTTAAAGGTAGACTGCATAGTTGACTATCTCATTCTATAGGTCATATAGTAGATTAGTAGCAATTCTCATTACATGTCCTTTCTCAATAATTACACCCCCTAAGCGTTCAGCGGTACTATTCTATGCTTAGGTATATAGCGCCAAAGGCTCAAAGGTAATCCCTTAGGTCTATAGCCATTTAAGGGTTCTCCTTCTCCCTAGCTCGTTGTCTAACCTAATAGTGTTAACCTTAAGGTTATACCTCAGACAAATCCATTAAATAAAATCTTTAAGTACTCATAGTGTCTCCTTCTCCTTACCATGCGTTGTTATAAAATATAGGAAGGTTCTTCCTAAGAAGGTGTTATAGATAAGTATAACTCATACAAATCCTATATACGCTTCCTTAAAGTCAGTCCAGTCAATATAGAGGTCAAGATAAGGTTTATTAATATTCCGTTCTAAAAACCTTCTTAAGACCTAACACTTAATTTTAGCGAGACTGCAATACTAACATTCCGTCATCTTTAGGCCTTAAAGCTTAACTCCTAGGGCGTTAATACCTAAATAATAAAGGCTTATAGGTCCTGGATGACCTAGACATAGATGCTATAGTTATACATTACCTTTTACATCTGGGCAAATGTCTCTTAATAATGCTCTGCGCTTTTATTAGCGGCGTAGCTATCAGCTTATATTAAACGCTAATAGACTTCCTAGTCAGACATATTTAATAGTCTATTATCCGTAACGTTCTTCCATTTAACATAGGATTGTATTATCCTTCCGAACTAGAAGATTGTTGTTTCCTTTATTATCCTAGAAGTACCCTCACTTTTAAAATAGACGGAACGACACTAAATTTGTATTAAAGTCCGTATAAAAGGCAACGTCCTTAAGATATAGGATTCCCTTGCTCTTGTCTGGTTTTGTAACTTAGACAGTAACATCGCCGTAGCCTAGTATAGGCACTTCTAAGCTGCCGGCGATAACATATTTGTATCTTAGAGCTTTCCTAAAGTTGTAAAAACAAGAGAGGTTATTAAAGATATGGAGAGTGGTTCCTAAGTCCAGAATAGTTAATAGCTTTAGTAGATGGAGTTAACCGGTGTAATACAATTCTAGGAATATCGCATTAGCTTCTCCCTTAATCTTAACTGTCTCATAACTCTTCTCATCCTATTATTATCAAGCCTTATCTTCTTGTTTTTCAAGTCTAATCTTCACAACTTAGTTAGTAAGATTCTTATTCTTTTCTACCTTCTTCAGCACTCTTTTAATGCGAGCATCTCTGATTGTAACTCTTTTGGGTCTCTTGTCTTCAAATAAATACCAACAGTCTTAAAGGGAATGTCCTTGTTTCTCGCACGCCAAGCACATAGGTAGTAGCTTCTTGTGGGACATCTCCTCGTCTACTAGTAACCCGGCTCTCTTTAAGCGTCTAGTACATGCTAAGGTTACTTTCCCTAAACCTTTAGTAGTATTAGAGTGATCCATTATAGCTTGCTCTGCAAAGTCTGTATTAAAGGTACTCCCTCTTATAGTAGCATTAGCTTTCTTCAAGGGTATTCTAAGTCCTTCTTGCAGCTCCTTTACTACTCTGCGGTATTCGGAAGATCTCAACTTCTATAGGTTATTTAACTCGGTAGTATACTTTATACAGTAGGCGTCACTAAACGGTCAAATAACTTCTACTAAATCTTAAAGCCAGATTCTATCGGATATTTAAGGGATCTTGTACTTCTCTCCTAGTACTATTACATATTCCCATTAATCTAACCACTAATTCAATTTTAATAAGTGTTTGAACCCCTTAAGGGCTTCTATATACTAGTGTTATACCTTCTTCCTAATAAACAATAAGGTAGGTTCTGTGTTCTCCTTCAATTAGGATAGCCATTCTTTAACTGTTAAGGAAGGGTCAAGCAATAGCTTCTTCTGGATCGATACTATAGATGTAATTTAGGTGCGTATCTATTACAGATGCTCTTCCTGTTTCAGAAAGTACCTTATGTCCTAGTTATAGTATCGTCTGCTATTCTCGTACGCTTTCTGTTAATTCGTCGAGAGCTATACATATATAGTTGCATTCTTATTAAAGTCTATAACCTTTGGAAGAGGTGGTTTTTTAAGTAGACCTTCTTAAGGTGCTTCTGTAGCTGGGTTAACATAGGCCTAAATTTGCTAATCTATAAGGGCTTATAGTTGCCAGATCCATTACTCCTAGTCTTCTAGTTTATTAAGGATAATCGTGGTTAACAAACTCGACGTTAGTGGAGTCATTTTGACTAATAGGCAGAGATGGAATTTGTCGTCAGGATTGTCCTTATTATTAGGATCGTCCTTTAACGATTAAGGTAAGATTTCTCATGGAATCTCGTGGAATCTCATAGAAGAATCGTCCTGTGACGATTAAGGTAGGATTTCTATTAGAGTCTGCGTCTTAACAATAAGGTATCAGAGTCTGACGATAAGGTAGAATTTCTTCAAATAATTAAGAAATAGCTAAATAGCTTCTTAAGTCGGCGGACCGGGCTCATAACTGTCACAAAGTTCGTGTAGAGCAGTTCATTAATAAAATGGGTTGATCAATTAATGATCTTATATTGTGTCTTTTTGACCTTGATCTGACGTGTCTTTAGTGACGTGTCTTCGTGTACGTGACTCGTGCACATGACCCACGCCTTTAGAGAATACAGATTATCTAACAGTAATATAAGTCTCACTGTCCTAAAATTTGCCTCTTAGCATATAGTGCTTTCTTACTTGGAGTTATGGGTGGACATTATGTTAGGGCCGCCAAGGCGCTAATTATAAGCGAGCTAATAGCAATTTTTTATGCCGGGTATGGAAAATCCTAATTGGCTGCTCTTGAATTGCTATATCTCCTACTCCCTTTTAACCCAACCTTTAACTTATACACGTAGAGTATTTATATTAACGAACGTCTCTAGTGCCTTGTTTGGGTTTGCCTTTATTATTACATCTACTAGGTTATCTTGGCTATTGATCTACTAGTTCTTAAAAAGTTCTTAACGCTTATAGGATTGCTAAAGTGCTATAATATTAATTATAAGACGCTTCTTCTTTATAGTACCAAGCTTAACTAAACACTTGTAGAGGGAATATAAGTTAGTGTATACAATTGTAGGGATAATAGGGAGTTTAAGTTAATCTATAATTATCTTTAAGGTAGTTCTAATTGCAATTGCCATATTAACTCCACTAACTATTCTATATATCTCTAATACTAGAACGCTTTAGGTAACGCGCTTGCTCTTAGTTAAGCTCCAATAGATAAGATTGCCATAGATTATAAAGTTATTCTCTCTAATAGATTTGTTCGCAATAATAATCTTATATCCTAGCTAGGAGCTAAAATCTTTATTATTTATAAATGATCTATTAACAAATATAAAGAGCTTAGTAGTAGGAAGATTAATAGGCACGTAGAGTAGTCCCTAATTAAGATGGTTTATTTGCCAGGAAAGACGCTTATTTAGGGCAAGGACGTTATCCTAAGTTAGTTCCTAGTGTTAAGCGGCAATAGAGAGATTAAATAAAGCCTTAGGTTAATAGATAGAAGTAATATAAGCTCTATAAGCGCGTTGCTCTACGTATCCTTACTTTAGAGAATTAATGTTAATAACATTAATCTTCTTGCCTTAATCTTTCTGGCGTAAAGCAATAGAATCCTTATTTAGGGAGAGGATACATCTATTAAAAAGTAATAGTGTTATTAAATTAAGCTTTTCCTTTGGCTTTATTATAAGATTTGCCTTTACTAGCTTATCTTCTTTAAGAGCTAAGAATTGGTTGTCTCCTAAGATAATTATATTATTGGTTTGCATGCTAATAATTCCAAATGGAGTTCCTGTAGTTATAATAAGGAAGCAGGGATTAAATATAGAAGTAGTTATTAAGAGCTTCTCTTTATAGTGCTTGCTATAAGTAGCCCACTAATAAGTTCCTGCCTCTGCAATTTTATATAATGGCTTAAGTATAACCATAATTGTATCTTCGGGATATTAGTAGCGAATTTACTCTAGAAGGTATGCCAGTATTAAGTGCTAAAGGCGCGTCTCTAATTGGGTATAGGCCTAAGTAATATCTTGCAAATAAACCGCTATTTTATTCTTTATTAAGGAGGGAGCTAGCGCAATAATAACTTGCTAACTAGCTCGTTAAATTATAGGGGATTGCATAAAAATTACTTCCTTGCCGTTATTGTTATAACCTTAAATAACCAGTCTTGACTTCTTAAATGGGGTATTAGTAGCTTTACCCTTAATCTTATTAATTATTCTTAACTTAAAGATGCGAACTCTATTAAACTTAGTAGGGTTATACTTCTTAAATTTAAAAACTCCTCTTGCAATAAGACCGTCAATCTCCTACTTATTAGATGCTTAGAAAGGAGCTCCTAAAGTTATAATACGGCCTTCCTTTTAGAGCTGTTTTATAAGCTTAAAGTCAGCCTTTTCTTTAGCTGTTATAAAGGCTATTAATAACTTGTCTTTACTCTTAATAGTAGTAACAAATTGCTCTTTGAAATTGATAAGGTGTTAGCGATTTTATAATCCCTTTAGGCAACCTCTACCACGTCGTGGTTGCGGTATATCTGCTATAATTATATTAGGATTATAGTCGCCTTCTAGAGTACGTTAATTATAGTTCTTTTTTAGGGTATCCTCTAGGGCATCCTATAAAGGCTCGGAACTGTTATTTCTATAGTAGGGCTTAATAACGGTTAAGCGGAATTAAGTGGGTCTATAGGGTATCTAAAGAGTATAAGTCTAACTATTAATTGCAATGAGTTTATATAGGCCTAACTATCCTCCCTTTTTACGCTATACGCGTACCTTAGATTGGAGTGGCAGATTAAGCGTAGTTAAGGTATTTAGGCCATTTCTTATTCCTAGTGCGTTGTTGACCTAGCGCGTAGCATAGAGACGTCGCACCTCTTTTATTGCTTTGTAAATAGCCTCCACTTATTATATAATAGATAGGAATAGTAGAGAATCGTTAGTTATTTAAGGGTAGGCGCTAAAGACTAGTAATATAGGTACGAGCCTATCTGGGCTAGCGGAATTATTAACAGCCTTAACAGCTATTTGTAAGATAAGCTCTTTACTAGCGCCCTCTAGTTCTAAAGAAATAATCTTATATGCTTGTTGTAATGGTGTATAGTATTATTCTACTTTTCTAACACTATTGTATGCCTTAATAGGGACTTTCTTAACCTTAATTTCTATTACCTTTACCTATTGCCAAAACTCTATAGATAAGAAGTTCCTTTCTATATTATAAATAACTTAATTAGGGGGTCCTAGGTAGATATTAATCTAGTATAATTAAAGAGTATCCTATGCGTTCCTAGCTAATATATCCTTTAGAAAACGTGCGGCTTAGAAGGAGGTTAAGAGGTTAATAACTTAGAGTACTAGCTTGCCGCTAAAATATATAATATTAATAATAATATAGAAGTTAAAGTTATAGTTATCTTTAAGGGTGAACTTAAATCGGCTAGGGGACTTCTGGTTTATTTGGCAGTAATAGTAGTACTTTATAAGATGCTTAATTGCCTTAACCTTAACTTTATGGCCTGCTTACTAAAGAACCCTAAGCAATTAGTGAACGGATAGGTAGCTAAAACGATAGTGTAGTTAATGTAGCTCTAACTTAGTTAAGTAGCTTTAAGCAATACTCTTTTCTAGTTAATAAAGGAGCAACTAGGGGTAACCCTATTTGCGCATAACGGGCACCCAATTATCTCCCTAAACAAGCATATTCTTAAGGTTATTAAGTTTAACACCTAATTTATCTATATCTCTAATGCAAAATAGAAATGGGGTATTTGCGGGAATAACGTGGAAAGTAATATACCCTAAGGGGGTTTTAACCTTAATTATGCTAAGAGAGATTGTAGTACCCTTACTAAAACAAATTGTATATTGGCCTGCCGTTAATTGGTTAATCTAAACAGAGCTATTAAGCTGCTAAAGAGCTTAAACTTAAGGTTCTCCTGCTGTAGATACTCTTGCGGCTCTAGTATCTAGTATAATACCATAAAAGACATTTACCAAGTATCTATTGTTAAAGGAGAATATAGAACTCTTCTTTAGCTTATTAAAGATGTCTAACTTTATAATAGTATGGAGCGTAGATTAGTTATTAAGAATAGTGACAGTTTGTGTGCTATCTACCTTACCATACTTAGTAAAGTATTGGTTGGGAGAGTAGTCCTCAATTTCCATATCTATAAGAAGCTATTTAGCCTTATTAACCTTACCCTTAAGATCTTCTTCGCCTTCATATTGAACTAGGAAGCTTTGGAAGTAGGCTATAGTAACCTTATAATTTCTAATGTTTTATGCGCTCTGGCGAAACTTATTATATGCCTCCTTTTATCTATTAAGAGGGTGCCTAGTTAACTAGCAATTTGGCTTCTTATAAATATAGCATTTCTTTTGTTAATTATTTTAAGATAAACCTCCATAAGGACCTCCACAGTTGCTTTATAGTTAATATTAATTATACCCTCTACCGTATCCCCTACCCTAGCCACTATATATTTAATCAGTCTAGTTATAATCGTGTTAGTTAGTTAGGTCGATTAAAGTAGGTTAGGGTTAGGCGTTAAATTGCTATACTTCTTAAAAGCGCAGAGCGGTGCTAATAGAGGATCTTAATTAAGCACACACTCCTTTATAAGTATTTGCAGGATTAAAAAGGGCAAGGTTATATTCTTTAACACCTTAGCATACGCTAATAACTTAATCATATAGGCTAAAGTCCTCTTAATATAATTTGGATAAACTATACTAAATTATCTAAAGTCGATTAAAGAGCTTTTAAAGATAGTTAAGTTAAGAGGCATCTAGGTTTATAGCAATAATTCTTAGAAAGGTAGTCTCTCTCCACTCCAATATATACTACTACTTATTCTCTTCTGTTTTAAAGTAGTATCTTGTTTTATATATTATTTAGTTAAAATTATATCCTTTTCCTACTAAACAATTATAATAGAAGGTACTGGCGCGGCCCTTAAGCATAACGGAATAAGTATTATAATATTGGTTAGGTTCTAGTCTAACCTTCTAGCAACAGTTATAGAAGATACACAGCTTTAAATTAAGGATATTATATAGTTCCCCGCTAAACCTCTTCTTCTGGTCTAAATAGAGTTTCGTAAGCTCTGTAAGCATTTTTAAGGTGCCTCTAAGCAGTATTAGGCCATGTTAAAATTATATTAGAGATTAAGGTGGGGATTGCTTTATAGGCTGCAGTAAAAATGTAGAGCTTAATGGAATATAGCATTATACCTAATCTTTCTATGGTAGAGTTTAAAGGTTATTAAATCACAAAGCAAGGGGGTCTTACGCTTACTCTTAGGGGGCAGTAGTTAAAGTTGCGGGTTAAATTAATAGGAGCGATGGGTATGGCACGTAAGAACTTATGCCTAAAGTAATGGAATTAGAATATATCTCTATTAGTATATCATTTAGATTCCATTGTAAGTTAAGCTTCTTTATATTACGTAGTTAGTGCTCAATCTCTTATAGAGTCCATTTGTGCTCTTCTTTTACGTTAATAACTTGCTCCTAAATATTATCTCTAATAGTATCTCCATCTATAGGGACAAATACTCTGTTCTCCTAAAGGAAGTTACAGAAGTCTTATATAATATTCTTCTTCGTAAGGGCCTATGTTTCCTTTATCCATCTAACAAAGTCCTCCTTTATACAATACCATAGCACAGTATCATTGTATTCGCTGTCTATGTATTGTGCTATATAGTATAGTAAGAATCCGTTTAGGTCCTATTGCTTAGCGTTTGCAGGGTTAATGTCTTTATCCTATGTCTCTAGGTTAATGTCGTTCTTATACTTCTTTGGGTAGGTTAACGCTATAATAGGAGTAAAATTGACGGGGTGTCGTACATTAAAGGTAGGTAGGATTTTCGGCTTTGTAGGATCTCGTAGGTTTACTATCAAAAGGTAGGCAATTTAAGGCATAGTTAACGCGTTTCAGACATTAACTTAGGACCCTAGGTTTAGTAACACTTCTAACCTAAAGTACTTAACCAAATCTTCGTAAACGCGATTGTTCTATATAATGGACGCAACTTGGTATCTCTTAGTACTCAGTAATACTTCTATTACTAGTTTTCCGCAAGCCTAAGGTAGCATAGTATTACCGGGAACCCCTACACAAGACTGTCTCTTCTGTCAATAACCTAGCTGCTCTATAGTTAACTATGTGTTTAACCACTAATTAGTATTGGTCACACAGGGTGACTTACCAATAACGACTACTCGAGTAGGTTACAGTGATATTAGTTAATAGCTTCATTTTATTAGAATAAGGAAGGGCGAGGAGCTTAAGACTCCTCGCCACACTAGTGCTGTGACGGTGCTGGGGCAACGCCACCTGCCATACTCAGTGGACCCTGACTCCTGCCAACCAATCAGGATTTTCCATCCCCGGGATAGAAAATCGCCATTGGCTCGCTTACTACTAGCGCCTTAGCAACCCCTTTATATCTTGCCAATCTCTAACAGACTTCTTCTTCTCCTTAGCTTAGTATTCTTGTATAGTAGCAATCTACAAGCTTCGGTTCAGAAGCATTTATACAAGCCCGTCACATTATACTAAGCTCTCCCTACATTGCCTGGGAAGGCCTTAATAATATCCCACCCCAAAAAGACCTTCGTCTGCAACGACGCGTTAACGCGTTATACTCAGACATCAAAAAACCCACACTACTACGCCTAAAAAGGCCCTGACAATATCCCACTTTATAGGCCAGACTGTACTTGACCTACACCTATAAAAGAACCCCAGAATCGAAACCGAATCATACAATTCCAACAAACCTTAGGAAGCCAACGATGGCACCTAAAGTAAGCTTATCCAAAAGACCTGCCTCTACCCAAGAGGAATATGAGGTCCAGTTAGGATCAGAAATTAAAGATAATAATGACGTTACAGGTGTATATAAGCAGATTTGTGCCCTTGCAGCCAATTAGAAGGTTGATTGTCTTCAAGCCTAAAGCATATAAGAGACTCTAAAGGAGATCCTAGAAAGCCTTGCTGCCTTATAAAATAGCCCAGCCTCCCCTTTACAAAGCCTTAGTCAACCCATTTACTCTACTAAATACGATACACCAGAGAGTACGGATATAATAACAAAGCAATTAAAGTCCGTCAAGCTCCCTAACCCCCTACCATTATCAGACGGCGTAGACCCGACCTTTAAGAACTGGAGAATCTAGGTGCGAGGAAAGCTTTATATTAACTACAACCATTTCCCCTCTAAAGAAGCTAAAATGCTCTACCTCTTTGGTTAAACCATTGGGGACGCCCAGCGACACCTTTAGGCCAAGTTTAAGGACAAGTTACCTGTTTGGTTTACATCTGTTAACAAGATAATACAGCACCTAGCTACTATCTATGTTAATCCAAATAAAGTACAGGATGCCTATTACGACTATAATTGCCTAATAATGAAATCGAACCAATTCTTTACCAAGTTCCAGACTTAATTCTTACACCTAGTAGGCGAAGGCTAGGTCCCCCCTAAGAACTATCATTTGGACCTATACAACAAGCTAATGGTCTAACTACAAGAGAAGATCGCGGTAGCCTTAGACAACCTACTAACCTACCAAAGACTTACAGCCCGATATTCGTTGCTAGATTTAGAACTAAAACGAATTAATGCTCGCTCTAATTGACTAAAGAGGTCCCGTAGCGACCGCAACCTATCCGCTACACCAACGGGAGCTGGCGTCGGAAGACAAACCACAACCACCCTTACACCAAAAGCGGTCATGACTGCCTACTAGCGAACCTTGCCTAACCCGCCACGTACTATACCTTTAACTAATGCTTGTCGCAACACCCCAATTGACCCTGCTACGGTCACGTGCTTTAATTGTGGAAAGGATAATTACTTTACTACGTCCTGCCTAGAGCTAAAGGATACGGGTAATATTAAGGAGATAGAGGAAGAAGAAACGCCTAACAAGTCAGAAAAAGAAGAACCCTAGGGAAAGACTCCCCCCTAGGGTATCCTATTAATCTTAAAGAGATTGATCTGAGTTAGCTAATAGGTGGAAAACACTTTATAGTTCCATATACAGTATCTTAAAATGGATATGGAGTTAATATAACTGCCCTTGTTAACACTGGAGCAAATAGCTTTGCCTTTATAAACACTGCTTATACGAATGACGTTACTAAGTTCTTAAATGTAAATGCTACCCGACTAGAGAAGCCTGTTTAAGTAAAAGGCTATAACAGCCAAGCCGGTAAGCCGGTTACCCATATCTTAAAGCTACATATTGCTATTAATAGATGACGCCAGTTTAGTATCCCCTTTTATATCCTAGACCTAGGGTCCCATAACATAATCCTTAGCTAAAAATAGATGTCCTACTTTAATATTTAGCTAAACGTTCAACAAAGACAGTTTATCTAGCCAAAGAGTAGACCGAAGTTACCCTCCTTCGTTAGAGAGATCCGTACCAACTATAAGACATTAGCCGCGAAGGCCGATCCTACCTACTAGCAGGATATTAGGGACCGCGACCTAGCTTTCGCTTAAAAAGATACCTGTTGTAAGGCCGGTAAGAAATCCGTACCAACAAGGATACTCCCCCGAAGGACTACAGTCAAGGAGGACTCTACTTACGGAAGTAGAATGGACAGTGACATAGACAACTTCCAAATTGCGGAGATCCGGCTAATAGGGAAGAGGACATACTAATAGGACTTAGAGGATAACCTTTAGAAGATACAACAAGAGCTAAAAGGAGTAAAGATAACACCAATACGCCAAAAGCCCCTAAGGCCGCGGACACCCCTACTACCACATAACCCCCCTATAGTAGATATTGCGGCAATTAGCGCCATAGGTTTCCACTTTAATATATATTAAAAGGATAACGAGGTCTTTACAACCAGCTTATACAAAATCAACCAGATTATCAACAAGAAGGAAGAAGGGCTAGTAAAGGAAACTAATAAGGAGTTAGTTAAGCGCCTCCTCCCTACATACCTCCTAGACCACAGAGACGCGTTCTTAAAAGCAGCCTCGGATATACTACCCCCCCACCAAACCTATAATTATAAGATTTAACTAGAGGCCGACAACTCTCTAGGCTATAGCCCCCTTTACCAGCAAACTATAGAGGAACTAAAAGCAACCAAGCAGTACTTAATCGATAACCTCTATAAGGGGTTTATTAAGCCAAGTCAGGCCCCTTTTACTTCCCCTATTCTCTTTGTAAAGAAACCCAATAAAGGCCTCCGCTTCTATATCGACTATTAGAAACTAAACACTATTACTCAGAAAGATCATTACCCTCTCCCCCTAATTAACGAGACCCTTGCACGTCTAAGCCAAGCCAAAATCTTTACTAAGCTTGATATCCGCCAAGCTTTTTACCAAATTAGGATGGACCCTGCATTAGAGAATCTAACGACGTTCTATACCCGCTACGGTTCTTATAAATACAAAGTTCTTCCTTTTGGACTAATAAATGGGCCAGCCACGTACCAACGGTACATAAATGATGTTCTTTTTGACTACCTTAACGAATTCTGTACGGCATACCTAGACAACATTCTCATATACTTAAACAATGAACTTGAGCACCAAGTTCACGTTAAAAAGGTCCTAGAGAGGCTGCGGAATACAGGCCTATAAGTCAATATTAAAAAATGCGAATTCGGAGTAAAACAAACAAAGTACCTTAGGTTTATCATTAGCACGGAAGGAATTGAAGTTAACCCTAAGAAGGTCGAGGCAATACATAACTGGAAACCCCCTTATACTATAAAAGGTATCTAGTCCTTCCTAGGCTTCTATAACTTCTACTATCGGTTTATCCGTGACTATGGGGTTATAGCTAAGCCTCTTATATAACTAATAAAGAACAACACGCCTTTTGTTTTTAACAATAACTATACAGAAGCTTTTAAGGAGTTAAAGGACCAACTTACCTCCTCCCCAATTCTCCATTACTATGACCTAGACCTTAAATTAATACTGGAAACGGACGCCTCTAATAGAGTAGTAGCGGGAGTTCTCTTATAGTTACACCTAGATAGCGAGTGGTACCCTATAGCGTTTTTCTTAAAGATAATGGCCCCAGCCAAATGTAACTACGAGGTACACGATAAGGAAATGCTGGCTATTGTACAATTATTATCCCAGTGGCGCGCAGAGCTTAGAAGTATAGACTCTTGGATTAAAATCTATACTAATTATAAAGCCCTTAAGTATTTTATAATAATAAAGCAGCTTACCGGTCGACAGGCTAGGTGGGCTGAAATACTCTCCTAATTCTTCTTTACAATTATGTACCGCCCTGGTAGGCAAAATTCTAAAGCTGATGCCCTTACCTAGAGAGAACAGGACGTGGAACTACAGGATAAGCTAAAGGCTTAGTACCGGACACGTGCCCTCCTCCGTCCTAAACAGCTCAACCTACGTATCCTTAAGGAACTAAACTCTAAACAGAATAAGCTGGTGCCTATGGAAGGAGAGATCCTAGATAAACTAATGGGACTAATTAACCGCATTCTAATCGCGAACCGCACAGCCAAATCCCTAAAAGCCCTCCGTAACTAAGCTACGGAAGGCAACCCTAATTTGGAAATGGAAGACGGACTACTCTTATACTAAGAACAGCTTATAGTTCCAGACGTTAACAACCTATAAACGGAGCTGATCTGTGAAGCCCACTGTTAAGTCTCTATAGCGCACCCTGGTTGAGATAAGACCCACCGACTACTAGCGCCTCGCTACTACTGGCGAGGACTCCTGTCCGATATAGAACGGTTTATCAGGAATTGTTATGCTTGTAAACGGGCAGATACCCCTAGGGATCGAACCCCTGGATGGTTACAACCACTGCCAGTTCCCGAACGCCCTTGGCAGTATGTTATAATAGACTTTAAATCATTCCCAAAGGATAAATATAGCTATAATATAGCCTTTATAGTAGTTAACCGACTAAGCAAGCAAGCTATTTCCCTCCCCTGCTTTAAGACTATAACCGCAAAAGATATAGCCTGTATATATGTTAACAACATTTACCAGATCCATGGCGCTCCCAAGTTAATTATCTCTAACCGTAGACCCTAATTTATATCGGACTTCTAGGATAAATTCTGCCGCATCCTTGGGATTAAGATTAAGCTCTCTACCACATTCCACCCTTAGACTAACGGCCAAACCAAGATTATGAACTAGTACCTTAACCAACAACTTCGCCCCTTTATTAATTACTACCAGGACAACTAGTTGGAACTACTACCTATAATAGACTACGCACAGCTTACGCTCCCTTATAATAGTATAGAAATGTCACTATTTAAGTTAATCTATGGATACAAGCCACGAATATCCTTTAATTGGGATAGACCTACAGGACCTATAACGGCCCGCGAACGCCTCAGCTACGAAGAGGCCTAGACATTCGCTAAGAGAATGCACGGAGCCTAGGAGACTACCTAAGCAATTATAAAAAAAGCATAAGAGAAGAAAGAGGCTGACGTAAACCAACATTGTCGCAAGGTAGACTTCCACGTAGGAGATAAGGTATAGGTGTTAACGAAGAACTAGAAGACCTAGAGGCCGAGCCGCAAGCTAGACTACTAAATAGCTGGCCCCTACGAGATCCCTAAGAAGGTAGGGCACTCTTTTAAGGTTAAGCTACTAGAGTCAATAAAGATCCACCCTATCTTCTCTCTAGACCGACTGCGGAAGGCCACGGACAACCCATTACCTGGATAGTACAACGACCCCCCGCCGCCAATTCAGATTGCAGAGGATAAGGAATAGGAAGTTAAAGAGATCTTAGCAGTTAAGAAAGACCGCGGTACCCTAAAATACCATACAAGCTGGGTAGGTCATGACAAAGATCTAGAATAGTACCCCGTATTTAATTTTAAGTACTCTCCCTATAAGCTATGGGACTTCCACCTAGCCCACCCTAACCTCCCTGGACCACCACACTAATTAGAAAGCTGGATTAAATGCTAGGAAGAAGGGGTGGATAACTATAACAATTTAGATAATAATAAGGAGCTCAGACAACGCCTAAGGGCAGGCTTTTTTTGGGAGGAAGGGGTAATGTGACGGTGCTGGGGCAACGCCACCTGCTATACTCAGTGGACCCTGACTCCTACCAACCAATCAGGATTTTCCATCCCCGGGATGGAAAATCGCCATTGGCTCGCTTACTACTAGCGCCTTAGCAACCCCTTTGTATCTTGCCAGTCTCTAACAGACTTCTTCTTCTCCTTAGCTTAGTATTCTTGTATGGTAGCAATCTACAAGCTTCGGTTCAGAAGCATTTGTACGAGCCCGTCACAAGTGCTGTGGCGTTACATAACGACCACTTGCCTAATTCCCGACACTTTAGCTATTAAAAGTACATTTTTGGCTAAAAGGGCTAAAATATATTAGTAATATATCCTAGATAGAAAAACAATAGTTTATATTATTATAATATATTCTAGCCTTTCTTACTGCTTTACTAATAGGGTATATAGCCTATAGTTCCCCTTCCGTATAAATAGCTCTATAAAGTATCTTCTAAGATACTAAAATGGGTTAGATCTAAGATATAATATAGATATATAGATAACTATACTATCTAAATTATCTAATTCTAGTTCTTTTTAACCTCTAGGCTTTATACTTCTAATTATATAGCCTACACCTTTCTTTATTTTAAGGTTAGAAGAAGGTTATAATGTAAATATAATATAGATATATCTAGGATCTTACTAGAAAATGTGACTTAATATACCTAATTAATCCTCTATAACTATTTACAATTTTTTTCCTAACTATAAATAGTGTACTTGGTATTTAGATCCTATTATAGTTAGATTTAGGATATAATAAAGATATATAGCATTTATAACTTATAGTCTTTCTAATAGCATAATTCTATTTATAGAAAATCTTCTCTAGTAGAATATAAATAAGGAAATATTTGCTATATAGCTATATTTAGGTTACATCTTAGATATAAGCTAAATATATACTAGATATTACCTTAATATAAAAGAATAGAACCCACCCTAGGCGCTTATTAAGTCTAAGATACTATGCCTTAGTATATTAGCTAGAGGCACTAGAAATGCGCCCCTTTATAATATTTAATTAAGGAGTAGTATTATAAGTGCTTAAACCCTTACCTTTACTACTATTTAAGTCTAGATTAAAATATAGCCTAGAAGCTGCTGCCCTATTTACTAGAGTGCTATATATAGCTATTATAGTAATATCTAGATCTTAGATAGAGCTATTAGGGCTAAGGACTTTATTAATAATCTATTAAGGTTAGATTATAGATATAATATAGTTTTGTCTAAAATATAACTTATATCTTATGCAACCTCTATTCTACTAAAAGTATTTACCTACCTATTTTAAAGAAAATTCTTAGTCTATATCCTAATTAGATCCTTCTTATAACTATTAGAAGTCACTTTACCTTATTATAAAATTATATATTTAAACTATTAAGTAGTGTCTATTTTATAGTAGATTATAGATATAACCTAGATATATACCTACTGTTACGGGACACCTCCGTAATACCTTACACACGTCCACCTGTTTCCACCGACGCAGCAAGAAGAGACCGACCGCGAGATGGCAATCTGCCGGCAATCTACGGCAATCTGATGGCAATCTGCCGCATTCTGCTATATTCTGCCAAGTCCAACGAATCCTGCCAAGTTCTGCCAGGACCGCTTCTCGAATCCTATCCTGCTCCGTGCACATGTCGACCAAGTAACAAAACTAATAATATATACCCTTTCTCCCCATTTCCTTACCTTCTCTCCTCACACAACGTCTTAACTTCATCACACAGTTTATGTACATAGCTTAATAATATCTACTTTGCTATATATTACCATCGCTTATGCTCGCTCCGTGACACTACATTGCGTCAACCTTATATACTAGACCCTCCGATATTCACCAGTAAACGACGAGAACTCCAATTATTCCTAAGCTAGCTTAAAAATAAGCTAACTGGTAATGCTGACCGCTACCTAACTAAAGCCAACCGACTCTGCTACGCCCTAAGTCAACTAGGAGGAGACGCAGCTGACCTTGTTAAACCCCTTTAACCGAACTCAGTATAAAGTCTAGTTGTACTACTTAAAGCCACATACGGTGACCCGAACCGTTAAGCTACCGCTTAGAGGAAGATAAACCATATAACTTAAGGAACGAAAAGTTTCCTAGTATACTTCTCTAAATTTAACCGTTACGCAAAGGAAACAGGCTGAAATGACTCTGTACTGGTTAACAGCCTTATTAAGTCCCTAAGCCCTGAACTAAAAACCTCCCTAATAGGTGTAGACCTACTAGGAGCTCTTAACGCCTGCGTAAACGTTATTAATAAACAGTATAATGATATACTACGCCTGACACCAAAGTCCACTCCTTAATATAATACGATAGCCCCGCAAATATCTACTAAGTTATTGTCTTAGCTTAAGCACCCCAACGCCATAGATATTGACATAGGGACCCTAGGATACGCTCTACTAGGGTCCCCTAAATAAGAATAACGCATTAAGCTAGGCCTTTGCTTTAAATGCGGAAGCAAGGAATATATCTTAAGATACTGCTCCGTTCCTATGCCCTAACACAACTTACAAACGGCCAACACTAATAACCGTTCACCATATTAATTCTCCAGTCACCGTCCCTAATCTTTACCTAGCTCTAGCCCCGCGTCTAGTAAGCACTACTTATAAGGACAAAGTTACAACTAACGTTCTATAGGAACCCCTTCCCGCTTACCACCAAAAGGCACGTTTTGGAGTTAAGTCGCTCTCTAGGATAGCTATATTACAGGATCTTATTAAATGTATTAGATGTTGCAAAACCTAACTTTTAGGATTATAGTATAACCGTTAACTGCCGTCTTTGGCAGAAAGGTTAATAGGCTAATGCTTAAGTCCTAATTAACACAGGAGCTAGCGGTATAGGATTTATTAATAAGATCTTTATATAAGATAATAGGTTTACCCTAACACCCCTTAACCGGCATATTAACGTATTTGGATTTAATGGCAAACGCACTATCTTGGGCTATATTACTTACATAGCGGCCCTAAGACTCCAATACCTAAACCACAAAGAATTAATTAAGCTCTTTATGACTACCCTAGGTCACCTAATAATCCTTAGATAACCCTAGATAAAGCTATATAAGGTAACTATTGATTGGGACAACCTTAAGCTTCTATTTACCGCCTTCTACTGCAAGCAGAAGTGCCTTATAACTCGCTGCTTAGACCCTAAACCGAAATCTAGAAAATCTATCAAGATCCACCAGTCTAAAATTTCTACTGACGTCTACCCTACACCTAAAAAGTCCACCCGATTCTACCTACCAGGGAATTCCACCAAATTCCACTAATGTAAGACTTCTACCGACGACCACTAAGAACCTGAAAATAATGTACAACTATATAAACCAACTCTAACTACTGCACCCGGAACTAAGCAGAAGCTTAAGCTTAATATATAAAAGTACCAGAAGAACTGGTATTCTACTATAAAAAGGATACTTAAAGAACCCAAACCTAAATCTAATACTAACTCTGTAACTAATACCGAACCTAAACCCAAATAAGAAACTATATAAAAAACTAAGGATGATTTAAGCTCGCTTAACACCTTAGATATCTACATAATTAGAGCTACTCCGCTGGCATGACTTACTAGGAAACCAGAATATATAATCTTCGCTGTTATAATGGCCGATATTAAGAAGGCCTTAGCACTAAAGAAGCACACTAACCCCGCCACAAAGGTACCAGTAGAGTACCATAATTATTTAGATGTATTCTTATAAAAGGAAGCCAACAAGCTATTAGAACGCCGTCCATATAATTATAAGATTATAGTTAAAGAAGGAAAACATCCTGGATTTGGACCCTTATATAGGATATCCCAAAACAAACTCTAAGTACTATAGAAGTACTTAGACAAACATCTAGATAAGGGTTTTATTAGAGCAAGTTTATCACCTATAGCTATACTAGTAATCTTTATTAAGAAACCTGGCGGCAGTCTACGCTTCTATATAGACTACTAAGCCCTTAACGCTGTCACTGTTAAGAACTAATACCCAATCCCGTTAATCTAAGAGACACTAAACTAATTAAGTAAGGCTCGCTTCTATACAAAGCTTAATATTATCCATGCATTTAACCGCCTCCGTATCGCAAAAGGAGATGAATGGCTCACTGCATTTTATACTCGATACGGATTATTCAAATACTTAGTAATGCTATTTGGCCTCGCAAATACCCCAAGTTCATTCCAATACTTTATAAATAATACCCTACGCCCATACCTAGACGTCTTTTGTACTGCTTATATCAACAACATCTTAATATACAGCAATAATCTAGCTGAATATTGAAAACATGTTAAACTGATCCTGCAAGCCTTGCGCGGAGCCGGTCTATAATTAGATATAGACAAATATAAGTTCCATAAAATGGAAGTCCTATACCTTAGACTCGTTATTTCTATAGATGGCGTATAAATGGACCCTAAGAAGGTTAAAGTAATTGTGAACTGGCAAGAACCTGAGAACGTTAAGGACGTAAGGGCCTTTATAGGCTTCGCCAACTTCTACTAATGGTTTATTAATAACTTCTCCGCCTTGGTTTCACCCCTTATAGCCTTAACCCAAAAGGACAAAGCCTTTATCTTTAATAAGGAATATAAGAAGGCCTTTGCTTATCTAAAGGTTATGTTTACTACTATACCTATACTTTAACACTTCAACCCAGACTAAATAAGTGTTATAGAAGCTGACTCATCTAATTACGTTACTGGAGGCATTCTATCTTAATATAATAAGGAAGGAGTATTACACCCTATAGCATACTTCTTGAAACGACTAAGCCTAGCTAAATGCAATTACGAGATCTATAACAAGGAATTGCTGGCGATTATTAGATGCTTTAAGCAATGGCGACCAGAACTAGAAGGAACTGGATTCCCAATTAAAGTTCTTAGCAACTATAAGAACCTGCAGTACTTCACGACCACAAAACAGCTGAGCTACCGTTAAGCCTGCTAGTTAGAATATCTATCCCAATTCCGATTCTCAATTATATACCGCCTAGGCGTTTAAGGCTAGAAGCCTAATGCCCTAACCTAACGTTTACAGGACGCACTAGCTTAAGAAGAAGCGCGCTCTTACTGTAATTAGACTCTGCTCCGCCCTAAGCTATTTAATCCCCCTATTAAAGATCTTACGGTATACGCCCTTAAAATAACCAATCGAACTATTAAATAGATTATAGTCAACAAATATCCAAACAATGAATTTATCTAAGAGACGCTTAAGCTAATTTAAGACGGCGTTAGACGCTCTAAAAAGGTTTCTCTAAGCGAATGTAAAGTCCGTAGAAACTACTTGTACTACCAGAACCGCCTAGTTGTCCCTAATCACAATAAACTTAAGCTTAAGCTCCTTAAACACGTATATAACCTACCAGTAGCCGGCCACCTAGGCCAAGGAAAAACCCTAGAACTGCTCTAACAAGAATACTACTGGCCGAACATGTATAATATAATATAAAGGTATGTCTCTAGCTGCCATACCTGCCGACGAGCCAAAGCTTTGTATAAGACGTACAACGGCTTTCTAAAGCCACTGCCTGTTCCGGACCGAAGATAGAAGAACATCTTAATTAACTTCATTGTTGATCTCCCTGTAAGTAAAGGATGCACAAATATTATGGTAGTTATAGATTGACTATCTAAGATAAGACACTTAATTGCCTGCCCTAATATATTAATACCTGCCGTTGCCCAACTGTTCCTGGATTACGTATGGAAACTCCATGGACTTCCCGAAACGATTGTCTCTAATAGAGGCCGCTAGTTCGTCTTAGCGTTCTAGGAAAAACTAACTACCCGACTCCATATTAAAGCACTATTGTCTATAGCATATCACCCAGAAACGGATGGTCAAACGGAACGTGTAAATGCTATAATGGAATAGTATATTCGGATATACACGTCATATTTACAGGACGACTGGATAGACTGGCTTGCATTTACCGAATTTATTGCAAATAACTCTGTCTTAGAAACCACAAAGGTCTTCCCATTCCTGGCTAACTACGGCTAGCACCCGCAAATAGGTTTTAAACCCTTTAGTAATGTTCCTCGCCTAGCTTATTAGGCCTTATAAGTTGTAGAAGCAAACGAATTCATAAAGAAGATGGAAGAACTATAAGAGTTCCTTACTAACGAAATGACATGGGCCCAGTCTGTCTATAAAGCCGCAGCAAATAAGAACCGAACCCTAGCACTGGCTTACCAAATTAGTGACTTCGTCTGGCTAGACGCAAGAAATCTGAATACAAAATAACCTACTAAGAAACTTAACTAGAAGAACGCCGGCCCTTATAAGGTTGGAAAAGTTGTCTCTCCTTATACCTACTAACTAAAGCTCCCTAATACGGTTAAAATCCACCCTGTATTCTATACGTCAGTCCTCCGCCCTGCCGCCCCTATATTAGACGCCCTACCTGGATAGATCTAAGACCCTCCCCCACCAGTTGAAGTGGATGGTGAGGATAAGTACCTTGTTGAAAGAGTTGATAACATTAAGTATAACAAACGGAAACGCAAATATATATACCTTACGAAATGGAGAGGCTTTACTAAGCCCTTATAGGAACCCGTTAACTCTATAGGACTTATATAAGCCGCAGAAGACTTTCACAAACTCCACCTAGAACTACTATAGCCTTATCTCGCAGAAGCTCGAGTTTAAAGGGGGGGTACTATTATAGGATACCTCTATAACACCTTATATACGTCCACCTGTTTCTACCGACGTAGTAAGAAGAGACTGACCACGAGATGGCAATTTGCTGGTAATCTATGGCAATCTGATAGCAATCTGCCGTATTCTGCTATATTCTGCCAAGTCCAACAAATCCTGCCAAGTTCTGCTAGGACCGCTCCTCGAATCCTATCCTACTCCGTGCACGTGTCGACCAAGTAACAAAACTAATGATATATACCCTTTCTCCCCGTTTCCTTACCTTCTCTCCTCACGCAACGTCTTGACTTTATCACGTAGTTTATGTACATAGCTTAATAATATCTACTTTGCTATATATTACCATCGCTTGTGCTCGCTCCGTGACACCTACGGTGCTTATATAAAAGTTATTATAGTTATTCTCTTAGGGCTAAAAGGGATTTGGCGGTAACTAATATAGTTAGGTTAGATTAAGATAATAATATAGATAAAATATTAATAAATACCTCTCCTGCTCTAGACTGCTAGTTCTTTAGGGTTTATAGCTACATTAAATCTTTAATAAAACCTTAATATAACCTTAGTATAACCTCTAAAACTTACCTCGTCTATATTATTACTTAACTCTTTTAAAATCATAATAAATAGTATAAAGTATTTAATTAAAACTCCTAAACAGCTCTATTAATATTACAATCAAAATATATTGCTATTATTAACTCTAAACGTAATATAATAAGAGTTAAATTGTGTACCAAGTAAGGCTATATTGGCGTTAGATTATTAACACTAGCCAAGGTTTTAGCGCCTTAGCGGGCACTCCCAGAGCTTTTAGCAACACTATAAGGGGGTAACTTAAGCGGGCTGCCGCCCTCCCTATAAGTTTTAGGCTGTAGTATAGTAATACCCTATAAAAACAGTGTAGATACGACTATAATGCCACCCAGAACTTGCAGGGAGGGCGGCAGCCCGCTTAGGTTACCCCCTTATAGCCAAGCTTTAGACTTACTGGTATTAACGGCTTGGCTAAGCGCCCAATAAGTCACTAAGCTGTACGTAATAATAATAATAACTCTTTAATTAACGTCTAATACAGATCCTATCTGGCCCACGCAGACTACTCCATTACAGGGGGAAAACTTATAATTTACAGGAAGAAAACCCTGTAGTTAGGGGAGGAAAAACCCTATAAGCTACCTTAGTAGGATAAAAACCCCCAATTTGCTATATCCGTCCATAGCGGCGGCCCTGCGGGCCTATAACTACGTCCTATCCTCCTTAGATGTTTAAACTCTTTAGGAACTACTGCTTCCTTCTCTAGCTTATCCAAGCTAGGGTTTACTATGTCCCAGCTAGGCCTTGCCAATTAATTACTATATTGTTGTTGTTTCCTATATCTTAGCCATCCCCTATATACTATCTCTTGTTTGACTATTGCTATATACGCCATACCCCCCCCCCCCCCCTAGGGCCTATTAAAGGCGTAAGGGGGATTTATCTATTCTAACTACCTAATACTAAAGGCGAGCGGGATATGTATATATGTACTCTAGGTATCTTTTATGCCTAGGCCCTGGTCGCTAGGCCCTCTTTAAGGGTCACCACTCTATTAAGAGGAGATAAGGAAAACCATAGGTTATAATCTAGGCTGCTAGGCAGTATTACGGCAGTAAAACGGCAAGTAACCGTATGCTCCGCGGGCGATTGCCCTAGGGGTTAGGAGGGGCCGTATATTTGCTCGTTCGTCTGCTTGTTCGCGTTTGTTCGTTTATATATTGATGTAAGGTCATTGATGCTTTCTATTGGGGGTTGGGGGATGCTATTAAATGCTATACATCCATGTTAGATCGTATAGGTGCCTTAGGTAGGAGAATAGCGTAGTTAAATTATAGAGGGCCAACAGTAGTGGTTTTCAAGATCTCACTATCTAAAAAATTTCACCACCGCCCATAACGCTCGCAACCACCACCAGGTCCTATCCGCACGCTATACAGCGTCTCTGCGTTGGCTCTAAGTCTGAACTTCGAAGACCTAGGTTCGTAGCCGTCACCACGTACAGGTGCAAAGTCCGATTTCAACGGCCAGCTGTACGTAATACATATAACCCCCATTAATATCCGCGAATATTTATAGCCGAGCCTATGGCCAAGTCGTGAACATCTTTAAATGTCTTGCTCCCCCTAATTGAGCTACTAATACACGCGTACCATTGGCCCATTGGGCTAGCTATGCTCCTATATATTTATACTATGCAGTAAGGTTACTTATCCGGTCGCTAAGCGGCCAGTAGGTAGATCTACTTTCTCTACCTCTCCTCCCTAGTCTACGTTTATATATATTTATAAAATAGAAACCCCCCTATAGCGCCGCTTCTTTAGCAACGTCCTATTTTAAAAATGGCGTTAATTAATATTAGTCGCGTAGAGATTAACATCGCAAATAATACTAAACTATGCGCTAATGCGTAGAGCATCCTCGCCCTTATATATGCTGAGAGGCCTAAAAACATGTCTCTAAATTATAAGCTAAAGTAGAAGGAGTTTAAGGTAGATAGGTAGGTGCTTTATAGAGTAGTATACTAGCTAACGCGTGCCTTTTCCTTCTAAGCCTTCTGTAAAAAGAAGTAGTACTATAACAGTAATACTATTATGGAAGAAAAGCTTCTCTTTTTTCTTATTAAGGAGGTTATAGGCTGGCCACTAAAAGCAAAAAGCTATAAGGTTAGTAATAATATACCCTAGAACAAGACATAGCTCTCCTAGCACTTAGTTTACGGCTATATTACGGCCCTAATAGACCTTTACTAGGCGTAGAAGGCTATAGAAATAAACAGTTACTAGTCCCTATAGGAGGATAACGTTAGGGAGTACCTAAAGATTCTATAATAGAGGGATATGTAGTGGGAAAAGGACTAGTTCGCAGATAAGGGTAAAGATATACTACTTAACGGATATATAAAGGATAAGTTTAAGAACATCTACTGCTAGCTATAGGCCCACAGAGACTCCTTATTAGAATACTACCTCTATATACTTATAGATATCCTACTAGGCCACTATATGCTTACCTATAGTAGTAATAGACGCTCCACTAAGATCTTAAACCTATTTACCTTTAAGTTTAAGGGTAAAGGCCTTATACACTATATACCCCTAATATTTACTATACACGCTAGTAAGTAGAACTAGTATAGCCGCCTTAAGACTATTGGGGCTCTATATAATAAGAAGCTGCTTATCTATATACTTAGCAGGCTAGCTTTCTACCTCCTATATTACTAGGACCTTAATAATAAGCTATTTCTGGACTTTATTAAGTAATTAGTATAGTATAATATCCGCCTAATTAAGAGTAGTGCTAGAGACTATAAGGCGACCTTCTTATATAACTTATAGTAGAAGTAGGTTACTAAGGTATTCTAGTATATTAGCGTCTTCTTATAGAAGAAAACCTATATTAGATAAAGCGCTAGTGCTAAAACAGTAGAGCTAAAAGGAGTTAATAAGGACTAGATTAAACGCGCTAGCAGGTAAAACTAGGAGTAAATAGTTAGCTGCTATTTAAACTTACTACTATAGGAGTTTATGCGGATAATAGCTAGCTGTATACCGTAGATAGGCCGCTTTAAGATTTATAGGATAAGCGTCACCCCCCCTAATATACTACTGTTAAAAATCTAGCCAGAGCTAGATGTTTAGAAGGGTTAGTTTAGCCCTTAGGTTAGCTAAATTAATAACCTTATAGCTATAGGCGCTATAAACGTCTTATTTTACCTCTAGGAGATTATCTTATAGAACTTAGTAGTCCTTTATAAGACGTTCCTAAGTAGCCCTATATAGAACTACCCCGTTTTCTAGTATAAGGTCTATTTACCCTTTATACAGAAGGTTAAAACCTATCTATAGTAGGAGGAAGAAGGCCCTAGCTAGCTATTAATACTCTACTAGGCCATGCTGGCTATTATAGACTATCTAAAGACTATAGACGCCTAGAATAACTAGAGAGTACGTAAAAATAACTAGAGATTATATAAGCTATAGACGTTAATTAACCGTCTAGCTAAGTCCTAGTAGGCACAGTCTTTATAGCTTTAATTGCTTATATCTAGTTGTAACGGAGCCTTGTAGTAGGTACTACGGTGGACTCGTTAATGGGCTGGGTATATAGGTATAAACAATAGTCAACAACGTAATAACAACTAGTGAAGTGGTTGCCCAACAGATTAACTCCAATTGTATTCTGAGATTTACTATAAAGAGAGAACTATCTAGGTAGGGACTGTGGTCCTTTAAATACACAACCGTACGCCTAAGAAATCCCTTTGCTCCGTAAGGTACGTGTGCTCTATCTACTCTATAGTACAGATTACACAGATTACACAGATTACACAGATTATATAGATTATATTATATAACCTTAGCTACCATTTCTTGTTATATAGTTCCACCGGATTTATCCTAGACTGTGCCTATATTAACTAACTAGCTTCCACCAACTCCTCTCTTAGTAGTCGCAACATTATACTTAAGCTGTCCATAACACCATCTCCCTTCTCTTTATCTTTGTTTTTAAAGATTCCTAACATCTCCAAGTCGTCCACTAGAGGTGTAATGTCTGCTTAATTAATTTGGTTAATATTCTTACTTACTATACCTAAAGCTTCTTCTTCCTCTTCTACCGCTTAACGTGCCCGTACTATAACGGCTATACTGTTACTAGGTGAGATTATGCTATCTCCGTATTCTTGTTGTGCAAAAGAGGGGTTGGTTTATGTTGCGCTAGCAAGTCCTTTGTCTTAACAACCTTTCTCTTATTCAGAGTGTACTAAAGCAAACGTTTAATTGTCCTGCAACGTTCGCTCTATCTCTAACACTAAATATACGCGTCCTATAACTCCTAATAGTCTTTAAGTTCCCTAAGTAACTTATTGTAGGGTCTTGTGTTTAATCTACTGCTATAAAGCTTAATGGTGAGCTTGTAAGTGCCCTTAATGAAATTTATTGTCTTTAAGACGTAGACTATACTTATGCTAAAAGAGCAAGGGAAGAGGAGCGCCGAGCCCTTAAAGCGCGTGCTTTAGCTTATGCCCATCTTTATTATTTTAAGAAGGTGCGTAAGAAGGTTTATTTTAAGGAGTAGAAACTTATTTAATAGGGTTTGTCTAAACTAGGTAATGAGAGAGTAATATCTTCTAAGAAGGAAATAACTCTAAGTAATATGGTAGTTGCTCCTCCTGGGTCCCTCTTAGGTAACTCGTCCTTTAGCGATCCTTTTTTAATACTTCCTAACCTGCTTTCTTCTGATACTTCTATACCTTTCCTATAGCGTTCTCTAGATTACTTAGTGGTTTCTAGGTAGTCTTGTTATAGCCTGTCCACTTTACTTTATACTATATTTTACTATTAATATCCTTGTAACTAACAACCTTTAAAACTTACTATTTGTCCTCTTCTTGCCCTCTATATATATCTGCCTTATAGATTGGTGGCTTAATATCCCTATATACTGTCTCTAGCATTATAATGTGCTATACTGGGTAGATCTTTATTTTGGCTAATAGGTTTAACTTATATATAACTAATAAAATTCTTTACGTGATTTTAAAAGGTCCTAGTCTAATATGGTTTAACTTCTTACTTAGTTATTAACTTTTAAAATTTTTATATAGTAGTCACACTTTATCTCCCTCCTTAAGATCTAGTCCCTTAGATCTTTTAGCATTATAGTACCTATTTATTCACTCTTATACTAGTTTAGCTGTTTCTTTAAGGTCTATATAAAGATTTATTAAGGTCTCTATTCTTTCTTTAGCTATGCTACTTGTTTTCTTTACTTAATGTGGTAATAATAATGACTTTAGCTTATACCCATAATTCGCCTTAAATAGTAATGTTCCCATTCCTTCTTATAGTGTTGCATTATATACAAACTGTATAACTAGTAATAACAATACCTAATTATTCTGTGCGTGATTAATATAGTGCCTTAGATACTGTTCTAGTGTCTAGTTTAATCTTTCTATTTGTCTGTCTATCTGCGGATAATACGCTATTAAGGTTACTATGTAAACTCCTTATTCTACTAGAAATACTTCCTAAAATGCTGCTATAAATCTTAGATCCCTATCTAATATAATCTTATCTAGTGCTCTATATCTTATAAATACTTCCTTAACATAGATTCTAGTGATATCTTCTGCTAATATCTCTTCTATATATACTATAAAGTATCCCTACTTTATAAGCTTGTCTACTATTACTAAAATCATATTATAATCTTGTCCTATAATAGAATTTTTTAACTTTAGTAACTTAATAATAAAGTCCCATAATATAACTTCCCATGGTCTTTTAGGTATTTTAATAGGTTGTAGCTTTCTATATAGCTTATACCTTATTAGTTTATTCCTCTAGTAATTTAGATATTCCTTTATAACTTGTCTCGCTAGTCCCTAGATTCCTTAAATAATATACTCCTCTTAAAGTCTTAACACTAGTCCTATAGACCTATTATATCCTTATATTATTCCCTTATGAAATTCTTTTATAAACTCCTCTATAATTAACCTTGGAATATAAGTTGCTTCTTAGTTCTTATATTGCTCTAAGTCTAGAACCTTACCTTATGCTTTTTAGATCTTTTATATCTAGGTAATTTATAGACCTAACTTTCTTTAGTTACTGCAATCTTTGGGTAATTATACCTAATTAATTTATTTTAATCTTTTTGCAGTAAAGCCCCTAACGGCTTCTTGTTGTTTAACAATTCTGCCTTTTTACTAAGTGCATCTACTCTTGCATTTTCAGTTCCTTTGGTATATTAAATTTTAAAATAGTATTCTGTAAGCATTTCCACCCATCTAACCTATCTTTAGTTGAGTTCCTTTATTATTAGGAATCCTATAAGGTTCTTATAGTCCGTTTTAACTATAAATAGTTTCTCTGTGCCTTATAAGAATGCTCTCTACTTTTTAAGTGCTATAACTATACCTAACAACTTCTTATTGTAGATGTTATAGTTTAGTTCTAGTAGTGTTATCTTTTAACTATAGTACGCTACTAGATGCTATGCGTCTAGATACTTCTGTAGTAAACATGCTCCTAATATAAAGTCTAATGCGTTTATTTCTATAACCATTTCTAACTTTAGTTAATAGGTTTTAAGAACTAATTCCTAGGTAAATAACTCTTTTAGTTCTTTAAACAGTTTCTTTTACTCTTTTACTTAAACCCACGGTTCCTCTTTCTTTATTAGCCTTATAAACGGCTCAATATTCTTTAACTATTGCGTTATAAACCTCCTATAGTAATTACAAAACCCTAGAAATGATCTTAACTGCGTAACGTTCTCTAGTTCTTGCCAACTTACTATAGCTTTAACTTTCTTTAGGTCCATACTAATCTTTTCTAATTTAATAATAAATTCTATAAAATTGGTTTTTCTTATAAAGAACTCGCATTTCTTAACTGCTACTAGCATTTGTTTTTCCTATAGTCTCTTTAAAACCCATTTAATATATTCTCTATATTCTTCCTTACTCTCTAAGTAGATAATAATATTGTTAAGGTATACCATAACAAATTTATCTAGGTGTTCTCTTAATATACTATTAATTCGCTTTTAAAATGTTGCTAGTGCGTTTATAAGCCCAAATTGTATAACTAATGGTTTATATAGTTCTTCCTTTGACCTAAAAGCTGCCTTCTATTTATTGCCTTCCTTAATTTTAATCTAATAGTACGCCCATCTTAGATCTATTTTTATAAAGATTTACGCGTTGCCTATTCTATCTTAGATTTCGCTAATTAAGGGTAAAGGATACCTATCCTTCCTGGTAATGCTGTTTAACTATTAATAGTTAATACATATCCTAAGTTTTCCGTTTTTCTTTAGGATAAACAATACTGGATATTCTACTAATAACTATAATAGTCTAATATATCCCTTTTATAAGTTCTCCTAAATAAACTCTTTAAGCGCTACTAACTCTGTTTTAGTAAGCTTATAGATTAAAAAGAACTTTAGACTTGTTTCTAGTTCCAACTCTATCTTATAGTCCTATGCTATATACTTTAACAGCTTTTTACTTTCTAGTGACTATAACTTCTTGCTATACTTACGGTATCTCTTTAGTACATGACTTAAGCCTCACTTAGTCTCTTTATATATCGCTCTAACTTAGTACTATACTAATTTAGTTTGCTATTGCATCTTGCGTTATTAAGTATCCCTAATATTAACCTAACCTGTAACCTAATTAATCTTTAGATTATACTCCTATAACTAAGGTATTCCTAGTATTGCCTTGTCCTTCCCTAATAGTAGGATATTAAAAGATATCTAGACTGGTCTCCCTTTGATAGTTAACTAAATAGGTCCTGTTTTAAGATTAATAATGCCTTCTCTATAGGCTATCTAATCTCCTAAAATTATTGTAAGTGGATATAGGTATTCTTTCTATCTATATAGTAACCCTATCCTTTCTACTACTGCTAGTAATATATGGTTTCTTATTGCTCTACTATCTATTAACGCTTTAAACTACTAATCTTGCCATTTAACTTATAAATTTAGGTGTTGTCCTTGAATTCCTTTAAGAGTCTAAGGCTCTACTACTAGTTCCCTCTGGTCCTATAAGCCTCCCCTTTTCCTAACTATTAGCTACTAAATCCTATTTATACTTAGTCCTCCTTAGGCTAATACTTAGTTTATTTCTTTTCCTCTATATGTGTCACGGAGTAGGCACGAACCGAGATACAATGTACTAAACGAGGTAGTAATTGAGAAGGCTACGTACACGTAACTATGCGTGGTTGATACAAAGACATTGGATGAAGAAGAAGAGTCTTCGTGTGCCAGGTACGGGTATAAATAGAGGTTATAGGGGAACGTGCGCAGGTGTCTCGGGACGAACGTGAACACGGGTCAAGAACGTCAAAGACGCGCAGAGACGTGAGAACGAGTGACTCCCGTGACAACATGCTATAAATAAGTGTTTTCTAGACAATTCCACCACTGTCTTCTATCTAGGTATTCTTCTATAAGGAATCTTCCTGGTTAAAGTATTAGGTCCCCTTAACTTTGTACTTCTACTAGGTGCCATCCATGTATATACTTGGCGTCCCTAAACTGTCTTTCGTCTAGTGCCTAATATATTCTTACTAAGTACTTCCAGTCCTTATCCTTAGGTGCTTTGTGTATATTATACATATTATCTATACAAGCCATCCACGATGGTATATAATGCGCTAGGTGTTTTAGGTTAACTCTTAGCTTATCTTTACTTTTAAGTTTAAACCTATACTATGTTAACCTAACTACTAGTATCTCTGTTGCGGGTACTAAGATTTGCCTCTTACTTCTCTAGTCCCTGGATCCTTTTTCTAGGTCCTTTAACGTTATAATTAACGCTCCTTTAATATAACTTATGCGTTTCTCCGTAATAGGTTAGTCTTAAACAACTTTTTTATTCAGCCATATATAGAAATCTACCCATTTGTTATTGTGTCGTTGCCTATACCACTTTCCGTATAACTAGTTTAGTGTATATGGTCTATCTATTAGAAAGTACCTTGTTATTACCGCGTTATAATAACCTTTAGTGTGTCTTTCTTTAAACCTAGTTGGAATCCCTAGATCCTCTTCTTGCTCTAGTTTGTTTAGCCATTTTACTCTAGGCGTCCCTGCCTTAGGCCTATTAGTAACTCTTTATACGGGTGCTCTATCCCTTGTACGACCTGCTGTAGACCTTTTGTCTAGCTTTTGCTCTTACTATATAATAATTCTTGCTCTAAATTTATCTATAGTTTCTTGTTTTCTGTATCTTATAGCTGGATTTTTGAAGTTCTCTTACTTCTTAATCTTTGTATTAACTTTTTAATCTTTAGGCTAAACACTATGTTCACCTAGGATTGACGTTCTTATTTATTCCCTAAACTTATAGTTCTTAAACTTGCGTCCTATACTTATTTTGTTTGTCTTTAAACTAAGTTGCTACTCTTTCCCATTAGTTTTTGTCTGTTATAGGTGTTTAAGCCTTCCTTATTATACTTTGTAAGTCTTAGGTATATCTTATCTTATCTTAAGAATCTTAAGCCTATAGCCTTTTGCCTTTATTAAGTAATAAGCTGGCACTAGTAGTTGTCTGCTTGCCTAGTTTCTTCTAAACATTACTCCTATTATCTTATAAAGCAATAGATATTGTATCTAACAGTATTATAATACCTATTATCAATCCTTGTTCTATGGAGGTCTTGGTCTCTGCTTCTATTACATTATTAAGGTTTAAGTGCTTCTAGTTAGCCTCTTTTTCTTCCTTATTGCTGTTAATTAATAAGTACTTTAACTTCATTGTTATTGTTGCTAATCTTTATCTGTATGTTGCTATAATATCTTAATCTAGCTTGTAGAGTTAATCCTATTCTTTATCTAACTCTCTAGTTCCTTTAAGTTTTCTTAACTCTAGCTCCTATGGCTAATAGCTTGCGCCGTACCTAGCGTCCTTATAAATTTGGCATGCGTTATTGTAATAAAACGCGAAGTGCTTAATCGAACACTCCTTGGTCCCGCGTAATGCTCTTATATTCGCGTTATTATACTCTAATGACCTAGTGCCCTTTACTGTGTGGTTACTCTGACTACCTCTACAGTCTCTAGCAAAATGACCTTTCTTTCTATAATTTATGCAAGCTCCTTCTTTAAACTATTCTTCTTATTATGGAGTCTGCCTAAACGTCTTCTGCTACTAAGATCCCTAGTTTAGCCTCTGCTCCTTAGTCCTGTAATTACTTAATCCTTAACCTCTGGGTTTCTATAGTTTCTTTATCCATCTCTTGGATTCTTTGGTACTGCTTAGGTCCATTAGCTCTGTGCTATTCCATAGTTTTTAACTTTATGTCTGTCGTTGCGTATTCTGCGCCCTATATAACTATAGAACTCTATCTTGCCCTTTCTTGGCTTATTCCCTTTAATAGATCCTATTATTAATCTTTATTACTTAATCTATTAACTCTCTTAGAGTGTCCGTATCTTCCATTAGGATAATTACGTCCTAGACTTTAGCCTTAAGTCCCTATTTATACTGTACTATAAGCGCCTTATTATTCCACTTAACCTGTATTACAAGTGTCTGAAACTGTGTTGTGTACTTAATTACTGAAGTTTGTTGCACTAGGTTCTGAAGTTTTTATTCCGCTATGGTTAATACTTCTAGATTACTAAACATCTATGTTAACCTTTCCGCGAACCTGTTCTAACTAGTAAACATATACTGTACGTCTTAGTTAGTAGTTATTATTCCGTTCACCTATATCTTAGTAAGGTAAGGTTTAAACCACTTAAGTGCTTTTCCTATTAAGAACAATCCTGCATATACTACTTGGTCCGTAGGTATTGCTAACTTTGCTCCCTCTTATATGGCCTTAAAGTGCATTTATATAAGGAACCCTTTAAGTTTTGACCTTTTGCCTAAGAATTATTTAATTAACGGTAACTTAACCTTTACTACTCTAATTCTATTAATATATTCCTTAAGTATCCTATTGTTATCTAATAATTAATTAACTATTTCTTGTAACTGTCCTTATATAACTACTTATGAGTTAGTATCTGCTATACTAGTATCTCTTAGCCCTAAGGTCGTTGCTGCTATAGTTATAACTGGTGCTTTTAGTAGTATGTTATTTAACTCCTCCTGTTTTAATACCGTAACCTTGGTAGTAAATATATAACAGAGCCTTATAGTAGGTACTATAGTAAACTTATTAATGGGCTGGGTATGTAGGTATAAATAATAGTTAACAACATAATAATAACTGGTGGAGTAGTTGCCCAATAGATTAACTCTAATTATATTCTAAGATTTACTACAAAGAGAGAACTATCTGGGTAGAGACTGTGGTCCTTTAAATACACAACCGTACGCCTAAGAAATCCCTTCGCTCCGTGAGGTATATGTGCTCTGTCTACTCTATAGCATAGATTATATAGATTACATTACGTGACCTTAGCTACTATTCCTTATTATATGGTTCCACTAAATCCATCTTGGACCGTACCTGTATTAACTAACTAGCTTCCGCTAACTCCTCTCCTAATAGTTGCAACATTGTACTTAAGCTGTCCGTAACACTAGTAGCCTTACCTTTTAGCTTAAGGTCCCTTTAGCATAGCTACTAATAGTATATCTACTAATAGTATGTCTACTAGCGCCTTTATCTATTATAGGATTAAACTAGTATACGTTAGCCTAGGTAAGCGCTATAGCTTCCCCTTTACTAGCGCCGCCGCAACTATAGCCGTAGCTATAGCTATAGCTATAGCTATAGTAAGGGCCTAAGTCTAAGCTTAAGCTTAAGCTCTAGCCTAAGCAGCCGCCCGTATATTATATATGCCACATAGTAAAGTCTATACGGGCCCTTTAGCGCAAGTAGACTAAGGGGCTTAAAGGTAATCCTAGATTCTAAATAGGGTAGTAGATAGCGGGCTAGCTGGTAGAGCAAGCTTTAATAGTACTCCCTACGGCTTAAGGTTATTAAAAAGATTAAACGGGTTGTGTAGGCCCAAAGGGTTAGTAAGGAAGCGGCTATATAGTAGGTTAATCTACGGTAGAAGTAGATGTAGTACTTACTAAATTAGCTTTATAAACAGCTTTAAGCGGGTAGAAAAGCTATTAAATAGTATATATCTCTAAAATACTGAGTCTTCTATTAAAGCCTTTGTCTATAGCCCCTTAGGGGCTTATTTTAGTGAGGTACTTGTATAATGGCGGCGCCCGACTTAAAATATAAATATCTTTATTAACCCATGGCTAATTCTTACCATTCTAGTGCGAGCAGAGAGCTCTTAACTAGCTCTACGCATAGCGCTCGACGGGTGTTGAGAGCGCGGCGTCGCTGGCGATTGTAGGTCGACCGTGGATATAGGGTAACATCCACATGCGCTGAGCGCACGGGCCTCTTCGCCTGCAAAATCTGACTCAGCTGCTGATTCAGCCACACAAATTGAACCATGGACTTATCTCGATCCTAGACGATCAACCAATCATAAGCTGCTTACATTATATATTAATCATCTTTTGTTGTTATCGTCTGGTATTGTCTCGTTCCCAGACCTTCTTGCCAAGGCTCGCTTGCAAATACGCTAACCGCTTTTGGCAAGACCTTCGTTAGAAGGTCTGGTACACGGTTCGGATTTTTGTTAGTCCCGCGCGGGGTATTTGGGCCTATATATACCTACTTTAAGCCAAATTATCTCAACTTCCACAGCTCCCTAAGCTATTCTTGATGGCCAGAATTACTAAATCAAACCTGGCGAAGAAGACTACGTTGCCCGATTTGCCCGATTCCAATTCGTTGTCTTATTATCGCGCCCGAAGCTCCTAAGTCGTAGCAGCTGTACCCGTCGCACGACTACCGCCGCCCTCGTCTTACTGCAGCTAGAGTACCTAAACTTATAGGCTAGCTTTAAATAATAATTAAGGACTATTAGTAGGTATAGATTTGCTTTATAGAAGGGGGTAAGCTTTAGGTAGAGCCTTGTATAGAGCTTTGTATAACTAGAGCTTCGCGCAGAGCTTCCGCAGAGCTTCGCGCAGAGCTTCGCGCAGAGCTTCGAGTAGAGCTTCGAGCAGAGCTTCGTATAGAGCTTCGCGCAAAGCTTCGAGTAGAGCTTCGAGCAGAGCTTCGTGCAGAGCTTCGAGTAGAGCTTCGTATAGAGCTTCGTGCAAAGCTTCGTGTAGAGCTTCGTGCAGAGCTTCGTGCAGAGCTTCGTGCAGAGCTTTATGCAGAGCTTTATACAGACGTATAGGCGCATAGATATGCATATTTATACTAGCAATTAATTGCAGGGTTTATAGAAATAATTATATAGGAAATTATATAGATGTTTAATTAATTAATTATATAGGTATTTATATAGGCAATTAATTAATTTTATAAATATTTATAAAGCCTATATACGGTTATTTATAAAGTCTATATATCGGTATTTATATAGGTAATTATTATTATTATTATTTATTGCTTAACGTCCAATTTAAATCCCTATTAGGCCTATACGGACTACTCCTTATATATATATATAGGGAGAAAACTCTATTTAAGAAACTCCTATAATCCGTCTTCTCGCCTTTTAAAACTTACTTACTTAGCGTCTATAAGTTACCTATAGTGCGCTACTACCTTATTTTTTTTTAACCCTTTTTAGGAACTACTGCTGCCGTAATAAGCCTACGGGCGCGCTAGTATTATAGACTTTGCTCTACTACTATAGAGTTATTAGGGGGCGCCTATTGCTTACCCCTTTGCCTTCTATTACTATTTCCTTTATAATCTAGAACTAGTCTAGTATATTTTAGCAAATAAGCTACTAAGTAGCCGCCTTAAGGCCTTCTTATATTTAGAGCAGTGTATTATAGTTTTCTATGCCAGCTACTAAAAGTATTATTTCTTGGCTAGTACGTAAGGGGTATAATAGTATTATATATTTTAGTGTCTATTTTAGCTAGCTATATTTATACCTTAGGCTACCTACTAAAATACCCACCTAGTAAAGCCAATCTTTTAGTCCTATTATTTCTATTCTTA